>Ga0209745_1001268_pt1 | contig 15206 bp, 14 predicted proteins | sample BarGraNGADG00312_FD_184495 | JGI IMG/M metagenome (GOLD analysis project Ga0209745, IMG submission 184495) | Arctic peat soil microbial communities from Barrow, Alaska - Barrow Graham LP Ref core NGADG0004-312 (SPAdes) (version 2) | ecosystem: Environmental > Terrestrial > Soil > Wetlands > Peat... | reverse complement strand
CTGCAGATCGGCGGTCATCCGGAAGATCGGCGCCGGCAGCAGGTGGACCTCGTCGTAGATGATGAGTCCCCAGTCGCGGGCATCGAGCAGGCTGAGGTGTGTGTAGACACCTTTGCGCTTGGTCGTCATCACCTGGTAGGTCGCGATGGTGACCGGCCGGATCTCCTTGCGCGAACCCGAGTACTCGCCGACCTCGTCCTCGGTCAGGCTGGTTCGCTTGAGCAGCTCTTCGCGCCACTGACGGGCCGAGACGGTGTTGGTGACCAGGATCAGGGTCGTGGCGCCTGCCTGGGCCATCGCACCGACGCCGACCAGGGTCTTGCCGGCGCCACAGGGCAGGACCACGACGCCTGAGCCGCCATGCCAGAAGCCATCGACAGCGTGCTGCTGGTAGGGACGCAGCGCCCAGTCGTCCTGGATCAGTGAGATCGGGTGCGCCTCCCCGTCGACGTAGCCGGCGAAGTCCTCGGCCGGCCAGCCGATCTTGAGCAGCTGCTGCTTGAGCTGGCCACGCTCCGACGGGTGCACCAGGACGGTGTAGTCGTCCAGCCGTTCGCCCAGGAGTGGCTGGATCCTCCTGTGCCGTAACACCTCTTCAAGGACTGGGCGATCGACGCTGTGCAGGACGAGCTGGTCGCCATCCTTGGACAGGGAGAGCCGGCCGTAGCGGTCCATCGTGTCGGCGACGTCCATGAGCAGGGAATGCGGCACGGCATAACGGCTGTAGGTGATGAGGGTGTTGATGACCTGCTCGGCGTCGTGCCCGGCGGCGCGGGCATTCCACAGGCCGAGCGGGGTCAGCCGATAGGTGTGCACGTGCTCGGGTGCGCGTTCCAGCTCGGCAAAAGGTGCGATAGCCCGGCGCGCCGCCTCAGCGTCAGGGTGGTCGACCTCAAGGAGGAGTGTCTTGTCGCTCTGAACGATCAGGGGTCCGTCAGCCATGGTGTGTCCATCAACGCGATCGCGGCCTGGAGTGTTCCCGCGATCGATGTCGTGGGTCAGTAGCTGACGCTGGTGTCGGAGCCGGACCAGCCGCTGCCAATAGCGAGCGCGAAGAATCCGATGGTCAGCAGGACAATGACGCCGAAGTTGACGGCAAAGAGGATCCACCCGGTCTTGGCGTGTTTGCGTGAGTGCACTGGGTCGGTGTTGTTGGACGTCAGCGCCATGATGCCGAAGATCAGGCTGGGGATGCCGACGAGAAAGCATGTGCTCAGCATGACGATCCCGGACAAGATGGTCAGCACGATGGCAGAGGCGTTCGCCTCTTGGTGCGGACCGGTCGCATAGTACTGCTGGCTGTATGCCGGGTACTGCTGGCCAGGCTGTGGCTGGCCGTAGGGCGGTGCCGGCGGCTGCTGGCCGTAGGGCGGTGCCGGCGGCTGCTGGGCATAGGGGTCGCTCATGGGTGGGGCGGCCGGCGGGGTGGGCTGCTGTTGGGCAAAGGGCGTGGCTGCTGGCTGGTCGCTCGCGGGATGGGCCGCGCCCGGAGGAGTCGGCGGCGCGGGGATGGGGGCAGTCGGATCGGCCCAGATTGGTGCAGTCGGGTCGTTGAAGACGGGTTCAGGGATCTCGTCCTGGACCTCGTCCTGGTCTCTTTTCGGGGCCCTGTCCGGCTCAGCATCGGGCTGCTGTTTGCCGTCGCCGCTCGGCTCGCTCATCTGCTTCTCTCTCTTGCCGTGTGGTCCTGCCCAGAAGTGAACTGTCGACGACAACGTACCAACTGTCGCTCACCTCCGAAATGCTTTGCCGCTGGTGAGGCGCAGGCGCTTGCTGACACGATAGGCACCTCAAGCAGGAGGTACCAATGCGACGACCGCAGCGAGAAACCCTTACCGACGTGCCGGGACGTGTCACCATCTACGAGGTCGGACCTCGCGACGGGCTGCAGAACGAGAAGGCACTGGTCCCGGTGGAGGTCAAGGCCGAGTTCATCCGACGCCTGGTGGCCGCCGGGCTCGACATGGTCGAGACGACATCTTTTGTGCCTCCGAAGTGGGTCCCTCAGCTCGCCGACTCTGCTGCACTGCTCGGTCTTCTCGGTGACGTCGGTCGTGGCCGTAACCGGCCTGTCCTGGTGCCCAACGAGCGAGGTCTGGATGCAGCGCTCGCCCAGGGCGCCCAGGCCATTGCGATCTTCGGCAGCGCGACCGAGACCTTCGCCCGTAAGAACCTCAACCGCGGGCTGGAGGAGTCCATCGCCATGTTCGTTCCTGTTGTGGAGCGAGCCCGCGACGAGGGCCTGTGGGTCCGCGCATACGTCTCGATGTGCTTTGGTGATCCTTGGGAGGGAGATGTCCCCATTGACCAGGTGGTGGACGTCGCATCCCGGATGATGGACCTGGGCTGCGACCAGCTCAGTCTGGGCGACACCATCGGCACAGGCACCACCGGACACGTCCACCGGCTGCTGGATGCGTTGGACCACAAGGGGATTGGTGTCGAGCGCATTGGCGTGCACTTCCACGACACCTATGGTCAGGCGTTGGCCAACACCCTGGCTGCACTGGCTCACGGAGTAACCGTCGTCGACGCCTCCACCGGTGGCCTGGGCGGGTGCCCCTACGCGAAGAGCGCGACCGGCAACCTGGCGACCGAAGATCTCGTCTGGGCCCTCGACGGCCTGGGGATCGAGACCGGGGTCGACCTCGAGGCGCTGGTGAAAACCAGTGTCTGGATGGCTCGGCACCTGGGCCGGCCGTCGCAGTCGCGGGTCGTCAGGGCGTTGGCAGGCAGCTCGAGCGCTGGTGACAATGCCTGAACCAACACCGCCTGGACCGACACCGTCAGATCCGATGCCAGGAGACGCCTTGTCGCCCAGGGGGTTGAAGGGTTGGCTGGCGCGGCGAGCAGAGGCCATGCTCCGTAAACCTCGTCGGACCCTGCCCGCACTCACCGAGCCGGGGGAGTGCCAGGTCGTCCTTCAGGTGACCGGAGCCAGCCCGGTGACGGTCATCACCGTCATCACCGAGGCGACCGGGCTCGACTTCATGTCCGCCAGCAAGCTCGCTCGGGACGCGCCGGCGGTCGTGGTGTCGGGGATCAGCGAGGCCAGTGCCGAACGTGTGGTCGAGCGACTGCAGAAGGCCGGCGCGAAAGCCGTCGCTGGAGAGCCGTACCGGCCGGCGTGAAATGTTTGAGCGGTCAGCTGACCGCGGCGCCGGTGATCCGGTGGATCGAGAAGACGTGCTCGACATTGGACCCCTCGACAGAACCGTAGGCGCGCCCACCCTCGATTCGCTTGGGATAGAAGAGTATTCGCTTGGTTCGGCCATCGGCATCGGCATAACCGACCCAGACCCCGAGGCTGTCGGCCGACGCCTCGCGAAGGAGGGCAAGCGCGACGGCCGGCTCAGTGGAAGGCAGTCGTGGTCCAGGCTGAGACCGCGCGCACGCCCGTTCGTACGCTGCGGACTCCTCCCCTGCGCGCAGGGCAGAGACGAGGTTCTCGGTCAGCTCGTCATCGACGACTGACGTGATCGTCGGCGCGGCTGGTGAACGTCGGGCGGGGGTGCGGTGTTGCGAGACGCGTGGGATCTGGACACCGCCCTCCGTCGTCTCGGCAACCGGCGAAAAACCGTTCTCGCGCAACATCTCCAGGACAACAAGGGTGTGTGCCTGCGACACGACGACTGTCGGTGCGACGCGTCTGAGCTGCAGTGCGGCAAGCCCGCGATCGGCCAGCATGGTGTCCAGCACTGTCGTGTCGTCGCTACGGATGTATGCCGAGACCGAACCCACTCGCGTCTGGCCGTGGCGCCGGGCGACGTCGCCGACCAGATACTCCAGTGGCTGGGGGACCGGGGTACGGCTTGCGTCCTGCAGCGCGGTGAGGACCTGCGCGGAGGACCATCCGGCGTCCAGACCCCGGCGAACGCTCTGGGGGGAGAAGCGGTAGACCGTTGCGCCGCCTCGTGACTCGACATCGGCGACCAAGCGCATGAACTGCGCGAGGCTGCCTTCGAGCCGGCCAGGCGCGACGGCTGTCAGATCCGCCTGCAACAGGACGTGCTCGACCGGTGAGGGCAGATGGGTGTTGATCGCCTGCTTCGCGGCAGCTGGGTCGGCGTTGGCCTCGAAGAGGAGGCGCCCCGCTGTGCTGAGCGCTCCGCGCCCCGTGATCCCGAGCCACTCGGCCTCGCGCAGCACGGCGGTCGTGACCGCCTCGATGATCTCGGCCCGGCGCATCGGCCTGCGCCAGCGGATGCGGTCAGCCAGGCTGCCCGGGTCCGGTGCCTGCCCTTCGGGGAGTGCGGCCAGCTCGGTCAGTACGTCGCTGCGCAGCTGACGCATCGGCGGGTAGTCGACCTCCACGCTGAGCGCGTTGACGGGGCTTCCACCACCGGCAGGAACCGTGCCCACCAGGTGCGGCGCGCGACCCGAGGCCAACCAATGCCGACTGAGCCGGACCCAGCGGTTCGCAGAAGGTCTCTGCTGCCAGTCGTCATATCCCGGGGTTGGCGCCCACACCGGCTCCAGTGACCCATCGTCGGCCAACAGGCCTGCGGCGTAGGCCGTCTCGACGACGAATGCGGCATGCGCCGTATCAACATCGAGGACCGAGGCCAGGCGCTTGAAGTCGCGCACCGAGAGGCCACCGGCGCGCAGGACCCGCGGTGGGCGAGGGCCCCAGTCCGCGGCCAGCTCGTCCACGAGGCCCAGGAGCTCGGAGGCCTGGCCCCCGGCCGCGTCATCTACCGAGGACTGCTCGTGGGCAGTGACGGTCAGCTTCGGCGCGGTCAGCGTGGTCTCACGGTGAAGCCGGCCCCCGCGCAGCCTCAGGGCGACCTCGCGGGGCAGGGCGACCTGTTCGTTGGACTGTGGGCTGAGCAGCTGATGGGACAGCAGCCAGGCGCCTGCGGCGGCCACGCGGCCACGGGGCGACAATGTTGCGACCGGTGGTCCCCAGGTGAGCTTGTCAAGTATGTTTCGGGCGCCGGCGGGCGCCGAGGCGATGACCTGGTCGAGTGCCTCGGGGGAGACGGACCACGCGGGGGGCGAGCCGGGCAGCTTTGCGATGGCCGGCCCCAGACCGGCTGGATGGGGGCCGAGCACCTCGGAGACCGCCCGCACCACATGCTGACCGTCGCCGCTGCGCCACAGCAGTGCGCGGTCCCAGAGCTCCCGGACGAATCCGTCGAGGGATTGGGCCGAGCCGCCGAGCAGCTTTGCGGACATGGCGAGATCGACCGGGTCTCCGCTGACCACGAGCGTCTCGAGGACCTGCAGATGTCCACGGTCGAGCCCGTCCAGGGCCCGCTGAACGCTGGCACGTGTGCTTGCGCGAGCAGCCAGTGAGGTCAGGTCACTCGGCGCCGGCCACGCGAGGTCGGGTCGACGGCGGACCAGTGCGCGCAGCTGCTCATCACTTCGACGTCGCACGTCGTCGGCGAGGCTCCTGACGGCGGCGGCTGGCCGTGACGAAGAGGTAGACACACGTCATACGGTAGTGGGCCTCGGCACCCCTGCCTCTAGCTCGGCTCATCGGTGCGAAGATAGTGAACACCCATCTCGTACCCGCGGAGGAACTGTGCAGGCTCAAAAGCTCTCGTCCTATGGCTCCGGAGCATCCGACACTCCGCTGCTGGGTGACACGATCGGGGACAACCTGGCGCGCACTGTGATGCGCGTCCCCGACGCCGAGGCGCTGGTGGACGTGCCCAGCGGTCGCCGCTGGACGTATGCCGAGTTCGATGCTGACGTCACGGCGCTGGCTCTTGGCCTGCTGGCGGGAGGCGTCGAGGCCGGTGACCGGATCGGCGTCTGGGCGCCGAACTGTCCCGAGTGGACCCTGCTGCAGTACGCCACGGCCAAGATCGGCGCGGTGCTGGTCAACGTCAACCCGGCCTATCGCAGCCACGAGCTCGCCTATGTCCTCGGGCAGTCGGGCATGCGCATCCTGGTCAGCGCAGTGGTCCACAGGACCTCTGACTACCGGGCCATGATCAATGAGGTACGACCGCAGTGTCACGAACTGCGCGAAGTCGTCTACATCGGCGAGGGAAGCTGGGACGAGCTGATCGCCGCAGGTTCCGCCGCCACGATGGATCAGCTGGCCGAGCGGATGGCGACCTTGAGCCCCGACGACGCGATCAACATCCAGTACACCTCCGGCACGACTGGCTTCCCCAAGGGAGCCACGCTGAGCCACCACAACATTCTCAACAACGGCTTCTTCGTCGGCGAGCTCGTCGGCTACACCGAGCATGACCGGATCGCTCTGCCGGTGCCGTTCTATCATTGTTTCGGCATGGTCATGGGAAACCTCGCCGCCACCAGCCATGGCGCCTGCATGGTGATCCCCGCCCCGGCCTTCGACCCTGCCGCAACCCTCAAAGCCGTTGAGCAGGAACGCTGTACGAGTCTGTACGGAGTGCCCACGATGTTCATCTCCGAGCTGGGGCTCGAGGAGTTTGCGGTCTACGACCTCTCCTCGCTGCGCACGGGGATCATGGCGGGCGCGCCGTGTCCCGTCGAGGTGATGAAGCGGGTGGTGGCCGAGATGAACATGTCCGAGGTTGCCATCTGCTACGGCATGACCGAGACCTCGCCGGTCTCGACGATGACCAGGGTCGACGACGACCTGGCACGACGCACGGAGACCGTGGGCGGGGCCATGCCACATCTTGAGGTCAAGGTTGTCGACCCGATCACGGGCCGGACGGTCGCCCGGGGTGAGCCGGGCGAGCTGTGCACCCGCGGGTACAGCGTGATGCTCGGGTACTGGAACGAACCGGACAAGACCGCAGAGGCGATCGACGCTGCTCGCTGGATGCACACCGGAGACCTGGCGACGATGGACGGCGGCGGTTACCTGTCGATCGTCGGCCGGATCAAGGACATGGTGATCCGGGGTGGCGAGAACGTCTACCCGCGAGAGATCGAGGAGTTCCTCTACAGCCACCCCGACATCGCTGATGTTCAGGTCATCGGCGTCCCCGACACCAAGTACGGCGAGGAGCTGATGGCCTGGGTGGTGATGCGTCCGGACGCAGAGCCGTTGACGGCAGCGGGAGTTCGCACCTTCTGCCAGGGCAAGCTCGCGCACTACAAGGTCCCCCGCTACGTCCATGTCGTCGACGGGTTCCCGATGACCGTGACCGGCAAGATCCGCAAGGTGGAGATGCGGGCGGACGCCGTGGAGATCCTCGGGCTGGCAGACAAGCTCTCATAGGCAACTCTCAGGGAGTTCTCCGACATCTCGCGGCCTGCTGAGGGATCCTGAGGATGAAGAGAAAGGAACGCCGTGACAGATCAGCCGCCCGTGCAGCCTCCCCACCAGCCGTCCGGACACCCGGCGGAGGGCAACCCGGCGACACAGCCGATGCCGGCCGCCGCGAGTGCCCCTGCAGCTACCCCGTCGGACGCGTCCAGGACGAACGTGTGGCACCAGGCAACCTCCACCCGCGGCCGGCGTTGGGCGATCGGCATAGCCGCGGGCGCTCTTGTCTGTCTGATGTTGCTCGGCATCGGCGTTGCAGGCCTCGTGGTGCTGCGTAACCACGATCGCTTCAACATGATGGGGCAGCGACAGGACCGCTTCTCCCGTGATCAGGGTGACCAGTTTGGCCAGGGTAACGGCCGCGGTCAGGGCGGAAAGGACGGATACCACCCCCTGCAGCCCGGTATGCCCGGTGGGCCGGGTATGCGGGGTGATCGGGCCCAAGGGCTCGGTGGGCTTGGCGGTCTCCTGGGTGGAACGGCTCTGCACGGCAACGTGACCGCGACCGTCAACGGCTCGGCCCAGGCGCTGGTGTTCCAGCGTGGCCAGGTCACCGCGGTGAGTGCCACCTCGATCACCCTCAAGAGCTCGGACGGCTTCGTGGGCACCTACAGCCGCACCGCCGCGACCAATTCGATGATGGCAGCCCCCGTCAAAGGTGGGCAGGCTTTCATCCTGGCTCGCGCCTCCGACAAGGTGGCCATCACGATCATGTCGACCCCGGCTCATGCGGGTGTTGCGCCGAGCAGCTAGACGTACGCGCCGTATGGTCCTGATGTGAGCGTTCTGCCCAGCGGCGAGCAGTGGACCATCCGACGTGGTGACCACGAAGCTGTCGTGGTCGAGGTGGGGGGTGGCCTGCGCACCTAAACCTTTCGCGGTTGTGACGTCCTGGCCGGATACCCGCGTGAGGTTCGCCAGACGCCGCGCCGTTCGGCTTCGGTGCGCACCCCTATCTCAGCGTCGGCGAGGACCGCGTTGACGAGGTGCAGGTCGCCATACCGGCGGCTGCTCTTCTCGGGGTGGACGACCGCCTGCTGCCCATCGGGCTGGCTGCGGTGGAAGGCACCGATCAGGACTTCCGCGAGCCGAGAGTGTTGGGTGAGCTGGCCCTGGACACCGCCTTCACCAACATCGTTGGCGACGCGGATGGTTGCTGGCGGGTCATCCTCGCCCACCCGCATACCGGCCGCCTGGTAACTCTCTGGGCGGACGCCGCGGCATATCAGTGGTTGCAGGTCTTCACGGGCGACTCGCTGCCACTGACGTCCCGGCGTGTCAGCGGCATCGCGGTGGAGCCGATGACCTGCCCGCCGGATGCCTTCGGCTCCGGCGACGACCTGCTCGTCCTTGAGCCCGGGCAGGAGTTCGCGGCGCCATGGGGGATCACACCGGGCTGACCTCCGCCGCCCGAGCGGTGATGCCGTTGGCCTGGTCGGGGATCCGGTGCTCGACCGCCAAGGTGATGAAGGCCATCACTGCGCAACCAAGGATCAGCATGCCGATGAACTCCACGTTGAAACGGGCACCGAGCATCACCCCCGCCACCACCGGCCCGGTGACAGCCGCCAGCTGGAAGGCGCCACCCATGACCGCGTTGTAGCGCCCACGAAGATGATCTGGCGACAGGTCGTTGGTCATCGCAGGGATGGTCGGCTGGAGCAGGGTCTCGCCCAGTGCGAACACCGCGCTGCCGCCGATGATCAGCGCGGCCGCCGACGGGCTGCCCGGCAACAGGCCGGAGAGACCGGTCATCAGCCATGACACTCCCCACAACGCCGACAGAACGAGGATCACCCGGGTGCGGCGTCGGCCCTCGATGCGCTGGAGCACCAGCAGCTGCAGCAGGACGATGGTTGCCGTGTTCGCAGCGAAGGCATAGCCGATGGTTCGCGTCGAGACCTCCCCGACCAGCCGCGCATACGCGGTGAAACCGGCCTCCGACTGGGCATAACCCACGAACCCGGACACGAACGTCAACGCGATGGCGGGCAGCATCGCCTTGTCACGCAGGATGTCCAGGTATGACGTCCTGATCGGCGCGCCGTCCTGCTCGCTGACTGGGTGGTCGACCTTGCCGCTCACCTGTCGAAGGGGTCCGAGAAGCACCGCAAGAGGCGCCAGGAAGCTGAGCGCGTTGCCGAGGTAGATGGCCACGAACGTCCCCGGTCGATGGACGTCGACGATGGACCCCGCCAGCAGCCCCCGATGCCGATGCCCAGGTTGACCAGGGTTAAGTTGATCCCGAAGTAGCGCTGTCTGATGCCCGACGGCACCACTGCGCCGATCATGGCATTGAAGCCGGGCCAGAAGACGCCACCCGCGGCGCCGAGCAGGGCCAGGGCCAGCGCGGCCATCAGCGGGGTGGAGGAGAACGCGAGCAGGCTGCCGGCTGTCTCGATCGTGAACCCGCGCACCTCATGCAGGTAGATGAAGCCGAACGGCAGCACCAGCCCCGTGCCCAGTGTCTCGACGGCGACGGTGGACAGCAGGAGCTTGCCGTCGCGTGGCAGGTCGTTCCAGAACGACGCCAAGGAGGGGCGAGCACGTGCGGGGGAGGTCACCGGTAGGAGTATGGCGAAGGCCACCCACAATCCTCAAACGGGATTCGGGTCTGGCGACACTTTGAACCAGCCGGCCAGGTGGCTGACCGAACTGTTTTGGCGGTAACCGTTAGCCTTGGGTCAGCGCAACGTGCGCCATCGGGTCGTACCCTCTTGTGGGGCGGCGGCCGACACATGAGCAAGAGGTGGGCTGTGCCTACAGGCAAGGTCAAGTGGTACGACGCCGAGAAGGGTTTCGGCTTTCTCAGCGATGACGAGGGCGCGGACGTGTTCCTGCACGCCGACGCGTTGCCCGACGGCGTCACGACGCTCAAGGGCGGCACGCGGGTCGAGTTCGGCGTCGTCCAGGGCAGGCGCGGGGCGCAGGCACTGTCGGTGCGTGTCCTGGACCCCATGCCGTCGATGTCTGCATCCGTCGCCGCCAAGAACCGCACGTCGCCGGAAGACCTGACGGTCATCGTGGAGGATGTCATCAAGCTCCTCGACAGCGTCTCCACCACGCTGCGCCGGGGCAGGTACCCGGACAAGGTTACGGCCGGCAAGGTCGCCAAGGTCTTGCGTGGGATCGCCGGTCAGCTCGAGACGGGAGCCTGAGGCATGGCGATCAAAGCGGACACGATCCTGTTCGCCGCGTTGGACCAGGCCCGTGAGGCCGCCCAAGGAATCGCCGAACCGGGCACGGTTGGCGAGCACCTTGGTGCCGTGATGGATGACGAGCGCCTCGCTACCCACTATTTCGCCTGCACCGCAACGGCGTACCCCGGATGGCGCTGGGCGATCACCATCGCGCGCGTGCCACGTGGCAAGAAGGCCACGGTCTGCGAGACCAATCTGGTGCCGGGTGAGGGTGCGCTTCTCTCGCCCGAGTGGCTGCCCTATGACCAACGGCTGGCCCCGGGCGACATCGGGGCAGGCGACGTCCTGCCCTACATCGAGGAGGACCAGCGCCTTGAGCTGAGCCTTGAGGCCACCGGCGATGAGGACATCGACGAAGCGGCGCAGTGGGAGCTTGGGCTCGGCCGCAGGCGTGTCCTGTCCGCCGAGGGCCGTGAGGAAGCAGCCGAACGCTGGTATCGCGGGGACGCCGGGCCCACGTCGCCGGTCGCAGAGAAGGCGACTGCCCCCTGCTCGTCGTGTGGATTCTTCCTGCCGATGGCGGGTGCGCTTCGCTCTTTTTTTGGCGTATGCGCCAACGCCTGGTCTCCCTCCGACGGTCACGTCGTGAGTCTTGACCATGGTTGTGGTGCGCACAGCGAGGTTGACCTGATCCGCGAGGACCCCAAGCCCGCCGAGAAGCCTGTTCTCGACGAGTTCGCCTTCGATGTGGTCTGACCGCCGGGACGTTGTCTGAACGCTGTGCTGTGCTCTGAGCGGATGCTCAGGTAGTTCCGGCAGGACCTGACCGCCGTCAGGTACCGCTGGTGGGGCCATCCGCGGGCGGCTGGGATCGTGCAGGCAGATGAGCGCCTGCTGCGTTGCCGCGGCCGCGACGGATATACAACAGCGAGAGTCCGCCGCCCGCCATGCCCGCGGCGCAGGTCCACGGCCACCACGCCCTGTCGCCCTGATGCAGATCCGGCACGAGCAGGCAGACCACGAGTGCAACGCTCCAGAGCGCTATCCCGATCTCGAGCATTCGAGCGGTGTCGCTGGCAAGGGGCTGGGGGTCTTCGGGGCTCACAGGGCAAGCCTATGTGTCCCGTGGCGGTGGGCCGCTGACGACGCTCTACGCTGGGCGCCATGCCTTCGACTGTCGCCCTCAAGAAGACCTCTGCCGCCCGCGGCGCGCTCGACTCGTTCTTCCAGATCACCCCACGAGGCTCGACGCTGTCCCAGGAGGTCCGCGGAGGTTTCGCCACGTTCTTCACGATGGCCTACATCGTCGTCCTCAACCCCCTGATCATTGGCACCCAGGCCGACTCGACCGGCGCCTTCCTGGGCGGTGGCGGCCACCCCAACCTTGGGATGGTCGCCGCGGCGACGGCTCTGGCGGCTGGCGTGATGACGCTGCTGATGGGTGTCGTGGCCAACTATCCGCTGGCGCTCGCGACGGGGCTGGGCCTCAACGCGTTCGTGACCTTCGGCATCGCCAAGCTTCCGGAGATGACCTGGCCCGATGCCATGGGGCTGGTCGTCATGGAGGGCCTCATCATCACGGCTCTGGTGCTGACCGGCTTCCGGAAGGCCGTATTCCGCGCCGTTCCCCCGGCGCTGAAGACCGCCATCAGCGTCGGCATCGGCCTGTTCATCACGATCATCGGCCTCGTCGACTCCGGCATCGTCCGCCGACCGGCCGTCGGTCCGGTGCCGGTCCAGCTCGGAGTCGGCGGCTTCCTGGCCGGCTGGCCAACGTTCGTCTTCGTCATCGGTCTGCTCTCGATCATCATCATGCTGGTCAAGAAGGTGAAGGGCGCGATCCTCATCGGCATCATCGGCACCTCACTGCTGGCCATCATCTTGGAGGCCGTGGTCAAGATCGGTGGCCAGACCGACGCCGCAGGCAAGCTGGTCAACCCCACCGGCTGGGGGCTGAACGTCCCGAAGTTCCCCTCAAAGCTCGTGGACGTCCCAGACTTCGGCCTGCTGGGCCAGTTCTCCCTGCTGGGCTCGTTCGCCAAGATCGGCGCCGTGTCGGTGATCCTGCTCGTCTTCACCCTGCTGCTTGCCGACTTCTTCGACACGATGGGAACGATGGTCGCGATCGGCGCCGAGGCTGGCCTGCTCGACAAGGAGGGCAACCCGCCCAACGCCCAGAAGATCCTGATCGTCGACTCGCTGGCCGCCGTCGCCGGCGGCGCGGGCAGCGTCAGCAGCAACACGGCGTACATCGAGTCGGCCGCGGGAGTCGGCGAGGGCGCGCGTACCGGCCTGGCTTCGGTGGTGACCGGCCTGCTGTTCCTCCTGGCCACGTTCTTGGCGCCATTGGTCACGGTGGTCCCTTACGAGGCGGCGACCCCGGCCCTGGTGGTGGTCGGCTTCCTGATGATGCAGCAGGTCAGGGGTATCGAGTGGGACGACCTCGAGATCGCGATTCCGGCCTTCCTGACGATCGTCCTGATGCCGTTCACCTACTCGATCACGGCTGGTATCGGCGCGGGCTTCGTCGTGTTCGTCCTGCTCAAGATCGTGCTCGGTAAGGCCTCGGCGGTTCACCCGCTGATGTGGGGCATCTCCGGCGCATTCGTTCTCTACTTCGCACTGGACCCGATCAAGAGCGCGTTCGGCGTCCACTGACGCTCACGTGTGAAGTCCGTCATCGCGGTGGGCCGCCCGGCGCCTTGCCCGGGCACCTGTCGCGTTCGGCTTGCTCTCTGCTCGGGAATAGTTAGCATGGGTAATGAGTTAGGCTAAGTAGGCCGGAAGGAACTCATGCCACCCAGAACCCGAACAACAGCTCTGACAGCAACTGGAACAACCCGAACAACCCAGAGCGCGCATCACCCGTCGCTCGCGCACCTCGCCAACGATCTTCGTCTGGCGTGCATGCGAATCAGTCGACGGGTCAAATTTGAGAGCACCCAGCTCGTGGCGCCCCACCAGCTCAGCGTGATGGCGCGACTCGAGGACAGGGTATTGACCCCGCGCGAGCTCGCCGGGATCGAGTGCGTCAGCCCTCCGAGCATGACCCGTACCGTCTCGGGACTGGTCGAGCGTGGGCTCGTTGCCCGACAGGACGACCCGCTGGATGGCCGGCAGGTCTTCCTCTCGTTGACAGCGCAGGGGCTGTTGACGCTCAGGGAGACGCGCCGCAAGCGTGATGCCTGGATGGCGAGCAGGCTCAAGGGGATCAGTGCGGACGAGCGCGAGGTGTTGGTCAGGGCGACCGTGATCCTCACCCGGCTGGCCAGCGAATGAGCCCCACGTTCTCCTCGCTTTCGATCTACAACTACCGCGTCTTCGCCGCTGGCGCACTCATCTCCAACACCGGGACCTGGATGGGCCGGGTCGCTCAGGACTGGCTGGTTCTGACCCAGCTCGCCCCGGGGTCCTCCGTGGCGCTGGGGATCGTGACGGGGCTGCAGTTCGCTCCCCTCGCGCTCTTTGCGCCGATCGGGGGGATGATCACCGACCGGTTCCCGAAACGACGCATTCTGTTTGTCACCCAGAGTGCCCTGGCCCTGACCTCGCTGCTGACCGGCGTGCTGGTGGTGACCGGCGCCGTCCAGCTCTGGCACATCTACCTGCTGGCCTTCGTTCAGGGAGTCGCTGTGGCGCTGGACAACCCGGCCCGCCAGACCTTCGTCTCCGAGATGGTGCCGCACGAGTCGCTCAGCAATGCCGTGGGCCTCAACAGCGCTTCCTTCAACGGAGCGCGTCTCATCGGGCCAGGCGTCGCGGGTCTGGTCATCGCCGCCTTTGATACCGGTCCGGCCTTCTTCCTCAACACGCTCAGCTTCGTTGCCGTGCTGTTCGCATTGGTGAGGATGCGGCCTGGTGAGCTGAACATCACCCCGCCCCAGCGCGGGAAGGGACAGATCCGCCAGGGTATTCGCTATGTCCGCGGTCGTCCCGACATCGTCCTGATCATGGCGCTCGTGTTTGTCCTGGGCACCTTCGGGATGAACTTCCAGATGACTACCGCCCTGATGGCCACCGCCGTGTTCCACAAGGGCGCGGGTGCGTATGGGCTGCTGGGCTCGATCATGGCGGTCGGATCGTTGTCGGCGGCACTGCTCTCGGCGCGGCGCCCGAACCCTCGCATGCGCGTGCTTCTGGTGGCCTTTGCCGCGTTCAGCGTGGCCTCGGCGGCGGCCGCGCTCGCCCCCTCATACGTCTGGTTTGCGGTCTTGCTCATCCCGGTCGGGCTCACCGCACTCACGGTCATCACCACGGCTATGGCTATGATCCAGCTCAGCGTCGCCCCCGCCATGCGCGGCCGGGTCATGGCGCTCTACCTGGTGGTCTTCATGGGCGGCACCCCGCTGGGCTCACCACTGATCGGGTGGATCGGCCTGGCGTGGGGCCCCCGCTGGACCATCCTGGTGGGCAGCGTCGCCACAGGGCTGGCGGTCCTTGCTGCCATGCTGTATCTCGTGCGCAGCGAGGACATGCACGTGAGCTACCACCGCCAGCACCGGCCCCGGTTGAGGGTTGTCCGCGGCGAGATCAGCGAACCAGTGCCGGAGGTGGCCAACTGATGACACCCAGATTTCGGCGTGCAATCGTGTTGCTCGCGTTGGCCGGAATGTTGGTGATGGTCCTGGGGGGACAGCTGGTTCGTTGAGAGCCGGCTGCTCCCGTCCGCCATCCGGGGTGAACCCCAGACTTACGGGTTGAGCGACGTTGACGGAGAGGCGTCAGCTGGCGGCGTTGTGGTGGTTGCCGTTGTTGTGGTGGGGGTCGTTGGCGTGGGGGCTGTCGTGGTGGTTGCCGTTGTTGTGGTGGGGGTCGTTGGCGTGGGGGCTGTCGTGGTGGTTGCC
>Ga0209745_1001263_pt1 | contig 15228 bp, 14 predicted proteins | sample BarGraNGADG00312_FD_184495 | JGI IMG/M metagenome (GOLD analysis project Ga0209745, IMG submission 184495) | Arctic peat soil microbial communities from Barrow, Alaska - Barrow Graham LP Ref core NGADG0004-312 (SPAdes) (version 2) | ecosystem: Environmental > Terrestrial > Soil > Wetlands > Peat... | reverse complement strand
AGTGGACGACGTTCTTGTAACGACCGACAAGGTCCGCCGGCACGACGTTGTGAGATTCGAGCGCGTCGGCAGAAAGAAGTGGACCATCCGAGTCGTCAAGCCTCAGGACCGTGCTGTCTTCGCGGGGGAGACGCTCTATCAAGTCGACCGTGCGCAGAAGCCGGGCGCACTACAGTTGAAGCCGATCAGGGTCTAGCACGCACGCTGGTGACCATGCGAACGGAAAGGGCATGGTCGACCACTGACAGAGGAGTCCGAATGTCGCCTCCCGATCAGATGAGCACCGGCGGAGCGCAGGGATCACTCTCCCTTGGCCATCTCGCCCTAGCCAACTACCTGTACGAGTGCATGACTGGCTACGATGCGCCGCTCAGAGAGTTGCGCACGTCGGCAGGTGGGGTGCCGGATGTCGGGGACCCTCTGCACCGACTGGCGCTTCTCAAGTGGCTCAACCTGTGGGGCTGCCAGCATCTGGCGAAGGACTATCACTGGCTGGCGTCTGAGGGGCTCTGCCAGTGGTGGGAGACGTTCCGCGGTATGCTCCCGGACGTCGATACTCGTCTCGTCCACCCGGGCGACGCCGACCTCGGTCAAGTCGCCATGGTCTTCGAATCTCTCTCCGCAATCTGCGCTGCCGAGAAGACCCGCGGCGGGCGCGAGATCTTAGTCACGTTCGGGCCAACTGCGGCGGCCAAGACCCTGTTCGTTCTTCGTCCCCACTTCTTCGTGGCTTGGGATGATCCTATGCGGCGTAAGCTCGGGCTCGAACGTTCGGGTGAGTCCTATGTGCGGTTCCTGGAGGGCGTGCGGGAGAGGCTCCAGGAGACTCAGGGACGTTGCGACCGTCTGGGGTTCGGCCTCGACGACCTTCCGGGCAAGTTCGGGCGCCCCGGAGCGACAGCGGCTGAGCTGGTCAATGCGTACTACTGGATCACCGTGACTCGAGGCGTGTCGCTACCTGAACGGGCGAGGCTGGAGGAATGGCTCAATTGGAGCTCCGATTGATAGAACTTGCCTCGCCAGGCCGTCCCGCTGGCTTGTGGGTTCGGGGTCCTGGCAACTTTGAGCCCCTGAGTTCGCACGTCCGCAGGCTTGCCGGCGCCAACACCGGCCGGAAACAACACCCGTTCATCCGTCCACCTCTCTGATAGGCTCCGAACGCACGCAGACGCGGCCGCTCTTCGTCGGTCGCAGGTGCCTGGGGCTTCACAAACGCAATCGAGGGGTCGAAGCACCGTCTGATGCCACTTCTTCGTGAGGGCCAGATGATCCGCGACACCTACGAGGTGGAGCGGAAGCTGGGCGAGGGGGCCTTCGCCGAGGTCTACCGCGTTCGCCATCGTTTCCTCGGACGTCAAGCCATGAAGGTCTTCAAGGCCGTCGGCATGACCATCGACGAGATCGAGACGATGCTCGGCGAGGCAATCCTGCTCTCGAGAATCGGTCATCCGAACATCATCCGCGTCTACGACGCCAACACGGTGGACACGCAGGCCGGCATCTGCGGCTTCTTCACCATGGAGTACGTCGCCGGCGGCAGCTTGGAGCAGTTCTGGCAGTCGTATGGCGAGCGGTTCATGCCGGTGGAGACAGCGGTCGAGGTGCTGGAGCAAGTCTGCCGCGGCTTGGCTGTGGCGCATTCCGAAGACCCGCCTATCGTGCACCGCGACGTCAAGCCGCAGAACATCCTGGTCGGCTATGACACCGCCGGCGTGCGGGTGAGGCTCTGCGACTTCGGCCTCGCCAAACACGTCAACCCACTGACGCTGGCAGCGACTACCATGGGCACGCGGTGTTTCAAGGCGCCAGAGGCATTCCGCGCACGGCAGGGCGACTCCATTCGCGGCGACGTGTGGGCACTTGGGGCGACGGTCTATCTCATCCTCACCGACCGGCTGCCGTACGGTGACGTCGGCGATGACGGCTGCGGCGACTCGGTGCGTTTCGATCGCGAGCTTGTGCCGCCCAGCCGCATCAACCTCGATGTCGATGAAATGCTCGACCAGATAGTTCTGCGGGCACTCAGCCAAGACCCTCAGCAGCGCCAGGCCGACGCCCGCGAGCTTCTCGCTGACCTCGAGCGCTGGCGGGCGATGCGAAGCGCTGCGCCCTCGCTTCTCAAGTCCATCGGTGCGCCTGACGATACGAAGAGTGCACTCGGTTCTTTGCGGGACGAAGACGACGAGCGCGGCGCGGCAATGGCGCGCGACGCTTTGGAGATGGCACGTTCGACCGGCCGCCTCGGCGAGGCGGCCGATCTCATGGAGCAAGGCATGAACATCTGCCCCGACTTGCGCGAGCGGCACGAGTACACCGTGCAGCTCTGGCGTCGCGGCATCGCCATGTAATGATCGACCAGGCGGAGGGGCTGTGGTTGACGAGGGAAGCGCCGGAGAGGGAGTTCGCAGCGGCGTGAGGTACGGGCTACTGCTCGCCGAGGCGGTCCCCGAACTCTATCGCACCAATGCCTTCCGCGTGACCCAACTACCGGTCAACGCGACGCAGCGCGAGATCAGTCGCCAGGTCGACAAGATACGCATTGCCGAGAAGATCGGCGTCGCCGCGGACTTGAAGGGCGGTCTGATGCCGCTCACCCCGGTGCCCGACTCAGATGCTTTACGCGGAGCCGTGCAACGCCTGCGTGATCCGGAGAAACGTCTCGTCGACGAGCTCTTCTGGCTCTGGCCGCTCGAAGACGGTGTCGAGCATGATGTGGCTCTGAGGACACTCGAGACCGAGGGCACTGAAGCGGCATCACGTCTGTGGCAGTCTGCTGCGAATCAGGGTGGTCGCCAAGGGACCATCGCTCTCCATAATCTGGCCATTGTCTCGCACGCGGTCGCTCTGGATGCAGAGCTCGATGACCGTGATGGCAAGCTGAGTGAGGCGGGCCGCCAAGCACTCAAGACGCTCTGGTCGTCGGCCTTTCAGTATTGGGGCGAACTCCGGAAGAGCGAGGACTTTGCGGATGTGCTGCGCGAGCGGATTCGAGATGTAGATGACCCTCGCCTTGACGACACCACGGTCGCCAACATACGGAAGACGCTTGCTGAAGCCCTAGCTTCGATGAGCGCGCGCCTCGCTGTTGCCGACTTCGACGCCGGCAAGACGGAGGCGTGCAGGCGGGTATTCGCCCAGTTGCGGGCGTCCGGGCTTCCACAGTCGGACGTCAGGAGGGCGGTCCGCGATGCACTGGGTCCCGTTCGATCCCGTCTCAAGGCGAGCGGTGAGTCCTTCGAAAAGAAGCCCGACGGTGCGCCTCGCGAGATCCTTGAGGCGGCCGGACGGTTCCTCGAACAGACGGAGCGGCTGCTGCTCCTTGTCGACATGGCGCTCCCCAAAGGGGATGCGACTCGAACGGGCCTACACGATGACGTCGCCCTCCAAGTGCTTGGCATGACTATCGACTACGGGAATCGGACCGAGGACTTTCGCGGCGCGCTCCCATGGTTGGAGCGCGCCGCCAAGATCGCCGAAGGCGAGGCGGCGCTCAGTCGGATTTACGAGAACTTGGTCAAAGCGAGGGAGAACGCGGATGCGAAGGACGCCTACGATCTCGCCGTCGCGCGCGCCGCGGCGCCTCCACCCTATCGCCGTAGGACCGGTGGGAGTGTGGCCGCAGGCGGAGCGAGCGCCGCCGTCGGAGGCATGGGTTGCCTGTTCCGAACCTTTGGGATTGTCATAGTTCTCGCATTGATTGGCGGCGGGATATCGCTGGCGGGGAAAGCGTGCGGCGGCGACAGCAGTACGTCGTCCAGCAGCGCTGGATCTTCCTCCAGTCAGTCCATCTACGATACGGGCTCGGGCTCCTCTGCGCCCGAGACTACTGACCTTGCCCCGTCTGTGAACTACAACGCTATCGCCACGAAGGTCAACGCGATGATCAAGTACGGCAACAGCCTGCCACGGACAGCCTATAGCGGTGACTATCAAGCTGCCTCACGCTATCGGAAGCACGGCCAATCCATTGAGAACTGGCTCGCCAAGAATGGTGACGCCGATGGCAGAACCAAGCAGCTGTGCGACAAAGCCATCGACTTGGCGACGGCTGAGGCCACCTTCCGGGTGAATGCGTCCTCGAGCAACTTGAGCCGTGTGAACGCAAACATCGACCTCTTCAATCGTGTCTGGAAGAAGTGGCTTGCATCACATTGAAATGAGGCTGTCTTGATTGCGCTGCTACAGCGACTCGCACTTCCGGTCGAGTTTCGCGTCGCCGCTCCGACCGTCCAAGTGCCGACGGCGGTTGTCGGCTCCGCCGCCAATAGCGCCGCTGAGTCGCCATCGACGAATGTTGAGGTTCCGTTATTGGAGACTGGGGCCTCGCCATTCGTGGACGAAAGCGTGCTCCCCGACCTTTGTACCGGTCTGTGGCGTCTTCGCCGTCGCATGATTGACCCCGAGACTGATCGGCCTCTCGAGGACATGCGAAAGCCCTTCCGCCACCTTGAATCGGTGTGGGACACGCTCGCTGACGCTGGCGTCGACATCCGCGATCACACCAACGAGTCGGTCCCCGAGTATGGTTCTATCGGCTTGAACGTTCTTGCGTATCAGCCTATGCCGGGCATTTCGCGGGAGCGAGTGATAGAGACGGTCAAGCCATCGGTCTACGTCGGCGAACGGCTTGTACAGATGGGTCAGGTAATCATCGGCACACCGGAGAAGCCCTCCGATGGCACCGTAGAAGGAGACCGCACATGACACGAAGCACCATCGACTACGGCATCGACTTGGGGACCACGAACAGCGCGGTCGCAGTGCTGGAGGGCACTGAGGCCCGTGTCATCAAGAACAACCGCCAGATGGACTACACGCCGTCCGTCGTCTGGCTCGACCCCCGGGGATCTCTAGTGGTTGGCCCTGGCGCAAAGAGACGCGTCGCGAGTGATCCCGGGAATGCGTTCGCGGAGTTCAAGCGTGCGATGGGCACGTCACGCACGTACATCTTTGCCAGAGATGGGATGGTGCTTCGTGCCGAGGACTTGTCTGCCGAGGTGCTCAAGAGTCTGCGCGGCGACGTACAGCAGGCGTCTGGCGAGCAGATCTCCTCGGCGGTCATCACCGTCCCGGCCGCCTTTGACCAGGCTCAGTGCGCGGCGACGAGGCTCGCAGCGGAGAAGGCCGGCCTGACCCTGAGTCCGCTCCTGCAGGAGCCGGTTGCGGCGTCACTCGCCTACGGATTCCAGGAAGCCAACGAGAACACGTTCTGGCTGGTCTACGACCTCGGAGGCGGTACGTTTGACGCGGCGGTTGTGAGCATGCGCGACGGGGTGTTTCAGATAGTCAACCATCTCGGCGACAACAACCTCGGTGGCGCGGACATTGATGGCGTGCTTGTCGACGAGGTCTTGATACCCATTCTTCGGGATGAATACGGCGTTGATGGGCTGGACCACTCGCCACGCTGGATTACCGTCGTCGCTCAGCTCAGGCAAGCCGCCGAGGATGCCAAGATCCTGCTGTCCCGTGACGAGACGGCTGTGGTCGAAGTCGGCGACATCAAAGATGCGAACGGTGCCGTTCTGGTGGAGGAGTTCTTCCATGACCTCAGTCGGACGGACCTCGACCTTCTCATGGGACCGATGATCGAGAGATCCCTTCACCTTTGTCGTCGCGTGCTTTCTGAGAAGGGTTTGGAGCCCGATGACCTCGAGAAAGTACTGCTCGTCGGGGGCCCCACTCTCTCACCCTACGTAAGGAACCGTATTGGCGAACTTGGCGCCGGGATCGCAGACCGTCTCGAGTTCCGAATCGATCCGCTCACGGTGGTGGCGCGAGGAGCCGCGATCTTCGCTGGGACGCAGAGGCTGGACACGTCCGGGAAGGCTGCTCCGGCAGCCGGTACGTTCCAGGTCAAACTCGAGTACAAGTCCATCGGTGTTGACGCAGAGCCCCTGGTGGGGGGCGTCGTCTCGGGCGGCAACGACGTTGATCTCGCCGGCTTCTCAGTAGAGTTCGTCAATACCGAAGCGCGCCCGCAATGGCGCAGCGGCAAGATCGGCCTCGGTCCAAACGGTTCCTTCATGGCCAATCTCTGGGCCGAGAAGGGCCGATCCAACACCTTCCTCATCGAACTCACGGATGGCGGAGGTTCCCTGCGGGAAGTCGAGCCAGATCGACTGAGCTACACGGTTGGCAATGTCTTTAGCGAGGTCCCGCTGCCACACAACATCGGCGTCGGTTTGGCGGGCAATGAAGCGAGTTGGCTCTTCATGAAGGGCGCTGCTCTGCCGGCCAAGAAGCGAGGCCGATATCGCACGGCCTTCGATGCTCACTCCGGTCGCGCTGATGAGATCATCAACATGCCCTTTATCGAAGGGCTGAGTCCTCGCGCCGATCGCAACGGAACCATGGGGTCTATCAAGATACTCGCCACGGAAATCGCCCGCGATGTGCCTGCAGGCAGTGAGGTGGAGGTCACCATGAGTATCGACGCCTCCCGAGTCATAGCCGTTGAGGTCTACATTCCGCTGCTCGACGAAAGCTACGGCCTTGAGATGGATTTCGGCAGCTACGGCGAACGCGCGCGTGACCCGGAGCAGCTTGAGTCCGCGGCGGGGCTCCAGAAGACACGGCTGGTGGAAGTCCGAGAGCAAGCGGAGGCTACCGGCGACCAGAAGGCTCGGGAGACGATTGAGCGCATCGATGCAGAGCGGCTTGTTCCGGACGTCGACCGGTCGGTGGCCGCAATGGCTACGGACGAGGCCGCAGCCAATCGTTGCGAGAGGCTAGTGCGGGAACTGCAGCAGGCAATCGATCAGGCCGAGGATGCGCTGGAATGGCCGACGCTTGTGAGCGAGGCTGAGGGCTTGATCGGCGCGGCCGAACGCGATGTCGGGCAGCATGGTGACGCCGATGATCAGGAAAGACTTGAGCAGTTGACCGATGCGGTGCACGAGGCAATCCGTAGTCACGACGTGCAGACGCTTGAGCAGCGCGTGGACGAACTTCGCGGGTTCGTCTTTGGGGTGCTGGACCGCAAGGGCATCATCCAGCTCTTGTGGCTCGACGAGCTCAAGGAGCACGCCGGAGAGATGGCCGATCAAGCCAAGGCGACCGCGCTCCTCCAGCGCGCCGACCGGGCGATCCAGCTTGGCGATGTGGAAGGCCTGAGGGCGGCGAACAGACAGCTAGCGCAACTGCTGCCCAGCCCGCCGCCTCCGCCCGAATCCAGCTGGTTGCTGAATTAATGATTGCGAGTGACTTTGCCTGACTCGCCGGGACCCCAGGCTGGGGCTGCGTATGCCGATTCGCTTGAGACTGTGACGGTCGGTCTCGCGGCCGCGGTCGCAAGGGAGGGCCGGCGTGGCGAGGCCGAAGGCCTTCTCGCTGCGCTGCAAGAACCTCCTAGCGCGGCTCGCCTCGACCTTCTTGCGCGTATCCGCGCCCAAGAAGGCGACCTCGACGGTGCCGAGGCGTACTGGAAGCGAGTACCGGACGACAACGCCATAGCGCCTGCGGCCGCGGCCGGTCTACGACGCATTGACGTCTTGCGCGGTCGGCCGCACTGGCTGCGCTTCAATCTCTGGTTCGGCGTGGCGGTGCTGGCGGTCTGCGCCGTGATCGCCGCCGGTGCAACCGGCGTCCTGCTCGCGGTCGCCGACGCCGACAACGGGAGCGAGTTGGGTCGCGTAACCGCGACAAGTAGCAGTCCCACGGCGACAAGCTCACCGAGCCCCACGGCCCCGGCAACCTCGACTCCAACGCCGAGCGCCACCGTCAGCCCTGCGGCGCAGCCCCCTGCCCTCGCCATCAAGACCGATTCAGCGGTGGTCGCACCGCGAGGCGAAGCCCAGGTCGTAGAGTTCAAGCACGGCCTGTTCGCGCCAGGCGGCGCAGTCCTCCTGTCTCGCGGGAAGCTGGCCTTGCTGGACATCGCTCGGAGCCTCTCGTCGGCAAGCGAGCCCCTCAAGGTGCTAGTCGTCGGCCACGCAGACACCGTGCCGCCTAGTGGCGGCGGCCCGTACGCAGACAACGCAACGCTTGGGTTCGCTCGCGCCGCCGCCGCGGCCGACTTCCTGCGGCGGCATTCCAAGCTACCGCTGGCCGCGTTCACCACGGCGAGCGCCGGGTCGGGTGATCCGGTCGCCGGCAACGGTAGCGCGCCCGGTCGCCAGCGCAATCGTACCGTCGTGCTCAAGATTCGCTCCCGATGAGCGAACTCACGCTTCACGTATCGGCACGGGTCGCTTGGGTGGCGGCCAACGTGGACGCCTGCAGCACCGGCGCCGGCGAGATTGAACCGCCACACGTGCTATTGGGCATTCTTCGCCTCGTAGACGGACTTTGTTCGGATGAGATCGCCCACCTGACGCTCAACGCGGACGACCTGGCAGCGCTGTCCTTCGGTGTCTCCGCCGCGCGGAGTGCTCTCGGTCTGGACGACGAGACGCTGACGAAGGCGCGGCGGCGGCTCCAGCGTGAGCTGCGCGGGGAGGACCCGCCAGCGAGAAATGTGAAGGGACTGCATCGTTCACCCGCCACGCGGGCCTTGTTCAACGAAGCGGCAGAACGGGCGGTTGAGGCCGGTGACAACGCACTCACGGTGGTGCATCTAGTCGAGGTGCTCGAAGCTCACGGCTTAGTGACGGCGGCGGTGGACGGGTCGCCGCTGCCCGCGGCCGCTCCCCGGGCCTCCGCGTCGCGTCGATCTGCGCGTCCTAGCTCGGAGCCCCCCACCGACGGCGAGACTCAGTCTCTCGGCCGCGACCTGACGGCGCTCGCTGCCGCGGGCCGTCTGCGACCCATTGTCGGTCGCGACAACGAGATCAAACAGCTGGCGCGCCGTCTGCAGCGCGCGACGAAGCGCAACGCGCTGTTGATCGGCGAGGCGGGCGTGGGTAAGACGGCCATCGTCGAGGGTCTGGCGCAGTACTGCGCCAGCGGCGAGGCACCCGACAGCCTGAGTGGGTTGCGCTTCATCGAGATCAGCGTCGGCGACCTCATCGCGGGCACGCACTATCGCGGCGACCTTGAAGAGCGGGTCCAGGCGCTGGTGGCCCGGCTGCAGGAGGACCCGAACCTGGTCGGGTTCATTGATGAGGTCCACCTGGCTGTGGCGCGCCAGGGCGACGACTCCGCGACCATCGCCAACTTGCTGAAGCCGGTGCTCGACGGTGACCACGTGCGCTGCATCGCGGCCACGACCACCGAGGAGTTCGAACGGCATGTGAAACAGGATCCGGCCTTCGCGCGGAGGTTCGGGCGCCCGATCATCGTCGGCGAGCCGACGACCGACGTCGCGCTCACCATCGTCGGCGAGTGGAAGCAGCGCATCGAGGAGGTCCATCCCGGCCTCACGGTCGCGGACGACGCGGTCACTGCGGCTGTGGAGCTGTCGGCGGTTCACATACCCGACCGCCGCCTGCCCGACAAGGCGATCGACTTGCTCGACGACGCGGCGACCTTTGCCATGCTGCCCACAATCCACCAAAGAGGACCCGGGCCGTCCAAGACGGGCCTCACGCTCACGCGCGAACACGTCGAGGCGGTTCTGCAGGAACAGTACGGCATCGACGTCGCCCTGGTGGGCATCGATGCCGTACGTCTCCGCACCGTCTTGGAGCGCGAGCTGATCGGGCAGGAGGCGGCAGTCGAGCAGCTCGTCGCGACGCTGGGGTCGGTGCGTCACACCGGGGAGTCGCAGCAGCCGCTTGCCGTGCTGCTCTTCACCGGCCCGACCGGCGTGGGCAAGACATACTCCGCCGAACTGATCGCCAGCGCGCTGTTTGGTCCCAAAGCGCCCCTGTGCCGGTTGAACATGAATGAGTACAGCGAGCGTCACGAGGTCAGCCGGCTGACCGGCGCCCCACCCGGCTTCGTCGGCCACGGGCAGCCCGGTGCGCTCTTCGCCTTTGTCGAGGGGCATCGCGAGGGCGTGATCTTGCTCGATGAGATCGAGAAGGCTCACTTCGAGGTGCGTCAGTACTTCCTCCAGGTGTTCGACGCCGGCGAGGCCATGGACTCTCGCGGCCGCACGGTCTCGTTTGCGCCCTACGTGTTCGTGATGACATCGAACGCGCTTACGGAGCCGCCCCACCCGCTCGGATTCGCTCCCGCTCGCGAGCCCGGTTCTGCCGACGAGCAGGGAGAGGCCCTGCGGCAAGAATTGGCGAAGCTGCTGTCCCCGGAGTTCGTCGCCCGGACGGATGCGGTGGTGGCCTTCGAGTCACTCGGGCCCGATGCCTTGCGGTCGCTTGTCGAGCGGTACATCGAAGAGGCCATTGACGAGCTGGAGCAGCGCGACGGCATCGAATTGGAGGTCACCGCTGACGCCCGTGGCGAGCTGGCATCCCAGGCTCAAGCGCAGGCTGAGGGGGGGCGGGGCGTGCGTAGGCTTGTCGATCGCGAAGTTACCGCGAGAGTGCGGCAAGCTGCCGTGCAGTTGGAAGAACCGGCATCGTGGGTTCTGCACGCCGGCGGGGGCGCACTCGCTCTTCGCAAGCAAAGCCCAGGTGATGCTCGTGGTGAAGAAGGAGCGCCCGCGTAGCGCGGACGTCAGCCGTGGATGCCGCCCACCGGTCGGGTGAGTGTTTGTCGGGTCGCTGCCGACAGGCGGCAAATGAGCCAAGGAGGTCAGAGAGCAATGGATGGGACTAGGGAGGCGTTTGAGGCGATCGGCGAGATGCTTGACGCCAGGTCGCTGGGTGCGCTGGACCCGGAAACGGAGCTGCGACTCGTCTCAATATCGAGGGAGAACCCGGACTCTTTGCTATTCGCTGCCCCGGGGTCACTCCTCGGCGCTGCTGAGGTTCTCGCGCAAATGGGCCAGCACGGGATGGGAATAGCAACGAGGGCCATTAACCTGCAGGACCGGGCGCCCATTGCGGTGCATCTAGTCGCGCTCCTCGGGTGCATGGGTCTTCAGGGGGCAGCCGATGTTCTGAAGACGGCTGACGGTCGAGGAGACGGGATCGCCGGGAGAACGGCGGCTGCCGATCGGGAAGACGAGATCACCAGAGGAGCGGCGTCCATCTGGCTCGACCACCGATTCGCCAACGGTCCAGACAGTGCATTCTGGGAGCTCCAGGGCACTCGCGTCGTTGACTGGGAGAACTGCCCGGCCTGCAACCAGACGTGCCTCGATAACAAGCGCGGGGTCGTCGTGCAATGTGGGAGCTGCGGCGCGATGTACGGGGACCCCGACTTCAAGCCAAGCTACTCGACTGACTCTCATAACTGGGGCCTGATGGACGGTCACACGCCGTGGCGACCAATGATTCCGTCTGAGATCAAGTATTGGGGCATGGCGAAGTCTTGGATCGTGCCGCCGCCGGGATTGCCGATGCCAGCCATGATGAACCTCAAGATGCTCGGCGAAGACGTGGGCGACTAGTTGGAACACTGAGCCTTGTGGTGAAGGCGGCCATGCGTGTCCCAATCCGACGCCGCAACTGACTGGACCTGCTGCGCTCGTCACGCAGCGAACAGCGTTGGGAGGAGCAGTGGGCCGATCAGGTCAATGTGGGCTTCGAGTGGTTCTTGTGGCAGCGCCGTGTCTCTTCGTGGCACTTGTTGCCGGACTGTCGACCGCGTGCGGGGAAGAGGCGCAAGATCCCACGGGAGTCTACGTCTACAAGTCCGCTGATTCCGCGCTGTCGGCCTGTGAGTTGCGACTGAGCGCCGACAACACGTGGGCCATCCAAGAGCCCGGCGGAAACGGTGGCTGGACGGGGCATGTAGCATGGAAGCTGACATGGACGGAGGCCCACATCAAGTTCAAAGGAGAGGGTGACTGGCTTTCGACGAAGGCGTACTACGACGGTCAAGAGATTGCCTTCGATGACGTCACTTGGGTGCGCGTCCAGTAGTGATCCACTGCGCTCGGCGGCGGCGACATGCAGTAGTCGGAAGACGCGCTCAGTGTTTCTTGGAGCAGTGGAGGCTAAAATGGGACTCATCTACACGCGTCGGGTCAAGCAGCTGCGCAAGAAGCGTGACTCAACCGGACTCATCGAGCTACTTCTCAACGTGACATGCAGCGGCAAGGAGCGCCGTGGCGCGGCCGTTGCCCTGGGCGACCTGTGTAGTTCAAGGGCGGTCGGCCCGCTTATCTCGGTTCTGGATGACTATGTCGTCCGGGGTCTCGCCGCGGAGGCGCTTGGGAAGATAGGGGATCAGCGCGCACTCGAGCCGCTGTCGCGGCTAATGAATACGTCCGACAACCCCATTGTTGCGCGATCAGCGGAGCGAGGTTTGGCCATGCTGCTCGGGCGTTGACGGCTGATGCCAAGGCTCGCTCGGAACCAGCATTGTGCTCGACTGAGCTGGACCGATATCCCGGTGCCCATCGATGCTCACATCAGCATCAGACCGGAGCGACGTCGACCTTCTCCGGAACGATCCTCCCGTACGCCGGCAGCGTGCGCCTCATCGAGAGGCTCTGGAATACGTGCCAGATACGTCTGAGGCTAGCGAGCCTTGGGCAAGCCCCCGAGTCGAGCCCAGCGCGTCACGCGGGGGTCCCCGTCGTTTTCGGCGGCCTGGAGATCAGGCAGTGACTCAGGAAGATAGTCGTTCAATCCATACACGGCGGCTGCCCTCACCGTGCCGTCCTCATCATGTGCGAGGCGGCGCAACAGATCGAGGTGCGACTTGTCACCAAGGTCCGCCAACGCGTCGATTGCGTGAGCCTGCGCCATGGGCGGCCCACTTGCCACCGCCATTTCGAGAGCGGTCTTGCCTGTGTCTCCGAGCGACTTGAGCGAGTGAGCTGCCGAGACGCCAATGCCATCGAACTGAAGGGGGTGAGCCAACTTAGGAACTCCCCGCGGATCTCCAAGTGCTCCGAACCCGTAGATTGCAGCCGTCACGACGGTGTTTGGATCATCGAGCGCCTGCATCAGGACGTCGAAGGCGCGCGAACTTCCGGTTTGCGGAGATCGACGCGATCGCCGCCCACTGGGAGTCGTACTCGCACTCGTGTTCGAAGACGAGATGCACGGCGCGCTCCCGGACTTCTTTGGGATACCTCGTTTGTCTGCTCATGGCTCCATCCTCTCAAGGACTGGAGCCTCCAAGAAAGCCGGGGGCGGTTCAGTCTAGGATCACGTGAAGGGAGCTGTACCGCGGACGGAAAGGGTTCGCTAGTACACTCCGGTGAGTGCCGAGGGCAGTCTTCTGGCCGCGGTGTCGATCCTGCGTCAGCCAGCGCCGCTGAGGCCATGAATCTCTTGCTCGAAGATGTCATGCGCCTGGTAGCCGCGATCACGTCATCCGGATAGACAGGAATCAGGGGAACGGCGGGGCCTCCGGTGGCGACCGCATGCCCTCAGCCTCGCCTGTGATTCCATCGGCATCATCTGCACGCGCTGCTGCCGACTCGGTCGAGGCTGCCCCTCTATCCGTCCGCGCCGGCTCTCCGTCAAGGGTCGCGCCGTCTAAGGTCCAGGCCATTCGGAGGAGCGGAGCATCGAGAAAGACCGGTTGTCCAGTGAGGTAGTTCTCTGGATCAAATCGCCATACAAGGTCGGTAAGGAAGAGCGGCTGGCCGCGCATCGCGAATGGGTAGCCCAGCTCAGCCAGGAACTCGGTTGAGAAGACGCCCATCTGCGCCCCCACGAGAGTGCCTTCAGGCTGCCCGTCCGTTGAGATGGCGGGGACCCAATTGGGGTCAGTGACGTAGCGATCGCAGAACGAGCAGAACACCGCGTGGGCCACGCGGACTTCCAGCGGACGGCCGCAGAGCGGGCAGCTCTCCCAGGCTTCAACGCGCTCGTGCTGCCTTCGGGCGAAACGGTCAGCCTTTCGTGAGAGCTCTTCCTCTCTTGTCCTCAACACCCGCCTGCAACCGGCTTCGTCGCGGGCGAAGAGCGCGCCCATCGCCCACTCAGCCGATCTTCGGACGTTGGGATTCTGGGTCGTGTGCATCAGATCGGCGAGAGCACCGAAAGCTTGCGCCTCGCCGATGCGGCCCAACGCTTCCGCGGACGGCCCCCGCACATCGGGGTCACGCAGCGCTCCGGTCAGGGGCCCGATCGCGAAGACGCTGCGAGTTTCGCCCAACGCGACAACGGCGGCCCGTCGCTCCTTGGGGTTGCGTCTTGGATCACGGAGGATCGCCGCCAAGCCTGCGACATCGCCCGCCTTCTTCAGCCGTTTGATCCGACCTGAGACGATCAGACCCATTGTCCCTCCCAAATAGCGCCAAGGACGGCGTCGCCTGCTGACGCAACTGGTCCCGGGCCTGCGCGACCCCTTATGGCTCGTTCGTCCGTCGCTTCAGCCAGAAGGGCCAGATCGCTAGCGCCAATGCCACCCATCGGCCCACCGTATACGGCCAGAGCTTGTTCGTCGAGGCAGACTGCGAACTTGATTGGCCGATCGCATGCTGACCCGCAACCATTCACGGTTTCGACACCGCGGAGGGACGGCGCATGTCCGCACGTCGGTCTGCCCGGCCTGCGCGATCGCCGGGTTCCGCGCGCACAGGGCTTCAGACCCGTTTGAGCCTCTGCGTCATGTCTGTCTTCCGTCGTCCTGAACGGGTAGGCTTGGCGGGCCATCTGCCGCGTGGTGAACGGGGAGCGGCGGACGACACGGGGGCCTTTCAGAGCAAGCATGGGGAGCCGTACTGAGTGCCGCTTGAGCTCGCAGGGCGGCAGCGGCGCCCGCGAGGGAGCGGTCGACGTGGGCCTGGCCGGCGGGGCCGATCGTGCCCGACACGACGAACACCGCGAGGAACGCGGCAAATCCGGCAGCGCGTAGTCCGATCTGTGTGGCGTCACTTCTCATGCCCGCTTCCTCTATCGGCATACGCACCCCTGCCCGACAGGCGGGGAGGTCATTCGAGGAGACCGGGAAACGCTGAAAGCCAGGCGGGAGTCTCCGACAATCTGCGGCCACGCATGGGCATGTGAGGAGGCAGGAGGGGGCCATCGCGGGCAGGGTCAAAGTCGACCGAAGACCATGGTGAGCCCGCTGGTGAACGCGACTTCCAAGCCAAGCAGGACTTCCTGAGGCCCATCCACCACGACCACGATCTGACGGTGCGGCTCAGCCTGCGGCGATCGCGGCGCTCACGGCGCGCAGAAGGTCGCCGGCGACACCGCAGGCGCCGTCGGCGTCGGCGCTGCGCGCGATCAGGTCGATGAGCGCGCTGCCGATGATGACGCCGTCGGCGAGGCCCGCCACGCGGGCCGCCTGCTCCGGCGTCGAGATGCCGAAGCCCACGGCGAGCGGCGCGTCCGTGCGGGCGCGGAGGCGCCCGACGAGGTCGGGCAGGTC
>Ga0209745_1001262_pt1 | contig 15234 bp, 13 predicted proteins | sample BarGraNGADG00312_FD_184495 | JGI IMG/M metagenome (GOLD analysis project Ga0209745, IMG submission 184495) | Arctic peat soil microbial communities from Barrow, Alaska - Barrow Graham LP Ref core NGADG0004-312 (SPAdes) (version 2) | ecosystem: Environmental > Terrestrial > Soil > Wetlands > Peat... | reverse complement strand
GGGCACGTCGATGTTCGAGCCCATCGGCGGCTCGGCGCCCAAGTACACAGGAAAGAACGTCATCAACCCGCTGGCCGCCATAAGCGCGGCCCAGATGATGCTCGAGTTCATCGGGGAGAAGGAGGCCTCCGCCCTGATGGAGGGCGCGCTCGTGAAGGCCCTGTCCTCGGGCGAGATAAAGAGCCTGTCGGCAGGCAAAATGGGCATGGGCACACGGGAAGTCGGAGACCTGATCTCGAAGCACGTGCGCGAAGGAGCGGGCTGAGGCGGGCTCGAGCCCGCGGTATGCTTGCCTTTGCCGGTCCCGGGGCGGACGGGCGAAGGCGGCAGGACGGCCCTCAAGGAGGAGGACATGGGGCTCAAGATATATCTCGACGGCGAGTTCGTCCCCGAGGAGGAGGCGAAGATCTCGGTCTTCGACCACGGGCTCCTTTACGGCGACGGGGTGTTCGAGGGCATAAGGATCTACAGGTCGCGGGCGTTCATGCTGGACGAGCACCTGAAGCGCCTGTACTCGGGGGCCAGGGTGATCAGGCTCGACATCCCGCTCTCCCCGGAGGAGATGAAGGAGAAGGTCCGCGAGACGGTCCGGGTGAACGAGATAACCGACGGGTACGTGCGGCTGGTCGTCACCCGCGGCAAGGGCGACCTCGGCCTGAGCCCCTGGAAGTGCGAGAACCCCAGCATCTTCATCATCGCTGCGACCATAAAGATCTACCCGGACGAGGTCTACGAACGGGGGCTCAAGGTGGTCACCGTTTCCACCAGGCGCAACAACCCCGACTCTTTGAGCCCGCAGATAAAATCGCTCAACTACCTCAACCATATAATGGCGCACCTGGAGGTTGTGCACGCGGGAGCGGACGAGGGGCTCATGCTGAACGACCAGGGTTACGTGACGGAGTGCGTCGTCGACAACTTCTTCATCGTGCAGAACGGGGTCATCCTGACGCCCCCGACAAACGCCGGAGCGCTCAACGGGATCACGCGGCAGGCGGTCTTCCTGCTCTGCGGGCAGTTGGGCATGGAGATCAGGGAAGAGAACCTGAGCCTCGTCGAATGCTATATCGCGGATGAGGCGTTCCTCACCGGGACGGCCGCCGAGATAGCGCCGATAACCTACATCGACGACCGGCCCATCGGCGATGGAAAGCCCGGCGCGTTGACGAAGAAGCTGATGGGAGCGTTCAAGGAACTGAGGGAGAACCATGGGACGCCGATCGATTGACGCCGACCGGCGGCGCGGCGAGGGAGCGACCATTGCCCGACGTATACATCTACGACACGACCCTGCGTGACGGCGCGGCGAGGGAAGGCCTCTCTTTCTCCCTGGAGGACAAGGTCAAACTCCTGAAGCGCCTTGACGCTTTCGGGATGCACTACGTGGAGGCGGGTTACCCCGGCTCGAACCCCAAGGACCAGGAGCTGTTCGACGCGGCGTCGAGCCTGGAGCTCAAGAACACCAGGCTGGTCGCTTTCGGCGCGACCAGGCGCGCCCTCACCTCGGCCTCGAGGGACAAGGAGATGAAGGCGCTGGTGGCCTCGGGCGCACCGGCGGTCTGCATAGTCGGAAAGACCTGGGATTTCCACGTCAAGACGGCGCTCCGGGTCCCTCTGGAAGAGAACCTCTTCATGATCGAGGAGTCGGTCAAGTACCTCAAGAAGAAAGGCCTCGAGGTCATCTTCGACGCCGAGCACTTCTTCGACGGCTACAAGGAGAGCCCGAGGTACGCGCTCGACTCGATATGCGCAGCGGCCAGGGGCGGCGTCGACTGGATCGCGCTCTGCGACACCAACGGTGGGACGCTGCCGCACGAGGTCGCCGCCATAGTGAGGGATGTCCAATCCAGCGTCTCGGTCCCCCTGGGGATCCACTGCCACAACGACTGCGAGTGCGCGGTGGCGAACTCGCTGGCGGCGGTCAGGGAGGGCGCCAGGATGGTCCAGGGGACCATCAACGGGTACGGGGAGCGGTGCGGCAACGCCAACCTGTGCTCGGTGATACCCGACCTCGAGCTCAAGCTGAACGTCGACTGCATCAGCCGCGACAGGCTCACCGGCCTGACCGAGCTCTCGCACTACGTGAGCGAGGTGGCCAACCTCATACCCGACGGCCACCAGCCCTACGTCGGGCCGAGCGCCTTCACGCACAAGGGTGGCATGCACGCAAGCGCCGTCAAGCGAGAGGCGCGTACCTACGAGCACATCCGCCCCGAACTGGTCGGCAACATCCAGCGGATAGTGGTCTCGGAGCTGTCCGGCAAATCCACCCTGACCATGAAGGCCGGGGAAATGGGCATCGACCTGTCCAAGCAGCAGCCCAAGCTAACGGATATCCTCAAGGAGATCAAGCGGCTCGAGCACGTCGGCTACCAGTTCGAGGCGGCCGACGGCTCCTTCGAGATACTGATAAGGAAGGCGCTGGGCACGCACAAGCAGTTCTTCAGGCTCGAGTCGTTCCGGGTGATCATGGAGAAGCGCGAGGACGGGAGCGTGATGACCGAGGCGACCGTCAAGATACACGTGGGAGGCCGCAGGATAATCGCCACCGGGGAGGGGAACGGCCCGGTCAACGCGCTGGACGCCGCCATCCGCATCGCCATAGGCGAGAGCTTCCCCGCGCTCGGTGACATAGAGCTGACGGACTACAAGGTGCGCGTGCTCGACGAAAAGAAGGGCACGGCCGCCGTCACCAGGGTGCTCATAGAGACCAGCGACGGCGAGAAGTCCTGGGGCACGATCGGGGTCAGCGAGAACATCATCGAGGCGAGCTGGCAGGCGCTGGTCGACAGCATCGAGTTCGGGCTCATGCACAAGCGGCAGCAGCCGCACGAGTAGCGCCGGTGAGGGGACAGGGAGGGACGTCTTGCGGCTGGTCAGGTTCCTGATGAACGGAGTCGAGGCATACGGCATCGTGCGCGGAGAATGCGTCCAGCCGATCTCGTGGGAGCCTTTCGAAGAAGTGGTCCCCACCAGCGAGACGCTCGACACGGATTCGGTGCGCCTCCTCGCTCCGGTGGTGCCGTCGAAGATCGTCGGGATAGGGCTGAACTACACGGACCACGCCTCCGAGGTGGGGCTCCAGCCGCCCGCCGAGCCGGCGCTGTTCCTCAAGGCGTCGAGCACGGTGCTCGAGCCGGGAGGGGCGGTGGTCCTGCCCCCGCAGTCGAAGAGGGTCGACTACGAGGGCGAGCTTGCCGTCATCATCGGCAGGGAGGCACGCTCCGTCGACCGGGGCGACGCCGCGAGTTTCGTCTTCGGCTATACCTGCGGGCTCGACATGACGGCGAGAGACCTGCAGGCCGCCGACGTCCAGTGGACGCGCGCAAAGAACTTCGACACCTTCTGCCCGCTCGGCCCCTGGGTGGAGACCGAACTGGACCCCGCCGACCTGGCGCTGGAACTGAGGCTCAACGGCGATGTCAGGCAGTCCTCGCGGACGTCGAACATGATCTTCGACGTCCCGTACCTGGTGTCGTTCGTCTCTTCGGTGATGACCCTGTACCCGGGGGACGTGATCATGACGGGCACGCCCGCTGGGATCGGGCAGGTGGGATCGGGCGACACGGTGGAGGTGTCCATCGAGGGCATCGGGACACTCTCGGTATCCATAGCCTGAACCCTCGCCCTGGCCGGGGCGCGGACCCCGCCGGGAGCAACGGCGTCAGGGAAACTCTATCTCCATCCCATCGAACGCGACCGCTACCGCGACACCGCGCTCTCTCGCCATCTCCTCGAGCTTGCCGACCACGGCATCCTCGTCGCCCCCCACGATGTGCGAGCCGCAGTGGGTGAAGATCGCGGCGGGCACAAGCTCCTTCTGACACCAGGTGAGCTGAGTCCGCATCGGGGCGTGGCCGATGAGCGACTCGCCGCGCTTGCGCACCATCGGCCTTGCCAGGGTCGCGCCGTCGCCCACGTAAGCGACGGCCCCGGACAACGCCTCGGAGCGGTCGTAGATGTAGACGAGGTCCGGCGCGTAGAAGATGGTCTTTCCGCCCGCAGTGACCCTGTAGCCGACAGCCGGCGCGCGGGTCGAATGCTCGACCCGGAAAGCCTCGAAAGTTATCCCCGCGACGCGCCGCCTGTGCCTGTTGTCGACCTCGCGCCTTTCCTCGATCTTGAAGCTGGCCATCGCGAGCCAGCTATCCGCCGTCGCGTAGACCGGGCACGGCGCGCCGGCCTTGAGCCCCCATGCGTGGTCGGGGTGCGCGTGGGTCACCAGGATGGCGTCGGTGTCCCACTCGCCGTTCCTGCCGAGCCAGTCCTCGCCGCAGTCGATGGTGATGCTGCCCCGGGCCGTCGAGACCTTCATCGAGCTGTGCATCATGTGTCGCGGGTTCCTCGGTTCCGTGTACCCGCGAGTGCCCAGGAAAGTGAGCTTCACAGCAACTCCGCCCGGCTCAGGTGAGGTCGAAATGCGGGGAAAGGCGTTCCATGGCGTCGGACACGTACCCGCCTTCCACGGAAATCTCTATGGCTTCGTTGGGGCAGACCTCGACGCACCTGCCGCATCCGCGGCAGGCCTCGGCAATGAGCGCCTTCCCGTCATCGATTCGGATGGCGTCCACGAAGCAGGTGCCCTCCGCGCAGGTCCCGCATCCCTCGCACCTCTCGGTGACCGTGACCGTGACGCCCGGCATCCGCGTGACCTTGTCTGCGATCAGCGGTGACAGTTGCGGGATCATCCGCCACAGGCAGCAGCAGGGGCAACAGTTGCAGATCGTGAGCAGCTTATTGCCGGGGCCCACCCCGAGCCACACGGTGTCGAGCTTATTGAGCCCGATGAGATGCACCAACCCCGCTTCCCGGCAGCGCCTGGCATGCTCGAGCGCTTCGGACCTGTCCACCCTGCGTCCGAGCCTGGGGTTGATGCCGAGAGCCGCCTCTCCGAGGAACAGGCAACCCAGGTCGTGCGGGTAGTCACGGCAGCCGGCAGCCTCGCGGCAGATGCAGTTGTCCATCACCCAGTGATAATCGGTGCTCTCGATGAACCGCTCGACCAACTGCGATGGTAGAACCGCCTGCCCGGCGCTTTCGACTGCCTCGTCAACGCGGACGACGCGGTCCTGCGGCAGGAACATTATGTCGTCTCCCTTGAACAACATCCTCTCGATGAGGCTGCCTACGACCGGTGCCCTGGTCGCACGGGCCATCATGAACCGCTGGGGGAAGGTCTTCTTGATAAGAGTAACGAGCCAGACCGGCCTTGACATATCCACCACCCTGTCGATCATCGAGCCACGGAGGGGCACCTATAAGATACAACAGATCGGTGGAGCGGGCGCGACGATCTCGTCCGGAGCGCGGTGACCCCACTACCGAGGACGCGGCTACGCCACGCCTGTGGCTCAGGGGTTCAAATCCGTGGACTCGTGGTGTGGTGGCGCATAGGGGATTTGAACCGCCCCACGCTCCTTCCGGAGCGCGGTGACCCCACTACCGAGGACGCGGCTCTCGCCGCGCCTGTGGCTCAGGGGTTCAAATCCGTGGACTCGTGGTGTGGTGGCGCATAGGGGATTTGAACCCCTGTTACCGCCTTGAGAGGGCGGCGTCCTAAACCGGGCTAGACGAATGCGCCTTGCACACTACTGCTCCGATCAGGTTGGCTGGGGGAGAAGGATTCGAACCCTCGTTCCTGGAGCCAGAGTCCAGTGTCCTACCGCTAGACGATCCCCCAACGATCGTCCCCGATGATACCGTAATCATTTTGGGCAGGCAACCGACCGCCAGGAGTCTCCGTTTGCTTAGAAAGCTCTGAGCGGCTGTCATATCGGGCAAGTCGGCACTATCAGGAAACCCGGGTTTCGAGCCATTCCGAGACCGATCGGGGGAGGGCGCCCTCGAGCCATTCGCGTACCTGGGATTCGCGACCCGCGAGGTCGGCGTGCCAGGCTCCCGGCACCGTGAGTATACGTCTGGGCCGGGTGACGGTCTGTGCAAATGCTTCTATTTCGTCGGCCGGAGCGACCTCCCATTCGCCGAAAACGAGCAACTTCGGTATGCCGGGCAACACGGCGGCCACGTCGGCAGGCGAGGGACCCGGGTCCTTTCCGATGCCGAGCCGGACACCGAGGGCCCTGAGCGCCAGCCTCGATACCAGTGGGTGGCCGTCGAGGACGTCCATCGCCGGAAACCGCGGGGGGCAGCCGATCGAGACGAGGGCGTCGAAGCAGTCCCGTCTCGCGGAAACCAGGAAGGACGCCGCAGCCCCGAGCGAGAACCCGGCGACTCCGACCGTCCCGAAGCCCATCCGCCGGGAGCGGTCCGAGACGGCCTCCAGGTCGTCCGCCGCCTTTCCGAATCCCGGCGTGTACGAGCCGGTGCTCTTTCCATGACCCCGGAAGTCGAACAGGATGACCGAGAACGAACTCGCGAGCTCTTCTGCCAGCGCGACGACCTGCCCGTAGTACGAACCGACGATGGCCGGGTGGGCGACGATCACGCACCTGCGGGGGTCGGAGCCCAGCAGCGTGCAGAAGAGCTCCACCCCATCGGTGGAGCGCGTGTAGAACACGCTGTGCTCGACCGAGGGGCGGCCCCTGTTCTTCCGCAGCTCGCGTATGGCCGGCGCGAGCGCGGCCAGTAATTGCCTGTTACCCGGCATCATGACCTCCTCACCCCGAATAGTATAATCAGAGGCGCGCGGGGGCACAGGAGTTTTCAGCAAGGACCGGGGAGCTGAGGTTGAAGAGGCTGCCTACACCGGGGGAGATCTACAGGGGTATCAGGAAGCCGGTCCCCGCGCCTACGAAGGTCGAAGGAGACAAACGCCAGAAGATACGGCGGCGAGAAGACAGAAGACAGATGGAAGAACAGAAGCGGCGGGGTCCGGGGAGCGGAGCCGAGGAGGACGGATGATTCTTCAGAAGCCTTGGGGTGTGATAAAGGAGTATACCCTCAACCAGGTCTGCACGGTGAAGGTCATAGTCGTCTCGGCGGGAGCCACCACCAGCGTCCACTACCATAACCTGCGCGACGACATGTGGGTGATACTTGACGACGGCCTCGAGGTGCAGGTGGGGGAGGAGTTTTTCCATCCCGTGGCCGGCGACGAGTTCGTGGTCAGCGCCGGCACCGTCCACAGCATCAGGGCCGGGGAGGTGCCCGGAAGGGTGCTCGAGATAGACTTCGGCTTCACGACCGAGGAGGACGTGAAGTACCTCGGTGAGGCAGAGCCCGGGTACGGGTCGGACTGACAGGGAGCGTCATCGAAGGAGCCGCCGACGAGGCCCTGTGCCAGGCTCGTCGAGCAATAAGGCGCCGGTGCGGCGGCATCAAGAGGGAGGGGGAGAAGGCGCGAAGGCGCCGCTTACCATGGAACGTGACTTCCGAGACAGGGCCCGCCCGGAGATAGTCGACCTGCCGATATACAGCCCAGGACTCGACGTCGATGACGTGAGGCTGCGCTACGGGGTCGAGCGGGTCATCAAGCTGGCGTCCAACGAGAACCCACTCGGCCCGTCCCCGCTCGCGGTCGAGGCGATCACCGCCGCCGCGTCCAGCGTGAACCTCTACCCCGACGGCGCCTGCTCGGCGCTGCGGGCCAGGCTTGCCGGGAAGCTCGGAGTCGCGGGCGACCGCCTGATCTTCGGGAACGGCACCGACGAGGTGATAGACCTCATCTTCTACGCATTCTTCGACCACGGCGACGCCGCGGTGATGGGAGACCCCACCTTCTCGTCTTACTTCCTGTCGGGGATGATGATGGGCGCGAGGATGGTGTACGTACCGCTCCGCGACCACCAGCACCACGTGGCGGAGATGCTCGCCGCGGTGGACGACTCGGCCAAGGGCATGTTCATAGGTACCCCTCACAACCCTACAGGGACCATCTGCTCGACATCCGAGCTCGAGTCGATGCTGGCGGGCCTGCCCCGCGACGTGCTGCTGGTCTGGGACGAGGCCTATTGCGAGTACGTGGAAGACGATGGCTACCCGGACAGCCTCTCGTATCTCGACGCGAACCCGAACCTGGTCGTCTTGAGGACCTTCTCGAAGATATACGGGCTCGCGGGCCTCCGGGTCGGCTACGGGGTGGCCCACCCTTCTGTCGTCGACCTGCTCGAGCGCGTGAGGCCCCCGTTCAACGTCAACAGGCTGGCCCAGGTCGGCGCGATGGCGGCCCTGGACGACGAAGAGCACGTGGCAAGGAGCAGGCGGACGAACAGCGACGGCAAGCGGTACCTGTCCTCCGAGCTCACCAGGCTGGGCCTGGAGGCGGTCCCGACCCAGGCCAACTTCATACTGCTGAGACACGAGCCCCTTGTGGATGGGCTCGCCGAACTGCTGCTGCGGCAGGGGATCATAGTGAGGGACGGCGCGTCGCTCGGCTATCCGGGCTACGTGCGGCTGACCATCGGCACACCGGACCAGAACAGAGAGGTGGTGGCCGCCCTCGAGCGGATCCTAGGACCCGGCGAAGGGGGCACATGAGATGCGGGCAACAATAGTGATTCCGTCTTACTGGGGACGCCCGGAGGGCGCCACGCTCGACCTCGCCGACGCGGTCTACGACCACCCGACCCCGGTGGACTCCGGGGGCACCCTGGCGCGGGCCCTGGAGAGCGTCGCCGTGCTCGATGACGACCGGTTCAACGTGGTGGTCCTCGCCGCTGCCACTTCACCGGACATCGCCCGCGAGGCCGAGGAGAAGGTCTCGAAGATAGTCTCGGGGTTCCGGAGCGAGTACCCGGTGACCTGCGTATCGCACTCGTTCGAGAGCAGGATAAAGGGGCGGCTCGAGGAGACCCGGCGCGACGACGCACGCCCCGTCGACCCGGACATCGTCTCGCTGAGGGGATACTCGAACATCAGGAACATGTGCCTGATAGTGACCGAGCTCGCGCGCTCCGAGGTCGCGGTCCTTTTCGACGACGACCAGGTGTACGAGGACCCGCGTTACCTCGATAAGGTCTTCGAGGACATGGGCGGCGAGACCGCCAGAGCGCTGGCGGGCTACTACCTGCGGCCGGAGGGCGGGTACCTGCTGCCCCCGCCGGCGGACTGGTGGATGTCCGAGTGGCCGATGGTCGAGGCGATGAACGAGTCTTTCCGGATGATCGACGAAGAGCCCAGACTCAAGCCGACGCCGTTCGTCTTCGGCGGCAACATGTGCGTGCACCGCGACGTGTTCCGGAGGATACCATTCGACCCCAACGTGCGCAGGGGAGAGGACATCGACTTCCTGACCAACTGCAAGTTCTTCGGGATAGATTTCATGCTCGACAACCAGCTCTCCATACTGCACCTTCCCCCCGAAGGCCATCCGCCCGCCTGGCAGCACTTCCGCGAGAACGTCTACAGGTTCGTCTACGCGAGGGAGAAGCTGAGGCTGCAGGAGCCGGGGCCGGGGATGCGCGAGGTCGCGGTGGAGGAGCTGGACCCCTATCCGGGCAGGTGCATGCGCGACGACCTGGAGGAGCTGGTGTTCAGGACTTCGGTCCTGATGGGGCTGCACTACCTGGAGCAGGGTGACAATACAGGTTTTCAACAGAGCATGCAGAACATTCACATAGCCCGATTCGACGCGAAGCCGACGCTCGACCCTTACCGCTGGTACCTGGATTACCAGGTCCGGTGGGAGGAGTTCATGGGTTTCCTCGCGGAGGACGAGGTCCTCTCCGGGGAGCTCCTGGCCGGCATGTGAAGCGGCGACAAATGAGCGCCGGGCCGCAGAACCTGTGTCCTTGAGTAATTGACGCTTTTAGAAAAAGACGTACAACAAGAGGTGGACCGCATCGGACACGCGGATATCCTGGTGGGCATCCCGTCGTTCCGCAACGCCGACACCATTGCCCACGTGGTTAAGGCGGCGGCCACCGGCATGGTCGATTACTTCCCCAACCTCAAGCCCGTGCTGGTCAACTCCGACGGCGGCTCAACGGACCGCACGCGCGACGTCGTCCTCTCGACCGAGGTCCCGCCGCAGGTAGACAAGATCGTCACCCCGTATGGAGGCATCGCGGGCAAGGGCAGCGCCTTCCACACCATCTTCGTCATAGCGGCCGTGCTCGGGGTCAGGGTATGCATCGTGGTCGACTCGGACCTCCGCAGCATCACCCCCGAGTGGATCAGGTCGCTGGGCTGGCCCATCTGGCAGCAGCGCTTCGACTTCGTGGCCCCGCACTACCTGAGGTACAAGTACGACGGCACCATCACCAACGCGGTCGCCTACCCGATGACCCGCGCGCTCTACGGGCAGAGGATAAGGCAGCCCATCGGCGGGGACTTCGGCCTCTCGGGTACGCTCGCGGCCGAGTACTCGAGGCGCGACGTCTGGGACACCGACATCGCGCGGTTCGGGATAGACATATGGATGACGACCCTCGCCGTGAACGAGGGTTTCAGGATCGCCCAGGCGTGCGTTGGGCTCAAGCTGCACAACAACAAGGACCCCGGCAGCGACCTCGGCGCCATGTTCCGGCAGGTGACCGGGACCATGTTCGACCTGATGAAGGTGTACGAGCACGAGTGGTCCCGGGTCAGGCAGTCGACGACCGCCCCCGTACTGGGCGAGGAGTGCAAAGAAGAGCCCGAGGTGGCCGAGGTCTCTTACGAGAACCTGCTGGACCACTTCAGGAAAGGGTTCGAGGAGCTCGGCGACACCTGGCGCAGGATAATGCGCAGGGAGAACTTGCGGGAGGTCGAGTCTGCCTACCTGCTGAGCGACGAGGATTTCGAGTTCTCGAGCGGACTCTGGGTGCGCCTGGTCTACGATTTCGCCATCGCCTACAACTTCGGGCCGGTTCAGAGCGTCGAGGTGGTCGACTCGCTGCTGCCGCTGTATTGCGCCCGGACCGCTCACTTCGTGAACAAGACGAGGGAGCTTACCTCGTTCGAGTCGGAGATAGAGGTCGAGCGCACCGCCGAGACTTTCGAGGCGCTCAAGGATTACCTCAGGTACTACTGGGAACAGGCGAAACAGGCCTGCTCCGCGTGACGATGGGAGGGGCAAATGGATCTTGAACCTGCGGTTTCCGGCGAGATAAGGACCCGGCTCGCGGATATCGGGAGCGCCGACGTAATGGTGGCCATCCCGGCTTACAACAGCGAGTCCACGATATCGAAGGTGATGAGCACGGTCGCCGAAGGCCTCGAGACCTTCTTCGCGGACATGAAGACTGTGCTGTTCGTCTGCGAGGGCGGCTCCCTGGACGAGACGAAGAACGTGGCGCGCCTGACCGACATCGGGCTCATCGTCAACAAGATGGTCGGCACCTACAGGGGCGAGTCGGGCAAGGGGAACGCGTTGAGGGCCGTCCTGTACGCCGCGCTGGACCTGGGGGTCAAGGCGTGCGCCATCATCGACGCCGACATAAAGAGCGTCACCCCCGACTGGGTTAACAACCTGCTCACGCCCGCCGTCCGCGAGGGATACGATTTCGTGACGCCCTTTTACAAGAGGTACAAGTACGACGGGACGATCACCAACGTCATCGTCTACCCGGTGATCACCGCGCTGTACGGCAAGCGGCTGCGGCAGCCCATCGGGGGCGACTTCGCCTTCTCCAGGGCGTTTTTACTGAAGCTGGCGAAGCAGGATGTCTGGGACATGTTCGTCGGGCAGTTCGGCGTCGACGTCTGGCTGTCGATAAGCGCGCTCACCGGCGGCGTGAGGATCTGCCAGGCCAACCTCGGGGCCAAGGTGCACGGCGCGAAGGACCCCGCGTTCTCGCTCGGCCCCATGTACCTGCACGTGCTCTCCACGGTCTTCCGTTCGATGAACAGGTTCCAGGACGACTGGATGGAGGTCATGAGGTTCGAAGACGTCCCGATCAAGGGGACCGCGCTGCCCTGGGAACCGGAGCCGATACCGATTAGCGTCACCCGTCTGGTCGAGGAGTTCAACATGGGGATGGCGCACTTCTCGTCCCTGTACCGGGAGATACTCAGCGCCGACTCCTACGGGCGCCTGGAGCAGATCGCCCGCTCCGAGGTCTGCTCGGCCGAAGGATACTGCGATTTCTACCTGCCGCCGGACCTGTGGGCCAGGATAGTCTACGACATCGGCGTCATGTTCAACTGCTGGAAAGGTAATACGCACAAGCTGATAGACCTCTCCTCCCCGCTGTATTTCGGCAAGGTGGCGTCGATCGCCAACAGGACCATGGACCTGTCGTACGAAGAGGCGGAGAAGACGATCGAGGACAACCTGCGGGCCTTCGAGAACGAGAAGGTCTACCTGGTCGAGCGGTGGAAGGCGAAGAACGCCGGAAAAGTCTGCTCCATGTAGCGCCGCGCGCCCTCGGAGGCTCAGCCGGCCGACATGCGCAGGTTGGCCTCCAGGTTCATCGGGGGCAGGTCCTCGGGGTCTATTATCACGTCCACCACAACGGGGCCTTCAACGGCTACCGCGGCCGCGAGGATCTCGTCGATCTTCCCCGGCTCGTCCAGCCGGTAGCCCGCGGCCCCGAAGCACCGCGCGACGTCGGCGAAGTCGGGGTTGCCGTGCTCCGTCCCGCATATGCGTCCCGCGAACTGCAGCCTCTGGCGGAAGTTGAGGACCCTGTACTGGTAGTCATTGATGACGAACACCTTCATCCCTATGCATTCGCGGACCGCGGTCTCTAGGTCCTGGATGGTCATCATGAAATCGCCGTCGCCCAGGAAAGCTATCGCGGTCCGGTCCGGGTAGGCCATCCTGGCCGCCATGGCGGCGGCCATCCCGAACCCCATCGAGCCGAAGTTCACGGTCGACAGGAAGGTGAGGGGGTGGTTGCACGGCATGAAGGTCATCGGGTACAGGAGGTGCATCCCCGCGCCGACGCTGACGATGGTGTCACCGGGCACCATGGCGGCCAGCGAGCCGATCACTTGTGCGGCCGAGGGGCGAGCGGACTCGCGATCGATGGATGCCCGGACCATCGACTGCCAGGTAGCCCTCGCGCCGGCGACAGCCTCGTTCCAGCTCTCCATGCTCCCGCCGGCCCCGCCCTCCGCCTGCTCGACCGCCTGACCGAGGAAGTCGGCCACGTCGCAGAAAACCACGACGCCCTTTGGCGCCTGTGGGGCGATCGATCCGGCGGAGATGTTCACGATCATTATGCGCTGGGCCCCCACCGGCGCCGTGAACTCGTAGGTGGTCATGTCGCTGATACCGGCGCCCAGGCAGACCAGCGCGTCGCAGCGCTCGAGCGCCTTGTCCGCGATCAGGTTGCCGCCGCCGAAGCCGACCCTCCCGAAGCTCAAAGGGTGCGTCTCGGGGATGGTGCCGCGGCCGTTCCCGGTCGTGATGACGGGGACCTGTAGCTCCTCGGCCAGGCGGACCAGCAGGTCGCCGGAATGCGAATACGCGACCCCTCCGCCCGACAGGATGAGGGGCAGGCGCGCGGTGGAGAGCATCTCGATGGCCATGGCGACGTCGGCGGGGTTCACCGGCGTAGGCACGTCCGCCTCGAGCATCATGGAGTCGATGTCGATGTCGGCCTGCTCCTGCCAGACGTCCTCGGGGACCTCGATGAGGACAGGCCCTCTGGAAGCGCTCATGCACACCCTGTAGGCCTCCGAAAAGGTTGCCGGCACTTCCGGCGCCGACTCCACCCGGAGCGTCTCCTTGCACACCGGGGCGAAGACGCGCGTATGTTCGAGCTCCAGCATCCCGTCGCTGTGCTTGAGCCTCCGCTTCACCGCTCCCGAGACGATGATCATCGGGGATGAATCCTTGAGGGCGTTGCCGGCGCTTATCATCGCATTGAGGGCTCCCGGCCCCGAATGGACCAGCACGACGCCGGGCCTCCCGGTCAGCCTCCCCTCGGCGTCGGCCATGCTGGCGGCCACCTGCTCGTGCCTGCAAGACACGTATCGCAGCCTGTCCCTCACCTCGTAGAGGGCGTCGAGAAAAGCGACGTTCGAGGTGCCGGCGATGCCGTATATGCGCTCAGTCCCCATCCGGAGTATCGCCCTGGCAAGGGCCTGCCCGCCGGTGAGCTTTTCGACCATGTGAACCACCTCTCAGGCCGGGCGGGGCTCGACCCCGTTGACCACGTTGGCGACAGGGTCCCCGCCGAGCACCGCCACCACGTTGCTCATGGAAAGCGTGATTATCCGGAACCGCGACTCGTTGGTCGCGCCGGCCACGTGCGGAGTCAGGATGGCGTACGGCGCTTCGAGCATCGGGTTGTCGGGAGTGATCGGCTCCAGCGAGAACACGTCAAGCGCGGCCCCCTGCAGCCTTCCTTCCCGCAGGGCGGACGCGAGCGCCGACTCGTCCACCATGTCCCCGCGCGCCGCGTTGATGAGGATGGCGCCCTGCTTCATGGCGCCGATCCTGTCGGCGTCCATCATGCCTCTCGTCTCGGCGGTGGACGGCGTGTGCAGCGTCACCACGTCGGAGGTGGAGATGAGCTCGTCGAGCGGCTTGAAAGTGAGACCCAGCTCGCGCTCGTCGTCGGCGGACAGCCGGCGCACGTCATAGTAGACCGTGTTGCAGCCGAACGCCTTCGCCCTCCTGGCGACCTCCCTCCCGATGGTCCCGGCGCCGACTATCCCGAGCGTCTTGCCGCTCAGTTCGAAAACGCCGTAGTTGGCCATCTCGTCCTGTGCCCACTCCACCCGTTTGGTCTTCTCGTGCGCGAGCATCAGCTTCTTGAGGCAGGCGAGTATGACCATGATGGTGTGCTCGGCGACGGCAACCGCGTTGGCGCCCGCGACGTTGGCGACCGGGATCCCCTGCCTGGCGGCTTCTTCCACGTCCAGGTGCTGGTAGCCCGTGGAAGGCTGCTGTATCAGCAGGCATCCTTTAGCGGCGTGCATCACGTCCGCGTCCATGGCGATGTTGTTGGTATAATCGCCGATGATGACGTCCATCCCTTTCACCGCGTCGAGGAGCTCGTCCCTGCCGGTGCCCTTGTAGGTGACCGCTTCGACCTCGAGACCGCTGTCACCGGCCTGCGCGGCGAACAGCGCCTCGATCACGGCCTCCGGCAATGGCGAGAGGACCAGTATTCTGCTCTTGGCCATCTTCAGACCTCCGAGTTCGGGGACCCGCGATTTCCGCGCTAATTCTATCTGCTGGAACCGCGTAAGACGACCAGTCGCCGGGGCCCGGGACGGTGGCAAGCCCGAAAAAAGGAAAAAGCCCCGGATGGGGCTTCTTCCTGATCGATTCCCAGAGCTCAGCAGCTCTTCGAGCACTTACATGTGCTTGAGGCCTTCTTGGCCAGCTTCACAATGCGCATCGTGCTCCCTCCCTTCTGGATGGGCAGCTGCACAGTTAAGGCCACCATTCAGCGC
>Ga0209745_1001259_pt1 | contig 15250 bp, 12 predicted proteins | sample BarGraNGADG00312_FD_184495 | JGI IMG/M metagenome (GOLD analysis project Ga0209745, IMG submission 184495) | Arctic peat soil microbial communities from Barrow, Alaska - Barrow Graham LP Ref core NGADG0004-312 (SPAdes) (version 2) | ecosystem: Environmental > Terrestrial > Soil > Wetlands > Peat... | reverse complement strand
GGTGAGCGTGGTCTTGCCGTGGTCCACGTGGCCTATGGTTCCCACGTTCACGTGTGGTTTGGTCCTCTCGAATTTTTTCTTGGCCATTTTGACCCTCCTCTTAAATCAACTAATCGTGCCGCGCTTCCGGACACAACTTCCCTATTCTAAACATCCCTTCCATGAGAGACAAGCATTATTCCTCATTCCCGGGGGCCTCGGTGCCTCAACATTTCTGAATGTTGGGGCCTGACCCCCGTCAAACATTTACTCTCCCCTTACTCGCTTTATGATCTCGGCTTTGATGTTGAGCGGCACCTCGCTGTAATGCGAGAACTGCATGTGGTGGGTTGCCCTCCCCTGGCTCAGCGAGCGCAGGTCCGTGGCATAGCCGAAGGTTTCCGCGAGCGGCAGGTATCCCGTTATCAACTGCAGGTTGCCGCGCGACTCCATCCCCTCGACTCTTCCCCGCCGGGAATTTAGGTCGCCGATTACATCGCCCAGGTACTCCTTGGCTACGGTCACCTGTACCTTCATTATGGGTTCGAGCAGAATCGGTTTGGCCCGCTTTACTGCCTCCTGAAAAGCCTGGGATCCCGCTGCCTTGAAGGCCAGCTCCGATGAATCGACCTCATGATAAGACCCTCCCTTGAGGGTCACTTTGACGTCGACGACCGGGTATCCGGCGAGCACTCCGAATTCCATGGCTCCGCGTACTCCCTGCCCGACGGGGGGAATGAACTCCTTGGGGATGGCATTGCCGGTCACCTTGGAAACAAACTCGAAACCTTCGCCGCGAGGCAATGGTTCGATGTCGATGAACACGTGGCCATATTGGCCGCGGCCGCCCGTCTGGCGGATAAACTTTCCCTCGACGCCTTTGGCCGTTCCCGATATGGTCTCGCGGTATGAAACCTGCGGCCGTCCGACATTGGCCGCCACCCCGAATTCCCGCAACAGTCGGTCGACGATGATCTCCAGATGCAACTCGCCCATGCCGGAGATAATAGTCTGTCCTGTCTCCGCATCCAGCCTGACGTTAAAGGTAGGATCCTCGTCGGAAATTCTTGCCATGGCCTCGCTCAGACGCTCCTGGTCAACTTTGGTCTTGGGCTCGATCGCCACTGAGATGACCGGAGCCGGAAATACCATGGACTCGAGCAGTATCGGTCGGTGTACGGCGCAGAGAGTGTCGCCGGTATAGGTGTCCTTGAGACCGACCGCGGCTACTATATCGCCGGTGCAGATGACTTCCATATCCTCGCGATGATTGGCGTGCATCTGCAGAAGTCGCCCTATGCGCTCCTTGCGATTGCGAGCGCTGTTGAGCACGCTGGAACCCGACCTCAGGGTGCCGGAGTACACTCTAATATATATGAGCTTTCCGACGTAGGGATCGGATACAACCTTGAAGGCGAGCGCCGCGAAAGGCTCGTCATCCGAGGCGTGGCGTATTTCGGTTTTCTCGTCCTTGCCCACGTGGAAACCCTCGATGGGAAGAACGTCCAGGGGCGACGGAAGGTAGTCGATGACCGCAGCCAGCAGGGGTTGCACCCCTTTGTTGCGGAAGGATGAGCCGCAGAAAACCGGGGTAAGCTCGGTCTTCAGCACTCCCGCCCGCAGCGCGCGCCGTATCTGCTCCGTGCTCACGTTTTCCTCGCCATCAAGGTACGCGAGCATAAGCTCGTCGTCGTGCATGGCGCAAGCTTCAAGCAGGAGATGGTGGTACAGCGACGCGGTCTCGCGCAAATCTTCCGGGATCTCCCCCATATCATATTGGGTGCCAAGATCATCCCGGTATATTATGGCCTGCATCTCGACCAGGTCCACAACGCCCCGAAAGTCGATCTCGTTTCCTATCGGAATCTGGACCGCCACCGGGCGGGTATCGAACCTCTCTTCGATCATCTTGATGGTTCCGAAATAATCGGCTCCGGCCCGGTCCATCTTGTTCACGTAGCAGATTCGCGGAACGTTATAATGGTCGGCTTGCCGCCATACCGTTTCGGTCTGCGGTTCGACACCCGCCACGGCATCGAAAATCGCTATGGCGCCGTCCAGAACCCGCAGCGAACGTTCTACCTCTACAGTGAAGTCCACGTGCCCGGGAGTATCTATAATATTTATTTTGTTGTCATTCCAATAGCAGGTGGTCGCAGCACTGGTTATGGTAATGCCTCGCTCCTGCTCCTGGACCATCCAGTCCATCACCGCGGAACCCTCGTGCACCTCACCCATTTTATAGGTGCGGCCCGTATAGTAAAGGATTCTCTCGGTGGTGGTGGTCTTGCCAGCGTCTATATGGGATATAATCCCTATATTACGCACCTTATCGAGCGGAAATCGCTCCCTTTCATCATTCAATTGCTCATTCCTGCCTTTTGCTTTAACCTTCATGCTACCACCGATAATGGGCGAAAGCCTTGTTGGCCTCCGCCATTTTATGTAAATCTTCCTTCTTCTTTATAGACGCGCCCATATTGTTCGAAGCATCCATCAGCTCGCCGGCCAGCCTTTCCATCATAGTCTTCTCCCGCCTCTGACGGGCATAGCCGACGATCCAGCGAATGGCCAGGGTGGTTGCGCGCCTCGGGCGCACCTCGACCGGCACCTGGTAGGAGGCGCCGCCGACGCGGCGCGACCTCACCTCGAGCACCGGGCGCACGCTATCCGTGGCTTTCCGGAGAACGGTCAAGGGATCGTTACCGGTTCTTTCGCGTAAAATGTCCAAAGCACCATAGACGATTTCTTCAGACGTCGACTTCTTGCCGTCGAGCATTATCTTTCTTATGAATTGCTCCACCAGTATGCTGTGATACCTGTTTTCCGGAGGTATCTCTCTCTTTGGAGCTGGTCCTTTCCTTGGCATTACTTATCTCCTCGAAATCTTCGACGCCTAAAGCCCAGCCGTCTTCTTGGTCCCGTATCTCGAGCGGGACTGCTTGCGGTCTACAACGCCGGCGGCATCCAGGGTTCCCCGGATTATCTTGTAGCGCACGCCGGGCAGATCCTTTACCCTGCCTCCCCTTACGAGCACGATGGAATGCTCTTGCAAGTTGTGGCCGATGCCGGGTATGTAGGAGGTTACCTCGGCGCCGTTGGTCAGCCTGACCCTCGCTATCTTGCGCAGGGCCGAGTTGGGCTTTTTGGGAGTCGTAGTTTTTACTTGAGTGCAAACACCACGCCTCTGGGGACACCCCTGCAGGGCCGGCGTCTTGGTTTTCTTCCTCTTGTCCATACGACCCTTGCGGACCAACTGATTAATCGTCGGCAATATTACCTCCTGCCAATATAGCTAGATTTACCTGGTTATTTACGCTTCCTGCCAAAGCGCAAGTCTACCATCAGGTAAAAGCGGTGTCAAATAAAACCGCTCTTTTACACCGCTTTCGCACCCATGGTGCCATATCTTCAATCTTCAGTCCCTTTCGAAAAAAACTTTACCTGTTTGATCAAGACTGAAGATTGAAGATATGGCACCTATTTAGGTGGAACCGACCCCTCTTGGATCAGTCCGCGGGGTCTATCTCGGCCAGTTCCTCACCAGACTCTTCGGTCAATTCGCCCTCGTACACGTACTCGGGCTCGCCGAAAAACGCCTCGACCGCGCCCTCCGGTAGCTTGGAACCTGCTGCTAAGGCATCGACTTCCTCCAGCAGGCTCATCCCCACATGCTTGGGCTTTACCTTTATATTGCGATAGCGAGCCAAGCCGGTTCCGGCAGGGATCAGCTTGCCTATTATTACGTTCTCTTTCAGCCCGAGAAGCGGATCCATGCGCCCGGATATCGCCGCGTCGGTAAGCACCCTCGTCGTTTCCTGGAAAGAAGCGGCCGACAGGAACGAATCGGTGGCAAGAGACGCCTTGGTGATTCCAAGCAGCATCTGCCGCGCGCTCGCGGGCTCGCCGCCTTCCTCGGCCACCAGATTGTTTACTTCGGTGAAGACCTTGCGGTCGACCTTTTCGCCGGGCAGCAACTCGGTATCGCCCGGGTCTACGACCTCCACCTTCTTCAGCATCTGGCGAACGATGAGTTCGATGTGCTTGTCGTGGATATCCACGCCCTGGGACTTATATACCTCTTGCACCTCTTGCACCATATAGAGTTGGGCCGCCTGCGGTCCCATGACACGCAATATATCGTGAGGATTGGCCGAACCCTCGGTAAGCTGGTCGCCCGCCGCCACTTCCTGGCCGTCGCGTACCCTCAGCCGGGCACGCCTGGGCACCTGGTAGGCCCTTTCCTTGTCGGTGCCGCCATCTATTGTTATCTTGCGCGCCTTTTCGCTGTCCTCTATGTTCACCTTTCCCGATATGTCGGCGATGACCGCCTGGCCCTTCGGCTTGCGGGCCTCGAAGAGTTCCACAACCCTTGGAAGGCCGTGCGTTATGTCCTCTCCGGCAACTCCGCCGGTATGGAAGGTGCGCATGGTAAGCTGGGTTCCGGGCTCGCCGATGGACTGGGCGGCGATTATCCCAACCGCCTCTCCTATCTCTACCAGCCTCCCGGTCGCGAGCATGATGCCGTAGCACTTGCTGCACACGCCGAAGCGTGAATCACAGGTCATGACCGAGCGGCACATTACCTCCTCGACGCCGAGCTTGGCCAATCTCTCCACCATTGCCAGGTCGATCTGATCGCCGGCCTTGAGCAGAATCTCCTTGCTGCGCGGGTGCTTCACCCGCTTCAGGGAGACCCGGGCGGCGAGCGAAGTGTTGAACTCGCCCTGCGGTGTGAGCACCGGGACCGGAATCCCTTTGTCCGTCCCGCAATCCTCATCCCTCACGATTACCTCTTGAGAGACGTCGACCAGGCGGCGGGTGAGGTAGCCCGAGTCGGCGGTGCGCAGGGCGGTGTCGGCAAGACCCTTCCTCGCACCATGGGTTGAGATGAAGTACTCGAGGACCGTCAGCCCTTCCCGGAAGTTGGACTTGATAGGCCGGTCGATGATCTCGCCCTTCGGGTTGGCCACCAGTCCGCGCATTCCCGCGAGCTGCCTGATCTGCTTGATATTGCCTCGCGCTCCCGAGTTAGCCATGAGGAAGATGGGGTTGAAGGCGCTGAAAGACCTCTCCATCGCCTCCGTAACCTCGTCAGTAGCCTCCGTCCAGAGCTCTACAACCCGCTGGTGGCGCTCGTCGTCGGTTATCAATCCGCGCTTGTAGTTCTCCTCGATCCTTTCGACCTCGGCCTCGGGCGCCTCGAGGATCTGCTCCTTGTTCGGCGGCACCGTTATATCCTGCACCGAAATGGTGATGCCGGCCCGTGTCGCGAAGTGGAAGCCGACCCTTTTGATGTTATCGAGTATCTCGGCCGTCTTCACCGTATCGTAGCGGTGCGCTACGTCGGTCACTATGTGCTGCAGGTTGGTCTTGTTCACCGGCTCGTTCACGTACGTGTAGTCCTCGGGCAGGGCGGTGTTGAAGATAACCCTTCCTACCGAGGTCTCGTATATCTTGGCCGGCCGGCCCTTCTGGCGGATGCGCACGTTCACTTGTGCGTGCAGTTCCGTATGGCCGAATTCGTAAGCCATGATGGCCTCGTCCGCGGTTGCGAAGTATTTGCCCTCACCCTTCTCGCCTTCCTTGACCACGGTCAGATAGCTCGCGCCCAGTACCATGTCCTGGGTGGGAGTGGTGATGGGACGGCCGTGAGCTGGTGAGAGTATGTTATGGGCGGACAGCATCAGAAGCCGCGATTCAGCCTGGGCCTCCGACGAAAGCGGTAGGTGCACCGCCATCTGATCGCCATCGAAGTCGGCGTTGAAAGCCGTACAAACCAGGGGATGGATCTGGATAGCCTTGCCCTCGACCAGAACCGGTTCGAAAGCCTGAATGCCCAGACGGTGCAGGGTAGGCGCACGGTTGAGCAGCACCGGGTGCTCCTGGATGACCTCATCCAACACGTCCCAGACCTCTGGCCGCTGCCGTTCCACCATACGCTTGGCGCTCTTTATATTCTGTGCGTACTCCTTATCGACGAGCAGCTTCATGACGAAGGGCTTGAACAGCTCCAGCGCCATCTGCTTGGGAAGGCCGCACTGATGCAGTTGCAGGTTAGGACCGACCACGATGACCGAACGGCCGGAGTAGTCGACCCTCTTTCCCAACAGGTTCTGGCGGAAGCGCCCCTGCTTGCCCTTGAGCATATCCGAAAGGGATTTCAAGGGCCGATTGCCCGGGCCGGTCACTGCGCGGCCGCGCCTGCCGTTGTCGAACAGGGCATCCACCGCTTCCTGCAGCATCCTCTTCTCGTTGTTGACGATGATCTCCGGCGCCCCCAAATCGAGCAGCCTCTTCAAGCGGTTGTTACGGTTGATAACCCGCCGGTAGAGGTCGTTCAAATCGGAGGTGGCGAAGCGCCCGCCGTCGAGTTGGACCATCGGCCGCAGGTCCGGCGGTATTACCGGGACGCAGCCGAGCACCATCGCGGTGGGATCGTTGTCGGTGTTGAGGAAGGCTGAAACCACCTTGAGCCGCTTGGTCGCGCGCTGTCTCTTCTGTCCCTTTGCGGTGCGAATCATCTCCCTGAGTTCGGTGCCCTCCGTCTCGAGATCGACGTTGGCCAGCATCTGCCGCATGGCCTCCGCGCCCATTCCGCCGCGGAAATAGTCGCCATAGCGCTCCCGCATCTCACGGAAGAGCATCTCGTCGGAAACCAGTTGTTTGTACTGCAGGGATTTGAATTCCTCGAATATGTGGCGTAGTTCTTCAATCCTACGGCGCGCCTTGTCCTCGATGGACTTTATCTCCTTCTCGAGTTGTTGCGGTTTGAGCTTGGGCACGACCTCCTCGGCTTCCTCTTCCTTGGAAGCGGCCTCTTCTTGGGAAGCAGCCTCTTCTTTGGAAGCGGCCTTTTCCTTGGAAGCAGCCTTTTCCTTGGAAGCAGCCTTTTCCTTGGAAGCAGCCTTTTCCTCCTCCTGCTCCTCATTCGCCTTTCTCAACTCCTCGATTCGCTCCTGGGTCGTCTCCTCGACTTCCGATATTTCCTCGTTCAGTTCCTCCTCCAAGAGCGTCAGGTCTCGCTGCCTCTTCTCTTCATCGAGGAAAGTAATTATGTAGGAAGCAAAATAGAGAATTTTTTCCAGGTCCTTGGGGGCGATGTCCAGAAGGTATCCCATACGCGAGGGGACGCCTTTGAAATACCAGATATGGGCTACGGGAGCGGCCAGCTCTATGTGGCCCATCCTCTCGCGCCGCACACGCGCTCGGGTAACCTCGACGCCGCACCTCTCGCAGACGATGCCCTTAAAGCGCACCCTCTTGTATTTGCCGCAATAACATTCCCAATCCCTGGTGGGGCCGAAGATCTTCTCGCAGAAGAGCCCGTCCTTTTCCGGTTTCAAGGTACGGTAGTTTATGGTCTCCGGTTTTTTTACTTCACCGTGAGACCACGATCTTATCTGGTCCGGCGTAGCCAGACCGATCTTAAGCTTGTCGAAGTCGTTGACATCCAACAAGAGACTAACCTCCTTAAAGAATTACCAGCATTTGGAAAAACGCTCCGGGCATTAAAACTCGTCCCCGCGGTCGCCGGCCCCGTCTTCTTCGCTTCGCGAGGAAAGCAGGGCGGCGGAAGCGCTCCTGAGATCGATGCCGAGATCCTCGGCGGTGTGCATCAGCTCCTCGTCGGTCTCGCGTATCTCGATCTCCAGGCCCTCCTCCGAGAGTACTTCGACGTTCAGGCACAGGGCCTGCATCTCTTTGACCAGGACCTTGAACGATTCCGGGATCCCCGGCTCGGGAATGTTTTCTCCCTTGACAATGGCTTCGTAGACCTTGACCCGTCCCATGACGTCGTCCGACTTCACCGTCAGCAGTTCCTGCAGGGTGTAAGCCGAGCCGTACGCCTCGAGGGCCCAGACCTCCATCTCCCCGAACCTCTGGCCTCCGAACTGGGCTTTTCCGCCCAACGGCTGCTGGGTGACCAGCGAATAAGGCCCGGTCGAACGGGCGTGGATCTTGTCGTCCACCAGGTGGAGGAGCTTCATGATGTATATATAACCAACCGTGATCGGCTGATCGAAGGGCTCGCCGCCGACACCGTCGTAAAGGACCGCTTTTCCAGAATCTGGTAGCTCGGCCTCGCGCAGGGCTTCCTCGATTTCGCTCTCGCGGGCGCCGTCGAAGACCGGCGTGGCCACGTAAACCGGGCCTTCGGCCTTGTTCTTCCCCTTCTTCGGCCATCCCTCGAAAGCCGCCCAGCCGAGGTGGGTTTCCAGAATCTGGCCGATATTCATTCGCGAGGGCACGCCCAGCGGGTTGAGCACCACGTCGACCGGCGTGCCGTCCTCCATAAAGGGCATGTCCTCCACGGGCAGGATCTTGGAAATAACTCCCTTGTTGCCATGGCGGCCGGCCAGCTTGTCGCCGTCCGAGATCTTGCGGACTTGGGCCACGAAGGCCCGGACCATCTGATTGACCCCGGGCGGCAGCTCGTCTCCGGCATCGCGGGAAAAGACCTTGACGTCTATAACCTTGCCGGATTCGCCGTGGGGGACTTTAAGGGATGTGTTGCGCACTTCCCTTGCTTTCTCCCCGAAGATCGCCCGCAGCAGGCGCTCCTCCGCGGTCAGCTCGGTCTCTCCCTTGGGGGTAACTTTGCCAACCAGGATATCGCCCGGGTTGACCTCGGCCCCGACGCGGATGATGCCCATCTCGTCGAGGTCCTTGAGCATTTCCTCGCTCACATTCGGTATATCGCGGGTTATCTCCTCGGGCCCCAGCTTGGTGTCCCTGGCATCCACCTCGTGCTCCTCGATGTGAACCGATGAGAGCACGTCGTCGTATACCATGCGTTCCGAAACTATGATTGCGTCCTCGTAGTTGTATCCCTCCCAGGGCATGAAGGCCACCAGCAGGTTTTTCCCCAGTGCGATCTCACCCTCGTCGGTGCAGGGACCATCCGCGATAACCTGCCCCTTCTCCACCTTCTGGCCTTCATCCACGATGGGCTTCTGGTTAACGCAGGTACCCTGATTGGAACGGCGGAACTTGGCCACCTTGTAGGTATCCACCCCGCCGTCATTGCGTTTGATCTCTATGCCGTTGGCATCCACTGAGCTCACCACTCCGTCCGCCAAGGCGGTGATGACATCCCCGGTATCCCGGGCAGCCCTGTACTCCATGCCGGTCCCGATCAACGGGGCTTCCGACTGCAGCAGGGGCACCGCCTGGCGTTGCATGTTCGAACCCATCAGCGCCCGGTTAGCGTCGTCGTGCTCGAGGAAGGGGATAAGCGCGGTCGCAACCGATACGATCTGCCGCGGCGAGACGTCCATGTAATTAACGTCTTCGGGGTGAACAGCCTTCACCGCGCCTTCCTTCATGCGGCAGAGTACTGTGGGGCTTTCGAAGCGGCCCTTCTTGTCCATCGGTGCGTTCGCCTGGGCAATGGGGACGTATTTTTCCTCTTCGTCCGCGGTAAGATACACGATCTTATCCGTTACCCGCCCCTTTACCACTTTTCGATAAGGGGTTTCGATGAAACCGAACTCGTTCACCCGGGCGTAAGTCGCGAGTGAGCCGATCAGCCCGATGTTCGGGCCTTCCGGCGTCTCGATGGGGCACATGCGCCCGTAATGGGAAGGGTGTACATCGCGCACTTCGAATCCCGCCCGCTCCCTGGAAAGGCCGCCGGGGCCAAGGGCCGAAAGGCGCCTCTTATGGGTCAGGCCCGCCAAGGGGTTGGTCTGATCCATGAACTGGGAAAGCTGGCTCGATCCGAAAAATTCCTTTATGGCCGCAACCACCGGCCTTATGTTTATCAGGTTCTGCGGGGTTATCGCCTCTACATCCTGGGTGGTCATGCGCTCGCGCACGACCCTCTCCATCCTGGCCAACCCTATGCGTACCTGGTTCTGGATGAGCTCTCCGACCGACCGCACCCTGCGGTTCCCAAAATGGTCGATGTCGTCTATCTCTTCGATATCCCCGGGGGCGATGCGCAGGAGATAACGAATGGTCTCCAGCACATCCTCAAAGGTGAGGGTCGTAACCTCGATAGGCACATTAACGCCTAGCTTCTTGTTGAGCTTGTAGCGACCGACCTTCGCCAGATCGTAGCGCTTGCGATTGAAGAAGAGATTCTCCAAAAGCGTATTCGCGCTATCCGCAGTCGGAGGTTCACCGGGGCGCAGCTTTCTATATATATCTACGAGCGCCTCCTCGCGATTCGAGGTGTGGTCCTTCTCCAGGGTCGCCTCGATTAAGGGCGAGTTCTCGAAGAAGCTGAGGATCTGGTCGTCCTGCTCGTATCCCATGGCCCGCAAGAGCACCGTCACCGGCTGCTTGCGCTTGCGGTCTATTCTGACGCCGACAACATCGCGCTTGTCGGTTTCGAATTCGAGCCAGGCTCCGCGAGAGGGTATGATCTTGGCGAAGTAGAGTTCCTTATCCGATGCCTTGTCCAGTTCCTTGTCGAAATAAACGCCGGGTGATCTTACCAGCTGTGAAACGACGACCCGCTCGGTGCCGTTGATGATGAACGTGCCCTTATCGGTCATCAAAGGGAAATCGCCCATGAAGACGACCTGTTCCTTGATCTCACCCGTCTCACGATTAATAAAACGAACGGTGACGAAGAGCGGTGAGGAGAAGGTCATATCCTTTTCCTTACACTCGTCCACGTCGTACTTGGGTTCCTGAAATTGGTGTTCCCCGAACTCCACCGCCAGGTTGCCGGTGAAGTCCTCGATGGGGGAGATGTCCTCGAACACCTCCCGCAATCCCTCGGTGCAGAACCAATCGTAGGACTTCTTTTGGATGTCGATCAGATTGGGCACCGGGAGGATTTCGGGGATCTTGGCGAAGTTTCTTCTCACGCGTAAGCCTTGGGTCTCATCCACCGTTTCCCTCACTCCTTTTCAAGAAAAGCAAAAAATCCTAGATACACGCCCAAACGCCTATAATAAGAGAATTTGGAGTGCAATGTCAATTGAGCGACGCCTAATGATTATCCAGACGCCCCTCGGAGTAGCCACATTGAGCATGCACTAAAGATACCATCCGCAGCTGCCATTCGCAATGAGTTAAATCAACCAAAAACCGTCTTTGACAGCGAAAATCAGCCACGCCTCGCCTCTCAAAGCAGCAATTGGAAGAGGCCTCTGCACGGCCCTTGTGACCCAGATCATTTCTCGATCAGCACCGGATTGCTAGATCGAGTATAGATGTTGGGTAGAAGCCAATACCGTATTATCGGTTAAAAAGAGGTGATAGCGACGAAACCGGCACGTAAGACAAAGCGACCGGTTGAAACGGTGCATCCCAGGGTGGATATGAGGCTTCGTGTTGTAAGGCCAAGGGTTGCTTGGCCGGAGAACAGGTTGATCTGAAAGAAAAAGCTTTAAGGAAACTTAAGGCTCCGAGTGAAAGGGTCCCTAAAAAGGGACCCTTTTCTTTTTACGACAAAGAGGCTTTGCTGGTTATGGCTACTTGATTTCGACCTGAGCCCCGGCCTCGCGCAGCTGCTCGGCGAGGCGGTCGGCCTCATCTCTCGAGACCTTCTCCTTAACTGCCTTGGGTGATTCGTCAACCAAGCCCTTGGCCTCTTTGAGCCCTAACCCGGTAATCGCCTTTACCTCTTTGATGACCTGTACCTTGCGGTCCCCCGCCGCCAGAAGGACGATGTCGAACTCAGTCTGTTCTTGCTCTTCCTCGGGGCCTTCTCCGGCACCGGCTGCTCCAGCGCCCACCATTGCCACTGGGGCTGCCGCGGTTACTCCATACTTTTCCTCCAACGCCTTTACGAGGTCGTTGAGCTCGAGGACGGTCATCGAATCAATCGCCTCGAGGATGTCCTCCATTTTCAATTTCTTCGTCTCAGCCAACTTCCACACCTCCAGAAACGGCTATCCGCTGATTTCCATCGTAGTCAAACGGCAAATGTCCAATATCAGGCTGCTTGCGATTTCGAATCGGCAATCGACTTAAGGGCGTAAGTGAGTTTGCGATAGGGCCCTGAAAGCACGCTATGCAGCGAATAGATGGGGCTCTGCATTGAACCCACCACCCTCGCCAATAGCACTTCTCTCGAAGGCAGGGTTGCCACTCCCCGCACTGCGTTTGCGTCGAGCACCCGGCCCTCCATGTAGCCCGCCTTCAGCTTGAGTTTGGGATTTTGCCTGGAATAAGTTACCAGTTCCTTTGCGATCGCCATGGCATCTCCCGAAGTAAAAGCGGCCGCCACCGGACCCACGATAAATTGCGAGAGGCCTTCGTAATCGGTGTCCTTTATGGCCAGCAGCGTCAGGGTGTTTTTAAGCACCTTGTAGTCGGCGCCCTTTTCCCTCAGGCTGGACCTCAAGTCGCTTATCTCCTCGACCGAGAGCCCGGCAAAATCGGTCAGGAAGACCACCGGGTTGTCCAGGAAACTCTGTCTGATGCTTTGCATCCTGGCCACTTTTTCCGGTCTTGCCATTATTTTCCTCCACTCCACGGCTTCTCACAAAATAACCCCCCGCGACGACGGAGGGTTTGCTTTTCTCTAAAACCGCAGCCTCCGCGGGATTTATGTCTTTCTGACACCCACTTCTCAGGTCTAACGTCGATCAAGATATCAAGGCCCGGCTCTACTGTCAAGGATGGGCCCTCGAGCACGGGGTCAGGCCCCCGCATCCGCATGGGTTCCCGTTAGGGGGTAGCCCCCCAGTAGCCTCCTCTACGAAGTCAAAGCCTCAGCCGTTATATCTCTTACCACCGAGGGGTCCACTTTTACTCCAGGGCCCATCGAGGTTGATATGGTCACGTTCTTGATATACTTTCCCTTTGCCGCCGCTGGCTTGGCCCTGACCACCTCTTCGAGCACAGCGGCATAATTTTCCAGCAGCCTGGTCTCGTCAAAGGATTTCTTTCCCAGCACGAGGTGGACATTCCCCTGGCGGTCGACGCGATACTCGACCTTACCGCCCTTTATGTCCTTTACCGCCTTATCAATCTCGAAGGTAACCGTTCCGGCCTTCGGGTTGGGCATGAGGCCGCGGGGCCCCAGTAACTTACCCAGCTTGCCTACCTGTGACATCATGTCGGGCGTCGCCACGGTAACATCGAAATCGAACCATCCGCCCCGGATCTTCTCCAGGATCTCGGCCCCGCCCACGATATCCGCTCCGGCGGCTTCGGCCTCGCGTGCCTTGTCGCCCTGCGCGATAACCAGCACGCGCACTTCCTTGCCGGTGCCATGCGGCAGGTTTACCGTTCCCCGGATCATCTGATCGGCCTTTCTCGGATCGACTCCAAGGCGGAAAGCCACCTCGACCGTCGGATCGAAGCGTGTCTCGGGAAATTTCTTGATGATGCCCACCGCTTCCAGCGGCTCGTACAGCTTCTCGCGATCGTAAAGCTCGAGGGCTTCGCGGTAGCGCTTGCTTTTCTGTGCCAACTGCTATTCACCTCCGTGGTTCTCGCGGGTCAAAGACCCTCCCACCAGCAGTTATAAGTGGGTTAATCGAGTCTGGTTTTTCAATCCGTTATCGAGATGCCCATGCTGCGGGCTGTTCCCTCGATCACGCGGGATGCCGCTTCGAGGTCCTTGGTGTTCAAGTCCACCATCTTCTCCTGGGCGATCTCCCTCAGGTCACGCCTGGAAAGCTTGCCGACCTTTTGCAGGTTCGGCTCCCCCGATCCCTTCTCGATTCCCGCCTTCTGCTTCAAAAGCACGGCGGCCGGAGGGGTCTTGGTAACGAAGGAGAAGCTGCGGTCCTCGTACACGGTTATCTCAACCGGGATTATGGTACCCATTTGTCCCTGGGTCTGGGCATTGTAAGCTTTGCAAAATTCCATGATGTTCACCCCGTGCTGGCCCAGCGCCGGGCCTACCGGAGGAGCCGGGTTTGCCTGCCCGGCGGGAATCTGCAGCTTGATCTTGGTTATGACCTTCTTGGCCATTTAATCGTCTTCCTCCCTATAGCTTGGTTACCTGGTCGAAGGTAAGCTCCACCGGCGTCTCGCGCCCGAAGATGGATACCATGACCTTCAGTTTGCTCTGATCTATATTTATTTCCGCGATAGTTCCGGTGAGATCCGCGAACGGTCCCGAGGAAACCCGCACGTTCTGGCCTTCCTCGAACTCCGTCGTGGGGCGTGGCTTTTCCGACACCGGGCGCTTGAGAAGCTTGAGCGCCTCGTCGTCGGTTAAGGGGGTCGGCTTGGCGCTCGAGCCGACGAAGCCGGTGACACCGGGCGTGTTTCGCACCACGTACCAGCTGTCGTCGTCCAGTTCCATCTGCACCAGGATGTAGCCCGGCAGCATCTTCTTCTGCACGACCTCCTTCTTGCCGCCCTTGATCTCCATGACGTCCTCGGTCGGTACCACCACCCGGAAGATCATGTCGCCCATGTCCATGGAGGATATGCGATGCTCGAGGTTGCTCTTTACCTTGTTCTCATATCCGGCGTACGTGTGGATCACGTACCACCTTGCGTCATCCATTACTAACTCCATTGCAAATACCTACTAGCTAGAAGACTATGATATCCACTAATTTCACAAAGAGGATATCGGCCAGGTAAACCAGGCCTCCCATGAGTACGACCGTAGTCACCACGACTATCGTATACGAAAGGACCTCGTCCCGAGTGGGCCAGGTCACCTTTTTCATCTCGACCTTTACTTCTGTCAAAAACTGGGAAATCGTCACCCGCTGTTTTTTAGGGCCGCTTTTTCTCTTTGAGCCGGCCGACTTCTTCATCTGGGCGCGCTTCTTTTCCATTCCCAGCTTCTGCTGCATCCGGCGCATCTCTCGACTCGGCAAACTTCCTCCTCTTATGCTACAAAAATAATGGCAGGCCTGGAGGGATTCGAACCCCCAACATCCGGTTTTGGAGACCGGCGCTCTACCAGTTGGAGCTACAGGCCTACGCTTCTCGCTTTAGCCGGGTACCAACTCGGCGCGTAGTTGGTAGCACCCTCCCTGATCTAACATATTATCTTAGCGTGTCTCACGGTGCAAAGTATGGCAACGGCACCAGGGACAATACTTCTTCAGCTCGATCCGGTCGGGATCGTTGGTCTTGCTCTTTGTCGTCGTATAGTTCCTTCTCTTGCAGTCAGTACAAGCCAGCGTCAATATGATTCTCATTTATCCACCTTCTATTCCTACAGGACCGAAAATTTAAGCTAACATGGCACCTTCGGCCTGTCAAACGAGCACTTGGCCCGCGACCTCCTGTTTTACTTCGCTATCTGGGTGACCCTTCCGGCTCCCACCGTGCGGCCTCCCTCTCTGATGGCAAAGCGCAGCCCCTCCTCCATGGCGATGGGGGAGATGAG
>Ga0209745_1001257_pt1 | contig 15260 bp, 15 predicted proteins | sample BarGraNGADG00312_FD_184495 | JGI IMG/M metagenome (GOLD analysis project Ga0209745, IMG submission 184495) | Arctic peat soil microbial communities from Barrow, Alaska - Barrow Graham LP Ref core NGADG0004-312 (SPAdes) (version 2) | ecosystem: Environmental > Terrestrial > Soil > Wetlands > Peat... | reverse complement strand
GAGCTTGACCTGAAGAGCTGTCGACTAAGCGCGCAGGTGTCGCGCGATGGTTTTAGCCATGTCGAAACATCAAAGGAAGAGGCGGCTTTGGCCAGGGCGCTGGCGGCCGGCATATCCGACGTCGAGGAGCTTTCAACGGAAACGGGACTAAGCGCAGCTGATACGCTTGCGCGCCTCTCCCGACTCGAGATTGCTGGAGCCGTCATACGTGGCCCCGGCGGTCGATACTTTCTCTCAGGTGAGGCTCAAGAGAGCATATCGAAAAACCCAACCACTTGAAGCGGATCCGGATCGCGTAGTCACATTAATTGACAATACTATAATATTTTATAATATAATATTACCCAGTAACAGACTGGCCCTGGGCCCGGCTTGTCAGGAGTCATACTCAAGGAACTCCTCGTCGATCGTAGTATATTTAAAAGAAGGCCGGACGGCGGATGTGGGGGCAGTGGTGACAGTAGACCCAGAAGACGGCATAAAAAAGGTGATAGAGGATTTCCTCAATTACCTGGCAGGCGTCAGAAACTTCTCAGGAAACACCGTTGCCGCCTACCGCCGCGACCTTGCTCACTTTTCCGACTTTCTCCGCAGGGCAGGCATTGACGACCTTTCGCTGGTCGACCACAGGACGCTCCGCAGTTTCCTGGCAAACCAGCAGACACGTGGCTACGCCAGAACCACGGTCGCTAGGCGCAGCGCGTGCCTCAGGGCTTTCTTTCATTTCCTCACGGAATCCCGGATGCTGGCCAGCGACCCCTCAACCACTCTTACGTTTCCGGTGAAGGGGAGGAAGCTGCCGAGGTTCCTGTCTGAGCCTGAGGCGAAAGCGCTCACCGAGGGCTCCCTCGAAAGTTCGGACCTTTGTATCCGAGACCGCGCTATAATAGAGCTGCTTTACGCGACGGGAATGCGCGTGGGCGAACTATGCGGTTTTCGTCTTGCCGACGTTGACCTCGACGCGGGTGTTATCAGGGTTGTTGGTAAAGGCAACCGCGAGCGAGTGGTGCTCGCCGGTCGCCCTGCCTTTTTAGCACTTGATGAATACCTGCAAAAAGTCCGGCCGCTTCTTGCCCGCGAAAAAGGTTACCAGGGTGAGACGGTCTTCCTGGGCAAGCGGGGGTCGCCGATAGATCCGCGTCAGGTCCGCAGGATAGTGGACCGCGAAGCGAGGGCGCTTGTGGGAGGCGAGGGCTTGAGCCCGCACGCGCTCAGGCATACCTTCGCGACACACCTTCTAGCGCACGGCGCTGACCTGAGATCGGTCCAGGAGTTGCTTGGACACAAGAACGTAGTAACGACGCAGATATATACTCACATATCAGGAGCCGATGTCAGGAAGGCATATGACAGCAGCCACCCACGAGCCTGAAAGGCCAGAGTAAAGATGGCCCGACCACCGGCGAGCGCGAAGCAGCAGAAGGGCTCAGCGGCCATGAAACAGGCGCCGCCCGCCGCTAAAAAGCAGACCAGGCAAAAGAAAGTGGATGCGTCCACGGAAGCAGACCTTCTGTGGGCTGAATACAAGGAAAACCACTCGCCGGAAGCGCGAGAGAAGGTCATCCTGCATTATGCTCCACTTGTGAAATATGTGGCCGGACGCGTATCAACGGGCCTGCCGCCCTCGGTAGAGTTCGGTGATCTGGTCAGTTACGGCGTTTTCGGGTTGCTGGATGCCATAGAGAAGTATGACCCCAGCCGCGGCATAAAGTTCGAGACCTACGCCATCGCCCGTATTAAGGGCGCCATCATCGACGAGCTCCGGGCCGACGACTGGGTTCCTCGCTCTGTCCGCTTCAAGGCCCGGGAGATCGAGAAAGCGTACATGGCGTTGGAGGGCGACCTCCGCAGGGTCCCCACCGACGAGGAGGTCGCCCGGAAGTTGGGCGTCTCGGTGCAGGAATACCTCAACCTGTTGAGTAAAATGTCTCTAATCTCTCTGGTCGCGCTTGACGAGCTGTGGACCGTTTCCGGTGACAAGCCGGACAAGATCAGCCTCGCAGACATCGTCGAGGACGTTAAGGTCAAGGACCCGTCGAAGACGTTCGAGATCGAGGAGATGAAGGACATAATCGCCGAAGCGATCAATCGTCTCCCCGAGAGGGAGCGCATCGTGGTCACCCTCTACTACTTTGAAGGTTTGACCATGCGAGAGATCGGTGAGGTCCTCACCGTGACCGAATCGCGCGTCTGCCAGATGCACACCAAAGCCATCCTGCGCCTGCGCGCCCGCCTGGGCACAGCCCTCGGCTACGAATACAGCGCTTAGTTATCCCCCTTGACCGGGAATTACCTGGCACCGCTCGCTACATGCTGATTCTTGCGGATTAAAAGCCGCTATATTACACTTGTGAAGATTTGCCCCCCCGTGGGGGCAAAAATACGCACTCCGGCTGACTTCGCTGCAGGTGCCCCCAGGGTCGTGGCGGAGGGAGATGTCGGAGGAGGAAACAACCAGAGATGGAGGTAGAGAATGGCCGTTGTCACCATGAAGGAACTCCTGGAGGCCGGAGTTCACTTCGGTCACCAGACCCGCCGGTGGAACCCGAAGATGAAACCCTACATTTTCACCGAGCGGAACGACATCTATGTCATCGATCTGCAGAAGACGCTCGTCATGACGGGCGCCGCGTACAACGCCGTGCGAAACTCCATCGCCGACGGCGGGGGCATCATCTTCGTGGGCACAAAAAAGCAGGCCCAGGAAGCGGTTCAAGAACATGCGACGCGCTGCGGAATGCCTTACGTCAATCACCGCTGGCTGGGGGGTACGCTGACGAACTTCGCCACCATCCACTCCAGGGTAATGTACCTGGAAGAGCTGGAGCGGCGCGACGCCGAGGGCGAGCTTGAACTGCTACCCAAGAAAGAAGCTCTACTGCTGAGGCGCCGGATTGAGAAGCTCAACCGCAACCTGGAGGGCATCCGCACCATGCACAGGTTGCCCTCGTTGATTTTCGTCCTGGACCCTAAAAAAGAGCGCATTCCCGTGGCGGAGGGCCGGCGGCTGGGCATCCCAATTGTGGGCATCGTGGACACCAACTGCGACCCCGATGAGGTCGATTTCGTCATTCCGGGCAACGACGACGCCATCCGCGCGGCTAACCTGCTCTGCAGGGTGATAGCAGATGCCGTTATCGAAGGACAGGGGATGATGGACGCGCGTCTCGCGGAGGAGATAGCGGAGAAAGAGGAAGCCGCGCGAGAGCGGCTTGAGAAGTCCCCCACCCGGACAGGCGCGGCGGTCCCGGCGTTCAGCGCTTCCCCGGACGACATAGCAGGGCCGGATATGACCCAGGTCTATTCAGGCGAGCCGACCGAGGAGGGTTCCGAGGAGGACGTGAAGGACGCCGCTGAAACGACCGTCGGAGTGACGATGCCGGCGGATGCGATTGAGGCTGCTAAAGAGACGGAACCGGAGCAGGCGGGCGAAGCTCAGACAGTCAATGAATCGGAAGCCGAGCGGGACACCAACCTGTAGACGGCTTCCTTACTTGAGAATCGGGAGAACGTAGATGGCGGAATGCGAGATTTCAGCTCAGCAGGTCAAAGAACTAAGGGTCAAGACGGGCGCGGGCATGATGGACTGCAAGCATGCCCTGATCGAGACGGACGGCGACGCCGAGAAAGCGGTGCGCCTGCTGAGGGAGAGAGGCCTGGCAACCGTAAAGAAGCGCCAGGATAGAACGGCCGGGCAGGGTCTAATCGAGTCGTACCTTCACATCGGCGGGCAGATCGGTTCTCTGGTGGAGGTCAACTGCGAGACGGATTTTGTTGCCAGAAACAGTGAGTTCCTGGAGCTCGCTCACCAGATCGCGCTTCACATAGCGGCATGCAACCCGCTCTTCGTCGATAAGGATTCAATACCGGAAGATGTAAGAGCTTCCAAAAAAGAGGAATACCGCATTGAGTGCAGTACGGAGGGCAAACCTGATAAGGTGTCCGACGACATAATCAGCGAGATGCTGGAGAAGCACTACCAGGATGTTTGCCTGCTGGAGCAGCCGTTCGTGAAGGACCCATCAATATCGGTAGCCGAGCTCCTTGCCCAGGTGTCGGCCAAGATGGGCGAGAAGATTGAGATACGGAGGTTCAGCCGCTTCCAGGTCGGAGAGAAGAGAGAGTAATCACGCGGCAACCTTCGCGAACAAGTCAGGGGACGGGTGCGGCATGTCTATAGATGATAAGGCAGAACCGGCTGGCCGTGGTGGCGGAAAGCTCAAGCTCAAGCGGCTGCTGGTAAAGCTGTCCGGCGAAGCGTTCATGGATTCCTCCACCGGATATGGAATCGACATCGACACGGTCAATTCGATGGCTGAGGAGCTCGCGGAAGTCCAGAGCATGGGCATCCAACTGGCTCTTGTGGTCGGGGGCGGAAATCTATGGCGCGGGGCTGTCGAAAGCGCGAAAGGTATCGACCGGGCTACCGCTGACTTTATGGGCATGCTTGCGACGGTCATGAACGCTCTCGCACTCCAGGATGTCTTGGGGAAGCTTGAGGTCGACAACCGCGTCCAGAGCGCCATCACGATGCAGGAAGTAGCGGAGCCTCACATCAGGAGGCGCGCCCTGCGTCACCTCGAAAAGGGCAGGGTGGTGATCTTTGCCGGCGGCACCGGCAACCCGTATTTCTCCACCGATACCGCGGCGGCACTGAGGGCGCTGGAGATCAGGGCCGACGCGCTGGTCAAGGCTACCAAGGTGGATGGTGTATACGACAGTGACCCGGTAATTAATCCCGAGGCCCGGATGTTCGAAAGGCTGGACTACCTTGAAGTTCTGAACCGCGAGCTCGAGGTCATGGATGCAACCGCCATCAGTCTATGTATGGACAACGACCTTCCCATCATGATTTTTAACCTCTTTAGGCACGGAAACTTGAGGCGACTTTGCTCCGGTGAGAACGTGGGCACGGTCGTCTCCAGCCAGAAGTGAGCGCAGCTGAAGCTGCCGGAGCGAGACGAGGGGTCTTCAAATGGATGAAATAATGGCGGAAGCCGAGCGGAAGTTCAAAAAGGCGGTGGAGGTTGCAGCGCAGGAGTTTGGCTCGATCAGGACCGGGCACGCCGCTGCGGCCCTTATCGACAGGCTGCAGGTTGACTACTACGGGGTTACTACCCCGCTGAGCCAGGTAGCTACCATCAGCGCGCCCGAACCAAGGCTACTGGTTATCCATCCCTACGACCGCAACAGCATGGCCGAGATCCAGAAGGCCATTACGCAGTCGGACCTAGGCCTGGTTCCATCTGACGACGGCGAGGTCATCCGTCTGCCGGTTCCGCAGCTTACCGAGGAAAGACGCCGCGAGCTCTCAAAGCTGGTGCGGACGCGTGCGGAGGAAGGAAAGGTGGCTGTGCGAAACGTGCGGCGTGATGCCGTGGAGACCCTGCGCGAGGAAGAGAAGAAGGGGGATTCCACCAAGGACGACCTGCATCGCGGAACCGAGGATGTCCAGAAGCTGACGGACAAATACATTAAAGAGATAGATGAGCTCATGGAGAAGAAGATAAAAGAGCTAATGGAGATCTAGCACCACTAGCGGGGGGAGAATAACTTGGCGGATCGCGCGCAAACAGGACGTGCCCAGCGGGAGAATCGCCCCGTGCTGGAGAAGGTCGTCGGTGCGATAATCTTCGGCATTGTTTTCCTGGGCACCCTTGTCTGGGGGGCTCTCCCGTTTACTTTCGGGGTGGCGCTGGCGGCGGTCATCGGTTCGGTGGAGCTGTTCAGCATGTTCGAGACTAAAGGAGAGGCAACCCCGACCGCGGCGGTGCTGGGTATCGCGGCGTCGATTGCTTACGTCTTCCTCGCCCACTTCAGGCCGATCGAGAGTATCGGCTACGTGACGCTGGGTCTCATTTTTCTGAGTTTCATGTGGTACATGCTGGTGCTCAGGCACGTTAAGCCGACGAAGGCCGTCGCTCTGACCATCTTCGCCCCGTTGCTTACCGGCTTTTGCCTTTCCTTCCTGGTGTTGCTGCGTGATTACGCCAGCGCGACCAACCCGGACAAGAACAACGGCTGGTGGTTCATACTCTTCTTGATTGCGTTGATCTGGATTTATGACGTCTTCGCATGGATGATCGGCAGGAAAATAGGCAGGCACAAAATGTCCCCGAGCATTAGCCCCAACAAGAGCTGGGAGGGCACCATAGCCGGCACCGTCGGCGTACTGGCAGGCTCTATCGCGCTGTGGGCCATCATAAGGACGCTCATGGGGCATCTGAAGTACGGGTGGTTCACGATATGGGTAGCCTTGGCGATCGCGGTGATCGTTTGTATCTTCGGTCCCCTGGGGGACCTCGCCGAGTCGCTCATGAAGAGGGACTACGTCGTCAAGGATATGGGGGGTTTAATCCCCGGCCACGGTGGGATAATGGACAGGTTCGACTCTACTTTCTTCACCGCGCCGGTGGTCTTTTACTACCTTTTCTACTTCGTGCTCAAGGTCAAGTAAGGCCGATGGCCTTTTATTCCCACTGCAAATAAGGAGAGGCGTTGAAAGAAATCGCCATCCTTGGTTCGACAGGTTCCATAGGCACACAGGCTATCGAGGTCGCCTCCAATTTGGAATCGATCTCGATAACGGCGCTTTGCGCCAGGAGCAACGGCGGGCTGCTTGCATGGCAGGCTCAGGAGGTTGGCGCCCGGAGGGCCGCTTTAAGCGACCCGGAAGCCGCGCTGAACTTCGCGGACGACTTCAAGGAGATAGGCGTCGAGCTCCACAGTGGACCCCAGGGAGTCCTCGACATGATCGGAGCCGCACCGTATGACCTGGTGCTTAACGCGATCGTGGGGTCGGTGGGTCTTGGCCCTACGCTCGCCGTCCTGGATGGTGGCATCACCCTGGCGCTCGCTAACAAAGAAAGCCTCGTCGCCGGTGGGGAACTGGTGATGGACGCCGCACGTCAAAACAACGTGGACATAATACCGGTGGACAGCGAGCACTCTGCCGTCTTTCAGTGCCTTAAAGGTGAGGATGCCGCGGGTGTTCGAAGGATAATCTTGACCGGCTCGGGCGGACCGTTCCGGGAAGGGCCGGATGACCTTTCGGGGGTTACTGTCGCCGAAGCCCTGGCACACCCAACGTGGTCGATGGGGCCGAAGGTTACTATCGACTCGGCTACTCTGATGAACAAAGGGCTGGAGGTGCTGGAGGCGCACCACCTGTTCTCCGTGGGTCTCGACGAGGTGGATGTTGTAATCCACCCGCGGAGTGTCGTCCATTCCATGGTCGAGATGACGGACGGATCGGTGCTCGCCCACCTCGGTGTGCCGGACATGCGTATCCCCATCCAGTACTCTCTCACGTACCCGGAGAGGGCGGAATGCCCCGCGCGCTACCTGTCGGTCGCGGATTATCAGGAGCTCACGTTCGCCGACGTCGATCGCGGGCGATTCCCATGCCTCGGTCTCGCTTATGAGGCGGGGCGCAACGGCGCCACGTTCCCGGCGGCGATGAACGCCGCCAACGAGGAAGCCGTTGCCGCGTTTTTGGCCAAACGCCTCAAGTTCACGGGCATATCGGCCGTAGTGGAAAGAGTACTGGAGAGTCACGAGCCGCTGCCCGGAGGCGGCCTCGAGGAGATAATGGAAGCTGAAGAGAGCGCGCGCGCCTCGGCGCGTGAGTACATAACGAGCTTGGAGAACTGAGCGTGGTAGTCGTCTGGGTGCTGGTGGGCATACTCTTCATAATGTTTATGATCCTCACCCACGAGGCCGGGCACTTCTTCGCCGCGAAGGCGGTGGGCATCACCCCCAAGACGTTTTCCATCGGCTTCGGCCCGGAGATCGTGGGCTGGGACCGGGGGGGGACGCGCTACGCCATTAAGTGGTTCCTGGCCGGCGGATCGGTCCAGATCCTGGGTATGGACCCGGACGAGGAGATAAGCGAGGAGGAGTGGCCCAATAGCTACTACGCGAAACCGCCGTGGAAGCGGGCCATTGTGATCATCGCGGGCTCCTTCGTTCACCTCTGCATCGCGTTCTTCATCCTTTGGTTAGTATTCTGGGCGACCGGCGTTCCTGTTATTGGTGACAGTACCAAAGTAGGCGAAGCGCCCAAGAAGGCGCCGCTGTCCTCGGGTAAGGATGTCGCCGGCCCGGGATACAAGGTAGGCATTAAGAAGGGGGATGTCATTACGTCGGTGAACGGCGTTGCCGTGCATAACTGGGATCAGCTGAGCAAACAGTTGCGGAAGAACCCGGGCAAGGAGGTCACCCTAGTAGTCAAGCGTGGTGAAAAGACGCTCGCCTTTAAGGCAACCCTGCTGAATGATAAGGGGGTTGGGCGACTGGGCATTGAACGGGCTATCCGCATGGAGAGATATAACCCTCTGGTTGCTATAGGCAAGGCAGGGAGGGCGATAGGATCGATAACTGTTGCCCTTGGCAAAGCCCTTGGGTCGGTGTTCTCCGTAAAGACTTTGAAAGTACTCTTCGGAATGGCGCCGCGCAGCGAGACGCCTCTGATGGGCCCCGTTGGCGCGACCAGGGCAACGTTTCAGGCTGCCCAGCAAGGCACGGCTGTGTTCCTCTCTTGGATCGCGTACCTGTTTTTTGTATTGGCGCTATTCAACCTTCTGCCACTTCCTCCGTTGGACGGCGGTTTCCTGCTGGTTATAGTCATCGAGAAGTTATTCCACAAGAGGATAGACCCCCACAAGCTCGTGCCCGTTGCCGCGGTTGTGCTGGTAATCCTCAGCGTAGTAGCTCTCAGGCTGGCGATGCTGGATATATTCAATCCTCTCAAGAACCCGTTCAGATAATCCCGTTTGTGATAGATTTGCCTGGGAGGTGGGTTCGGGTTTCCTTTGTTGTAATATTGCCAGGTGACAAATTGCATATTTGGTGAAACAAAAGGGATCTGAACCTGAGCGGAAATGATTGAGAGAAGATCTACGCGCGGTATAGTGGTCGGGGAAGTGCCGGTGGGCGGCGGCGCGCCGGTGAGCGTTCAATCCATGACCAACACCGATACCCACGACGTCGAGGCTACCCTCAAACAGATAAGCGAGTTGGAGCACGCGGGCTGCGAGATAGTGCGCGTGGGCGTGCCCGACAGCGAGGCGGCGGAGGCGCTCCGCCAGATAGTCGCCGGCACCGGACTTCCGGTGATAGCGGACCTGCACTTCGACTGGCGCCTGGCGTTTCTGGTGATGGAGCACGATATCGCCGGCATCCGCATCAACCCCGGCACCATTGCCAAGAAGGAAAGGCTGGAGGAGATCGCCGGTGAGGCGGCCAGGCGGGGTATCGCCGTGCGTGTCGGTATCAACTCCGGTTCGCTCGAGCAGCGTCTCGCGGGCCCGGAAAGAAGGGCGGAGGCTTCAGCTCTGGCGACAAGCGCGCTCGAAGGTGCAGACCTCATAAGCGCCCAGGGGGTCACCAACCTGAAGATCTCCGTCAAGGCGTCCGACGTGCCGCGCACAATCGAAGCCTACCGGCTGGTCTCCGAGCAGAGCGACTGGCCGTTGCATGTTGGGGTCACGGAGGCCGGGACCTTGTGGTCGGGGACCATAAAGAGCGCTGTCGGCATCGGCGCTTTGTTGGCAGAGGGCATCGGGGACACCATTCGGGTGTCTTTAACCGCCGCGCCGGTAGAGGAGGTCCGTGTGGGAAGAAAAATCCTTGCCGCACTGGGCCTGCGGTCCGCTGGTCCCGACGTGATATCATGTCCGACCTGCGCCAGATGCGAGTTCGACGTCATAGAGATGGCGTTGCGGGTGGAGAGGGCGCTCGAGGGTTACCAAACACCGCTCACGGTTGCCGTGATGGGGTGCACTGTGAACGGCCCGGGTGAAGCGCGAGAAGCAGACGTGGGAGTAGCCGGGGGCAAGGAGGGCGGCCTTTTATTTGTGAAGGGCGAGATGGTCCGCCGCATTCCGCAGGAGAACATATTCGACGAACTGATGGCGGAGGTACAGAAGTTGATGGAGTCGAGTGGAGAGGTCGAAGGCGGTTGAGGTTCTCAAGGGTCACCGTGCCAACGTTGAAGGAGAAGCCTGCCGAGGCAGAGATATCGAGCCACGAGCTGCTGCTGAGGGCGGGCATGATGCGGTCGGTGGCGGCCGGCATCTACACCATGCTTCCGCTGGGCAGCCGCGCACTCGGCAAGATAGAGGGCATAGTCCGCGAAGAGATGAACGCCGCGGGCGCCCTTGAGGTGGTGCTCCCGTCGCTGCACCCGGCCGAGCCGTGGGAGTGCAGCGGCCGTTGGCAGGCCTACGGTCCCGAGATGATGAGGATGAAGGACCGCGCCGGGCGGGACTTCTGCCTGGCGCCCACCGCCGAAGAGCTGATCAACATGACCGTCGGAAGGACCGCTCCCTCATACCGCGACCTGCCGGTAAACCTCTATCAGATACAAACAAAGTTCCGCGACGAGATCCGGCCACGGTTTGGGCTTCTTCGGGGCCGCGAGTTCAGGATGAAGGACGCCTACAGCTTTCACGCGGACGCCGAGGACCTGGACCGGACATACCGCAGGATGTACGAGGCCTACTCCGCGGTCGCCCGCAGGTGCTCCCTGGCGGTAAAGGTGGTGGAGGCCGCGACCGGCCTTATCGGCGGTGACGAGTCGCACGAGTTCATGGTGGTATCGGACGTGGGCGAGGATGTGCTGGTCTACTGCGAGAACTGCGATTACGGCGCGAACGCCGAGCTGGAGGAGCACAAACCCGGCGTTACCTTCGGCGCGGATTCGCAACCGCTGGAGGAGGTCGCAACACCGAGCCTGGTCACGGTGGAGGAGGTCGCTGACTTCCTGGGCGTCACTGCCAAAGGAGTCTTGAAGTGCGTGCTCTATGTGGTCGGGGGAGAGCCGCTGGCGGTGTTCGTGCCAGGCTATAGAGGGGTTTCCGAGGCCAAGCTGGCGAAGGCACTCCGAACCACCGACTTCCACGTGATGCGCGAAGACGAACGCGAACTCTGCACCGCGGTAACGCCCGGCTTTACCGGTCCCGTCGGGCTGGAGGGCGTGCGCCTGCTTTTCGACCTTGAGGTGAAAGGCGCCAAAGGCCTGGTCTGCGGAGCCAATAAACCTGATTATCATCTAAAGGGTGCCCAGGAGGGCCGCGACTTCACCGCCGAGCCTCTCGCCGACGTTGCGGGCGTGCTTGAGGGCGACCTCTGCCTGCGATGCGACGGCGCGCTCAGGATTGCGCGCGGCATAGAGATCGGACACATCTTCAAGCCGGGCACGAAGTACAGCAGCTCGTTGAAGATAGAGTTCACTGACAGAGACGGGGTGTTGCGCCCCATAATAATGGGCACCTATGGCATTGGGACATCGCGCCTGCTGCAGACTGTGGTGGAGCAGCACCACGACGAGGCGGGCATCAGGTGGCCCAAGGCGGTTGCCCCACTTCCGGTGGAGATCATCGTCGTCGCCCCGGAGAGGTCGGAGCAAACGGAGGCGGCGACACGTCTCGAGAGCGAGCTGATGGACCTGGGCTTCGAGCCGCTGCTGGACGACAGGGAGGCAAGCCCGGGGGTTAAATTTAACGACGCGGATCTGGTCGGCCTGCCTGTCCAGGTTGTTGTCGGTAAAAAGCTTGCCGACGGCAAGGTCGACCTGAAGACGAGGTACACCGGTGAGAGGAGGGATGTCCCACTTGAGGCGGCCGCCGAAGAAATCGAGCGAACCATCGCCGAAGCGCCGTAAACGTTCAAGCGCACCGGTCGGCTGGGTGGAGGTGGCATCCGCGCCGGACAGGATTGCGGGGGGCATGCTCGAATCCGCTGTGAAGGCGGAGGGCATACCGGTTATATTGCAGAACCCTATCTTTCCATACCTGGGGGTCGGCGGGCAGCACGGGGTGCTGGTGCCGGCCGAGTGCGCCGAAGAAGCGCGCGCGATCCTGAGGGATATATGGGACATCCCCGACTAACCAAAATGGTGCCAGGTCTGAAAAGGTTAGTTTCTCACCAAAATGGTGCCAGGCACCAAAATGTTAGCGAAATGTAAGGCATCCGCATTAGATAGAGGGCAATAATGCGAGACGAGATTACTGTAGACAATACCGAGGTCGCTTCAGGGGACGCACCGACCGAGCCGACTACGGGCCAGAAAATGGACGCCGGCCTGCGCTGGTTCTCCGATCACGCCTTCCGTCCATTACTGTGGTTATTCAGCAACCTCGGCCTTTCGCCGAACATAATCACTATTTTCGGCATGGCGCTGGCCATCGCCAGCGGCTACTTTCTTGCCGTGTCCAAGGTCCCGCTGGCCGCGATACTTTTCACCCTCTCAGGCATCTTCGATATCATCGACGGGTACGTCGCCAAGAAGCTCAACAAGATAACCGTCTTCGGTTCCTTCCTCGATTCATTCTCGGACCGCATCGGTGACGCCGCCGTCTATCTGGGTCTGATGGTTTACTACCTCAAGAGGACGGACGGCATCTACGTTGGTCTGGCCCTGGTCCTGCTGGTGGTCTCGTTCCTCATCAGCTACGTACGTGCCCGGGCGGAGTCTCTTGACGTGCCCGGTAAAGCAGGCCTGATGGCGAGAGCGCCGCGCATCCTGGCCATCTGTGTGGGACTTTACTTCAACGGGCTTTCCCCGTGGGTGCTCAAGATAGTGATGTGGGTCCTTGCCGCCCTCCTGGTGGAGACGCTTGTAGAACGGCTTTTTGAGGTCTGGAGGGCGCTCGAGCGATGAAGCTGGTTTACTACCTCTTCCTCGCCGCGGACAAGGTCGTTGGGAAGCTCCCTATTGGAGTCACGCGCGCGGTCGCTCATGCCGGCGCGCTCGCCTACTTCTATACCTTTCCCCGCAAGCGCCGCCTAGTCGAGCGAAATATGCGACGGGCTCTGGGACCCGAGGCGAGTGAGTCGGAGGTCAGGACCACGGCACGGCGCGCATGCCGCTACTACGCCGATTACTGGGTCGACATCATTTGGTTGCCCACCTTGTCCAGGGAGTACGTGCTTGAGCGGTTCGGGAAGGTGGGCGTGCCCGGACTGATGGAGGCGATAAACGCGGGCAAGGGAGTGCTGGTGGTCCTGCCCCATTACGGCTCATGGGAAGCGGGCGCTATCTATCTCTCAAGTCTCTGCCCGTTTGCCGCAGTCGCCGAGGTGCTCCGGCCGCCGGAGCTGTTCGAGCTCTTTTGTAAGCTGCGCAAGAACGTTGGCATGGATATTTTTCCGTACGACAGCAAGCCTGAAACCAGGGACGCGATGGTAGAGGCGCTTAAAGGCGGCACGATGCTCGCCCTGCTGTGCGACCGCGACCTCAAAGGCGGGGGGGTGGAGGTCGAGTTCTTCGGAGAGCGCACTACCCTTCCTCCCGGGCCGGCGGTGCTTGCGCTCCGCAGCGGGTCCCCTATCCTCTGTGTCAGCGTTCGCAACGTCGATGACGGTTGGGTGGGCCACGCCGTCGAGCCTATCTGGCTGGACGATGTGGGTGACAGGGATAGGGATGAGGTCATCCGAGAGACCATGCAGCGGGTGGCCCGCAGGCTGGAGGAACTGATACGCGAGGACCCCGCGCAATGGCATATGTTCATGCCGGCATGGCCATCCGACCGGCAGGGGTCAGACCCTTGACTTGAATCAACGGTCACTCTGATCAGAGTTTTACCTTTAGACTTAACCCCCTTGATTCAAGTCAAGGGTCTGACCCCAAATTAAGAGACGCCAATGTTGCCTCAACAGTCTCCTCGCGTGCGGCGATCGTTGCGTGGTTTCCCGGCAGGAAGAGCGGCTCCGGAACGCCGCTTAGAACGGCGAACGTGGTGAGCTCAGCCGGAGAGTTGAACCATTTCTCTGATGTGCCGATGATCGTCACTTTGCCCGGGGGCAGGGAGCCCGGAGCAGGCAGCTCCCGGAGAAGCCTGGCGAGGCTAAGTGGTTTGTCACCGGGACCGCGCGCCTGAGGCTTGATGAAGGCGGAGACTACGGCGAGCGGACCAAGCTCCCTGAAAACGTTGACGCGGGCGCAACCTTGATCGTCCCGCGCCGGCGGATCGATTGCCACCGCTCTTTCCGCGGCACCCCTGGCAACAACGTCCATCGCCAGAACAGCCCCGAATCCTATCCCTACCACGGCCAGCGGCTTTTCTCCCGTCTTTTGCCGGAGGGTTGAGGCCGCCGCATCCAGCATGTCAGTCATTGCTGGAGCGGTAACGGCACGCGGGTTTCCCCCGTGTCCCTCGAGATCAACCGTGAGGGTGGCATGACCGCTGGCGGCGAGCCGCGACGCTAGAAACGAGACGTCTTCTTTGCTGCCCCCGTAGTCATACAGCAAAAGCACGGGGGCGGCGTTCTTTTCAAGATCCCGGGCGCCGGGATGATAAAGAGCACCCACCTGCGTGCCATCGACACTTACAGGGAGGTCTTCCGCCGCGCCGGCGGCTTCCGCCCGGCTTTGCGTCCGTCGCCGTCCTAACTGACGCGCCGCGCCGGCCAGCAGCAGTTGCAGCACGGTCGCTATCACAACGCCTCCGAGAAGAACGATCAGAGTCTCGATACCTTCGACGTCCGGCGAGGCAAAGTGCCCCGGCTTTGAGAAATACCAGGAACACGAGCCCGCAAGTAGCACCGCCCCGATTATCTTGCTCCAGCAACCGCGATCGGGGTAACCGGTGATGGAGAGTCCGTTTAACCGAAGGTAGGCGACCATCAGTTGCCATATTCCCAGGAACGCTACCACAAAGAGGATCAACATCCCGGTGACGTCGCCCCTCATGTGAATTATCCTAGTCAACGGCGCCACTCCCTCGCGGTTGCGTCGCGCCTGAGCCGTTCCAGGAGGCCAGCAAGCGGTCCGACGCGGAGTTTATTCTTCGCGCCAGAGGTCGATATAACGGTTCGGCAGCCCCGGCCAGGAGCGCGCTGCCGAGCCCCAGCAGGGCGCCGCCGACGATATCAAGCGGGTAGTGAATACCGACCGCGATTCGGGCCAGCCCGACGTAGGTCGCCAGGGCAAGCATAACCGCGCCGACCTTGCGGTTGTACAGCAGTACCGAGAACGCAAGCACGTAGGCCAGGGTCGCGGCGTTGGATGGGAACGCCGAGTCGGTGTTATGGTAGAAGAGGAGATGAACGGTCTGATAGCTGGTGAACGGACGCGGCCTGAAGAACGCCGCGTTGAGCACATATAGGAGTATCATCGAGATGGCAACTCCGATCAACGCGCATATGAGGCAAGTGAATGCCACTTCCCTGGCACGCCGGTCCTTTGCTATTAATACGAGGAGAAGCACCAGTAGGGTGAGCACTATCGGGATGATATGGTCGTCCGCGCCGAGGCG
>Ga0209745_1001256_pt1 | contig 15275 bp, 13 predicted proteins | sample BarGraNGADG00312_FD_184495 | JGI IMG/M metagenome (GOLD analysis project Ga0209745, IMG submission 184495) | Arctic peat soil microbial communities from Barrow, Alaska - Barrow Graham LP Ref core NGADG0004-312 (SPAdes) (version 2) | ecosystem: Environmental > Terrestrial > Soil > Wetlands > Peat... | reverse complement strand
TTGTAAATCTGATCCCCGTAAAAGATCCTTGCCTCATCCCATAAACCAAGACTTATAAAATGGTTCAGAACCCTGGCTCCCCCTTCAATAAATAAGGACTGAATGCCCCACCTGAACAGGTAATCCAGAATCTGAGCAGCTGAGGATTCATGGTTATTAAGCTTTACCACGACTGATCCCGGCAAATTGATTTTCTCCGGATAAAACGAAAAAATAACCTGCGATCCGATCAGCTTGTTCATAGCAAGCTCCTCCGGAATTATTCCTGAACCGGCCAGTATAAGCCTGACCGGATTGTTGCCTTTCCATTCCCTTACATTAAGAAGCGGATTATCGGTTCTGACTGTTCCCACTCCGACAAGAATCGTCTGTTCTGCAGCTCTCCATTTATGTGTAAGGATTCTTTCAGATTTCCCAATTATCCAGTGAGGACCGATTCTGGCATTTTTCTCCCTTTTAATATCTAAGAATCCATCAGCACTTTGTGCCCATTTAAGGATTATATATGGCCTCCTCTTTTCATGGAAAGTAAAAAACCGCCTGTTGATCTTCCGGCATTGATCCTCAGCCACACCAAGGATCACCTTGCAACCGGCCTCTCTCAGTTTCGACAATCCTTTGCTTGAAACCTTATCGCTGCTATCCATTGTCCCGACGACCACCTCTGGTATTTTGTGCGAGATGATAAGATCCGCGCAGGGAGGAGTTTTTCCGAAATGTGAGCATGGTTCCAGGTTCACATAGATTGTCGATGATGCCAGCAATTCTTTATTTTTAACAGAACCAATTGCCATTACTTCAGCATGGGGCCCTCCGGCTTTCATATGATACCCTTCCCCGATTATCTCACCTTCATGCACAATAACAGCACCAACCATCGGATTGGGATAAGTCATTCCTTCGGCTTTTAATGCAAGCTCAAGGCATCTTTGCATGAATTTCAGATCATTGTTCCCGGCCATTCCCCCGAAAGTGCTAATTTTGACTTATGGCTGTTAAATTACAAACAATTAAAGATATCAGAAATTATATTTCAGGAGAACTTTCCGGTTTATATAGTGAGCGGGAATCTGCTGGCATATCCAATATTATTATTTCGAAAGTCTTTGAAATGAACAGGGTTTCATCTCTTTTGAAAGAAAATGAAATGCTGGCCGGCAGGCAAAAGACAGAAATGGTAATCCGTTACTGCAGGAAATTAAAAACCGGTGAACCGGTCCAGTACGTTATTGGTGAGACCCTTTTTTATGACTGCATTATTAGAGTCAATCCCGGAGTCTTAATTCCCCGTCCCGAAACAGAAGAGCTTGTCGACCTTATAGTAAAGGAGAATAAGGGATTTACTGGTAGTATAATTGATATTGGAACCGGATCGGGCTGCATAGCAGTTGCCCTTGCAGTTAATCTTCCCTCTTCAAAGATCACAGGAATAGATAAATCCCGGCGTGCAATAAAAACTGCAGTTAAGAATGCAGAACTTAATAATTCAGCTATTTCATTTTTTGAGGCTGACCTTTTTAATATTGATCCTTCTCAAATTCAGAATGCCGATATTATTGTCAGCAATCCTCCATATGTAAGGATTTCGGAGAAACAGTTCATGCGCCGGAATGTGCTTGGTTTTGAACCCCACAGGGCATTGTTTGTACCCGATAATGATCCGTTGAAATTCTACCGGGCCATTCTTAATCTTGCCGGCAATATTCTGAACCCTGGCGGCTCTATATGGTTTGAGATAAATGAATCAATGGGAAAACCCGTGCAAGATCTTCTGGAATCATATAATTACTGCGGAGTAAAAATCATCAAAGATATAAATGGTAAGGACCGTATTGCGAAAGGAAAGAAAGGTGCCTGAAAATTCCATTTTCAAAACAGCACTTAATAAAGCAATGGCTCTCTGTGCAAGACGTGAATTTTGCAGCTGGGATATTCAGGTTAAACTGGAGTCATGGGGATTAAACAGTTCTGATGCAAAAAGTGTTATCAGCACACTTATAAATGAGGATTTCATAAACGACATAAGGTATGCCGAGGCTTTTGTTAAGGATAAATATCGTCAAAACAAATGGGGAAAAGTAAAAATCGCTGCTCACCTTAAGGCAAAAAATATTGCATCTGAACTGATCAGTTCAGCTCTTGCGTCACTGGATGACGACCAGTACAGGCAGATGATCAGGGATACGCTTGACTCACACAGGAAATTCGTAAAAGCAAAAAATCAGTATGACCTTAAAGGCAAATTGCTGAGGTTCGGTCTTTCAAAAGGCTTTGAAAGCCATTTGCTTTATGATATTCTTAACGAAATTGATTGATCAGATTTTCAATAAAAGGCAGGAAGGATACCAGGAACAACATTAATGAAATGCCAATGTCGTACGTAATAAGCTGTTTGTCGGTATCAGGGTATTTAATGTAGAATATTGAAAACACTATCCTCATTAATAGTTGTGCAGCAAAAAAGATGAACACCCTGAGTCCGTATATATTCCAGTCGTATGCTTCAGAGATCCTTCCCCTGACAAGAAGAGAGAAGCTGCGCGACAGCCCGCATGAGACGCATGGTTCCCCTGTAAGTTTTTCATGAATGCAGACAACAGGATAGTTGTCCTTTACGGGCGAAAAAAAGCCGGAGTACGCAAAAACAAGCAGGATTACTCCGGTTAAAATCAAATTTATTAAAAGGTAAGGTTCACTTCTGAATCTGCCTTTCAGATCAGAAGCAGAATTATTTTTTCTTGTCCAGGGTGTCATTGCTCCCGGTATTGGCTTTTTCAAGCTCCTCAAGCTCCTTGTGACGATCCTTTTTATCGGCATTCATATTTATTTCCACCGAATCACCGTTGCTTTCAACCTTAATGTTGATATTGTTATTTTCGAGTTCATCAAGGACATTTTTCTGGACATCATTGATAACATTTTCAATACCATTTCCCCATTCTTTATGGAATTTATCCCCAATCTTGCCTACGACAAATATCTGTGAAAAGGATATAAGCGTTGCAACGACTGCAATTATAAGTCCTGCAATAAGCACTCCGCGAGGCGAATCGTTCCTTGAAGCCTGGGATAATCCTACCGAAGCCAGGACTATTGCTATTATTCCGGGGATCATTGCTATAAGACCCACACATGGGATTACAGCAAGCACAAATGTTACGATCGCTGTAATGAGAGCTGCTATGCCGAGGCTTTGTCCGGCTGGCTGCTTTGAGGGTTGTTCCGAAATTGGTCCCTGATTTTGTCCTGTGTTAGTTGTAAAATCTTCCATGACATTTATTTGTTTTCGTTAATTTTCATTCCTTGTCAGAATATTTAACATATCCTGCTCTAAAGACGTTACAGGATTTTCAATGATGCGTCCGGTTTCAACTTTATTCTTAAAAATAATAAAAGTCGGTACCCTCTCGATTCCGAGCGTGTCGTAACCTCCTACCGGTGCGATTTTGGTATTATCAACTCCAACGAAAATCACTTTTTCAGCAGGGAATTGCCAGAGATCAATAATTTTCATGAAGCGGGGCACCTCCCTCCTGCTGTCGGGACACCAGGTGCCCATAACAATCTTAATCGAAAGATCATCTTTATTTACAAGTGCTAATTTCCCGATAACCTCCTGAACAGGCTGATATTCATTAAAGCCCTTCAGGAACCATTCTGAATGAGGAGGTCTTGAAAACTGCACAGGATTTATATAACCCAGCAGCCAGGTGACAGGATCTGCATAATTTGTGCCTGCAGGTTTTTCAGCAGTCTGATCGCCGGAGCTTTTATGTTCAACAGCAGTCTTGCCTGTTCTGCAACCGGTTATGATCAGTGTGAAGAAAATAATTGCTGACAGGTACTTTTTCATCTGTTCAAAATTTTACTGGTATTTTTCCGGATTCAAGTTTTCAGCCAATATAATATTTTTTTACTCAAATGCATTCAGGAGAATTTCAAGAATTTGTTTTGCCGCTTTTGCAACTGAAGTTCCCGGTCCGAAAATTGCAGCCACTCCGGTCTCATAGAGGAACTTATAATCCTGGGGAGGGATCACTCCTCCCGCAATAACAAGGATATCCTCCCTTCCAAGTTTTTTTAATTCATCGATCACCTGAGGTATAAGAGTCTTATGGCCCGCAGCAAGGCTCGAAACCCCAAGCACATGTACGTCATTCTCGACTGCTTGCTTTGCTGCTTCCGCCGGAGTCTGGAACAATGGTCCGATATCCACATCAAAACCGATATCAGCATATCCTGATGAAACAACTTTCGCACCTCTGTCATGGCCATCCTGGCCTATCTTGGCGATCATTATCCTGGGCTGGCGACCCTCTTTTTCAGCAAATCTGGCTGCCATTGCCCTGGCTTCTTCAAACTCATTGTCTGATCTGTACGACGATGAATAAGCTCCTGAAATTGTTCGTATCACTGCTTTGTACCTCCCGACTATTTTTTCACATGCATAAGATATTTCGCCAAGGCTAGCCCTTTTAGCTGCAGCATCAACTGCAAGTTCCAGAAGATTACCATCTCCTGAGATCACACATTTTGTAATTGCATCCAGGGCTGCCTGGCATTCTGTTTCATTCCTCTCAGACCTGAGCTGTGCAAGTCTTTTTATCTGGGAATCCCTGACGGCGCTGTTATCCACCTCCAGGATTTCAAGTGGTTCTTCCTTTTCAAGCCTGTACTTGTTGGTCCCGACAATTGTCTGCAGACCTGAGTCGATCCTTGCCTGTGCCTTTGCAGCAGCTTCTTCAATCCTCATCTTGGGAAGACCCGATTCGATAGCCTTTGCCATTCCTCCCAGGCTTTCGATCTCCTCTATCAGGTTCCAGGCCCGATGGGCTAATTCATGTGTCAGGCTTTCAACATAATATGAGCCTGCCCACGGATCAATGGATTTACAGATATTTGTCTCCTCCTGCAGATATATCTGTGTGTTCCTTGCTATACGGGCTGAAAAATCAGTTGGAAGGGCAAGGGCCTCATCCAGTGCATTTGTATGAAGGCTTTGGGTATGTCCGAGTGCAGCAGCTATTGCTTCAATGGTTGTCCGTCCGATATTATTGAAAGGATCCTGCTCAGTAAGGCTCCATCCCGATGTCTGACAATGGGTTCTGAGGGCCAGCGATTTTGGATTCCTGGGGTTGAAATTGCTGACGATCTTTGACCACAGCATCCTGGCTGCCCTCATTTTGGCAATCTCCATGAAATGGTTCATTCCAATTCCCCAGAAAAATGAGAGTCTTGGTGCAAAATCATCAATGTCGAGGCCTGCATCAATACCAGTCCTCAGATATTCCAGTCCGTCTGCCAGGGTATATGCAAGCTCAATATCGCATGTCGCTCCTGCTTCCTGCATATGATAGCCTGAAATGCTTATTGAGTTGAACTTTGGCATTCTGGCTGAAGTGTATCTGAAAATATCTGCAATGATCCGCATCGAGAATTCAGGAGGATATATATATGTGTTCCTTACCATGAATTCCTTGAGAATATCGTTCTGGATAGTTCCTGACAGCTCTTCGGGCTTTGCTCCCTGTTCAAGGGCAGCAACTATATAAAATGCCAGAATCGGAAGAACTGCTCCGTTCATGGTCATTGAAACAGACATTTTATTAAGAGGGATGCTGTCAAAAAGGAGCTTCATGTCGAGAATTGAATCGACCGCAACACCAGCCTTCCCGACATCTCCGGCAACACGTTCGTGATCAGAATCATAACCACGGTGAGTTGGAAGATCGAAGGCAACTGATAATCCTTTTTGACCGGCAGCAAGGTTTCTCCTGTAAAATGCATTCGACTCTTCAGCTGTCGAAAAGCCAGCATATTGCCTGATGGTCCATGGCTGAAAAGTGTACATCCCGGAATAAGGGCCCCTCAAAAAGGGAGGAATTCCAGCAGTATAGTCAAGATGCTCCATTCCGTCAAGGTCTGCCTTTTCATATAAATTCCTGACAGGGATATTTTCAGGTGTCATCCACGGTTCGTTCCCTCTACCAAACGCATGAATATCAACTTTCCTGAAGTCCTTTGAGATAAAATCGCTGTATTTGAATTTTGGCCTCATAAATTGCTTTTTATTCCTTCGTTGGCAAACCTGCAATTTTCTCCTTTACAAATCCTGAATTAAGGGCTGATATAAATCCTCCCATATTTTCTATCTCGAGAAACAATTTCCAGGAATTTTCAGCAACCAGTTCCGTCAGGTTCTCAATATAATATGAGCCTGCGGAAGGATCTGCAACTTTGTCAAACCATGCTTCTTCCTTAAGTATCAACTGCTGGTTCCTTGCAATTCTTTCCGAGAATTCGTCTGGTGTTTTGATGGCAATGTCAAATGGATTTATAGTAAGTGAATCTGTTCCCCCAAGCACTGCCGACATCGCTTCGGTCTGTGTCCTGAGCATGTTGATATAAGGATCGGCAACAGTATCTTTCCACACTTTTGTAACAGAATGAATCTCCATCCTGAAACTGTTTCTGTCTGAAGCGTTATAAGCATCTGCGACCAGCGCCCATATAATCCGGGCGGCTCTTAGCTTTGCTATCTCCATAAAATAATCCGATCCGATGCCAAAGCTGAAACGCATTTTCGATGCCGCCTCATCAGCGCTGATACCCCTGTCAGTCAGCTGTGTCAAGTATTCTGTTGCCATGGAGATGCTGAATGCCAGTTCCTGAACAGCTCCAGAACCTGCATTTGTAAAGGTTGAACCGTTAACCTGTATGTTGCGGTAATTTGGCAGAAGGGCAGTCTCCTTAGTAAGTGAGGCAAGATATTCAAAGCCTGCCTCCACGGGAATACAGAGGGTCCCGTTAATCATCAGCCTTCCGAGAGGATCAGCTTCGACAGCACCCCGTATGGATGATTTGTCAAATCCGTTTTTCTCAGATATCCTGATTAGCGACGAGATTATCTCTCTTGCCCTGCCGTTAGAAAGAAAATTGATTTCCGAACCAGCAGGATTTATACCGTCAAGCAACAGAGTTAAATTCTCCTCATTTATTGATTCGGGATCTTCAAGGATAAATCCCACGGAATCAATGCCTTTCATTAGTATTTCGAGGGCTTTTTTATTAGCGGCAGAATAATCAAAAACTTTTACGTTTTGTCTTACCAACCATTGGTTGCCGGTTTTAAAAATCCCGCTGTCAAAATGTTTCAGATTTTCCAGATCTTCCCTGCGATAGAATGGCATCACGTCGAATCCCTCACCGGTTTTCCATACAAGTCGTTTGTAAAAATCAGCTCCCTTCAGATCGGCGGTGATCTTATCCATCCATTCCTTTGTGGTTATCGGAGGAAACTGTTCAAATAGTTTTTTCTGCTTCACATCAAAATAACTTTATTTTTTTTCCAAGATTTCCACCGCCCTCCCCCTAAAGGGGATTTGATCTATGCTAAAACTTAAAAGCCCCCTTTAGGGGGTTGGGGGTGAATAACTTTATTTCCCTGCAAACTCCATTAAAAATGATTTAATGAATGGATTCAGATCTCCATCAAGAACTGCAAGGACATTTCCCGATTCGTAGTTAGTCCTGTGGTCCTTTACCATCTTGTAAGGATGTAACGTATATGAACGTATCTGTGATCCCCATTCAATTTTTTTCTTTTCACCTTCAATCTTCGCCTGCTCTTCCCTAAGCTTTCTCAGTTCAAGCTCGTAAAGCTGTGATTTAAGGATTCTCATAGCGTTCTCCTTGTTATTGAGCTGTGATCGTGTCTCCTGGTTTTCAATCACGAGACCGGTAGGATGATGCCTCAGCCTGACTGCAGTTTCAACTTTATTTACATTCTGGCCACCTGCTCCGCTCGATCGGTAAGTCTCCCATGTTATATCAGCGGGATTGACTTCTATTTCAATGTTATTATCGACCAGCGGAGAAATAAATACAGAAGCAAATGTAGTCTGACGCTTACCCTGGGAATTGAATGGTGATATTCTTACAAGGCGGTGGACTCCGTTTTCACTTTTAAGATAACCGTATGCTCTCTCACCGTCAATTTCAAGTGTCACTGATTTTACGCCGACCTCATCACCGGCCTGAAAATCGAGTTCTTTAACCTGGTAATTATTTCTTTCAGCCCACCGGAGATACATCCTCATGAGCATTGAGGCCCAATCGTTGCTTTCAGTCCCTCCTGCACCTGAATTTATTTTCAGGATAGCCCCAAGCTGGTCCTCCTCCTTCTGGAGCATATTCCTGACTTCAAGGTCCTCGATCATCGACAAACAGGTATCATATTGCTTATCAATATCTTCCTCTGATGCTTCACCTTCCTTATAATAATCAAAGATGACCTGCAGGTCCTCAAAGCCCTGATTGACCTTGCTGAATTCTGCTGTCCAGCTTTTAACCTGTGATATTTCTCTGAGTAGTTCCTCTGCTGATTTCGGATCGTTCCAGAAATCTGACTTCTGGGTCAGCAGTTCTTTTTCCATGATCTCTTTAAGTTTTCCTTCGATGTCAAAGATACCTCCTCAACGCATCGCGGCGTTCCGACAAACTCTTAATCTGCTCGGTAGTTATCATTATTCTGATTTTGGGCAAATTTAGAATTTTTTCAACAATTAGTATATTTATATTCTCAACATGGCTAAAACAATCGGGGATGAAAAAAATACATGATCTTAAATTCATTGTTCTGCCCCTGCTTCTAATTGGAGTCTCCTGTACTAAAACTCAACAGGGTCCTAAGGACTGGCTTCTGGACAGATCAGGCAATATCTCAGAGATAAAAGATTCCGGTAACAGGCTGATAATGACAAATGGTCTGATAACAAGAACCTTCAGTCTTAAACCGGATGGAGCAACAATCGGTTTTCATAACAATATCATAAACAAAGAACTTTTAAGATCAGTAAAACCGGAGGCAATCATTATCATAAACGGAGTACCCACGAAAATTGGCGGGCTTATCGGCCAGCCGGTAAACAATTATCTTCCTGAAGATTGGATTGAATCCATGAAACCTGATACTCTTTCACCTTTTTCCCTTAGAGAATACATAACAGGTGAGATCCTGCCAAGATTCGAATGGAAGAAAAGACCAGAGTGGATGCCCGGGGATCTTCCTTGGCCTCCTAAAGGGAAAAGCATCGCTTTTACTTATTCTGCCAGGAAAGTTAATTCTTCGGCAACCGGAATAGAAGTAATTGTAAACTACGAGATCTATGACGGCATACCTCTTATATCTAAATGGATTACTGTTAATAACAATTCCGGAAGAGAAATTATGATCAACAGTTATAAATCCGAGATACTTGCTTTTGCGGAATCAGAAAGTGCAGTGGGCGACAAGAAAAACTGGATAATGCCGGATGTTTATGTTGAAACTGATTATGCTTTCGGCGGCAGTATGTCTTCGGAATCATGTTTTGAAAAATCCGTCTGGTGGGTTCCTGATCCTGATTATAAAACCATTGTAAATTACAACAGGATACAGCCGTCAATGCTTGAGTGCAGACCTGTTACAGGTCCTTCAGAAAGAGTGGGGTCAGGAGGATCCTTTTCAAGCTTCAGGACATGGATCCTTATAAACGACAGTTCCGACAGGGAAAGGAACGGGCTGGCGCAAAGAAAAATGTACCGCACAATTGCACCATGGATCACTGAAAACCCAATATTTATGCACCTCAGGTATTCTGATAACCAATCTGTTAAGGATGCAGTCGATCAATGTGCAGAGACCGGATTTGAAAAAATAATCCTTTCATTTGGAAGCGGATTTGACATTGAGGATACTTCTATGATCAACCTGAATAAATACAAAGAGCTTGTGGATTACGCTCACAGCAAGAGAATTACTCTAGGCGGGTACAGCCTGCTCGCAAGCCGCCGGGTTGGCGGCGGTAATGATGTTGTAATGCCTGAAGGCATGAAGCCTGTTTTCGGCAATTCCCCATGTCTTGGGAGCGTATGGGGAGAAGAGTATTTCAGTAAATTGTACAGGTTCATCGAATATACAGGATTTGATAATTTTGAGCACGACGGCTCTTATCCGGGAGACGTTTGCGCATCAGTGAATCATCCGGGGCACGAGGGGTATGATGATTCCCAATGGAAGCAATTCAATATAATTACCGATTTCTATAAATGGTGCAGGGGAAGGGGTGTTTACCTGACAGTACCTGACTGGTACTTCCTTAACGGGAGCAGCAAAACAGGAATGGGTTACCGCGAGAGCAACTGGTCGCTTCCCCGCAGGCAGCAGGAGATAATTGAAAGACAAAATATTTTTGACGGAACCTGGGAAAAAACCCCTTCCATGGGATGGATGCATGTCCCGCTTGTAGAATACCAGGGAGGCGGTGCTGAAGCGACCATCGAACCTCTCAGAAACCATTTGCCTCATTACGGGCAGAGACTGGCCGATCTTTTTGGTGCCGGAGTACAGGCTGCATGGAGAGGAAAGCGTCTGTATGATGCCCCTGAAACACTCGATCTGGTGAAGAAATGGGTGTCATTCTATAAAAAACACCGTGCAATACTGGATGCTGACATTATTCATATCCGGCGTCCTGATGGGCAAGATATCGATGCCATTTTGCATGCCGATCCTGCAAATAATGAAAAAGGCCTGCTGATGGTTTACAATCCTCTTTCTCATCAGGTAAAAAAAGATCTTAAAGTGAATGTTTATTACACCGGTCTTTCAAAACACGCATTAATAAGCGAAAATGACAAACGGGAACGGAGATATAGTGTCGACAGGAATTACAATGTCACAATCCCGGTTAATGTAGATGCCAACGGTGTTTCGTGGTACATATTAAAATAATGTGTCCATAAAAATTTCTGCAATGCTCAGGTCTTTTTTATATCATAATCTTATCGAAGCCGGCTGTGATGAAGCAGGACGCGGCTGCCTGGCAGGCCCGGTAGTGGCCGCTGCCGTGATCCTTCCGAAAAACTACAAACATCCTGTCCTGAATGACTCAAAAAAGCTTACAGCAAAACAACGGATGGAGCTAAAGGATGAGATAATTAATTCAGCCATCGCCTGGAAAGTTGCTTTTGTGAGCAGTAATGAGATTGATGAGATGAACATCCTGAGGGCTTCAATAAAAGCAATGCATCTTGCTATTGAGGGTCTAAAAAAACAGCCTCAGTTCCTTCTTATTGATGGGAACAGGTTCTTTCCTTATAAAGAGATCAAATATAAAACAATTGTTAAGGGTGACGGATTGTTTTTTTCAATTGCCGCTGCATCGGTCCTGGCAAAAACATTCCGTGACGAATATATGGAAAAGATCCACAATGAATATCCGGTATACGGCTGGAACAGGAACAAGGGTTACCCGACGTCATATCACAGGGAAGCCATTCTGAGGCATGGCATATCTCCATATCATAGGAAATCATTCAGCCTCTTCAACACTCAGTTGACAATCGACTTCTGATAGTGAGGTTGTAATAAAAGCCATTTTCTAAATCTTGTGGAGGGGACTTACTGATTTTCAGTCATGTATTAAGTCCCCCTTGGGGGATGGGGGTCGTATTTAATTTTAACCAGCACCCAGTAACCAGCACCCAGTAACCCTCAATCCTGATTATCAATTTAAATAATTAAGGTTATCTTTGACGATTATTTTTTACAAAATCCAATTAACATACTTTATGAAAAGATTTATTTCACTTTTTATAATTCTTGTTACCGGTTTTGGGTTAAAGGCAGCGCCTGACGAAGGAATGTGGGTCCTGCCGCTTATCGAAAAGCTCAATATCGGCAAAATGACAGAACTTGGACTTAAGCTCTCAGCTGAAGATATTTACAGTCTTAACAGAGCAAGCATTAAAGATGCTGTTGTCTCTATCCCGGGATGCACTGGTGAAATTGTCTCGTCCCAGGGATTGCTTCTGACTAATCATCATTGTGGATATGACTACATTCAGGTGCACAGTAGTGTTGATCATGATTATCTCAGGAATGGTTTCTGGGCAATGTCAAAGGAAGAAGAACTGCCAAATCCCGGCATGTACGCAAACTTCCTGATAAGAATTGAAGATGTAACTGACCAGGTGCTGGCAAATGCAAAAACGGGGATGAGTGAGCAGGACAGAAGTTCAGCAATAAATGAGGCACGCTTAGATATTGAAGCTAAAGCTGCTAAAGGGACAAATTACAGGGCGACGGTATCCGACTTTTATGGCGGCAATTATTTTTACCTCCTTGTCTATGAAAGATACACCGACGTAAGGTTTGTCGGAGCGCCCCCGTCATCAATTGGAAAATTTGGTTTTGACACTGACAACTGGGAATGGCCGCGTCAAACTGGCGATTTCAGTGTGTTCAGAGTATATTCAGGACCTGATGGTAAACCTGCTCCTTACTCAAAGGACAATATTCCGCTTAAACCGAAATGCTGGCTCCCGGTTTCAATTAAGGATCTGAATAAAGGTGATTATGCCATGATATTGGGTTATCCGGGCATAACTCGGAGATATGCGACATCTTATGAGGTTGATGAACTGCTTAAGATTACAAATCCGAACAGGATAAAGATTCGTGGTATCCGCCAGGAGATACTGATGGCAGATATGCAGGCTGACGAGAAAGTAAATATTCAGTATGCTTCAAAATATTCTGAATCATCTAACTACTGGAAATATTCAATCGGTCAGAATGCTGGTCTTGAAAGACTTAATGTAAAGGCAAAAAAACAGCAGATAGAAGATCAGTTTAATACATGGGTAGTGGCCAATCCTGACCGTAAGGCAAAGTATGGAGAAGCTTTGAATATGATCCGCACCTCAATTGAAGGAAGGGCAGAATATCAAAATGCACGGCAATATATAAGCGAGTGCTTTGACCAGGGATGCGAGATACTAAGTCTCAACATGGTTGCCTCAACCCTGGTTAATGCCCTGAAAGCAGAGGAAAGCGGTCAGGTAACGAACCTCACGAACAGAATGAAGAGTTATATCGGTTCATTTTACAAGGATTATAATCCCCCTACCGATCAAAAGGTTATGAAGGCAATGCTGAAGCTTTACAGGAATGATGTGCCGGTTAAATTTCATCCTGATTTTTTTGTTAATATCGTCGATAAAAAATTCAAGGGCAACATTGACAAGTATGTCGATGACCTGTTTACAAGATCAGTATTTTCAAGTGAAGCAAAACTCTCAGCTTTCCTTGAAAAGCCTGTCCTGAAAACGATTGAGAATGATCCGGTATACCTGGCAGCCAGTTCGATTGGCAAAGTAAGCAGTGAAGTATCAAAAGGTCTCTCACAATATAGCGGTAACCTGTCTGCAGGCCAAAGATTATGGATAGCGGCTCTTAGGGAAATGATACCAGATAAAACTTTATATCCCGATGCCAACTCCACCATGCGCCTTACATATGGGATAATACAAGATTATGATCCGAAAGACGCCGTTACTTATAAATATTATACCACATTGCAGGGTGTTGTTGATAAGTACAAACCTGGCGATTATGAGTTTGATCTCCCGCAAAGGCTTATAGATCTGAATAATAAGAAAGAATTCGGAAGATATGCCTCTCCAAAGGGTTACATGCCTGTCTGTTTCCTGACAACCAACGATATTACAGGAGGAAACTCCGGAAGTCCTGTTATGAATGCCAACGGGGAACTAATAGGTCTGGCCTTTGACGGTAACTGGGAAGCAATGAGCTGTGACATAGCTTATGAGAAAGAACTGCAAAGAACTATAGCGGTCGATATCAGATATGTCCTCTGGATAATGGATGTTTATGCCGGGGCAGGTCATCTGGTCGACGAGATGACGGTTGTTAGATAGGGCCTCATCCCCCTCTCCCCCTTCTCCTGAAAGAGAAGGGGGAACTAATTAATATTCAATGAGTAAGTCCCTCTCCTTCAGGAGAGGGATTTAGGGTGAGGTAAATTAACAGTAGAGGATTTGGGGAGAGGCCGATTTAAAAATATATGAATATGCATTTAAGTTTCAGGGAGATACTTGCTGCGTTTATGGTGCTTTTCGCCATAATTGATATCACGGGATCAATCCCGATAATCATTGATATCAAATCCAAAACTGGCAATGTTCATCCAATGAAGGTGACTATTGTTTCTTTCCTGATATTTCTTGCATTTTTATTTATAGGAAGTCCATTGCTTGGTATTTTCGGAGTTGACGTATCATCATTTGCTATCGCAGGTTCTTTCATCATTTTCCTGATAGCAATGGAAATGATCCTCGGTATCGAACTCTTTAAACAGGAATCCCAGGGGAGTGGAGCGGTGTTCCCGATAGCATTCCCCCTGATTGCCGGAGCCGGTTCAATTACAACTATTCTTTCACTAAAAGCTGAATATGAGACGATAAACATTTTCATTGCTTTATCTCTCAATATGGTTGTCATTTATCTTGTTCTACGTTTGACATCCAGGTTTGAAAGGATTCTTGGAAAGGGTGGACTGCAGATACTGAAAAAGGTTTTCGGTGTCATACTGCTTTCTATTGCAATTAAACTTTTCCTTACAAATACGGGGATTATATTAATTCATGCAAGGTGAAATAACAATTTATACTGACGGTGCAGCCAGTGGAAATCCTGGGAAGGGTGGATATGGCGTGGTTCTGATTTCCGGAAGGCACCGTCTTGAAAAATCAGAAGGATTCAGACTTACTACAAATAACCGTATGGAACTTCTTGCCGTTATTACCGGTCTTGAAGCCCTTAAAATTCCTGAAAGCAGAGTTGTCATTTATACCGATTCGAGATATGTTGCAGATTCAGTCGAAAAGGGATGGGTGTTCCAATGGGAATCAAAGGCTTTCAAAAAGAAAAAGAATCCCGACCTATGGATTAGATTCCTCAAGATATACAGGAAACACAAAGTAAGGTTTGTATGGATAAAAGGACATGCCAGCAATCCTGAAAATGAGCTTTGCGACCGGTTGGCAGTGGAAGCATACAGGAAAGATAACCTGGCAGAAGATATTGGTTATATGCCTGAAGATAATGATGACTTATTTATCAAATGAGAGGACAAATTGAACTTTACGAACTTCTTGAAAAGCTTGGAATATGCTTTGAATATCATGAGCATCCGCCCCTTGCCACAATAGAGGATGCAAAGATCCACTGGAAAGATTATAATTCAGGAAGATGCAAAAATATCTTTTTCAGGAACCATAAGGGGAACAGTCATTACCTGGTGATCCTTGAACATCTGCGTCAGCTTGATATCCATGATCTGGAAAAGCGCCTGCGGCAAGGGAAGCTTACATTTGCATCGGACCAGAGGCTTATGAAATACCTGGGGGTTGAACCCGGATCTGTCTCT
>Ga0209745_1001251_pt1 | contig 15302 bp, 13 predicted proteins | sample BarGraNGADG00312_FD_184495 | JGI IMG/M metagenome (GOLD analysis project Ga0209745, IMG submission 184495) | Arctic peat soil microbial communities from Barrow, Alaska - Barrow Graham LP Ref core NGADG0004-312 (SPAdes) (version 2) | ecosystem: Environmental > Terrestrial > Soil > Wetlands > Peat... | reverse complement strand
CTTGCGCCCGTCACCCACACGCGCTTTCCGTCCAAACGGAAGGCGTTGGCCAATCGCGTCGCGTCCTCGAGAGTCGTCATCGGTCTCCCTGCATGTGTCGGCGCAGCGAGGCGGTGAAGCGGGCTGCTGTCGCCCCGTCTAGTGCGCGGTGGTCGAAGCCGTTAACCACAGTGAAAACCGGACGGATGGCAATCGCACCCTCGATCGCGGTGACCGTTTCGCGCATCGCGCCGACGAAAACGACCGTGGCCTGCGGTGCGGTGACCATGGGCATGCCGCCCTCGACGCCGTACATCCCAAGGTTGGACAGGGTGATGGTGCCACCCTGGACGTCGTCTGGGGTCAGGGCTCCACGTCTGGCCCGCTCGATCAAGGCACGGAACTGGGTGGCTCGACCCGCGATACTGAGGTCCTGGATTTGGTGCAGGACGGGAACCTGCAGACCGGTCGGGGTGTCGACCGCCACTGAGACGTTGATGTCGCCCCAAATAACGAGTTCCTTGCCGTCGAAGGACGAGTTCGCCTCGGGTACTTCGTGGACCGCCCGGACAAGTGCATCTAGAGCGAGATCGGTGTAGCCGATGGGCTGGCCGGTCTCCTCGCGCAGCCGGTCCCGACGACCTTTCCATGAGCCGGCGTTGACGTCGACGCTTTGACTGAACTGCGGCACTTGGCTCCAACTGCGCGCAGTGATGTGGCTCATCCTGCGTGCGACCGGGGAGAGAATGCGACGCTCCCTCTCGCGCACGCCAACAGGCAACGCCACAAGCTCGACAGGCACGGGTGTGAGCGGGCGAACCGGCTCCGCAAGCCGAGTCTGATCAGGGATCTGGGGGTCGGGCGTCTGGCGGGCCTGCGGCGTCGCCCCAAGGTTCTGGAAAGGTTGCTGCGGTTCGGTGAGACTGACGGGCGAGCCCATCGGCGAACTGGCAGCAGAGGCCGAAGTCACTGGCGTGACCACCTCTCGCACATCCGCTTCCCTGAGCAGTCCGTCCGGACGCCCTGCTCGCACATCGTTCAAGTCGACGCCCAACTGGCGAGCCAAGGCCCGGGTGCGAGGCATCGCGCGGACGCCAAGGCGATCACCTGCAGTTGGGCTTTCTGGCGCTGTTCGGACCTCGGACACCTCTTCCTCAGGCGCCGGGAGTACCGACAGGCCGCGGCCATCCAGGAAAGCGTTGATGTCGGCTTCGGTTGGCGCCTCGCCGGGGTCGGCCACGACGGCCAGAAGCGCTCCCACCGGCACGGTCTGATCGCCGTCAACCAGGACGCGCACCAAACGCCCGGGCAAGGTCGCCTGGACCTCGGTGGTCACCTTCTCGGTCTCGACCTCATACAAATCGTCACCAGGTCGGAACTCGGTCTCGGGCTTGGTGACCCATCGGGCCAGCACGCCTTCCTCCATGGTCTGCCCCAGCCGGGGCAGGAACAATTTGTGCACGGGAATCCTCTCGGAGACTTCAGTAGTCGAGCAGGGAGCGACACGCCTTGACGAGTTCGTCGACCGAGGGAATGGCGAACTTTTCGAGCTCAGCGCTCTGGGGCAACGGGATGTCGGCACCGCAAACGCGCATCACTGGCGCGGCCAGATACTCGGTGGCTTCCTCGGCCACAATCGCCGCGACCTCGCTGGCTGCACCGCCCGGTTTGGGGGCCTCATGGGTGACTACGAGCCGCCCCGTGCGCCTCACAGACTCCAGGATCGTGTCCTTATCCAGAGGCCGGACGCCTCGAGGGTCGATGACCTCCACCTCGATCCCTTCTGCTGCGAGGATCTCGGCCGCAGCCAAAGCCTGGTGGACCATCGTTGTCCAGGCGACGATCGTGACATCTCGACCGGCCCGCTTGATGTCGGCCACCCCGATGGGCACGAGGTGCTCCCCATCTGGCACCTCACCTTTCAGGCTGTAGAGGCCCTTGTGTTCGAGGAAGACCACCGGGTTATCCGAGCGCACCGCACTCTTCAGGAGCCCAAGCGCGTCCGCAGGAGTGGAGGGCGTGACCACATGTAGCCCAGCTGCTGAGAGAAGCAGACCCTCAGGACACTGGGAGTGTTCCGGACCCGCGCCGTTGGCTGCTCCCTCGGGCGCACGGATTACCAGTGGGACGGTGAACAGGCCGCCGTGCATGTAGCGCCATTTGGCGGCCTTGTTATAGATCTCATCCATCGCGATCGCGATGAAGTCGGCGTACTGCAGTTCCACAATTGGCCGGAGCCCAGTCAGAGCGGCGCCCACACCTCCCCCGGCCAGGAAGTTCTCCGAAATTGGCGTATCGAAGACGCGTTTGGAGCCGAAGCGCTCCTGTAGCCCACGCGTGATGCCGAAGGCACCACCGAAAGCGCCCACGTCCTGGCCCATCACGAACACTGTTGGGTCACGTTCGAGCTCCTCGGCCATCGCCCGGTTGATGGCGCGGGCATAACTCATTTCAGACATGGCGTGGGCTCCTTGGATCAGGCGTAGACATGCTGGAATATGCGGGAAGGGTCCGGCTTGACACCTTTGAGTGCTCGCTGCGCAGCCTGCTCGACCTCGTCGAGGACTTCGGCCTGCATGGCTTCGACCCATTCCAGGGAGGCCACGCCCTCCTCGATGAGCCGGCGGGGATACGAGATCAGGGGGTCCTTGCCCTCCCAGAAGGCGAGCTCCTCCTTGGTTCGGTAGGTCTGCGGGTCACCTTCGTAGTGGCCCCGGAACCGGTAGGTCATGGCTTCGATCAGGCTCGGGCCCTCACCTGCACGGGCTCGCTGGACTGCCACGGTGACCGCCTCGTATACGGCATCCGGGTCCATCCCGTCGACCACGGTGCCTGGCATGCCGTAGGCACTGGCACGGTCAGCCACTTGCGGAACGCTCAACGACTTCGCCACGGGCACCGACACCGAATAGCCGTTATTTGCGCACAACCAGATGACCGGAAGTTTCCACAACGCGGCGACGTTGGCGGCCTCGTGGAACGTGCCTCGGTTGGAGGCTCCTTCGCCGAAGAAGCAGAGCACTACCTGATCGGTTTCCCGGTAACGGGCCGACAGCCCTGCACCCGCCGCAATGGGGAAGGCCCCACCGAGGGTGCCACTTTGCCCCAGCACTCCGACCTCGGGCCAGGCAATGTGGACAAGGCCCGCCCCCAAACCGCCAGTGGTGCCTTCGCTGGTGCCGAGAAAGTCACCGAAGAGCCGGTCGATCGGTACCCCCTTGGCGATCGCGTGCCCCAGACCCCGGTGGTCGTAAAGCAGGTAGTCATCGGTCCGTAGCGCTTTGGTAGCCCCGACTGCGGTTGCCTCTTGGCCACGGCCCGCGTGGTAGAAACCTGATGTTCGGCCTTCCTCGATGAATCGCAACAACCGTTGCTCCCAATAGGCAACGCGCAACATCTCGCGGTAGAGCTCCTGCTGCTTCTCAGGGCTGGTCATGGCTGCCTTTCATGTCGTCAGATTTTGGCGGCTGGAGAATGAGCGCGGCCTTGACCGTTGCGGCCTCCGGCCCTGGCGAGACCAGCGCCTGCTCGACGAAGTCCAGCGCGTAATGGTCGGTGACGTACCGGCCAAGGCGGACCTGGCCATTGGTGATCAGACTGACGGCCTCGCGGAAGTCGGCGTCCCGGTAGGCAAACGCGCCCTGGAGTTGCCTAGAAGCCAGCGGCCAGGGGATGGCCCCGTTCCCGAGCCCGACCAGAACGCAACGACCGCACGGCACCAAGGCGGTGAGCGCGGACTGGACTGCCGTGCTTGAGCCAGAAGCGTCGATCAGCGCCGCGAACCTCGCGTCCACGGGCAATGTCCCCGGCTGTAGCGCGGTAGCACCAAGCGACTTGGCAGCCTCCCTCCGGTCGGCTCGCGGTTCCAGGACGGTCACGCTTCCCACGCCCAGGGAGCGCGCAGCGGCCACGACGGCGAGCCCGACCGCACCTGCGCCGACCACAAGCCAGGACGCATCAGGGTCGGGCAACGCCAACCGAACCGCATGGACGGCAACCGCCAGAGGTTCCGCCCACATGAGGTCGAGCGGGTCGATGTCATCCGACACCACGATCAGGTCCTTGCCCACAACGACGTCCGTTAGGTGAAGCAACTCGGCGAAGCCCCCACGTCGCCCATAGCCCAGCGAACGACCCGCAGTTCCCCCGCACAGGTGCGTGTCCCCGCTGTCGCAGTACGCGCAGGCACCACAGGAGCGCATCGGGCGCACCGCAACGGATTGTCCAGGCAGCAGACTGGTGAGCTCCGCTCCCACGTCCCGGACGCGGGCAGCGATCTCATGGCCCATCACCTGACCAGGCTCCACATAGTGTCCGTCCGCGAAAGATGCCAGGTCGGAACCGCAGACACCACAGGCCAGTACGGTCAAGATGACGTCGCGCGGACCCAGAACTGACAGGTCCACCTGCTCCACGCGGACGTCTCCGGGAGCGTGGTACACCGCTGCTCGCATGTCAGTGGACCTCCTGTCCACCGGTGACATTCAATGCTTCTCCCGTGACGAACGAAGCCGCCTCGGAGACCAGGTAGACCGCAGCCGCCGCCACGTCTGCCGGTGTGCCAAACCGTCGTGCCGGGATTTGGCGCAGGAGTCTTTGTCGGTAGTCCTCCTCCGAGCGACCGGAAGCACCGGCGAAAGTCTGATAGACACCGCCCTTGACCGATAGCAGCGGCGTGTCGATCGTGCCGGGACAGATCGCGTTTACCGTGATGCCCAGCGGACCGAGCTCGGCGGCCATGCTCTGAGTCAGGCCGATCACGGCGAATTTCGCCGCGCAGTACGCCGCAAGGTATGGCATGCCCGTCTTGCCAGCCTGAGAGGCAATGGTGATGATGCGCCCGCCACGATTGGCGCTGACCATCCTGCGTGCCGCCTCCCTGGCACAAAGGAAGGCGCCGGTGGCCATGACGTCGAGGTTGACCTGCCAGTCGCGAAGACTCAGCTCAATGGCTGGCGACAGGCCAATCGCAAGACCTGCACAGTTGACTAACACGTCAACGCGTCCAAAACGGTCAATCGTCGCGTCGAACAGGGCGATTACTGATGCCTCTGAGGTGACGTCACAGGGGATGGCTGCGACAGTACCGAGAGCACACAGGGCTCCGGCCGCCGCCTGCAAGTCGTCGGCCGGCGCGACCTCGTAGTCGGGGTGGCTGACCAGTGGGCGGCCTAGATCGGACAGGACGACGTCATATCCGCTTTGGAGAAGTTGTCTTGCCACTTCCCGGCCGATGCCCCCCTGGCGCGCGCCCCCCGTCACGATTGCGACCGGCGAGGAGCTCGGCTCAGAACTCATTGCCGACGCGCCGAAAGGAAGCCGGCGCCGAGAACGGCGACCAACAGGATGGCACCGCGTACGGCGTACTGCCAGAATGTTTCGACGCCCAGGATGGACAGGCCGTTGTTAATGACGCCGATCAGCAACACGCCGACCACGGTGCCAAAGACATGGAATCGTCCGGGCCGCAGCGTTGACGCACCGATGAAGCTAGCGGCGAAGGCGTCGAGTAGGTAGGTGTCACCAACACCTTGAGGACGTCCAACGCCGAGGTTGGCCGCGACGATCATTCCGCCCAGAGCCGCACACGCAGCCGAGATGGCCAGTGCAAGAAGTGCGTAGCGCTTGACGGGAATTCCGGAGAGCCGGGACGCCTCTGCGTTACCGCCGATTGCGTACATGTGCCTCCCTTGCTCGGTCTGTTCCAGGACGAAGTACAGAACGACCGCGACCACGACGAAGAAGACCACGGGCGCCGGGATCGGTCCGAACATGCCCTGCCCCAGGATGAGGAAAGAGTCAGGGATCCCGGATAACACGGTCTGCGAGTGCGAGATCCCCAGCACGGCACCGGTGATGATCGAGCCGCTGGCCAGCGTGGCAATGAAGGCCGAGATGCCCCCGTAGCTGACGATGGCCCCGTTGATAGCGCCGATGAGCAGAGCCATGACGAGGACGAGCAGAACCGCTAGGACGGCGCTACCGACGGTGCCGTTGGCCAGCCAACTGGTTGCCATGAATCCACCCAAAGTGGCGACGGCCGCGACGCTGAGGTCGAACAACCCCTGGACCAGCGCCACGGTGAGACCGAGAGCGATGATTCCCAGGATGGAAACCTGGTTGAGGATATTGAAGAAGTTCAGGCTTGTAGCGAAGACCGATGGCCGCAGAACGCTGAAGATGATGACAATGATGACGAGACTTGCGATGGTCCCGTACCGACTGACCCAGCTGAGCAGGCGCTCGAGGTCGACAGGCTTGCGACTCTTGGCGGCCATGGTCTCAAGTGGGTGTACGGGGTCTAGGCCGACGCTTGGTTTAGGCACTTTTCCTCCCAAAGGACAGACGCATGATCGAGTTGACGGTGAGGTCGTCGCCGAGCAGCTCGCCAACCACCTCACCCCTGTTGAGCACGACCACGCGGTCGCACACCCGGACAAACTCCTCGAGTTCGGTGGAGGTGAAGAGCACAGCTGCCCCGTCGGCGACGAGCTCCCGAATGAGGGCGTAGATCTCAGCCTTGGCATGGACATCGACGGCTGCAGTCGGCGAATCCAGCAGGTACACCTGTGCTTTGCGCAACAACCATCGACCGATGACGACCTTCTGCTGGTTACCGCCCGATAGTGAGCGGACGGGAGCTTCCAGCCCTGTCGTCTTGAGCTTGAGCCTGTCCAACACGTGGCCGGCCGCGCGACGCTCTTGGCCCTTACGCATGAAGCGGACGAAGGAGTTGCTGATGTAGTCCCTCGTGGAGGCGAGGGTGGCGTTTTCCCGCACGGACAGGTCTGCCACCAGGCCTTGGAGCAACCGGTCGCGAGGGACCATAGCCAGGCCCGAGCGGATTGCATGCCTAGGTGATCGCAGGAGCGCAGGGTGACCCTGCACAGTGACGCTGCCGGTGCTTCGGCGCATGCCGAACAGGGATTCCAGCAATGCCGAGGAGCCTTCTCCAGGGAGACTGGCCACGCCGACGACCTCGCCGGCGCGGATGTCAAGGTCGACCCCACGGAGTTCGTCTCCGCGCAGGTCGCGGATGCCGAGCAGGACCTCTCCTGGCGTGGCGTCCACCGGCTTTGCCGCCTGCGCCAACGACCGCTCTGGCCCGACCAGCTGGTCGACCAGGGTGTTGTGGTCCAGCTGGGATGTGTCCCAAGTGCCCACCAGTGCGCCATCACGCATCACCGTGATCCTGTCGCTAACGTCGAACACCTCCCCCAGCCGATGGGTCACAAACACAAACGCGATTCCTTCTTCGGCCAATCGGCGCATCTGAGTGAAGAGCGTCTGAACCTCGGCCGGCAGGAGCGCTGTCGTGGGTTCGTCCAGAACGATCACCTTGGCGTCACTCGCCAGCGACTTGGCGATGGCGACCATGGCCCCTTGGTGGGGGCCAAGGTCGCGAACAAGCGTTCTCGAGTCGACGTCGAGCCCGACACGCTTGAGCAGAATCTCCACCCGCCTGCGTGAGCGGCGCCAGTCCACGAGCACTCCGCCGCGGCGGTCGAGGCCTTCGGCCAGGAGTACGTTCTCCAGCACCGACAGGTCGGCGACCAAGTTGCCGTGCTGGTGGACGACGCTGAGGCCAAGGTCAAACGCGTCTTGGGGGCTATTCAGGCTGGCCGGCTTGCCGTCGACCTCGATCGTTCCCGAATCAAGACCGATAACACCCGCGAGGGCCTTGATAAGTGTCGACTTGCCAGCCCCGTTCTCGCCGACCAAGGCATGGATCTCTCCTTGGCTGAGCTCGAAGTCCATGTGGTTGAGGGCCCGCTGTCCTGGATAGTCCTTGACGGCGTCCCTAACGGCCACGGCCGGGCCGGGCCGGCTGTCATCCAGCCGTCCCGGCCGGTCGTGTTGAGTCATTTCATCCACCTGTTCCGGCGTCAGCCGATTTCGCCGGGGAAGAATGCGCACTTGCTCCAGTCGGGCATTTGGCCCTTCGCAGGAACCGTCTCCCGGTTAATGAGGCAAGGCTTCATGTAGATGACCTTGGAACTGAGTTTCTGACCGGACAACAGTTTCGCCACCGTCGAGACAGCCTTCTCCCCCATGGGCTCGAACGGGTTCGCCGGCTCCATGATGTACGGGGAGTTGCTCCGGATCAGGTCCCAGGCAAAGGGGTTTCCGTCGAAGCCGACTACCTTGATCTTGTCCTTGAGGCCGGCTTGCTCGATCGCCCGGACGACAGGCGGTGCCAGCTCATCCCAGCCGACCCAGATGGCGTCGATGTTCTTGTCAGCCTGGAGGACGTTGGTGACCTGCTGGTATGCATCGTCGACTTGACCGGGGACCTTGACCTCAATCTGCTTGACGACCTGGATGCCCTTGGCTTCGGAGGTTACGGCTTTGAAGGCCGCGTCCCGATCACGAAGCGCGCCCAGGACTGTCCAGTTGAGTTTGAGGATTCGGCCCTTGCCGTTGAGCTGGTTGACGAGCTCCTGGGTGATGATGCTGCCGTTGACGAACTCGTTGGTCCCGATCTCCGCGTCCACCTGTGGGACGAAGCCGCCGTAGATGGAGACAAAGGGGATGTTCTTGGCCTTGGCCGCAGCCATGACGCCGGTCATCTGCTCGTTTGGAGAGGCGTCGTTGACGATCGCGCTCAGGCCGCGGTTGACGAAGTTGGTGGCCGCGTTGTTGGTCGCATTCTGATCGCCCTGCCCGTCGAACACCTCTACCTTCCACCCCCGCTTTTTCGCTGCGGCGACGAAGGAATCCTTGATACGGGTGATGCTTGGCGAGTTGAGGTTGACGGCGACAAAGCCGACCGTGACATTGCCGGCCGGACTGTTCGCGCCGCCAGCCGCGGCGGTCGTTGCGCCCGTCCCGGACGCCGAGGAGGCGCCGTTCGAGGCCATGGAACAGCCCGTTAGCGAGATGAGCGTGGCCACAGCCATGCCCGTAACTCGAAGCGAGTATTTCATTACAGACTCCTTCAAAACTGATGCCCCAAGGGGCGCTGGATGGTTCAGTGCGAAGGCGAGAACTCGCTGCGCAGCTGGGACTTGATGACCTTGCCTCCGGGGTTGCGCGGTAGCGCGTCACGGACCTCGACGTAACTGGGGACTTTGAAACCAGCGAGGTTCTCTCGGCAGAAAGCGCGGACCTCATCCGGTAGGAGGTGGTGCCCGGGCTTGGGTACGACGCATGCGAGTACGCGTTCGCCGTACTGCTCGTCCGGGACGCCGACAACAGCAGCGTCGAGGATCTCGGGGTGCTGGTGGAGGCAGTTCTCGATCTCGAAGCTGAAGACCGACTCCCCACCGCGTTTGATGACGTCCTTGATGCGGTCCCGCAGGACGACGAAGCCGTCTTCCAGAGCTGCCGCGTCGCCGGTGTGCACCCAGCCGTCTTTGTCCCCTAGGGGTTGGATGCCCTGGCGGGACCAATACCCCTGGGCTACCTGCCCACCTCGCACCACTACCTCGCCCGTTTGACCCGGGATCACGTCGGCCCCAGTGATCGCATCGACGATGCGCAGGTTCGTGATTGGCAAGGGCCGCCCCACCGAGGCCGGGTGCTTGAGTGCCTCCGCGCCGCCGATGAACGTCACCATGGAGCACGTCTCGGTCAAGCCGTACCCATTACCGAACACCGCCTGCGGCATGGCTTGCTGCATCCGTGCAAGTTGTGCCGCCGGCATAGGCGCGCCGCCGTACAAAGCGAGCCGCAGGCCCGACAGCTCGTGGCGGTCGTGGGCCGCGGACTCTTCGAGCAGCCGCCACCACATCGTCGGGGCACCAACGGTCGAGGTAACACCGTGGGCTTCCATGAGGTCGAGTGCCCGGATGGCGTCGAAGCCAGCGAGCAACACGGCGGTGGCGCCCATCAGCACCACCGGTACCGTCTGAGAGAACAGTCCGGTGATGTTGAACTGGGGAACCATGACGAGCTCAATATCCTCGGTGGTCCGGCCAATCACCGCGGTGCAGGTCAAGCTGTTCTGTACTGCGTTGGCGTGACTGACCACGACTCCCTTCGGGAGCCCCGTGGTGCCGGAGGTGTACATGATCGCCGCCGGTGAGCCTGGGCCGGGAAGGTCAATCGGCAACTGGCCTGAGGGCCCACTGACGAGGAACCGCCCTTGCTCGTCTGCGTGATGCACCGGCAAGTCCGGAATAGCCTCGGCTGCCTCGGCAGCCAGGCCCTCACATGCTGCGCCAACCAGGAGCAACCGCGGCCAACTATCGACGAGAAGGGCCGATAGATCATTCGGGGTCAGTCGGAAGTTGAGAGGGACGACCACCCCGCCCACCCGCCAAGTCGCCCAGACCGCAGTGGTGAAAGCAAGACCGTTCGGCGCAAGTATGCCCACGCGGTCTTCCGACACGACCCCCGCAGCGACAAGCCGGCCGGCCAACTCGTCTACGCGTGCGCCGAATTCGGCCCAGGTCAGGGATCCTTCGGCGGCTACGAATGCCGTTTTGCGGGGGCTGCGCTCGAGGGTGTTGCCCAACATCTCGACCATCGTCTCCGGAGCCTCGAGCGCGTAGGACAAAACGCCGCTAGGCAGACTCCGCACGGGAACGGAGGTCATGCGTCAGGCCCAGAGAACAGAGATTCGTACTCGTCGCGAAGTTCACGTTTGAGGATCTTGCCTGAGGCATTGCGGGGCAGAGCGTCTACGTAGATGACCGACGAGGGCTTCTTGTATGAGGCCAACCGGCCCTTGACGAACTCCAGAACCTCCTGCGGTGCGGGGCGTTCCGAGCCTCGCGCAACCACGATGGCGACCGGTGTCTCCACCCACCGTGGATGCGGAACACCGATGACTGCGACCTCGGCCACGGCAGGATGTTCCTCGAACGCCCGCTCGACCTCGGCGGGGTAGATGTTCTCCCCGCCGCTGATGATCATGTCTTTGATGCGATCGACGACGTAGATGAATCCCTCGTCGTCCTGGCGTACTAGGTCACCGCTGTGGAACCAGCCGCCGAGGAACGCCTGCGCTGTGGCTTCGTCGTTCTTGTAGTAGCCCGCCATCACGGTGGGCCCGCGGTAGACGATCTCGCCGACCTGTCCTGGCTGAACCTCGCCACCGTCCAGATCGACGATGCGCACCTCGACGTTCACCGCTGGCAGCCCAACCGAGCCCATCTTGCGTATGGCATCGTCAGCTTTCAGGAAGCACGTGTTCGAGGACATCTCTGTCTGCCCGAAGGCGTTGACGATGCCAACAGAGGGAAAAGTCGAAGTCAGCAGCTCCAATGTGCTTGGCGGGGCTTGAGAGGCGCCCCACAGCGCGCGACGCAGCAGCGAGGTGTCGACATTGGCAACCTCTGGCAGCGAGCAGATCTGCTGCCATTGCGTCGGCACGAAGTAGCACATCGTCACCTTGTGCTTTTCCAGGAGACGCAAGGACTCTGACGGGTCGAAGTTCGTGGACGGAGTAATGACGCTGGTACCACCGAGGTAGATGAACGGCAGGATGCCGTTGACACCCCCGATGTGGAACAGCGGCAGTCCCGACAGCCACACATCCTCTCCCGTGGCTTCCATCTCGGTCACCCAGTTGAGCGTGTTCATCACCAGGTTTTGGTGAGTGAGCATCGCCCCCTTGGGCAGACCCGTGGTGCCTGAGGTGTACATCAGGAAGGCGAGGTCATCCTCGTCGACGACCACGTCTGGGACCGTCTCCGCGGACGCGGCGAGCACACGCTCGTACTCTGCGGCGGTCCCGATGCGATCCACTGGGCCGGTGCTGATCACGAAACGGATAGAACCAAGCGCTCGCGCAGCCTCCAGGACGCCAACCACCAAGTCCGGATCGGTAATCGCAGCGACTGAGTCGGAGTTCTCCAGGAGGTAAGTCAGCTCGGCAGGCGCCAGACGGAAGTTGACCGGAACCGGGCACGCGCCCAACTTCTGACATGCGAAGTAGGACTCGATCATCTCGAGCCTGTTGAACATCACCACCGCGACCTTGTCGCCATGCGTCACCCCGCGGTTCGCCAGGGCATTGGCGAGACGGTTCACCCTGGCGTCCAGCTCGGCGAAAGTCAGGGACTGGTCTTCGAAGATCAAAGCGACCTTCTCGGGTCGACGCCTTGCGTTGCGAGCCAAGATCTCACCGAGTACGAGGCGTCGGCTGCGCGCCAGCGCACCTGCTTCGAACGATTGAGTCATGAAGATGCCTTACTTTGCGACGCGGATAGGTGAGTGGGGGTGGGTCCCGGGACCCACCCCCAAAGAGGGGTTGGATCAGCGAATGGCGAGCGGGTTGGCAGGAGAGCCCGATGCATTGGTGATGTTCAAGGGTGGGGCGGACAGGAAGAACTCGTAGCGACCATCCTCAGCACAGGCGTCGGCCAGATCCTCAAGCCACCAGACCTCGCCCAGACTCAGTCCAAGGTCACGGATGAGACGGGCATGCAACGGGTAGACGTGCTCGTAGGGCTCCTCGAAGGGCTCGATCTCGACGGCTATGTTGTCCATTGCCAACGCCGCGACGTCCTTGTCTGCCAGCCACTGGACGACCTCACGGGTGATACCCGGCGCGCCGCCCTTCCAGAACTCGCTCTTGTCCTCCAGGGAGTAGAAGTAGGGGATGTGACCGGTGCGAATGACCAGCATGTCGCCCTGTCCGACAGAGACGCCCTGCTTCTCGGCGGCCTCGTCGAGGTCAGCCGGGGTGATTCCATAGCCCTTCTCCAGTCGGTCAACACCCTTCAATCGGGGGATGTCGAGCAGGACGCCGCGTCCGACGAGGGTGTTCTTCATCTGGTGGATAGACCCGCGGCGAGCTCCGGCGTAGGCCTCCACGTTGCCAATCCAGAAGCCGTTGTACATGGTGTCTTTGTAGAAGAAGTGGGCCAGCCCGTCCCATTGTGTGCTGCCCTGAAGCGGCATGAAGATGTAGTCGTCCGTGCCCTGGAAATTCGGGTAATCCTTACCAGCCGTCGTGCCGGCGACGAAGTCTGAGCCGGTGTAGCCATACAGGTGCACGACACCGGAGCGGGTCGGGTGCACCGGGCCGCGGCTGTCGAGGGGGATCGCGCAGCTGATGACCTGGCCAGTCTTGATAAGCGCTGCGGCAGCGGCGACGCGCTCGGGAGTAAGGAGATTCGCCGTGCCGCGTTCATCTAGCTCTCCCCACCTACCCCAGTTGTTAGGGGTGCGGTCGTTGACGTAACCGACCACCTTTCCGTTCGCGTCGATAGAGAACGCTGGTGGCGTCCACTCGTCGGACCACTTACCGTCTGCTTGGCGACCCATGCTTCCTCCTGAAAGGTTGTAACCGTAGGAATTCTGTTTTTGCTGTCAGGCGGCGGCGACAGCCGCCGCCCACGTCTTGGGACCGATGGCATCGAGCAAGGCGACGACGTCACGAGGTCCCAGGACTCGAACCTCGCGCTGGACTAACTCCGTCAACGAAGGCAGCACACCCGCATTCCGGCCCAGACACACCACTCCGCCTCGACGCACTGAGAGGACCGCACTACGGGCGTCGCCCAGAGTGAGCACGACGCCGGCCCGCCCGGTGGCCTCAACCTGGCCGAGTGCCGACAGAAGCTCGGAATCAAAGGTGTCCGGTGCATTCAGAACCCGGGTGGCTCCCAGACCTTTCACCATCTCCACCAGTGGTTGGCGATCCTTACCCACCACCGCGACCGTGGCGCCCTGAAGGTCCACCTGCATTGCGGCCGAGGCGACCAGGGCGGACTCAACCAACAGCTCCAACTTCTCGGTGGGGGCTCGCCAGCCCAATCCGCCGTCGCCCCTTTCACTGCCACCAACGGGGCTCTCACACCAGGACCTTGATCCGGCAGCGCACAGCTCGCAGTGTCCGCACGAGAGGTCGACGATCTCGCTTTCCCACGCGGTCACCGGACGCATGCCGACAGCGCGCAGAGGCTGTGACACGAGCGGCGCTGCTCCTGACATTGACGTCTCCCTCGATTGCTCCCGACCGACGGGTCGGTTGGTTAGTTGCCAGGACGCTACGTTAACCTTGTGCATGGGTGTCAAGGGGTTTCCCAAAGAAATTTTCTGACTCAATACGCGACATCGAACGCCCAAAATGCGGTCTCTTGACCACATTTTGAACGCTACACACGAGCTCAAGCGGTACCTGTCGCTCAGCCGGCATCTCATCGAAGATCTCAGTTGTGATCGTCTCCCGACCGACCATACGGTCGACAACACGGTGAGAGGTCGCTATTGTCTGGCACACGTCCTCCGAACCGGGAGGGGCGACGACATCTTGGGTGGAAGGAGGAGATGGTGCCCACAGAAGCAGCAACTACGCGACGGGCGGCGCGCCGCCAGATGAGCGGCGATGAACGGCGCCAACAGATCATCACGACCGCGGCCCAACTCTTTGACCAGGCGGGCTATGCGAGTACCACGATGCAGGACATCGCCCAGGCCGTGGGGGTGGCCAAACCGACCCTTTACCACTACTTCGAGAGCAAAGATGAGATCCTGCACTGGATCCACGAGGAGTTCATCGATCTGCTTATCCAGCGTCACGAGCAGCGGCTCGGAGAAGGCCTACGACCCGAGCAATTGCTGCTCGAAGTCATGGCGGATGTGCTGGAACTCATGGAGACCCATCGAGGTCACGTGCGAGTCTTCTTCGAGCACTTCCGCGAATTGGCCGCGGACGCCCAAGAACCGATACGCCGCAAACGCGACCACTACGAGTCCATGGTTCGCGACCTGTTCCGTGAGGGCATCAGAATCGGCGTGTTCCGTGACACAGACCCAAGGCTCGCGACGTTAGCCACGTTCGGCATGTGTAACTGGGCCTATCAGTGGTACCGCTCCGGTGGCGAGTTCCGCCCCCGCGAGATCGCCTATAAGTTCTGGGGATACCTCATGGACGGGGTGGGCCAACCCCGGGAACTGGCTGGCCTTGGAGTCCCTGTGGTCGACCGTCCGCTGCACAAATAGGCACCATGACTAAGACGCACCATGACTAAGACACCGCGAGGGCGGCGCGCCTTGGTCGTTGACTGGGGTGGTGTTCTAACACAACCCGTCGAGCGAATCTTCCACGCCTGGCTCGCTCGCGAGCGTCTGTCGGAGACGCACTTCGTCGCCGTCATGACGGATCTCCACAACCAATCGGACAGCATCCTGCACCAGGTCGAGCGCGGCGAAGTCTCACGCGAGGCACTTGAGCGCGAGCTCGCAGCACGCCTCACAGAGCGACACGACCGACAGGTCGAACCCGAAGCCCTCCTGGAACGAATGTTCGCCGCAGCGGAAGTCAACGACGCGATGGTTGAGGTCCTCGGGTACGCCCGCAATGCTGGCTGGAGAACCGCTGTGCTGTCCAACTCTTGGGGCAACGCTTATGACGAGCCACTGCTGGA
>Ga0209745_1001249_pt1 | contig 15306 bp, 8 predicted proteins | sample BarGraNGADG00312_FD_184495 | JGI IMG/M metagenome (GOLD analysis project Ga0209745, IMG submission 184495) | Arctic peat soil microbial communities from Barrow, Alaska - Barrow Graham LP Ref core NGADG0004-312 (SPAdes) (version 2) | ecosystem: Environmental > Terrestrial > Soil > Wetlands > Peat ... | reverse complement strand
CCAGCGTGGTTGTTCGGGCGGCCCGAGCCGGTCTGGGCGCGACCCCGGCAGGGCAGTCAGCGGGGGGTCGGATCCGCTATAAGACGGCTGCCGTGGCACGGGTGACCGGCTCCCGCCGTGGATAACCGGCCCTAAACCGTGGATAACCACCGGCGGGTGTGGAGAAAACCGGCCTCCGTGGCGGGTGTGGGAGTGGTTGAATCACCGCCCCGGGAGGTCGGCCCCGGGCGCCGGGACTGTTCTCTCCACAACACACGAGTGCAGCCGTCCCCGATTCAACGCAGCGCATCCACCGTCGCAGGGGACCACTCCACAGCCTTACTGAGCGTGGCCACGCGGCGAATGCACACTCTCCACACCATGATGATGATGGTGACGGAATGAGAAGATAGATGGACAATCAACCAGGAGTAGGATCGCGCTGCCCGTCACTCAGTTACCCGGTCCGCCCGCCAAATCAGACCTCAGGGGAGTGAAGCCGAAGTGAAACTCTCGGTCATGCAGGAGAACCTGGCTAGAGGTCTCCAGGTCGTCAGCCGCGCCGTGCCGACACGGAGCACCCTGCCCGTCCTCAATAACGTCCTTCTTCGAACCGAGGACGGCGGCCTCAAGCTGACGGCCACCAACCTCGAGATCGGGATGACCTATTGGGTGCCCGGCAAGATCGAGGTCGGCGGGGCGACGACGACTCCGGCCAGGCTCCTGACCGACATCGTGGCGGGATTGCCGGCCAACGAACGGGTCGACCTCGAACTCCAGCCTCAGGAGACCCTCCACATCCAGGCCGGCCGGTTCGAGACGCGCGTCAAGGGCATCGATGCCGAAGAGTTTCCGGCTATTCCGACCGCCGGCGACAAGCCGACCACCCGAATCGCCCAGAACGTCCTGCGCAAGGCCCTCGCCGAAGTGACCTTCGCCGCTGCGAGTGACGAGGCCAGGCCGATCCTGACCGGCGTACTGGCTCGTTTCGAGGGCACCAAGCTCACCCTGGCGGCCGCCGACAACTATCGGATCGCGGTCAAGACGATTTCCATCCTGGATCCGGTCGAGGAGACGAGCATCGTCATCCCGGCTCGCTCGCTCGATGCCCTGGGTCGAGTCCTGACCGAAACCGACGATCCAGTCAACGTCGTCCTCTCTCCGAGCCGTAACCAGATCCTGTTCCACATCGAAGGCATCGACCTGGTCAGCCGCCTGATCGACGGGCAGTTCCCCAATTACCAGCAGGTTCTGCCGAAGAGCCACACCACCACCGCGACCGTCGACCGCGACCAGCTGCTCAAGGCGGTTCGGCTGGCCGGTTTCATCGCCTTCTCATCGGCCAACATCGTCAAGATCCAGATCGGCAAGGAAGCCGCGACGGGCCTCACGGTTAGCGCCGCCGCCGACATCGGCGACAACCACAGCGAGGTCGAGGCTCAGGTCGAGGGCGACGGCACCACGATCGCCTTCAACGCCAAGTATCTGGTCGACGTCCTTTCCAACGTTCCGACCGACACGTTCTCGATCGAGCTGAACGGGCCTCTTTCGCCGGGTGTCTTCCGGCCGGTCGACGATCCGGACTACGTCCACGTCGTCATGCCGGTCAAGACGACCTCGTAGGTCTTACGACCACTAGGAGCGGCAGATCCCCAAGGAACGAGCGGTCGCGCCTCCGTCGAGACCGCCGACGCTGCTTCGCTCACTGGCTCTCCGGAACCTCCGGGGCTACGCCTCGTTGGACCTGACGCTCGGATCCGGGCCACAGCTCATCTGGGGCCCGAACGCGGCTGGGAAGACGACTCTGCTCGAGGCGATCGTGCTGCTGTCGCTGGGCCGTTCCCATCGCACCGGCGCCGACACCGAGCTCATCCGCTGGGGCACCGACTATCTCCGGGTCGAGGGAGTGGTGGCGACGCTCGAAGGAGGGGCGACGGCCGCTGAGGACGTCGTGGCCGGCGCGGTCGAAGTCGGGGCTGAAGTAGGAACGGCCCCGGAGGACCCGACACCCGACGGAGTCGCTCTCGACATCTCGCTCCAGGCCGGCGGGCGCAAGCGGATCCAGGTGAACGGCGTGCCTCGTCGTCCCACTGCGCTGGCCGAGCATCTGCGGACCGTCCTCTTCGCGCCGGAGGAGATGCTCCTCGTCATCGGCCCGCCGACCCTGCGCCGGACGGCGCTCGACCAGCTCGCCGCACCCCACGACCACATGTACGGGTCGCATCTGTCGACGTATACCCGCGCCCTATCCCAGCGCAACAGCTTGCTCCGGCAGATCCGCGACGGCGAGGCGGACCGCGCCCAGCTGCGCTACTGGGACGAGCCGTTTCTGGCCTCGGGCGCTGCGATAGTGGCGGCGCGGCTGCGCCTCCTGGAGTTGATCACAGAGCCTCTGGCGGCCGCCCACGGCGAGATCGCCCCTGCGGAGGAGCCGCTCGTGCTGAGCTACGCCACGAACGCGCCACTGCTTCCCGGCGAGTCGCCACGCGACGCGCTGGCGCGCCGGCTGGGCGAGACCGCCGAGAAGGAGGCGTGGAACGGAACTACGCTCGTGGGCCCGCATCGAGACGACCTGGTCTTCGGCATCGGCGGCCGCGACCTCACCACGTTCGCCTCGCGCGGCCAGCAACGGACCGCCATCCTGGCCCTCAAGCTGGCCGAGCTCGATCTCCTCACCGTCCTCGACGGCCGACCGCCGCTCCTCCTGCTCGACGACGTCTTCAGCGAGCTGGATCCGTTGCGTCGGGGCCACCTGGTCCGGCGCATCGCCGAGCTGCCCCAGGTGCTGGTCACGACGACGGTGCCGGAGGACCTGGACCCAGATCTCCGGCGGCGGGCCCGCGCGTGGCGGGTGGTCGCGGACGAGGACGGGGCGCGTGTCGAGGAGAGTGGATCGTGACCGGAAACCGCGACGAGAATGAAGGGCGCGGCGAGCGCGGCCGCTCGGGGCGGCGGGGCATGGAGCGGCTCGGCGATCTGCTGCCCGACGCGGCCCGCCAGCTCGGCCTCGAAGACGAACTGGAGCTTGCCGCGGCCATGACCGCGTGGCAGAAGATCGTGGCCGAGCGAATCCCGGCCGCCGTCGGGGCCTGCCGGATCGTGGCCCTTTCGCAGGGTGTGGTCACGATCGAGGTCGACGAGCCGATCGTGGCCCAGGAGCTCCGACTCCGCACTCCGGAACTGGTGACCGCGCTGCGGTCGGCCGTGCGCAGCTCCGTGCGTCAGCTTCGGGTCACGGCGAGGCACGTATAATCGCCACCTGCCGACCCAGGGGCATATTCACAGCCGTCGCTAGCAGCCACAATGACCGTCCGTCTTCACATGAAGCTCGGTCTCGTAGCCGAGTCACAAAGACCTCCCGACTCGCCCGACACGGTCTTGGTCGTGGAGCCGAGCATCGGGGCGACGACCCGCACCAAGGGCAACCTGTACCTCGTGGTAACGGGCGAGGGTGGGGGTGAGCTTCGGTCCGCGACCAACATGGTCGCCGAGCGCGTCCGGCACGAGTACTACTACGACGAGTCGGCCGGCATCATCGTCTGTCTCAAGAAGGCGATCAAAGCGGCGAACCGCGAGCTCCGCGTCACGGAACGGTTGATCCCGCGGCACGGAGAGGGCGGCCCGATCGGCATCGCCCTGGCCGTGGTTCGGTCCAACGAACTCTATGTCGCGACCGTGGGACCGGCCGAGGCCTACCTCGTGCGCGAAGCCAGGCTACTGACACTGCCCGAGCCCGGCCCGCAAAGCGGCCTGCCGTCCGAGGACGGTGCCGATCCGGAGGTCTGGCACGGCGACCTCCTCGCCGGCGACAGCGTCATCCTCATCTCTCCCAACGCCACTCGCCGGATCGGGCTGGCACCGATTCAGGAAGCGGTGATCCAGCTTCATCCTCAGGTCGCGATCGACCAGATCCACCGCCAGCTGGCCGGCGGCGGACTCGGCGTGGCCGGCGGGGACGGGATGATCGCACTCGAGGCGGACGAGGTGTCGGTCACCCAGAAGTCGCAACCGCTGAAGCCCGTGTGGCCGAGCGATTCGCTGGCGGGGGTGCCTGAGCGGTCGCCGATCCCGCTTGCCGAATCGGTCGTCGACAGCGTCTCGGCCGTCCAGCACACGGCCAAGCAGGTCCAGCGCACCGCGGACGGGATGTTCCGCCACAGCGTCTACGGGATCTTCGACCGGATGCCGCGGCGGCCGGTCCAGCGCGTGAGAGTAACGCCGATCGCGGTTCAGCGCGAGCGTCAGAGACGCGTCGCGAGCGCCGTGGTCGGCCTGCTGCTCGTGCTGGCGGTCGTGGGTGCCTCACTCTGGTACCTGGCCGGGACACGCCACGAGCTTGGGGTAGATGCGCAGAGCGCCGCCCAGACCGCGTACTTGCGGGCCAAGAACGATGTGTTTGCGGTCTCCGGCCAGGACCGCAAGCTCCTGGTAAGTGATCCCGCGAGCGCGGTGAGGTATCTGGAGGATGCGTACAGGAACCTCAAGATCGCCAGCCAACGCTACCCGCCTGAGCAGCTGGCCGCCCTCAACACCGAAGTCATCGACGGCCTCAACTTCCTCTACAACGTCAAGGTGATCACCCCACAGGTCGTTCTGTCGTTCGGAAGCGACGTGCTGGGAGGGGTCGTGCTCGGCCCAGACGGCGGGGCGTACGTCATCGACCAGACCAACGACAGCGTCTATCGGGTCGATCTGGTCACGCGAGCAAAGACCCAGATCGCGGTCAAGAGCCTGCAGCCGCCCGCCGGCGGAACCGTGGGCTCGCCCCGCCTGATCACCTCAGGCGGGCAGGACGTGCTGATCCTCGACTCCGCCAACACCCTGTGGCGCTGGCGCCCCGCCGTTGGGGCTGCGACCGGGCAGGGAAACCTGATCAGGATCAACGTCGAGGGTTCCGGGACATGGGGCTCCGGTGTCCGGGCTATCGGCACCTTCCTGACCGACCCCAACCTAGGCCTGTACTCCCTCTACGTTGTGGTTCCCTCAGCCGGACAGGTCCTGAAGTATCCGGCCAGGAACGACGGCAGCGGCTACTACGCCATGGACCACACGCCTTACCTGCTCGGCGAGAGCTTGAGCGTGTCTCAGGTGGACGACATGTACATCGACGGCAGCCTGTACCTGCTCGACAACGGCACGGCCAAGCGGTACGACTCGGGCCAGGCGATCCGGGGTTGGACGGCCGACCCGGTCGGCGACAACGTCGTGCGACCCGCGCCCACGTTCTACACGAAGATCTCCGCCGACAACAGCATCAAGGATCAGGGCAACCTCTACGCCTACGACAACGCAAACCGGCGGATCGTGTCGTTCACGAAGAGCAACGGCAAGTACGTGCAGCAGTTCATTCTCCCGAGCACCTCGCCGTACTTCTCCGCCCTCAAGGGGATGTTCATCCGGACCGGGCCGAACGGTACCAACCCGACGATCTTCTGGATCGAGAGCGGCAACATCATGAGCGCGCCGCTCGGCACCGCCCCCCTGGCCAGCCCCTCGCCGACCGCCAAACCCAAGGCGACGCCGACCAAGACGAAGTAAGCGGCCGGGTCGCGCCGCGCGCGAGACCCCGGGCTCGGGCGCCGTTGCGGTCGGGAGTGGGATAATCCGGCCATGGCAGACTCGCTGGTCGAGGTCACCGTAGAGAGCGTACGAGTCCATATGCTCTCCAGCCAGCACGTCGTCCTCCTCAAAGAGACGGGGCGGGACCGCTATCTGCCGATCTGGATAGGCCCGTGGGAGGCCAACGCCATCGCCACGCGGCTTCAGGGCGTGGCCCCCGAGCGGCCGCTCACGCACGACCTCTTCGTCGCGACTCTGACTGCCATGGGCGCGAAGCTCCGACGAGTGATCATCTCGAGCCTGGCCGAAGAGACATACCACGCCACGCTCGAGGTGGAGCTCGACGGTCGCACCATCGAGGTGGACGCCCGACCGTCCGATTCGCTCGCCCTGGCGGTTCGAGCCGGCGTCAAGATCTTCGCGTCGCAGACGGTCCTGGACAAGGCCGGCGTCGAGCCGGAGACCAACGTCGACGAGAAGCTCGAGGTCTTCCGCGAGTTCGTCAACTCGCTCGACGTCGAAGCCGACGAGGGGCACCGCGAGGGGCCGCCCACCGCGGAGTAGATCGCCCGCAGCGAGCTGTCTGCGGCGCGCTGCCCGCTGCGCCGGCCGCGCGCGGTCAGCCCAGCATCGACTCGCCTCGGCACATCCCGTCGGAGCGGCTCACCCACAGCCGAAATCGCAACGACCAGAAGTCGCGCACCGCACGGAAGACCACGCTGGGCTTGGCGCCCGTGGGCGACCCGGCAGTGCGGGAGTAGTGCGGCACTCCGACCTCGGCGATGCGGCGGCCCTCGAACCGCAGCTTGATCAGCAGCTCGGCGGTGAAGAAGGCGCCGCCCGAGGACACCGTGATTGGCTCCAGCGCCGGGCGCTTGAAGAGCTTGCAGGCGCAGTCGATGTCGCGGACCTGGACACGGAAGAAGATTCGGTTCGCGAGGCGGTAGATGCGGGCATACCAGCGCCGGATCGGTGGGTCGGCGCGCTTGAGACGGTAGCCGACGACGACGTCCGGAGAGTCGGCCGCGGCCATCCGCTCGGTCAGGCGCCCGACGTCGATGACCTTGAACTGGCGGTCGCCGTCGATGAAAGCGATCAGGTCGTAACGCGAGGCCCGGAAGCCGGATCGCAGGGCCGCCCCGTAGCCCAGGTTCGTGGCGTGATGGACGACGCGAAAGACCTCCGGATGGCGCCTCGCCAGGTCGTCGGCCATGGCCGGTGTCCGGTCCTTCGAACCGTCGTCGACGGCGATGATCTCGTACTTCTCCGCCAGCAAGGGCAGCGTCGCCAGGGCCTCCTCCACGAGGGCCCCGAGGTTCGCCTCCTCGTTGTGGGCAGGGAAGAAGAACGACAGCTCTGCGACCTTTGTCGCCGGGGCCGCCGAGCCGGTTGTGCCCGTCTTCGTCGAATCCTCGCCTTGACTCACTGCGTGCCCTTCTTGCTGACGACCTGCTTGATCGTGCCCCCGGCGGTCAGTGGGAAGTCTCGCATGTCGTAGATGGTGGCCAGGTGGTCCATCCCGTCGAGGTTCCACGGGAACCGCAGGAGGAAGACCGGTCGGTGGCCGAGATAGCTGTCGATGACGTCCCACACTTCACCCAGGTTGTAGTCCAGGCGCGTGCGGTCGTCCACGATGTAGATGTCCGGGCGGAGGCCCTCGACTCTCTGGCCGTACCAGAGTGTGGTCGAGTCCGACCAGTTGCTCACGATGACGGCGTTCGCGGGGAGGCCGCCCCCATCGGGCGACGCAAGCACCGAATGCATCCAGGTCCCCTTCGAAGTGTCGGCCGCCTCGCTCACGGCCCCAGAGCTGGCGTCCGAGGATTGCTGGCGTTCGGGGACGATGGCCACGCTCGCCGCGACCAGCGCCACGGCCGCGACGATCTCGACGGCGAGCAGCGCCTGCCTGCTCCAGCCCGCGTCGTACGGGCCGGAGTCGCCGTCGGTCGCCTGCTCGGCCGTTGCGGGTTCGGCGGCCGAAGCGGCGTGTGGCGCGAGTCTCTCCGCGGCCGCGTCGACGAGCCACACGCAAAGTTCGAAGGCGTCGGCGAGCCCGAGCCCCACGAACGTGAAGGCCACGAAGACCGGCACGAGGTAGTAGCGCTCGAGGTCCGAGTTGGCATACGCGGCGGAGAACGCGCAGGTCACCGCCGCCGCGAGGATGCCCAGGAGGACGTAGCGATGTCGTCGCACCAGGCTCGTCCCGACTCCCAGGATGGCGATGTAGCCGAGCGGCCCGAGCCAGCTCGAAATCAGATTCATCACGATCGAGTATTTGAGCGCGAGGTCGGCGCCGATGGTCGTCGGGATGCCCCCGAACTGCTGGCCCAGGACCACGTATGTGAAGCCGTAGCTGCCCAAGGTGTCAGGATGGGCGTACACCTGCGGCGCGTGCATGGCCGCGCGGATCGGGAGCTCCAGCCAGAAGACGACGACCGTGGCGACCAGGACCGCCGCGCAGGTCAGGACCAGGCGCCACTGCCGGATGATCCAAGGAGCCACAGCCAAAACGAACAAGCCGGCTGCCGGGGCCAGCATCAGGGTCAGCGAGTGGTTGGCGAAAGCGACGCCGTAGACGGCCGCGGCGGCCACCAGCCAGCGGTCCGCCCGGCGGCGCCCGTCCGGCTCCTGCTCAGTCCGACGCCGCTCCCATACGAGAAGCAACAGGAAGAGCAGCGTCACCAGGGCAAGGTGGAACATGTGCGGATCGGCGTAAGTCGAAAGCCGCCAGAAGACCGGACTCGACTCGAACCCCGTTCCGATCGGGAAGGCCACTGTCGCCGGGGAATACGTAGGCATGATCACGAGCAGGAGGCCGGTGGCAAGGGCGATCCATCGCATCCCGGTAAGGAGCTGGACCACGGCCACCGTCCCGGCAACCGCGCCGGCCGCCAGGAGCGCCTGGAGCAGGTTCATCCGGTATGCCGGGTCGCCGAAGGGGAGCAGGTGGGTGGCGATGAAGCCCAGGATCACGAACGCCGGGTAGCCGGTTGGATGGGCGGTTCCCAGGACCCACGAGACGGTCTGAAACTCGGCCGTGTCCCCGCCGGCCTGGGAGAGGACGCCGGGTCCCAGAGTTGGGACGACGAGCCAGAGCGTGGCCAGCGCGGCAATCAACGGGGCCAGGGCCGCGGCGGCGAACCCTCGATTCAGGCCGGCTCGGACGAGGCGGTCCAGGATTGCGCCGGTGCGGCCCAATATGGTGCCGGTGCGGCCCGAAGGCATCGCCGCTTCACCCGAGCCGGGCGCTTGCGGCAGATTGTCACCAGCCAAGCATCACTCCCCAGACGGTGCCCCACAGGTTGATGGCGATCGAAGCTATCACGAGCGGTACCAGCACCGGCCAGAAGCGGCCGAGCCGGCTGGCACCGAGTGCGACGAGAAGAATGGCGAACGGGGCGAAGTCGTTGCTAAAACGGTAGCCGAACTGAACCCAGCCCTGGCTGAAATGCATGAGGTTCACAAAGGCGATCGCGCCGATGGCAAGGGTGGCGCCGACGGTCACGCGGTCGAGCTTGCGCGCCAGGATCGGGATGAAGGCAAGGGGCGCCAGCAGATATGCCGGGCTCGACAGGAAGATGCTCGTGCCCGTCGCCTCCGGTGTCGCCAGCGGGCAGCTCGTGTCGAAAAGGCCGCGAACGGAACTGGCCACGCACAGCGGCGTGCCGGAGTCGCCGGGGTAGACGCCGGCGAACTGGGGCAGGATCCGGGGCAGCCCAAAGAGCATGATCCCCAGGTTCTGCGGGATGTAGCGGATGTCCGTTATCGACCAATCCGAGTGGTAGTTGAAGACGCCGCCGTACTCGCCGAGCTCCAGGTGGTACAGGTAGTCGTAAGCCGGGTTGAAGAGATGGCCGCTGGTGGCGTACGTGACGACCAGCAGGGTCACGAGTGGCACGGCCGCGCCGGCGCCGGCGAGCATCGCCCGTCGCAGCCAGGTTCCCCCGCCGCCGACGAGGATGAGGAACGGGAAGCCCAACAGGATCGTCAGTCGTGCCGTGACCGCCAGACCAAACAGAATGCCGGCCGCGATCTGCAGCGACTCGGGGCTCGACAGGGCGGCCCAAACAGATGACTGGGCGCGCGCGACCCGGCCGCCCGGGTGGTCGCCCAGCCGCCACACGGCGATCACCAGCACCAGCAGCACGGCGTCGACGACCACGATCGCAACCTGCGACTGAGCGCTGACAAGCAGCAGGACCGGCATGCCGGCGACGATGAGGACCGCCGTCACGAATGGCGCGAGGACGCCGGGTCGTCCGGCCACGACCACCGCCAGCGCCGCGGCGACCAGGCCCAGGACCACGCCGACCGCGGCGAGCGATGCCGCGGAAGTGCCGCCGCCCGCCAGAAGGAACAGCAGCTCGCCGGCCGCGCCGAGAGCTGCCAGTAGAACCACGGACGACCAGCCTCCCGGCCAGCTGAACTTTCGCAAGGACGCGCCGGCGTCCTTGAACCGGACCGGCTCGGCCGCGTCGCGGTCTGCCGCTAGGGCCATTCCAACCGAAAGCAGCAGACAGCCGACTGCCACGATGTGGGCCCAGAACCAGGTCGAGCCGATCGCCGCCGTGTACCAGAGCACCGTGCCGAGACCCAGGAAGAGCGAGGTCAGCGTCCGGATGTTGTGGCTTACGCGAAGGTAGCCGAGCATCCAGTAGGCGATGCCCACGTCGATCGCGGCGAAGACGGTGGCCAGCAGATGCTGGTCGGTGCCGAGGTGCCAGATCGAGACGAAGGGCAGCAGCACCCATGCCGGCAGCGGAGGGAACGGGATGATGCCGTAACCCGTCGGCGTGCCGCTCGAGTCTTGGATCGGCATCACGTCCTGGTACTGCGGCATCGGGATGGCGGTGTGGCCGTCGAGCCAGGCCTGGGCCTGGAGCACGAAATGGAGGTAGAGGTTGCTGCCGTTCGGCTGGCTCACGAAGTAGACGAACAGGCACAGGAGGACGAGCCCGAGGCCCCACGCGTGGGGTGCCAGGGAGATCTGCTCGTCCGGTTCGGAGGCGGCGCCCTCCCGTCCGCGGGCTGCGCGACGGACTGCCCGGCCGGCCGGTGCGGCGTCCGCAGGCGTGTCCTGGGTTATACTCCGCTCCACCTCAGCGCCCGTCCAGGAGGCCATTTCGGTTGGCAGGCCCGAGCACTCGAGAGGCCAACCCGCGGGGGAACGCACCGGCGGGAACGAGTGGTGTCGACACCTCTGTTCCCACCATCGTCGTGCTTCTCCTCCTGGGTCTAGCCCTCCGACTCATCATCGCATACGTCCTACTTCCGGGGTCGGGCTTCCCTACCGACCTCTCCTCGTTCCAGGGCTGGAGCGGTCAGCTGGTCGCGCAGACGCCGCTGGGCTTCTACGACAAAGCCGGCTTCCTGGACTATCCCCCCGTCTACCTGCTCTTCCTGTGGGTCTTGGGCCTGATCTTCGCGCCGTTCGGTGGCGTGGGTGAGTCGATCAAGCTGATCCCGATAGTCACGGACCTGGCCCTGGCCTATGTGGTCTGGCGCATGGCCCAGGAACTTGGGGCTTCGCGGTGGCGGGCGTTGATCGCGGCAACGATCGTCCTGATCAACCCCATCACCTGGTTCAACAGCGCGATCTGGGGCCAGGCGGACGTGGTCGGCTCGGTCTTCATGCTTCTCGGGCTGTGGGCCCTCCTTCGGGATCGCCGCGAGCTGGCTGCGGTCTTCGCCGTCGTCGCTGCGTTGACCAAGATCCAGCTCGGAATCCTCGGGATCCTCGTCGGGTTCGTGATCCTCCGCCGATCGCTCGTGCCCCGAGAGGGCCCGGCCGATCCGCAGCGCGTCCTGACGTCCATCGCGTCGGGGCTCGGGTCGGCCGCCTTGATCTGCCTGCCGTTCACCGGCCTGGACTTCATCGGCCTCGCCGGGCGGCTGGCCACCGTTCAGGGGCTTCTGACGCTGGCCGTCGGGGCAATCGCCGGGCTCGGCGTCTACCTGTGGGTCAGGCGCTCGGAACTCGTTTCGACCGCCAACCGCGAGCTTGTCGCGGCCGCCGCCGGAGTGATCACAGTCGTTGGCTTCGCCGCGATGGTCTTCGGCTCGATCGTGAGCCACATCGTCAACACCTTCGGTGAGTACCCGTGGCTCACTTTGAACGCCTACAACCCGTGGGCCCTCGTCGCCGACGAGTCCGGCACCGGTATGGATCGGAACCTGGGCTGGATCCACGACGCCCAGGTGTACGAAGAGGGAGTCGCCCAGCAGTACTTCAGCGTCGGTCCCTTCTCGTCCGATGTCGTGACCAAGCTGGCCGTCCTGATTCTCGTGCTCGTCGCGGTTGCCGTTGTGGCCTGGCTGTGGGCCCGCCGAATGGATCTCCCGGACCAGGAAGCCGGCCTGGCGGAACCTATCGAACCTGCCGAACCTGCGCCCGAACTCCCCAAGCCGGTCTTCTCAGTGCCCTCCGAACTGCGCGCCCTAGCCGTCGGCTGCGTGGTCGTCGCGGGAGCAATCGCATTCCTCCTCGCCGGCCAGCCGATCGGCGGCCTTCCGGCCGCAATCGTGGGCGACGGCTTGCTGCTGGCCATCCTCGTGGGCGTGAGCCTCTGGGCGGCTTGGCGAGATGATCGTCTTTCGATCGTGGTCGCTCTAGCGATCCTCGCCATCGCCTTCTTCGTCGCCCCAACCCGCGCTCACGAGCGCTACCTGTTCCCGTTCTTTGCGGTGGGGGCGATTCTGCTGGCGGTCTCGTGGCGCTGGAGCATGGCGTACATAGTGCTGGCCTTGGTCAACGCCGCGAACCTGCTCGCCGTCCTGATCGAATACAAGGGCATCCCCGGGGTGCAAGGAGCCGATGGGACGGCCGGCCCGATCTCGGGGCTGGTCGGCGATTGGGGCAACTTCGTCAAGTCCGCCGAGTGGCCTGCGGGGACCATCTGGCCAATCGCGCTGTCCGGCATCGTCACCGGGCTGGCCCTCGTGTGGGCCCTGCTGCAGATGCGAACCCGGGCCGTCCAGGTGCTGGCCTGGGAGACCGAAAGTGCGGGACGCGAGCCAGAGCCAGAGCCCGAGTTGGAGCCCGAGTTGGCGCCCGAGCCGAGAGCCGCCGCGACGCTCGTATTCGCCGAGACGGTCAACGGCGTCGAAACGCTCGTATCCGTCGAGGCGCCCGCGATCGCCGCCGGCGATGCCGACGCCGATGCCTTCGACGCCGACGAGGACTACGACCCGTCGCCGGACCGCGAGACCGAGTTCGTGCCCGACTTCGTGATGCGGGCCTGGCACTGGGTCTCCCGCCCGTCCACGATGCCGGACCGTTCGGCTTCTCTCGCGACCGAGCCGCGAGGCCGCCTCAACAAGCTCGACATCTGGGTCGTCGTGGCCCTGGTCCTCGTGATCCTCTCGACGCGGATCTACCGCCTGGGCGAGCCGGCCGGAATGCACTTCGACGAGGTCTACCACGCCCGCACCGCCACCGAGTTCCTGCAGGACTGGCGGTACGGCATCCGCCACGACATCTACGAGTGGACTCACCCGCACCTCGCCAAGTACGCCATCGCGGGCGGCCTGGTCGTCTTCTCGGATGACAAGGTCACGGCCACGAGCAACCTGGGCGTGCCGGTGAAGGACGCGATCGTCCAGCCGCGGATCGTGCCCTCCGGCACGGGCGCTGACACGACGGCAACAGATAGCACTGCCCCAGATGCGCGCACCAACGCCGACGCCCGGCTCGGCGATCGGCTGTACGTCGCGACGGGCGACGCGGTCAAGGCATACGACCTCCAGACACGGACCGTGGAGGCGACGTACTCGATCCCCGGGGCATCCTCGCTCTCCATCGCCGCCGACACGGGCGACATGTTCGTCGGCACCTCGGACGGGCGGATCTGGCGGATCGACATCTACTCGCTGGACTACGTTCGCCTGGGCACAGAGGCGACGCTCGCTCCGGCGACCGAGCTGCCGACCCGGACCGGGTTTCCGATCGTCCATTTGTATGCCGGCTCGCCGCCGCTGATCCTGGCCGTCGACGCCACAGGCACGATCGCCTCGGTGGACGGGACGGGCACGATCGTGGCCCGCGCCAAGCTGGATGGCGCCGTCGATTTCGCGCCGCTCGGCACGGGCGCGGCGACTGTCGTGCGGGTCACGACGTCGAGCCCGACTGTCGACGTGTCGGCCGAGGCCCAGGCCATTGCCACGGCGCTGGGTCTGACTACGGAGGAGGTTGCGGCGGCGCTGAACTCGCCGACCAGCGCAGGCCTCGAGCAGCCGGTCGAGCTGGGCACGCTCACGCAGGATCAGATCAGCGCGCTCCGGCTGCTCATCGATGACGGCAAGCTGCCGGGCTTCGATATCAAGACGGACGACCCGCAGGTCATGGTCGCCTATGCCAGCGGGGTCGGGGTCATGGACGAGCGGTTCCTCACCGTGACCTCGACCATCTTCACCAACTCGATCGTGCGCATCCCCACCTCGAGCGCGACCGGCGACGTGTCGGCCGAAGCCGAGGTCATAGCCACGGCTCTGGGTCTTGCTCCTGAGAACGTCGCAGCTGAACTCAACTCGCCGTCCAAGCCGGGCGTGGAACAGGTACTCGACTTCGGCACGCTAACCCAGGACCAGCTCACGGCGCTCCGCCAGATCATCGACGACGGTCAACTGCCCGACATTAAGATCAAGAACCAGCCGGCGACCTCCATTGCCATCAACCCGAACACCGATCAGGAGTCGTACGTGGCGACGGGCGCCTCCATCCTCCTGGTCAAGGTCAACCCGTCGGGGAACGGGACGATCACCAAGGCGAGCGAACAGACGCTCAAGAAGATGCCCGGCGAGATCACGAAGATCGTCTTCGACAACTCGAACAAGATCGCCCAGGCCCTCGGCCGCACTCCCGACGGATCGGGCTGGACCGTCTATGCGATCGAGAGCAACGGCAACGCCGTCTTCTCGGACGCCAGATTGCCGTGGGAGCCGGTCGCCATAGGGGCGGACGCAACGCCTCAAATGCCCAACACCGACCGCCAGGATCTGCTCGCTTTCGCTCCCAACGGGGACATGGCCCAGGTCGACATCGGCCAGTTCGCCTTCGCGTGGCGCATCGTGGGAGTTCTCTTTGGCGCCCTCATGGCGGTCTGCCTCTACCTGCTGGCGCGGCTCCTCTTCCGCCGCCGCTCGGTCGGGCTTCTGGTTGCGCTGTTCTCGTGCGTGGACGGGATGCTGTTCGCCCAATCGCGCATCGCCATGAACGACACGTACGTTGGCGGTTTCCTCTTACTGGGCTATTTGGTGTTCGCCTACCTGTGGCTCGGCGGCGACAAGAAGGGCCGCAAGCCGTGGCTCGCCTTCTGGCTGGGGATGCCGCTGCTCGGCGTGGTCTTGGGCCTTGCCCTGGTGTCGAAGTGGGTCGCCGTCTATGCCATCTTGAGCATCGGCATCCTGATCCTCATACGATCGGCGCTGGGACGGCTCGTTACGGTCCTCGGTTTGGTCGCCGGGACGGGCATCCTCGGTTGGATGGCGATCGCCGAGATGAAATCCTTGCCGGGGACGGGAAACATCCCCGAGTTGCTGGTCGTCCTGGGGGGAGGCCTGGCGATCTTCGTAGGCGGTGTGTACTACGCCATGAAGCGGGCGCGGACGACGCCGGACAAGGTGCTGTTCGTTGCGGTCGCGGCCCTGATCAGCGTGCCGATCATGTTCTGGGCGATGAGGTTCTATCCGGCGCCCGACCAGAACGGCGCCCAGAACTACATGTTCTTCCTGATTATGTTCGTGGCGACGGCAATCGTGTCGGCCGTCAAC
>Ga0209745_1001246_pt1 | contig 15356 bp, 15 predicted proteins | sample BarGraNGADG00312_FD_184495 | JGI IMG/M metagenome (GOLD analysis project Ga0209745, IMG submission 184495) | Arctic peat soil microbial communities from Barrow, Alaska - Barrow Graham LP Ref core NGADG0004-312 (SPAdes) (version 2) | ecosystem: Environmental > Terrestrial > Soil > Wetlands > Peat... | reverse complement strand
GGGCGGCCGTACCAGCCGTGTTCGTCGGACGACCGTTCGAAAGTGGCCACCACATCCGGTACGTCGACGTGGACAACACGGGTGGCGGACGGATGGCCACCGAGCACCTCGTGCGCATCGGCCGCCGACGGATCGGCACGATCGCGGGCCCGCAGGACATGTCCCCCGGCTTCGACCGCCTGACCGGTTGGTCGGCCGCGCTCGCCGAGGCCGGACTGGCGAATGGCGCCGTCGCCTACGGCGATTTCACGACGCGGGGGGGCGCACGCGCCGCGGAGCAGCTCCTGGCCGAGCACCCGGAGGTCGACGCCCTCTTCGTCGCGTCCGACCTGATGGCCGTCGGCGCGCTCGGCGTGCTCGCCAGAACCGGGCGACGTGTGCCGAACGACGTCGCGCTCGTCGGTTACGACAACATGGCCCTCGCCACCTCGACGTCACCCCCGTTGACCACCATCATCAACCCAGCAATCGCACTCGCCCGCGCCGCCGGGAAGATGCTTCTCGACCTGCTCGCCGGCAAGCCGGTCGGACCGGAACCCGTCATCTTCGCGCCCGAGCTGGTGATCCGGCTCTCCACCTAGACAAACGCTTCCCCGATGGTCAGGACACGTGGCCGAAGCGGTGCAGCGTCCGGCTGATCGCCTGCTCACGCAGCACGGTGAGCAGCTCGCGCCGCCCGCTCGCAAGCACCGGACCATCCAGCACCGTCACGGCGCCGACGCGTGTCCGGGCCGCCTCGCGGAGACCGGGCGCGTCGCCCACCACGCGGATCCGCCCGCTCACGAGACCGTCGCGCACCTGGCTCGCGAAGTCGACATCGTCCTGCGTCGCGAGCCGGCTCACAGTGACCGGCACACCGGCGCGCCGGGCCGCCGACACCACGCGCGCGACCGCGCGCTCCCGCGCCCCCGCCCCGACACGGACCAGGAGGTGCGGCACGGGCCGGTACCGCAGCACGTTCGACTCGACGCGCAGACCGCTCGGGTCGTGCTCCGGGCCGAACTCGGCCTCCCACCAGCGCTCGTCGTCGGCCGAGGCCCACGCGAGCCAGGCCTCGTCGGCGACGGGACCGTCCCCGGCGGGGACCTCCGGACCGTCGGACCAGTGGCCCAGCTCGGCGACGTAGTTCGGTCCGCCCGCCTTGGCGCCGGGGCCGATCGACGATGCCTTCCACCCGCCGAACGGCTGGCGGCGCACGATGGCCCCGGTGATGTGGCGGTTCACGTACGCGTTCCCGACCTCGACCCGATCGAGCCACGTCGCGATCTCGTCCTCGTCGAGCGAGTGGATGCCGCCGGTCAGACCGAACGCGACGCCGTTCTGTACCTCGATCGCCTCGGTGAGCGTCGCGACGCGGATGACTCCGAGAACCGGGCCGAAGACCTCGGTGGTGTGGAAGAAGGAGCCGGGCGCGACGCCGTACTTGACGCCGGGGGTCCACCGGAAGCCCTCGTCGTCGAGGCGGCGCGGCCGCACCAGCCACTCCTCGCCCGGATCGAGGATCGTCAGCGCACGCAGAAGCTTGCCAGACGCCGGCTCGGTGAGCGGGCCCACGGTCGTGGCCAGGTCGGTGGCCACCCCGACGCGGAGCGAGCTCACCGCGTCCGCAAGCTGGCGACGCAGCCGGTCGGACCGGCCGGCCGAACCCACCAGGATCAGGAGCGATGCCGCGGAGCACTTCTGGCCAGCGTGCCCGAAGGCCGACCGGACCACGTCTGCGACCGCGAGGTCGACGTCGGCCGAAGGGGTCACGACCAGGGCGTTCTTGCCCGAGGTCTCCGCGATCACGTCCAGGTCCGCCCGCCAGGAGGAGAACAGCGCGGCCGTCTCGATCGAACCGGTGAGCACGACCCGGGCCACGTCCGGGTGCGAGACGAGGCGTTGGCCTGCGGCGCGCTCGGACGCGAGCACGACCTGCAGCACATCCCGGGGCACCGCGAGCTCGTCCATCGCGCGGTGCACGGCCGACACGGCCACCTGGACGCACCGCGGGGTCAGGTGCGCGGGCTTGACCAGCACCGGCGAGCCCGCCACGAGCGAGGCCAGGACCGAGCCGACCGGGATCGCGACCGGGAAGTTCCACGGCGGCGTCACGACGGTCAGACCCGCGGGCCGGAACCGCGCCCCGGGAATCACGCCGTCGACCAGCCGCTCGGCCTGCTCGGCGTAGTACCGGGCGAAGTCGACGGCCTCGCTGACCTCAGGGTCCGCCTCCGTGACCGTCTTGCCGGCCTCGGAGACCATGGTCGCGACGAGGTCGCCGCGCGCCTCCTCGAGGTAGGTGGCCGCACGGCGCAGAACCTCAGCGCGGTCGTGCGGCGACGTGGCGGCCCAACCGGCCGCGACCGCCGAGGCACGCGCCACCGCGGCGTCGGCGTCCTCAGCCGACGCAATGGTCACCGCGGGGGGCGCCGGGACCTCGCGCAGCACGAGGTCGGCGGCCCAGCGGCGGGACGCCGCGACGGCCGCATCGGTGTCCGGGGTGTTCGCGAACGGCGCGTCCGGTGCGACCGGTCCACCGGCTCGCGGCCGACGACGCGGCTCGGTGGACGGCTCGTCGGCGTCGCGCACGGACGCCAGGAACGACTCCCGCTGACCGGCGAGCCGGGCGGCGGGGTCGGTCGCACCCAGCGCGAACAACGAGTGCAGGAAGTTCTGCGGGGCGGCGTTCTCCTCCAGGCGGCGGATCAGGTAGGAGATCGCGACGTCGAAGTCGGCCCGCGCGACCACGGGCGTGTACAACAGGACCCGGCCGACGTCGTCGCGCACCGCGCGCGCCTGCGCCGGCGCCATGCCCTGGAGCATCTCGATGTCGAGCGCCTCGGTGACGCCACGCCCGGTCGCCATCAGGTGCGCGAGCGCAACGTGGAACAGGTTGTGGCTTCCGACGCCGACCCGGACGTGCGCGGCGCGCTCGGGGCGCAGGGCGCGCTCGACCAGGCGGACGAAGTTGGCGTCCACCTCGGCCTTCGTCACGTACGGCGCCTGGGCCCAACCGTGCAGCTCGGCCTCGACGGCTTCCATCGCGAGGTTGGCGCCCTTGACCAGGCGGACCTTGATGCGGGCGCCCCCGGTCTCCCGCCGGCGCTCGGCCATCGCGGTGATCTCGTCCAGCGCGGCGAGCGCATCGGGCAGGTAGGCCTGCAGGACGATGCCGACCTCGAGGTCGCGCAGCTCCGGGTCCACGAGGATCCGCTCGAACACCTGGGTGGTGAGGGCGAGGTCCTTGTACTCCTCCATGTCCAGGTTCAGGAACGTCCCGTGCCGCGCGGCTGCGACGTACAGCGGCCGGAGCCGCGCGACAACGCGGTCCCGGCTGCCTGCCGTGTCCCACGTCGAGAGCTGGCTCGCCACGGCGGAGACCTTGATCGAGACGTAGTCGACGTCCGGCCGCTCGATCAGCGCGCGCACGCGCTCGAGGCGGTTGGTCGCCTCGCCCTCGCCGAGCACGGCCTCGCCGAGCAAGTTCAGGTTGAGCCGGAAACCCTCGGCCCGGGCGGCCGCGATGTGCGCCGCGAGCCCGCCGCCGGCGTCAGCCACCAGGTGCCCGATCAGCTGGCGCAGGCGGAACCTGGCGGCCGGGACGACGACGCGCGGCAGCAACGGCGCCGCGCGTGTTCCGAGCCCGAGCAGGGTGCGGTCCACCGGTCCGAGGAAGCTGCCCGCGGCGGTCGTGTAAGCGGCCAGCGCCGCGAGCTCACGCCCGGCGACCTCCACGTCCTGCGGCCGGGCCACGCGGTCGACGAACCGGACCGCGAGCTCGAGGCCGGCCGGATCGGAGACCAGCGCGGCGAGCCGTCCGGTTGTGCGCTTCTCGCGCGGCGTCTGACCTGCTGCTGTGGTCTCGAGCCACCGGTTCACGAGGTCGATGGCCGCATCGGTGAGAGACATCGTGCTCATGGTCATGTCCGGAATCGTCCTGCTGGCACCGCTACCGCGTCTTGTACCGATCTCCCGCGGGGCCTGACGCTTTGTCGCCTCTTGTACTCTCCGGTCTGTGATGGCGCCACGCCTCAAGGTCCCGAGCGAGCCTGCTGCCTCCTGGCCGGCGGCGGTGACGGTGCTACGCGCCCTCAGCCCGGAGATGCTCCTGCTGATGGACGAGCTCTCCGCGACGATGTTCTGCGCCAAGGACGCCGCTGGACGTTACGTCGCGGTCAACCAGGCCTTCGTCGACCGCACAGGTGAGCGCTCCCGCCGCAGCGTGATCGGGCGACGCTCGGCGGACCTGTTCGTGCCGCACCTGGCCGAGCACTACACGCAGCAGGACCGCATCGTCCTGGACACCGGCCGGCCGCTGCGCAACGAGCTCGAGCTCATCCGACGGCCCGGCGGGGTGCCCGGCTGGTACCTGACGGCGAAGCTGCCGGTGCGTGCGGGCGACAAAGTCGTCGGCATCGTGAGCGTGTCCCAGGACCTGCGGACCTACGACGCCGCCGACGTCGCCGTCAACTCCCTCTCGCGCGTCGTCGCGCTCGTGCACGAGCGCCTCTCCCAGCAGATCAGGGTCGCCGACCTGGCCCGGGCCGCGGGTTGCTCGACGTCGACCCTCGACCGCCGCATGCACAAGGTGTTCTCGCTGTCCCCGCAGCAGTTCGTGCTCCGGACCCGGATCGATCACGCCACCGCGCTACTGGCGGCGGGCGAGCTGTCGATCGCGCAGGTCGCGACCGAATCGGGGTTCTACGACCAAGCGGCCTTCACCCGCACGTTCGGCCGCCTCACAGGCGAGACCCCGGCCCAGTTCCGCCGCCGCGCGGTCCCCCGCTGACCGGCGTCCGCGGCGCGTAGGTCATCATGGACGGGTGACCTTGGCGACGATGCCGACCCGGGACCGACGCCGCAGACCCGCGGTCGGGCGCCGCACCGCGCTCGGGCTCGCACTCGGGCTCACCGTGCTGTTGGCGGTCGCGAGCGCGGGCGCCGGGGTCGACGCCACGCTCGACGCCGCGCGCGCCACGCTCGCCCGAGCGAACCCCCCGCCGCCGCCGGCCGCGCTCGCGACCGCCGGCATCGCGGTCGACACGGCGCGCGGTGAGGTCGAGGCGGCCCAGTCCCAGTGGCAAACCGAGACCGACGCTGCGGCGGCTGCGAGCGCAGTCCCGCAGCACGCCGCCGCCCCGCCGGTGGCGACCCCCGGCGTCCCGGTCTGGGTCACGTCGATCCCGACCGCGGACGGCGACGGCTCCAACGGCCACATGCCGGCGTCGGCCATGTGCCTGATCCCGTGGGGCACCGACCAGATCGGCAGCCCGCAGTACCTGCGCTGCGACGCTGCCGACGCACTCGGCCGCCTGAACGACGCGTTCCACGCCCACTTCGGCGAACCGATCGCGATGGACCTCACCTACCGCTCGTACGCGGAGCAGGTCGCGATCCGCGCCTACTACGGCGCCCTGGCGGCCAAGCCCGGCACGTCGAACCACGGCCTGGGGCTCGCGCTGGACGTCCAGGCGTGGCCCGATGTCTACGGCTTCGGCACCGACCGGTACGCGTGGCTCGTGGCGAACGGCCCGACGTTCGGCTGGGTCTCGCCGCCGAGCGTCGCGCAGAGCGCGGCGTACCCCGAGTACTGGCACTTCGAATACCGCCCGTGACCCGCCCCGGCCGGTCCGGGGCGGCGCGGCGCCCGACGGCGGTCGGCAGGTGGCAGGGTGGGGCCGGCGAGAATGCTCGACCGGTCGGCGACGGTGCCGGTCGGAAGATCTTCGCCCACTGAAGAAGGTCGACCCGCATGACCGTGCCCGGCACGCCCACCGACAAGCCGCTACCCACTCCGCTGGCGACCGCGCAGGCCCAGCTCACGAGCGCGGTGAAGATCCTCGGGTACGACGACGGGCTGCACGCGATGCTCGCCACGTGCCGGCGCGAGATCAACGTCGCGATCCCCTTGCGGCGGGACGACGGGAGCACCTCGCTCTTCCGGGGCTACCGCATCCAGCACAACATCTCGCGGGGCCCAGGCAAGGGCGGGCTGCGCTACGCGCCGAACGTCGACCGCAACGAGATCCGCGCGCTCGCGATGCTGATGACCTGGAAGTGCGCGGTCGTCGATCTGCCGTACGGCGGCGCCAAGGGCGGCGTCACGATCGATCCCCGGGACTACTCCAAGCTCGAGCTCGAGCGGGTGACCCGCCGGTACACCAGCGAGATCATGCCGATGATCGGCCCGGAGCGGGACATCATGGCACCCGACATCGGGACGAACGAGCAGACCATGGCCTGGGTCATGGACACGTACTCGGTCAACAAGGGCTACACGATCCCGGCCGTCACGACCGGAAAGCCGCTCGCGATGGGCGGGTCCCTGGGCCGCGCGACCGCGACGTCGCGCGGCGTCGTGCACGCGACCCGCGCGGTGCTGGCCGACGCGGGGGTCGGCCTCGACGAGGTCCGGGTCGCTGTGCAGGGGTTCGGCAAGGTGGGCTCCCACGCGTGCCGCTTCCTGGCGGAGGCCGGCGCCAAGGTGCTCGCCGTGACCGACCAGTACGGCGGGGTGCACGCCCCGGCCGGACTGGACATCGGCGCGCTGCTCGCGCACGTCGCCGAGACCGGCAGCGTCGTCGGGTTCACGGGCGGGGACCATCGACAACCCGGCACTGCTGGCGCTCGACGTCGACGTGCTGATCCCCGCGGCGGTCGAGGTTGTGCTGACCGAAGCGACCGCGGCGACCGTCAAGGCCCGCTGGGTCGTCGAGGGGGCCAACGGGCCGACGACGGCGGCCGGTGACCGCGTGCTCGCCGAGCGCGCCATCGTCGTCGTGCCCGACATCCTCGCGAACGCGGGCGGCGTCGTCGTCTCCTACTTCGAGTGGGTGCAGGCCAACCAGGCGTACTGGTGGACCGAACGGGAGATCGAGTAACGCCTCGAGCACCGCATGCTCGGCGCGTACGCCATGGTCGCGCAGACCTCGCGCGCGGACGGCCTCACCCTGCGTAACGCCGCCCTGACTATCGTTCCCTTGGCCCCGGCTCAGCTGCGACCAGGGGTCGGGGGCCCCACAGGGCCAGGGTCAGTCAGTCGTCGGTGGGCTGCCGGTTCGCCCATTCGGTGAGCGTGACGCGCGCGCCCGTGTAGAACGGGGTCTCCTCGCGCACGTGTCGGCGCGCCTCGGTGTTCCGCATCTCGCGCATGAGGTCGACGATGCGGTGCAGCTCGTCGGCCTCGAACGCGAGGATCCACTCGTAGTCGCCAAGGGCGAAGGCGGCGAGCGTGTTGGCGCGCACGTCCGGGTAGCCCTTCGCGGCCTGACCGTGCTCAACGAGCATGTCCCGTCGCTCGACGTCGGGCAGCAGATACCAGTCGTAGGACCGCACAAACGGGTAGACGCACAGGTAGTCCCGCGGCGGTTCCCCTGCGAGGAACGCCGGCAGGTGCCCGCGGTTGAACTCGGACGGGCGGTGCAGCGCGGCGACCGACCAGACAGGCAGCAGGTGCCGGCCGAGCTCGCTCTTGCGCAGACGCTGGTAGGCGCCCTGGACGGCCCCGATCGACTCGCCGTGCCACCAGACCATCAGGTCGGCATCGGCGCGCAGTCCGCCCACGTCGTACCACCCGCGCACCTGCAGGTCGCCCCCGCCGTCCGCGACGGCGCCCTCCGCCCGCGCGATCACAGCGGCGCGCTCGACGTCGTCGGCGGGCAGCTCCCCGTCGAGAGCGAAGACCGACCACATCGCGTATCGGATGGCCTCGTTGGGGTCCGGGGTGGGTTGGGCCGTCATCATCGTGCGCTCCACTCTGTCGGGTTCGCCTCTTCGCCGCACGCGGCGGGTCGGCCGCTCTCGACACCGACTCGCTGTCGACAGCAACCGGAGCGGCACACGTCCGGCCACGCGCCGAGCTCACCCACCGTAACGCGCTCGACGGCCTCGCCGCGCTCCGCGGCGGCGCGCTCGAGCACCATGTCGACCAGCCCAGACACGAACACCGGGCTGGCCGAGACGGTGCCTGCGCGCACTGCCTTCATACCGAGCCCGCGCGCGATCTCGAGCGCCTCGATGTCGAGGTCGAAGGCGACCTCCATGTGGTCGGAGACGAAGCCGATCGGCGAGAGGACCACCGACCGCTCCCCGGCTCCCGCCAGCTCGCCGAGGACGTCGTTGACGTCCGGGTCGAGCCACGCCTGCTGTGGCGGCCCGGAGCGCGAGCAGAACGCCAGGCGCCAGGCGACCGGGCGTCCGATCCGCTCCCCGACCTGGGCGGCGACAAGGGCGGCTACGTCCCGGTGCTGGGTGCTGTAGCTGGGCTGGTGCACGCCCGACGCCTCCTCCATCACGATCGGGATGGAGTGGGTCACGAAGACAAGCGGTGTGTCCGAGCCCGGGCAACCAAGCTTCGCATACGCCGCTACGACGGCATCGGCGTTGGCCCGCACGAAGCCGGGGTGGTTGAAGTAGTGGCGCAACTTGTCGACGGCGAGCACAGTGCCCGGCGTGACGTCGTCGCCCACCTGTTCCGCCAGCTCTGCGAGGCTTGCCGCGAGGTGCTCGCGGTACTGCCGACAGCCCGAGTACGAGCCGAAGGCACTCGTCACGATGGTGAGCACGCGGTGCGCGCCCTGCGCGCGCAGGTCCGCGAGCGCACGGGTGGTGTACGGCTTCCAGTTGCGGTTGCCCCAGGCGATCGGCACATCAAGCCCGCGGCGAGAGAGTTCAGCACGTAACGCGTCGACCAGCGCGAGATTCTGGCCGTTGATCGGGCTCCGGCCGCCGAACAGGTCGTAGTGCGCACCGACCTGGACGAGCCGTTCCTCAGGGACGAGCGTGCCCAGGGTCACGTTGCGGAGAAACGGCAGCACGTCCCCGGGCGCGTCGGGTCCGCCGAACGAGCAGAGCAGGATCGCGTCATAGGGCGTCGCGTCGGCGTGCACGGTACGGGGGGTCACGCCCAGATCATTCCATCCCCGTCAGCCCTTGACGGCTCCGCCGAACCCGGCACTGCGCGGGAACACGAGGAATCCCCTGGCCCCGGCCGGACGGAGGGTCGTCCCCGAACTCAGGTGGGCGTGGGCGTGCGCGCGAGCTCGTCCGAGATCGCGCCGGCCCAGGCAGCCACGGCGGCCAGATCGCGGTTGTCGCCGTCCTTGCCCCGCGCGGCGGCGATGAGGGCGCTCTCGGCCGAACTGAGGACGCTGCGGTCGAGCCTGCCGCCGAAGGCCCGATGGCCCCTGGCCCCGATGGCGCGGACCAGCGCCTGCGTCTCCGCGGGCGAGTTGGCCGCGGCAGCGGGCGCCGTCGCCAAGCCCGAGGAGAAGAGCCAGACCGGCCGCTCCGTCAGCTCGGAGGCGAACCGACGCGCGAACTCGCACGCGGCGGGCAGCCAGTGCGCTGAATAGACGGCCGAGCCGAGCACTACGGCGTCGTAGGGATCGATAGCGACCACACGCTCGGGGTCCAGCAGATTGGCGGCGTGCCCCCGGGACCGCAGCTCGGCCGCGACTCGCGCGCCGATCTCGCTCGTTCCGCCGTGTCGCGACGCAACCGCTACCAGAACCCGCATCGCCGTGCCCTCCCGTCGGTCCGGCGTGCGCCGGATCTGCATGTCCATGGTCAACCGGGTCACCGCCGCGCCACCAGGCCGGAAGTCCCGACGCCACGTGGCCCCACGGCGACCCGAGCCGCGCACGGGCAGTGCAGGTAGTACGGCCCGCGCTGCTATGTCCCGTGCACGACCCTCCCCAGGACCTAGGCTGAGAGCTGTGCAGACAGACGGCGCGCGCGTCACCTACGTCTTGGTGGACGGCGAGAACATCGACGCGACACTCGGCTCGTCGATCCTCAACGGTCGCCCGACACCCGAACAGCGTCCCCGCTGGGAGCGGGTGCTCGACTTCGCAGAGCGCACGTGGGGGCAACCCGCGAAGGGGCTCTTCTTCCTCAACGCTTCATCGGGCACGATGCCGATGTCGTTCGTCCAAGCCCTGGTGGCCCTCGGCTATCAGCCGATCCCGCTGGCGGGAGAAGCCCACGAGAAGGTCGTCGACATCGGCATCCAGCGGACGCTCGCGGCGCTTCTCGACCGGCCCGGCGACGTCGTGCTGGCGAGCCATGACGGGGATTTCGCACCGGACATCGAGAAGCTGCTCGCGAGCGACCGCCGGGTGGGCTTGCTCGCGTTCCGCGAGTTCACGAGCGGCGGGCTCAGCCAGCTCATCGAGCACGGCCTCGAGCTCTGGGACCTCGAGAACGACGTGCAGGCGTTCAACGTGCGGCTCCCGCGGCTGCGGATCATCCCGCTCGCCGAGTTCGACCCGCTCGTCTTCCTCTGACCGCGGACTGGACCGCTAGCTCCCAGCGCGGCGCACCCACCAGATCGCGCCCGCGGCGAGAAGCATGACGACGCCGGTTCCGGCGACAACCGCCCAGGGCGAGATGCCGGTCGAGAGCACGCCCGCGTCGGGCTCGGCAGCAGGGGTCGCGGTGGCCGACGGCGTGGGTGCGGGCGTGTCGGTGACGGTCGGGGTCGGGGGTCCCGCGGCCACTGCGGTTGCGGCTGAGGTCGCGGTGAACGTGAACTGACCCGAGACGGGATGACCATCGGCGGAGGTCACACGCCACTGCACCGTGTAGGTACCGGCCGGGCGCGAAGCGGCCAGCGGCTGGCTGACGGTCGAGCCGACCAGGACCGGCGCTCCGGCGCTGACAGTGGTGCCGTCGGGCCCGAGAACCCGGATCTGTGTCCCCAAGGCGATCGCAGGCTGGTCAAAGACCAGCTCCACCGTTGCGGGGGCCACCTCGACCGTCGAACCGTCCGCCGGGGTAACCGAGATCAGGGCGTCGTGCGCCGACGCCGGTGCCGCGGGGGCCCCGAGCACAAGGACCACCGCGAACAGTGCGAGGACAGCGACGAGGAACGCGCGCGTGAGGCGCAGCGGTCCGGTCGTCGGCGAGGTCATGAGCCGTCCAGGGGCCTCCGGCAGGCTCTCGAGGGCTTCCCATGGCCTCACGTCAGGCTGTCCGACGCCGCAGCGTGGTCGCTCCCACGGCGACCGCGACGACGATGAAGCCGGCGATCACACCGACGTCCCCCCAGATAGCGGTGACGTCGATGTCGGCTGCGAGCGTCTGCATCGCGTCGACCCCGTAGGTCAGCGGCAGCACCACCGAGATCGCCTCCAGGACGGCCGGCATCTGGTCGCGCGGCATGACCAGACCGCACAGGATGAGCTGCGGGAAGATGACCGCCGGCATCATCTGGACCGCCTGGAACTCCGTGCGTGCGACGGCCGAGGCGGCGAGCCCGAGCGCCGTACCGAGCACAGCGTCGAGCACTCCGACGAGGATGACCGCCCAGAGCGGACCGGCGACATTCATCCCGCACACCCCGACGGCGAACGTCACCACGACCACCGCCTGGACAGCTGCGATGAGCCCGAACGCGAGCGCATAGCCGACGACGACGTCACCACGCCGGACCGGCATCGTCATCAAGCGCTCGAGCGTGCCGCTCAGCCGCTCGCGCAGCATGGTCACGCTCGTGACGATGAACATCACGATCAGCGGGAAGATCCCGAGCAGGGTCGGGCCCAGTGTGTCCAGCACCGGTGTCCCGTTGAACATCCAGGCCACCAGGCCGAGGAGCAGGCAGGGGAGCAACATGATCAGGGCGATCGTGCGCGGGTCGTGCCGCACTTGACGCAGCACGCGGGCGGCGGTGGCGAGGCTCATCCGCGGGCTCATCGGGCACCCGCCTCGACCAGTACGAGAAAAGCGTGCTCGACATCGGGCGCACCCGTACGTGCCAGCAGCTCGGGCAGCGTCTCGTCGGCAAGGAGGCGCCCGTCGCGCATGAGCAGCAACCGGTCGCAGCGGACCGCCTCGTCCATCACGTGGCTGGAGACGAGAAGGGTCGCTCCTGTCGCCGCGAAGCGCGCGAACAGGTCCCACAGATCGCGACGCAGCACCGGGTCCAGGCCGACGGTGGGCTCGTCCAGGACGAGCAGGCGGGGCGTGCCGAGCAGCGCGACCGCGAGCGAGACCCGCGTCTTCTCCCCACCGGACAGGTTCGCGACACTGCGGCCGGCGTTGGCGGTGAGGCCGACAGCATCGAGAACTCGAGCGACGTCGTCGGCCCCGGTGCCGAGCAGTGCCGCGAAGTACCGGAGGTTCTCCGCGATCGTGAGGTCCGGATAGACGCTGGGCGCCTGGGTCACGTAGCCGACCTCGTGACGAAGGCCAGCGTCGCCAGCTGGGCGACCGAGGACCTCGACCGTTCCGCCCGCCACGACCTGAACGCCGACGATCGCGCGCATGAGGGTGGTCTTGCCGCTGCCGCTCGGCCCGAGCAGGCCGACGACCTGGCCGGCAGGAACGGCCAGGTCGACCCCAGGGATGACCTCCGCCCCGCCCCGCACCACACGCAGCCCGGTGATGCGGATCACCGCACCGCCAGGGGACGCGCCGTTCTCTCCGGGGTCGGGTGGTCCCGCGCCATCGGGATTCTTCATGTGAGAGACACTCCTCTTCCGCGGCGGGGCGGGAGGGCCGACGCTCACTCCGGCACGCTACCGCCGAGGCCTACCGCACCCCACCAAGGCTCGCTGCTCCCAGCCTCGACGATGTACCCCGCCCCGCCGGCGCCCAGGCCGTACAGATGTCAGGCCGTACAGATGTCAGGCCGTACAGATGTCAGGCCGTACAGATGTCAGGCCGTACAGATGTCAGGTGTCGCTCAGCTGGATACGGCACGCTCGATATCGGGTCGCGGGCGGGGGTCAGCGCCGGAATCCGAGGCGAGCGCTCGTGCGTTGTCTGTCGTTGCGGGCACCTTCCGAGCGGGCGCACCAGCTGGCCGTCGCACGTCGCGTTTGCGAGGAACAACCGGATCGGCACGAGACGAGCGCGACCCCCGAGATCGGGCCTGCCGGGGCAAATGGGCTGATACTCGTGCGCATGGCCACCACGTCACCGGCGGGTCCCGGGCCAAGGCCCGGCAGCGAGCAGCACCGGCCGACTCGGGGGACTGGGCTCGCTGCCCTCGCAGGGATCTTGGCGGCGGCGACCACGCTCGGTGTCGCGCAGCTGATCGCGGCGATCGTCTCCCCGGATGGCGCGCCGCTCATCGCCGTCGGCGGTGCCTTCGTCGACGCGACCCCGCTGTGGCTCAAGAACTTCGCTGTTGCGACCTTCGGCACTGCGGACAAGACGGTCCTCCTGATCGGTATGGGCCTCATGATCACCGCACTCGCCGCGGTTGCCGGCATGCTCGCTCGCCGCCGGTGGTGGCTCGGGGCCGGGCTCGTCCTGCTGCTCGCGGCCGTGGGCGGAGTGGCTGCGGCAACGCGGCCGGGTGCGGGGGCACTCGCCCCGCTGCCCAGCCTTGTCGGCGCAGCCGCCGGGCTGTTCGCGCTCCGCGCGCTCATCGCGCGTGCCCCCGAAGACGCCGTGGTCCCCGAGCCCGCTCCAACCCTCGCCGACGCACCTGACCGGCGCTCCTTCCTGACGGCAGCCGTCCTGACAGCGGCCGTCGCCGCGCTCACCGCGGCCGGCGGACAGCTGCTCGGACAGGCGACGCGAACTGTCCGAACCGCCCGCGACGCGCTCCGGCTACCGGGTGCGGCCCGGCCGGTGGCCGCGCTGCCTGCGGACGTGCAGTCCCCCGTCGCCGGCGTGGTCCCGTTCGTCACGCCCAACCTGGACTTCTACCGGATCGACACCGCCCTGCTGGTCCCCCAGGTGGGTGCCGACACCTGGACGCTGCGGGTGCACGGCCTCGTCGAGGAGGAGGTCGTCCTCACCTTCCAGGAGCTCCTCGCCGCGAGCCTCATCGAGTCGTGGGTCACACTCACGTGCGTCTCCAACGCCGTCGGCGGCGACCTGGCCGGCAATGCGAAGTGGCTCGGCTACCCCGTCCGCGAGCTCCTGGCGCGTGCGCGCCCGAAGGCCGACGCCGACATGGTGCTTTCCACCAGCGCGGACGGCTTCACAGCATCGACGCCGCTCGGCGCGCTCACCGACGGACGGGACGCCATCCTCGCCATCGGCATGAACGGCGAGCCGCTCCCCGTCGACCACGGCTTTCCCGTCCGCATGGTCGTCCCCGGCCTGTACGGGTACGTGTCGGCCACCAAGTGGGTCGTTGACCTCGAGGTCACCCGCTTCGCCGACCGGAGCGCGTACTGGACCGACCGGGGCTGGTCGGCGACGGGCCCGATCAAGACGGCGTCGCGGATCGAGGTGCCGCGTCGCGGCAGCTCGGTCGCTGCCGGGCCCGTCGCGGTCGGCGGCACGGCCTGGGCGCAGCACCGCGGGATCACCGCCGTCGAGGTCCAGGTAGACGACGGCGCGTGGGCACCGGCCACGCTCGCCACCGAGGCCTCGGTCGATACCTGGCGCCAGTGGTCCTATGTCTGGGACGCCAACCCGGGAAAGCACCGGCTCACCGTGCGCGCCACGGACGCCACCGACGGCGTGCAGACGGGCAAGAACGCCGATCCCGTGCCCGACGGCGCGACCGGCTGGCACTCCGTCGAGGTGACTGTGAAGTAGTCCTGCGGGTCGACGACGTCGGGCGGCGCCACCAGGCGTCGGAACCCGGCCGCCGCGAACACCCGCTGCGCCGGTACACGAACTCCCCCGGTGACCTCGACGACCTCGTACATCGCGTCGTCGTGCCGCTCGCGCCGGAGGCGGACCGGCCAACAGGCGTCGATGACCGCGATCACGCGTTCACGGCAACGAACGGCCAGATGCCCAGGGCCACGTCGTAGCCGGTCGCGAGCGCGGAGCCGACCCATCCGATGACTTCGAGCCAGACCATGGCCGGAGGCTAGCCCGCCGTCCTAGCACCATCACCGACCAGCCGCCGAACCTCCGCCGATCAGCCGCCCGCGAACGGAGGCAGGACGTCCGCGACGTCCTCGTCGGCCATCGGCGCGAGGTTGTCGTCGAGTCGGTGGCCGTCCACCAGCACCGAGCAACGGGTGAGCACCCGTTCGAGCTCGGCGCCGTGCGCGGCAACCATGGCCGACCGGAGCTCGCCGAGGGTCCGCGCGGCGAGCGTCTCCGTCTGCACGCCGGCGGCTTCCGCGGCCGCGGCGAAGTAGCGCACCCTCGCCACGTCAGCTCCCCGAACCGTCGCGCCGGACCGGACGCCCAGGGGCACCGCCGACGCGGTTCACCCGCTCCACGTCGTCGATCCAGGCCAGCACGCCGCCCGCGAGGTGCGCGACGTCGTGGAAACCCGCGGCCTGAAGCGTCCGAACCGCCACCGCCGAGCGCGCACCACTGTGGCAGTGCAGCACGATGGTCCGATCTCGCGGCAGGTCCGGCAGCGCCCGGCCGTCGAGGATCCCACCCAGCGGGACCAGCACCGAACCAGCGATCGAGACGATCTCCCGTTCCCACGGCTCGCGGAC
>Ga0209745_1001243_pt1 | contig 15384 bp, 11 predicted proteins | sample BarGraNGADG00312_FD_184495 | JGI IMG/M metagenome (GOLD analysis project Ga0209745, IMG submission 184495) | Arctic peat soil microbial communities from Barrow, Alaska - Barrow Graham LP Ref core NGADG0004-312 (SPAdes) (version 2) | ecosystem: Environmental > Terrestrial > Soil > Wetlands > Peat... | reverse complement strand
CATTCAAGGAAATGCGGCAAGTTCCTAGATGTGCATTTATACCATCAAATACTTTTAGGCCTTTTTCATTCTGATTAAATCCGAGAAACAGAAAAGTTCTGGTGAAATTGCTGCACTGAGAGACACCCTGCATGATAGTTGCCCTGACCGGATTTGTTGTCATCCCTTTAATTACAAGCGGGTTAGGATTTCCTGACTCATCTTTCAGATCATACCTCAGGAATGATGAGAAATCGCGTATTGCAGCAAATCCGAGTCCCAGCACAAGGGGATCCTTTGCAGTATAGACCAGCTCATAAATAAAATCAGGCTGAAATCCGTTTTTTAGTGAAATTTTTGTAGTGCCGGGTATACCCGGAAAGCGCCCTTTAGTACAATCAGAAAATGCCCATTCGCTTTTAGGTATTGTATCGCGGCGATCTGATTCAAGAACCCTTTTTGTCAGAGCTAAACCAGTATTGTCCAGACTTACGGTCTCATAGCTGTAATGCGTCTGTCCAGTAAAAAACCCACTGCTCAGATTCAGCGTAGTAGTTTCAGAATTAACCTGGTATTCCGTCCGAAGAATGCCCGCGATGGTGTTCCCTTTATCACTTGCATAAGGCACTCTCATTGTCATGCGATTATTCCCTCTGAGAATATCGGCTTGCCAGGCACACCAGAAATAAATATAGCCGCGCCCGAGCAAAGCTGTATCGGCAGGAAATGCATTTCCGCGGTTTGGCAGGCTCAGAAAAAGCACACCGTTGCTTTTTACCATCTCGGCAGGCCTCAGAATTATAAAATCAGAAACATATTCAACCATTCCCCGGGAATTCCTTGGGGCAAGCTGAATATCCTGAATAATGCTGTTCAGCTTATTATCCGGATCAACTTCACCAAATGCCTGACCTGTAAGTTTTTCATATGATCCTGCCATTCCAAAAACCTTACCATCTAAATATGGTTCTGTTTTAGTGACAACAACCCTGTAAATCTTTGCTTGCAGAGGATTGCAAAACCAGGACAATATCAGAATAAACAACGGAAAAAAGAATCTGAATTTCATCAAAGGATTAAGGTATAATTAATAGACACACCGGAAGCAATTTTTATTCCTTGATAATGATCGATATTCAAATAAAAGTTTAAGCATTATTTTCATAACTTGCCATATTCTAAAAATAATCTTTAATCCATAAAATCACAATGTCATCCGACCGTATCAGTTCAATAGATATTATGCGTGGCCTGACACTCCTTCTGATGCTTTTTGTAAATGATCTAAACATGGATGTTGCTCCGGCATGGCTCGGTCATATGAAAGCTGATTTTGACGGGATGGGACTTGCCGACTGGGTATTTCCGGGATTTCTTTTCATGGTAGGAATGGCAATTCCTTTTTCTTTCTCAAAGAGGATCTCACAGGGAATGACTCTGGTAGAAAACAGCAAACACATTTTCACCAGGACGATAAGCTTATTGATAATAGGTGTTCTTATGCTTAATACGGGAAGGGTGAATCCGGACCTTACCGGAATGAGCCAAAACCTGTGGGCCCTGCTGATGTATTTTGCTGTCTTCCTTGTCTGGAATGACTATGTTAATAAAGATAAGAAGTATTTTACAGTCACCGGATTACGTCTGGCTGGAATAGCGATCCTTGTCCTGCTTGTCTTTAAATTCAAATCAGGTCAGCCCGAAAATCAAGGATCTTTAATCACAGGCTGGTGGGGGATTCTCGGACTTATAGGCTGGGGTTATCTTGTTTCAGCATTCACATATCTGTTTTGCCGTGAGTCGATCTTAAAGACCACCGTTGTTACGGTTTTCTTCCTTGTTCTTAACATACTTTCAGGATTGAAACTCGTTGAATTTCCTAATCCTGTAAAACTCCTGCTGGGTGTTTTAATTGAAGGGAACGTTCCTTTTATTGTTCTGACGGGTTTGACAGCCGGTCTGATCCTCAGAAAATCAGCTTCATCAGGACACAAAATGGTGATATTGAATTTAATTGCCACAGGAGCTTTCTGTCTTGTTGCCGGATTTATATTAAGGCGATGGTTCATTTTATCAAAAATACAGGCGACACCCAGCTGGGGACTGGTTTGCTGCGGCATAAGCTTCTTTGTCTTTACACTCATTTACCTGGTCACGGATGTCTATAAGAAAAAAGAATGGGCATCATTTTTTAAACCTGCCGGGGAAAACTCACTGACCACCTACCTGGCACCGGATATTCTGTACTATCTGATATGGATGACTGGTGTTCCTCTCCTGATCTATAAACAATCGGCAGAACCTTTGATTGTTGTAGGAGGATCCATCATCTGGGCCATTCTGATGGTGTGGCTGACAGCTCTCCTGAAACGATTGGGGATCAGTTTAAAGGTGTAACTATGATTTTTATCAGCGCCAATCTGCATAATCTGCGGGAAAACAAATAACCTTTCTCCCGCAGATCGCACAGGTTTATGCAGATTTTTCGCGGGTTACTTTCTGCTCATTGAGAACGGAAAGGCTTCATCTGAGGTACCCCTGCTTTTATCCGGACGATCCTGCATTTCAAACCTCAGTATTCCTCCAGCCTGCAGTTCGCCATGCCTGATATAATTTCTGCTTACTGATTTGCCGTTCAGCTTAATATCCCTTACATAAACATTCTCTTTCGAGTTTTCAGGGGCTTCAATAGTCAGTTTTTTTCCATTCTCAAATTCCAACACAGCTTTTTTGAATAATGGGGAACCGAAAACGTATTCATCCGTTCCAGGTGTAACAGGATAAAACCCCAGAGCTGAAAAAACATACCACGCTGAAGTCTGCCCGTTGTCCTCATCTCCGCAATAACCGTCCGGAAGATAATTGTAAAGCTTATCCATTACATTTCGGACATGATAATGGGTCTTCCATGGTTGTCCGGCATAATTGTAAAGGTAAATCATGTGCTGAACAGGCTGGTTGCCATGTGCATAATTCCCCATATTCATTATCTGCATTTCGCGGATCTCATGTATAACCTGACCATAATAGGAATAATCAAAAATCGGGGGAACTTCAAATACTGAATCAAGCTTGGCTGTAAAATAATTCTTCCCTCCCATCAGATCAATAAGTCCTTCCACATCCTGAAATACACTCCATGTATAGTGCCAGCTATTGCCTTCAGTAAATGCGTCACCCCATTTATAAGGACTGAATGGTGACTGAAATGATCCATCAAGATTTCTTCCGCGCATAAGCTTGCGGCCGGGATCAAACACATTTTTGTAATTCATTGCCCTTTTTCTGAACTTTTCAATTTCCTCTGCCGGACGGCCAAGCGATTCTGCAAGGCGGGAGATGCAAAAATCGGCATATGCATATTCCAGCGTCCTGGCAGCATTTTCGTTTATTCCTATATTATAAGGAATATATCCCAGTTCATTGTAATACTTTGCTCCAAGTCTGCCGACTGATGAAACTGGTCCTACACTGTCGGTATTCTTCAGTATTGCCTTGTAGAGAGTTTCTATATCATACCCTCTTATACCCTTGAGGTAAGAATCTGCTATAAGCGAAGCTGAATTGGACCCTATCATACAGTCGCGATGTCCAGGGCTTGCCCATTCAGGGAGCCAGCCGCTCTCCTTGTAAGTATTTACCAGCCCTTCCATGATCTGACTGTTCATGTCGGGATACATAAGGGTAAGAAATGGGAACAACGATCTGAAAGTGTCCCAGAAACCATTGTCGGTAAACATGTACCCTGGAAGGATCTCTCCATTATAAGGGCTGTAATGAACGATTTCTTTTTTCGCATTTATCTCAAAAAACTTCCTGGGGAACAAAAGCGTACGGTACATGCACGAATAAAATGTTCTCATCTGATCATCAGTGCCTCCTTCGACCCTGATTCGATTCAGCTGTTTATTCCATTCAGTTTTGGCCTCATCACATATTGTCTCAAAATCTTTTTCCCCGGTTTCATTTTCAAGGTTGAGAAGTGCCTGTTCATTACTTATAAAAGATGATGCCACACGAACATTTATTTTTTCTCCCCGTGAAGTCTTAAAACCCAGAACAGCTCCCACGTGTTCACCTTCCTCCTCCAGATCGTTCACATTCAGGACATTCCCATTCCACGTATGAGTGTATGCTAAGTCTTTATCGAATGTAATTACAAAGTAATTACGGAAATTGACAGGAACTCCGCCATGATTATTTCTGCAATAACCGATCACTTTTCGTTCAGAAGGAATGATCCTCACCATTGAACCCTTATCAAAAGCATCCAGAAGTATATAGGAAGAATCACCTGAAGGAAATGTAAATCTGAAAAGTGCGGTTCTTTCGGTTGGAGTCACTTCTGCTGTCACGTCATAGTCAGCAAGGTAGACACTGTAATAATATGGTTTTACAATTTCTGCCTTGTGCGAGAACCATGAGGCACGTTCCTCACCGGCAAACTTAAGCTTACCGGTTACTGCCATCAGTGAAAATGCACCATAATCATTAATCCATGGACTTGGCTGATGGGTTTGCTTTATCCCCTGAATCTTAAAATCATCATATGTGTAAGCCCAGCCGTTATTCATATTGCGCGTCTGAGGGGTCCAGAAATTCATTCCCCATGGCATAGCAATTGCAGGATAGGTGTTTCCTGTCGATAATCTGAATTCAGAATCCGTACCCATGAGAGGATTAACGAGTTCAACCGGGTCAAACACTTCCTCATTCTTTTGTTGCATTGAGCAACTTGCGATAATGCAAAATGAAGCGGCTGTTATATATTTAACAATTATTTTCATAATTCTTTGCGCTTAAAGAAGAAGTCCCCATGGAATTTGAAGAAATTATGCGAACTGGTATACTCATTATTCAAGTATGTGCTGAGAATTGAATTTACTCTCTCTTTTCTGTCCTTTTTACGATTGTGTATCTCAATCTGTATATACAAAGGTTTACATCTTTTAAGGGTCTCTGCTGCACCTTTAAGAACTTCCATCTCATGCCCTTCAACATCTATTTTCACAAGATCCATCTTTTGGATATTCAGCGAATCGAGAGTTTTAAACAAATAATTGCCATCGGCATCAGTACGAATATTTGTGGTCCCTACGTTCAAATTCAATTCTGAGCGGTGAAAACTGGAACCAAACTGCATATCGCATTTCCTTTCCTTATCGGATAGTCCAAATTCATTAACAGTGATATTTGGAATGTCATTCAGCCGTATAATATCCTTCATGTATTCAACCATTTTCGGATAAGGTTCAAATGCCTGCACTCTTAGATCAGGATTTAAAAGAGTAATAAAACTGTAAGTTCCGAAACACGCTCCTATATCAAAGAGTACCGGATCTTTGATCTTCTGACTAAGTTCCAGAAAGATTCTTATTTTCTCGGTTTCACGGACTATAGCCTGTCCGTTTTTTATGTTTCCTCTGAAGCTTCCGGTTGTGGCAGCAGCAAAATATGGTATTTTCAAATTTTTTCCGAGGTAGTTTCCAGTCAGGATCTTTTCATCAGGCGACATAATATTATTATTTTTAAATTATTATTAAACCGTTTCATGTATTCCAATTCCGGTCATTAAGGTGGACTAAATTAATATATTTGCTTTACAATTTATCATGATGATTGTCCATATCCATTTCCATTCCCACAAGACCGGGGTTACCAGGAGCGTCGAGAATATTATCCCCATTTTAAATAAATTTTCTGAGGTGTTGGTTTTCGGATATGGGATAGATGCTCCGAAGATAAGTCTGTCACATTTGTTAAGGCTTATCTATTCGGACGACAACCTGGTTATCCATGCACACCGGAACAATGAAATAATTTTTGCTTTGCTGCTGAGAACCCTGGGAGGAAAATTCAAACTTTTATTTACCCGGCATGCTGAGAGCAAACCTTCGCGTTTTACTGAATGGCTGATGAAAAAAGCCGATCACCTGGTTAGCCTGAGCTCCTCAATGTCAAAAAATCTGCCATGTCAGAATACTATAATTCGACATGGTGTAAATACGGAAATCTTCAACATTCATAAAAAGATAAATATAGAAGGAATCCAGCAAAAAAACCTGATCAGCGTCATCGGACGTCTTCGGCCCGCCAAGGGCCAGCTTGTGGTAATGAAAGCATTGATCCAACCCCTAAAAAATAATCCTGACTGGGGATTGCTGCTGATTGGTAAGATTGATGATAAAGAATATTCAGATGAAATAATTTCGATTGTCGGGGAAAACGGCATTTCTTCACAGGTACACTTCATGCCGGAAAGTGATGAAATCATCAACTATTACAGGGCAAGTACTATTGTTGTAATCGCTTCAGTATCTGAAGGTTTCTCTCTGGTCTGCCTGGAGGCCATGGCTTGCGGACTCATTACGATAGCAACAGAATCGGTCGGAATTCATTCTGAGGTTATCTCTCATGAAGAGAACGGATTCTTATTCCCAATAAACGACGACGAATGTCTGAGCCGTATCATTACTGGTGTAATGTCCAAAAAAGTAAGCCTCAACCCGGAAAAAATCAGACAGACTATCGTGGATAAATGGAGTGTTGAAAAAAATGTGAGGGAGTTATTGAAGCTGTATGGGACATAGGTCAATACGGATCAACATCGATTCCGATTTTTAACGCTGACGCCCCTTTTTCCTTCTCCAGCCTCTCAATTGCTGCGATTATAAGCTGCTTGGCCGGGGCTACAGGTTTTTCCCGTTCAAGCTTTATAAGTATTGTTTTGATATACCACAGCTGAACCTGTGAAATAAGCGGGGACTCAGGTCCGAGTACCATCTTCCCGAATTCTTTTTTCAGGTCCCGCCCAAGAACATCTGAAAAACTATTCAGAAGGTTTCTCTCTTTGTGCCTGATGCTTATTTTTATCATCCTGCAGAAGGGAGGATAATTGAAGGCTTTCCTTTCCTCCATTTGCATTTTGAACATGTTTTTGTAATCATGATTCAGCACGAGCCTTATTATCTTATTATCAGGATCTGAAGTCTGAATAATGACCTTCCCACGTTTCTGCCTTCTTCCTGCCCTGCCACTTACCTGCTCCATCAGCTGAAAACTTCTTTCGTGAGCCCTGAAATCGGGATAATTGAGAAGATTATCGGCATTTAATATACCGACAACTGTAAGATTTTCAATATCAAGGCCCTTTGAAATCATTTGTGTGCCAATGAGAATATCGGTCTGCTTTTCTTCCAGAGCCCGTATTAATTTGTCAAATGAATTCTTTCCTTTTGTTGTATCCTGATCCATCCTGGCCACTCTTGCCGAAGGGAATACAATTTTGATTTCATCCTCAATTTTTTCAGTTCCGAAGCCTCTGGTGGCCAGTCCGGGAAACTGGCAGTTGCCGCATTGTGAAGGAATTGTTGTCGAAAATCCGCAATAATGACAAACCATTCTGCCGACACCTTTATGGTAAGTAAGACTAACCGCGCACTGAATGCATTTTGGGATCCAGCCGCATTCGGGGCATTCGATATAGGGAGAAAATCCTCTTCTGTTCTGAAAAAGGATCACCTGTTCATTTTTGCCGAGAGCTTCATCCATTGCTCCAAGCAGCTGAGGAGTAAAGTGAGAGACCATCAGCTTTTTCCTGTAGGCCTCTCGAGAGTTTGCGATTATGATCTCCGGCAATTTTATCAAACCATATCTTTCCTTCAGATCAACAAGCCCGTATTTCCCGGATAAGGCATTGTTATAACTCTCGATTGACGGGGATGCCGAACCGAGTATTGTTTTTGCCTTATGCAAGCCGGCAAGTATAATTGCTGAGTCGCGGGCATGATACCTGGGGGCTGGGTCGTGCTGTTTATATGATCCGTCATGCTCTTCATCGACAATTACCAGTCCAAGGTCACTGAATGGCAGAAAGAGGGCAGATCTTGCCCCTATTACAAGCTTGTATTCTTTCCCCGGATCCAGTCCGGCCACACGGTTCCATATCTCAACTCTTTCAGGATTGCTGAAACGTGAATGGTAAATACCGGTTACTCCACTGAAATGTTTTTGAAGGCGTTGAATGATCTGGGTTGTCAGGGCTATTTCAGGCAGGAGGTAAAGTACCTGCCTGCCCTGCTTCAGCTGTTCCTCAATAAGATGGATATAGATTTCAGTCTTGCCGCTTGAGGTTACTCCATGCAGCAAAGCGATCTCCTTTTCGATGAAAATACCATGAATAGCATTAAATGCCGTATGCTGTTCTTTACTTAGTACTTTCAGAGGTTCGGCAGGCGATTCAGTATCTTTGAGCCTACCTGTTTCCAGCGAAAGCAATGATAAAATTCCTTTTCGTATAAGTCCGTCAATACTTCCTGGCGACGACTGGGCTTGCTTTAAAAGCACTGATTTTTTAACAGGCCTGTTCAATTTGTTGTCCGCATATCCGCTTAAGCTGATATAATCCGTCAGAATTTTAAATTGTATTGGGGCTTTTGCAAGTTTGTCAAGAATTTCATTTAACTCATTGTCAGTAAAATCAGAAGCCAGTTTAACAAAAGTCTCTTCCCTGGGCCTGTATTTTTCCTGAACGGGCACTTCAGTTACGCCCTCCAGGCACATATCCGATGGCAAAGCAGCTTTCATCACTTCACCAATGGAGCACAAATAGTATTCTGATATCCAGAACCAGAGATTTAACTGAATTTCATTCACAACAGGTGCAGGGTCGAGAACTCTTGAAACCGGCCTTATATTAATTGCAGTCAGAGATTCATCATGTATCTTATAAACAATTCCTGAATAGAGCTTCCTGTTACCAAACTGTACCAAAACCCTGGAACCCGGAGAGATCTTTCCGTTCAGCTCCTCAGGGATACTGTAGGTGAATGTTCCTTTTACCGCCAGGGGCAAAATAATATCTGCAAAATGATTTTCCATCATTTGTCTCAGCTCTCTGCAAAATAAGAATTTAAACTGACTTTAAGAAACTTGACATAACCGTCAGAAGATGGTCTTTCCTTATAGGCTTTATGAGGCATGCATCGCATCCGGCCTCAAGAATAATATCCTTGTCGTCTTCAAAAATGAATGCAGTCTGCGCAATGATCGGAATATCCTTACGGATCTTTCTTATCTCCTTTGTAGCTTCAATTCCGTTCATTTCAGGCATCTGCATATCCAGGAGAACCACATCAATGCCGGGCATGGTTTTTACTATTTCAATAGCTTCAATCCCCGATCTCGCACTCAGTGTGTTTATTCCAGTATCGGCCAGTGTTCTGTTAAGATAAAGCAATACATCTTTGTTATCATCAACGATAAGGCATGTCTTATTACTCCAGTTTAACTGAAAACTCTGAGGTTCACTGGTGACAATTTTCGATCTTAACCTTGTGCTGCCTCCTGCAGGCCGGTATGGTATGGAAAAGCTGAACTCAGAGCCGACCCCTTTTTCGGACTGAACAAATATTTTGCCTCCCATTCTTTCAATCACCTCCTTGGCAAGAGTAAGTCCAACCCCCAGTCCTTCAAAAGGCCGGTGGTGTCCGTCTATCTCCTGACGGAATTCCTCAAAAATATGATCAAGGTTTTCCTTGTTGATCCCTATCCCGGTATCCTTGATCCTGAACACGAGATTTTCATTTTCTTTTGCATAGGAAAGTCTTACAGAGCCTTCAAGAGTAAATTTTACCGCATTATCCATCAGGTGATTCAGAACTCTTTTAAGCCATATTCTGTCGGTGAAAACAAGGTCACCGTTCTCCTCCAGCATATTCATCACATTGATGATGATGGATTTCTCATTCCGTTTAATTATTTTCCTGGCATCTTCAACAATTTCATTCACAATGCTGTTGACTGATGCTTCTTCATATGTAATCTCAATCTGTGAACTTTCGAGCCGTGACAGGTCAATAATATCTCCGATTATCTGAAGAAGCTTTTCACTGTTATGATTTATATGCTCAATATATTCCTCCTTGACATCATTGGTAAGGTCATTTGCCAGGAGGAGGTTTGCAAATCCAACAACGCTGTTCAGAGGTGTTCTTATTTCATGGGAGATATTTGCCAGAAAGCTCGATTTAAGCCTGTTGCTTGCTTCAGCATCAACATTTGCCTTAACCAGTTCTTCATGTACTTTTTTAAGAGAAGTTATGTCTCTTGAAATTGTTAATGCCCCTATTATATCAGCATTCTCATTTTTTACAGTCACCGATCTGGTTGAAAGATTCACATAATGTCCGTCCTTGTGCTTTAGCCGGAGTTCGGTTTCAAAAAATCCGTTTTTCTGGAGAGCTTCGGTCCTGCTCTTTTCATACACTACATCATCAGGATGAACAATCTCACTGGCATTTAAGGCATTGTACTGCTCCCTTGTAAGGCCGATCATGGAATAAAAGGCACCATTTGCATATTTAAGGTTCCAGTCCCTGTCATAGAAAGAGATTCCGTCATCAGCCGACTGGACCAGCATTCTATAGAATATTTCCGAATAAGAGTATTCGCGGGTTATTGTTTCTTTCTCGATCGACAAGTCCTTATTGGTCCTTTGAAGATTAACATTAATCTCTTCAATCTGTTTGTTTCGTTCTATTAACTCCCTGTTTGCATTTCTGAGCTTGGACGAAAAGATCAGGATCAGTATGACCATAATTATCAAAGCTCCGGTGAGTGTAAGAATAAACGCAAGCGCGGAAATAGATAAGATGGCAGCAGATCCAGGTGATTTTGAAGCATAGCTGGTTAAGCACGAGGCATATGATTGAAGAGAGAAAGGCATCATGGCAATCATGACGGACATATAAAGCAGAAACCGGCGGGATACCCTGGTTCCAACAGACCTGTAACGCCTTTCCATTAAACAACGACTTTGATTCAAAACCCTAATTAACTTTCAATCTTCGAATAAGGTTCAAATATAAAAATTCGCCTATTACCTGACTTCAATATATGAACAATTTATTGCACAAAATATACTAAATTGCAAACAAATGCCATGTTAAGATGGAAAGAGAAAAAAATACCTTTTCAGGAGGAAGGCGATACAGGAATAATGACATAACAGTCTACTGGAAACCGGATGCCTGTGTACACGCATCATACTGTTACAGAGAACTAATAGAAGTGTTCGATCCCGGCAGAAGACCGTGGGTTGACATGAACGGTGCTCCAACAGACAGGATCATTGAAGTAGTTAACATGTGTCCTACTGAAGCACTTACATGGAAGTGGAATGATGAAGAAAAAAACAGGGAGATAAGCCCTGACCAGACAAATCATGTAACATTCAGAAGACCAGAGCTTCTGGCAGAAGAGGAAAAGGCGGTGCAGGAAAATCCTGTTTCAGTAAAGATCATGATGGACGGACCGATAGTAATAAAAGGCGACTTCACTTTTCAGTACAGCGGAAATAAGAAGGAGATGAAGGATGGTATAATTTCACTGTGCCGCTGCGGGGCCAGCAATCATTTACCATTCTGCGACGGAGCTCACAGAAAAATAGGGTTTGAAGATAAATAATTACTATGGAAGGAAAAGAGAATAACAAAGCCTCTGCATTAGTTGAGGTTATCGATGGTGGTCCTCTGAAAATAACAGGACAAATTCTGTTAAAAGACCCAAAAAAGGATATTTCCGATAATCCTGTTGAGGTTTACCTCTGCAGATGTGGCCGTTCCTGCAATAAGCCTTATTGCGACGAATCACATAAGAATTAAGTCCGGAATACTGCTAAATGCGGCTCAAATTATCTGGCTGAGAGGGCATTCCTTACCTTCTCTGCAGCTTCGCCGAAGGATATGGCTGAAATCACACTCAAGCCTGAATTGTCGACTATCTCCTTTGCTTCAATGGCATTTGTTCCCTGCAGCCTGACAATTACCGGCACCCTTATTTCGCCAATCGATTTATAAGCTTCAACGATTCCGTTGGCTACCCTGTCGCACCTGACAATACCTCCAAAAATATTGATCAGGATTGCTTTTACAGCTGGATCTTTAAGAATAATACGGAACCCTGCCTCAACAGTATCCACATTTGCCCCACCTCCGACATCCAGAAAATTTGCAGGAGATCCGCCTGAGAGTTTAATTATGTCCATTGTGGCCATCGCGAGCCCGGCACCATTTACCATGCATCCTACATTGCCGTCGAGCTTTACATAATTAAGGTTGTATTTGCCAGCCTCAACCTCAACGGGATCCTCTTCATTCAGGTCCCTCATCTGTGCCAGTTCAGGATGCCTGAAGAGCGCATTATCATCAAGAATAAGCTTGCAGTCAACTGCAAGAATCCTTTCGTCGCTTGTTTTAAGAACAGGATTGATTTCAAGAAGCTGAGCATCACAGTTAATGAAAGTTTCATAAATACCATTAAGGAATTTCTGCATGTTTTTAAATGCGTTTCCCTGAAGCCCGAGTCTGAAAGCTATGTTTCTTGTCTGGAACGGTTGAAGTCCGGTGAGTGGAGATATCTCTTCGGTGAAAATACGATCGGGAGTTTTTTCAGCAACCTGTTCAATATCCATTCCTCCTTCGGGTGAATACATAAGAACATATCTTCCGCTTCTTCTGTTAAGCAGGATACTCATGTAAAACTCTTCAGGCTTAGTATCTCCGGGGTAGTATACATCCTGAGCGATCAATACCTTATTTACCTTTCTCCCTGCAGGTCCGGTCTGAGGTGTCACAAGATTCATTCCCAGCATTCTGCCTGCAATGATCCCGGTTTCCTCAACCGATTTTGCAAGCTTCACTCCGCCTCCCTTACCCCTGCCGCCTGCATGAATCTGGGCTTTTACTACAAAAAACCTGGTATTGAATTTCTCCTGCATCTGCCGGGCAATCATGACTGCCTGATCGGCTGTTTCTGCAACGAATCCTTCCTGAATATCTACGTTATAAGCCTTCAATAGCGATTTACCCTGGAATTCATGAGTGTTCATACTGAAATAATTAATTTTACCCTGGAATCTGGCATCTCTGTCATTGAGGGAAATTTAGAAAAATAAATGGATATTTTGCCTATTTTAGCATAAAAAAGGATGCGGAAACTTCTAAACTGCGAACTCGGCAGGAAGAGTATTGAGGAGTACAGGAATTCGGTAAAATCAGCATTTGTTATAGTCCTCGACAACGTCAGGAGTCATAACAATGTAGGATCGGTTTTCAGGACAGCTGATGCATTCCTTACTAAGAAAATAATTCTATGCGGCATAACGCCAAAGCCCCCGCACAGGGATATTCAGAAAACCGCGCTGGGTGCTACCGATTCAGTTGAATGGAGTTATTATGAAAAAACAACTGATGCAGTTACTGACCTGAAGGCAGAAGGTTACAAAATAATAGGCATAGAACAGGCTGATGGTGCAGTTGAACTGCAGGAAGTCATAATTGAAAAGAGGCAAAAATATGCTCTTATTTTCGGGCATGAAGTAAACGGTATCGACCAGAAGGTTATTGACCTGTGCGATATGTGCGTTGAGATACCGCAGTTCGGGACCAAACATTCATTCAATATTGCAATCAGTGCCGGGATAGTATTGTGGGAATTAAATAAAAGGGGCGTTGCACTGCAACGCCCCTACATATATCACTAGATTCTCTATTTTACTGAACTAATCCTGTAAATGCACTGTCAGCAAAGAATTTTGCAAATTCCAGGTCAGTTTTTGCATATGCTTTCCATTCAGGTTTGAAACCAATAGCCTCTTTCAGCCCGTTAAGCATATAGGTTTTGTCGTCGAGACGTGCGCCAACGATTGCTTTCAGATATGAAGGCTTTCCGCATTTGCACATTTCTGTCATACTGTCGAGAGTTGCTTTGGCCTTAGTGACATCACCCTTAAGAACCTGGGCAAGAGCAAGGTTAAAACATGGTTCTGTTCCAAAGTAGTTTACAGCTTTGTCATATTCACCTTTTGTTATTGCAATAACACCAAGTCCCCATTTTGATTCGGGAGTAGCTGCTGTCATTGAGTTGAAGAGTTCTTCAGCTTTTGCCATGTCGCCTTTTACAAGGTATGCAAAGCCTGTATTGTTTTTAACGACATCATTATTCTCAAGTGCTTTTGCCTTATCGAAAGCAGCAAGAGCTTCATCAGTCTTACCTAAGTCTAGCAGAGCGCAACCAATATTATTTTGAGCATAGATACTTTTCGGGTCATTTTCTGCGGCAGCTTTATAGAAAGCAAGCTTATCATTAGCATCTGTTGCAATTGTTCCTGCATGAAGTATTTCCTCGAGGCTCAGAGCCTTGGGATCAGATTTAGCCTGTGCAAGTATCTGCTCATCAGTACGTCCGATGTTTTCAACATTGACCAGCATTTTTGACCTTCTCAGTTTAGGGAGAATATCAGTTTTGAGAGCTTCATATGCTGCTGACATGTTTTTTATCTCTTTCTCACGAACATCAGGATCGGAGTACATTGAAAGAACCCTGAGGATCAGATCCTTGTCCTGAATGGTTGAATTTTCAACTTCGGTTTTGAATCCGTCCCAGTCTTCAGCTGTTGTTAAAGAATTGAAAAATCCTTCAGCTTTTGCAGCTTCAATTTTGTCAAATTCCTTTTTGATCAATTTATCAGCCGATGTACCTCTTTTGACTGAAAGTTTTTCATTCTCAGCATATTTGCCATCAGGAGAAGCGTAAGAACTTACTACTGTACCTTTCAGCTGTTTGTTTGGATCGGTGCTGACTGTGGTAATATAATCCTTCAGCAATTTAACATCCTCGCCTTTCAGCTCTGAAGGGCGGATATTTGCCTGATTAATGACATAATTGACGTCAGCCATTTTCGTTTCAGGGGTAATTCTGACATAATTGTCTTTCATATATATTGACCTTGCATGCTTTTCAACAAGCGTTGAAGTGGCAATAACACCATCTGCAAGCTTAACAGGTTCAAAGTCAAGATTTTTATCTTTTATAGAGGCAGTTGTTCTCAGAACCAGTTCTGACATTTTCATTGCATCCTTATAGGGGATTGCACTTGTGTAAGTGAAATCACCACCAGTGTAAGTGATCACTTTGTTATTTGCCGTTACTTTTTCTCCCTGAAGAACCTGGACCTTATCAAAGGCTGTTTCTCCGCCTGTATAGGTAAGAACCGGGGTAACCGAAAGAGTAGCTTTCTTGTTGAAATACTTCTCGGGGAATGTGCCTTTGATGGTAACATTTACAAGGCCGCCATGTGCTTCAAGAATTTTGGGGGTAACTTCATACTTGATGTCGCCGGCCTCTTTTTTCATTTTATTCAGACCGCTACAACTGGCTAAAAATGCAGCTGCGAGGATAAGGATAAAATAGCTTCTGATTTTTTTCATAATTTAAATTGTTGTTTGTTTATGATATTTGTATTGACTCTTTACGTTTATTATTATATTAAAGTTTCAATATAAGTGCAAATTTATGATAAAATTAAATAAAACAAAATGACTATCAGTAATGAATGATAATATT
>Ga0209745_1001242_pt1 | contig 15385 bp, 13 predicted proteins | sample BarGraNGADG00312_FD_184495 | JGI IMG/M metagenome (GOLD analysis project Ga0209745, IMG submission 184495) | Arctic peat soil microbial communities from Barrow, Alaska - Barrow Graham LP Ref core NGADG0004-312 (SPAdes) (version 2) | ecosystem: Environmental > Terrestrial > Soil > Wetlands > Peat... | reverse complement strand
AACCCATTTCTCTTTATCAATGTCATAAACGATAAAATCGCTGTCGAACTGCCAGTATGCCCAGCTAAACCCCAGCCTTTCAGCTGTACGCGCAACATAAGCAGTATAACGAGCTCTCGATTCCATGTCTGCCTTATCGTAAGATCCGAATTCTCCTAAAAAGATCGGTCGGTCATGTGCCTTTGACCAATCAGCTGCAACCTTTAATTTTGTGTCAACTTCCTCTTTTTCTTCTTTAGTGCCGGTCCAGGTTATGCCACTTAGGCTTGCATTCTCTACAGACCATGGAGCTCCCTGATGTGTAAATTTCATCGGGTGATAAAAATGAACTGTTACAATGATATTTTTGTCCTCCTCAGGTAGAACCAGGGTCGGCAAAGACTCTATACCATTCCAGTTACCAGGACCAATAATAAGCGTGCGGGTTGGATTGGTAGTGCGGATTATTTTCATAGCCTCTGTAAGAAATGTGTTCCAAAGCTCGGGTGTGAGCTTCCCGTTTGGTTCGTTCAATATTTCAAAAATCACATTATCGGACTGGTCTTTGTATCTGGGCGCCAATTGCTTCCAGACAGAAAGGAACATTTCCTTCTTTGCAACCGGATCAGCCGCCATGGCATTGAATTCGTGTAAGTCAAGTATAACCATCAGATCGGCTTCAAGAGCATTCTTTACTGCCCAATCTAAAGTTTCCATCCATTTGGGATTGATCCTGTATTCGCTATTCATATTTGAAAAAGGATGCAGGTTAATACGAACGTTTGAAAATCCTGCCTCTTTGATCATTTTAAAATACTCTTCTTTGAAACGGCCTTTGGTATAATCTTTCCACAACTCCTTGTCATAGCCGATAATATTTACTCCTCTGCCAAGTCTTTTGTTTTGGTCATTTGCTACAATATCTTGTCCGTACGACGTACTGTATGAAGAAAATAAGAACATTAGTACTAAACATAAAATGGTCGATTTTTTCATAATTAGTCTTTAAAACTTAAGTTAATATTATTAGTTCACTTTTTGAAAATTTATGAAATCGTAATTCATCTGTCCGATTTCAACTGTATGAATGGTGAATGTTTGCAATCCTTCTTTTAAAAGAATATTTGCAATATTGTCTATATAGTTCCAGTGATGCCATTGTCTCCAGGCAACAGAATCAGCAGGCACAAAAGTTGAAGGGACTGAGATAGGTCCTGATATATCTTTATCATTTATCGAGAATGATATTTTCCCATTCTGGTTAGAGGTGTACATCAACCCGAGCTTATAATTGCCAGCTTCTTCAACTTTGATTGTGTATTTAGTCCATTCGCCAGGGCTAGTCCAACCCACATAAAGCTGATCTTTTTCAGGTTCAACGAAATTAAAAGAATTGTTGTCGATTGCAGGTTCCCTAAATTTTGTATAAGAAATATCAACTGCTTCACTTATGCGAAATTCATTCAGATAAGAGCCATCAGAAGGGTTCAGGTGGCCGCTTCCTGAATTGATAGAATCATTATCATGGTATGCTACTCCTTCACCACCTAGATCATAATACTCGCATTGAAGTCGTCCTGGAATAATCTGAGCACCATTTTTATAAGCAGAATCTGCATAAGGAGTCCCGCCGTAATTCCCAATGCTGCTTTTGGGACTGCATCTATGGAATAATATTGTGCTCAAAAAGATTATTCCAAAGATTAAAGAGATTCTTTTAAATTTTATTTTCAACGCTCAGATTTTAATAATTTAATTAGTTCCTTTTCAAATGTAATGCTTATAATTAATAAATGTAGTACCATACTTTGAAAAATCATCAGCCTGCCTTATGATTAGGGTCATATCTGCAAATAGGGTATGGTTAGATATTTCAAACCTCTTTTCTACTAAAATGAAAGAAGAAACCTGTAAATTAAATACTTATAGGTTTTTTCTTTTAGAATTGGAGACATTTTTTAAACATTGAGGCATTTTAATAAGACTCTGAACCAATAGCATCAGCTACACCTAAAAAATATCGGCATTATACGACACCGGATTTCAAATCTTTGGAAAATTAATACTCCTATATCATATCTAATTAATTATAAAATTCATCCAAATCATATTTCTTGAAATTTCATTTTTTTCTTATCTTTTCCGATATTCGATTTTATGATTATGCTTAAAGCCCTTGACCGTTTTCACCCGTATCTTATTCTGGGCTTCGTCTATTTGACATTAAATATCTTTTTACGTTGTATCGATTTCTTTTTGTTGGCACACATATTTAATGTTTCAATAAATGCCATTATATTCTTCAAATGTATATTGAATGATGTTATCTGGTGCGGATGTGTTTTCACTGTATTCATCCCGATATATTATTTTTTGTACCGCCATTTTCAGCGTGCCTCTATTATTATTTGCTCCTTATTCTTTGGAATATTTTTCCTGGTACAGATAATCCTTGTTATTGTCGCCTATTTCAGCGGGAAGCTATTAGACAGAGAATTATTTATGCGTCCTTTTACTGAAATGTACATAACAATAAAGAGTTATGGCAGTATTTTATTATTCATTTCCTGTGGCATCATAGTAATAATTTCCTTACCATTAATAACCATTTTTATTTCAAAGAATGCCGGACAACGCCTCAATCACCTTTTTCTATTTTCAGCTATAATACTTTTCCTGTCCGTATTTCTGATTTTTTATCCTTATGAATTATATGGCCATAACACACAAATCAACAGATTCATTATAAATAAAGCTTTTTATTTTATTTATGCGGATTATAATTATGTCAGGAAAGATTTTAAGGCAAAAGATTATGACACTCAAATCCTGTCGGACTTTGCATCAGAGTACCCACAATGGCAGCATTGTGATTCTCTAATGCCATTTTTACGTAGGGATAATACTCCCGATGTGCTGTCACCTTTCTTTGCATTAAGCCGGGAGAAGCCTAACATTGTTTATATTGTAGTGGAAAGTCTGGGACGTGGGATAAGCGGAGAGAACGCGTATTCCGGAAGCTTCACTCCGTTTCTCGATTCCCTCGCAAATCACAGTTTGTACTGGGAAAACTGCATTACAACTACGCAACGCAGCTTCGGCATATTGCCATCATTGATTGGCTCATTGCCTAACGGGGACACAGGATTTCAATTTGGAGACATGCCCGCTCATACCTCCATTATCCGTCTGTTGAAAGATAATGGTTATAAGACCAATATGTTTTATGCAGGATATTATGAATTTGACAACGTCAGGGGTTTCATGAACATGCAGGGCAATGACTATTTTGCACCATATTACGATGAATATAAAGCTTCCCTTATTAAAGAAAAAAATGCCAATGAATGGGGTTACACTGATGAAATATTATTTGATAAATCACTGAATTATCTCACCGAACAACACGATAAAAACTACTTCAACTTATATGTTACAATTTCAACACATAATAATCTTGAAATCCCCGGAAAGGAGAAGTACATTTCTGCTGCTAAATCCATAAATGAAAAATTACCTCAGGAACAACGTGAAGAAAATAATTCTCATATTGAATATTTAGCCTCTTTTGTCTATGTTGACGATGCTTTGCGGCAATTTTTCAATGGTTATAAAGACCGCCCTGATTATAAAAATACGATATTCGTTATTACCGGTGATCATTACATTATAAACTTTGGTATCCCCAACAGGCTGAGCTTATACCATGTTCCACTATTGATTTATTCTCCTTCACTTAAAACATCACAGCGTTTCAAATCACTGGTCTCTGTTCTTGATGTCACCCCTTCTATATGGTCATTGCTATGGAACAACTACAATTTTGCAAAGCCTCAATTTGTTGCCTGGATATCTGATGGACTGGATACAACTCAAAGTTTCCAGAGTCGCAAAAAAGTACTTCTGATGCAGGAGAACCGTGATAACAATGAGTTTGTTTATAATAATTATTTTTATTCCTATGGCTCCATTTATGAAATAACCGATAATCTGAGGTTAACACCGGCTTCTGAAAGTGTACATACCCTGATCTCAGATAAATATAACCTTTTTTCTACAGTCAACAGTTACGTGTACAATAAACGTAAACTGATGCCGGATTAATTTTTGGGTGGATGGATTATTCCTAATTACATAATAACACAGAGCTCGTTCAAATATGTTTACCTTTAGTTGACATTAGATAAGTTTTTCAAAAAAGTCAGTATGATAAATGGCAAGAACATACTCTTTGCAGTCTCCAGCCTTGGGTTCGGACATGCAACAAGAGAGTTGCCGACAATAAAATATTTCGCCACGAACAACAAAATCTTCATTGTCTCTTTTGGTGAAGCACTTATGCTTTTAAGAAATGAACTTGAGGGGCCAGGCTTTACTTTCCATGAATATGAAGATTATCCCCTATCAAAACGAGGGAAGGGGCTAATGTTCTTTGTTAATGGCATAATAGGCTTAACCAGGACCACTATCATAATGAGAAAAGAGCATAAACTGACGGAGGATTTTGTCAATAAATATAATATCGACTTCATAATAACAGATTGCAGGTATGGATTTTATTCATACAAAGTGCCTTCATTTGCTATTACGCATCAAATCAGCTTCGCATTTCCAAAAGCTTTAAAATTCATCAAGATACTATCTGACGCATTCAATTATCAACACTTCAAGCGATTCACAAAAGTTTTCATACCAGACTACAAGGGGGAGCATAAAAATTTATCCGGAGAACTTTCACATAACAAACTGGCTGAAAAACTACAAGTCGAATATGTCGGCATCTTCTCATCACTACCAAAACTTAAAATAGGAAAAGACATCGATTACCTTTTCATCATCAGTGGATTCCTGAAGGAGTATCTTGATTCATTCATCCAGAGTCTCCTGGACGAAGCAAAGAAACTGCCCGGGATAAAAGTATTTGTAAAGGGAGATATAACCAGGGACGAACATTACTTCGAAAACAACAATATCGAGATATATTCGCATGCGACAGGAAATCTCAGGAATGAACTATTAAACAGAGCAAAGGTCGTCATATCCAGAAGCGGATATTCTACTGTGATGGACCTTGTTGAGATAGATGGGGTTGGAATCTTAATACCTACGCCAACCCAGGCTGAACAGGAATACTTGGCCAGATACTATATCGAAGAGAATTCATTTGCAGCATTCAAATCACAGAAAAACTTCACGCTGGAAGGTATTGATAAGAAAATAAGGAACACAAAATTCTTCAGGACTGAGAATAAGACAACGGATAGCGTAAAGAAAATTGAGGCTATAATTTCAAAATACCTCATAAACTGAGAATGAAATGCAAATTGATAAATCCCTGCCTTGGAATAAGAACAAACTCTATCAGCAGAAACCAGCCTTCTGAGAGTAAACTTAGTTATAAGACTCTAGTCAGAACGAGTACTAAGATTATCCCGAAGCCAGGTAATGATAAGTCAAAAATTTACTTACTTTTATCTTCATATTTATAAAGCCTGAAACAGAATTTTCCTTTGACAGTAGTCGATAAAATATAAAGTAAAAGTGATAAATTAAGCTCAACACCCTGTAAACTATGTTGTTGGTACAAGGTATTACTTTCTGGCCTTTTATTGTATTCGCTTCAATAGTAATAATCCTCATCGGAATTATTATAGGCCTTTCCTATGTTCTTGGAGAACGGCACAAAGAAAAAACAACTGATGAGCCTTATGAATCCGGTATCCCTCCGACAGGTGATGCCAGGTTACGCTTTTCTTCGGGTTTTTATATCATAGCTATGTTTTTTGTCATTTTCGATCTGGACGCTGCATTCATCATGTTGTGGGCTGTTTCTTTCCGCGAGCTTGGACTCCCCGGATACATTGGAATCTTAATATTTATAGGCTTATTGGTTGTACTGTTAATCTACGAGCTAAGCATAGGCGCCCTTGACTTCGGACCGGATGGTAAAAAAATACTGAAAGCCAAACCAAGAAGTAAATGAAATCTTCCATAATAAAAACCGGTTACAGCCATACCGCCACGGAAAAGGATTTGTCTGAAGATGCCTTATATAAATCGGTATTATTTGGCAAACTTGATGATATGATCTCATGGGGAAGGAAAAACTCCATCTGGCCCTTCTCATTCGGACTCTCCTGTTGTTTCGTTGAAATGGCAACTTCACTTACAAGCCGCTATGATATTTCACGCTTTGGCGGTGAGGTTATCAGAGGTACACCCCGTGAAGCTGATATGATGGTCATAGCGGGTACGGTATTTCTCAAGATGGCGCCAATAATAAAAAGATTGCACGAACAAATGATGGAACCCAGGTGGGTCATCTCAATGGGATCATGTGCAAATTCAGGTGGAATGTACGATATATATAGTGTTGTTCAGGGTGTTGATAAAATACTGCCTGTGGATGTTTATGTATCGGGGTGCCCTCCACGGCCCGATGCTTTTCTTGAAGGATTACTATTGCTTCGAGAATCAATAGGTAATGAGCAGCGGCCATTAAGCTGGGTAATCGGGCCGCAGGGAATTCATAAGGCAGAAAAGATAAGCATGAGAGACATCAAACAGGAAGAAAGATCCAAAATGGGTATCATCCGTCCGATGAATGAAGTGTGACAGCAATTTTTGAATAGCCAGATTTATATGAGTAGTACTGACCATAATGTAATTGCTGAACTGGAGTCAAAATTTGGTAGCCAGAGTATTTTATATCAACAATTTACAAAAGATAGTATTAATACTATCTGGACAGAAAAAAATGACCTTATCCCATTGCTGAAGTACCTGAAGAACCAGATCACGCTTCCTTTTAAAATGTTATATGACCTCACCGGTATTGATGAGAGAACCAGAATAACCCGGCCGGATCAGCCGGAAAGTGATTTCACAGTAGTATATCATCTGACCTCATTTGAAAGAAATGAGGATATCCGTATAAAAGTCCCGCTCAAGGATAAGGATCTCTCAATTCCAAGCATTACAGGCGTTTGGGAATCAGCTAACTGGTATGAACGTGAAGTATACGATATGTTTGGTATCAATTTCAACGGTCACCCAAAGCTGTCAAGGATACTCATGCCAAAGACCTGGAAAGGATATCCTTTAAGAAAGGAACATCCGGCAAGGGCAACTGAACTTGATCCCTTTGTGTTGACTGAACAGATAAGGGATGAAGAGGAAGCCAATCTGAAATTTAATCCTGAAGAGTTCGGGTTAGCAAGGGAAAGTGAAGACTCAGACTATATGTTCCTGAACCTCGGCCCCCAGCATCCCGGGACACACGGGTTGTTAAGACTTGTTGTTCAGCTTAATGGCGAAGAAATTATAAATATTATCCCGGAGATAGGATTTCATCACCGCGGAGCCGAAAAAATGGGGGAAAGACAATCGTGGCATACTTTTATACCTTATACTGACCGTATTGATTATCTGGCTGGGGTGATGAATAATCTGGCCTACCTGCTTTCGGTTGAAAAATTAGCCGGTATTGAAGTTCCGGACAGGGCCAGTGTAATACGCATTATGATGAGTGAACTCTTCCGCATCGCCAGTCATTTAGTCTGGCTTGGCACATTTGCGCAGGACCTGGGTCAGATGTCTCCTGTTTTCTATACTTTCAACGACAGGGAACGGATCTTTGATATTGTATCTGCAATTACCGGCGCGCGTATGCATCCATCATGGTTCAGGATTGGCGGAGTTGCTTATGACCTTCCGGATGGCTGGGAAAAACTGATGCAGGGTTTTGTTAACTACTTTCCTAAGCGCCTGAAAGAGTTTAATAATATTATTATTAAGAATGCGATATTTAAAGCAAGGACTATCGGAATAGGTGTATTTACGACTGAAGAAGCAATTGAATGGGGAATTACAGGCCCCGGTCTCAGAGCTACGGGTTATAACTGGGACTATCGTAAAAAACGACCGTATTCAGGCATTGAAAGATTTGAATTTGATATCCCGCTGGGCAAAAATGGTGACTGCTATGACAGGGCGCAGGTACGCATGGAAGAGATGCGTCAAAGCCTGAGGATCATTCAACAATGCATAAGTAACATGCCTGCCGGACATTATAAATCTGATCACCCGCTGGCAATTCCGCCCAGGAAAGATAAAACCATGACAGATATTGAAACCCTCATTACTCATTTCGTCGGTGTTTCGTGGGGGCCGGTTATTCCTCAGGGTGAAGCAATGGTGCCTGTTGAGGCAACTAAAGGGAGTAATGCTTATTACCTGATTAGCGACGGAAGCACCTCATCATACAGATCGAGGATACGAACTCCGTCTTTTCCGCATATGCAGATGCTTCCACTTATAAGCAAAGGATACACAATTCCTGATCTGCTGGCAATTCTGGGTGCAATGGATTTTGTACTGGCAGATATTGACAGATAACGGATTGGAAATTATTATATAGACTGATGCTGGCTGAAGAAGAAAAAAAGGAGATACTGGAGGAAATCAAGCATTATCCGTACCCGGCTGTGGCATGCATTGATGCTTTAAAGATTGTGCAGCATCATCGCGGATGGGTGTCTGATGAATCAGTAAAGGATATTGCTGATATACTGATGATGTCGAATGAAGAGGTAGATGGTATTGCAACATTTTACAGTCGCATTTACCGGAAACCGGTGGGTAGAAATGTAATACTTGTATGTGACAGTATCAGCTGCATGATCATGGGATACGTATCAATTTATGATTATTTATCAAAGAAACTTGGGATCAGCTTCGGAGAGACCACGTCTGACGGACGATTTACCCTTCTTCCGATTTCATGTCTCGGCGACTGTGATCATGCACCTGCCATGATGATAAACGAAGATCATTATAATGACCTGACAATTAAAAAAGTAGATGAGTTGCTTGGCAATTACAAATAACCAGGGATGGAAAAACCGCTGACGAAAAATATCATCCCCGGATCTTCCCCTCTCAGTCTGAAGGATTATCTTCAGGCAGGCGGTTATAGGGGAACAAGCAAAGCTTTGAAGGAAATGGCACCTGCTGATGTGACCAGCCTGGTGAAAGCATCAAACCTTCTTGGAAGAGGTGGTGCCGGCTTCCCTACCGGCGTCAAATGGAGCCTTATCCCGATGGATGATGCAAGCCCGAAACCAAAATATCTGGTTTGCAATGCTGACGAGATGGAGCCGGGCGCTTTTAAGGACAGGTATTTGCTTGAAGGTAATCCGCATCAGCTTATTGCAGGTATGATTATTTCAGCTTATGCCATACAGGCTAAGGAAGCATATATTTTCCTTCGCTGGGCATATAAGAAAGCTGAAGCGGTGCTCCGTAAAGCTATCGGGGAAGCATATGAAGCCGGCTATCTTGGAAAAAACATTTTAGGTTCCGGTTTTGATCTTGACATTTATGTTCATTCAAGTGCAGGAAGATATATATGTGGCGAAGAAACAGCATTGCTCAACTCACTTGAAGGGAAAAGGGCTGTGCCCCGAACTAAACCCCCTTTTCCTGCTATCAGCGGTCTGTTCGGCAGGCCAACTGTTGTAAACAACGTTGAGACCCTTAGCTGGATATCACATATAGTTGAAAATGGCGCAGAGTGGTTTAAGGGACTGAGCCTTACCGGAACAGGTGGCACAAAACTTTATGGAGTCAGCGGCAAAGTAAAAAATCCGGGGATCTGGGAATTACCATTGGGAATAACAATGGGTGAGCTGCTCGAAGAATATGCCGGGGGAATGCTTGATGGCTACAGATTCAGAGGGACATTACCCGGTGGAGCATCTACTGACTTTCTGACAGAGAAGCATCTGGATGTAAAAATGGATTTCTCAACTGTGGCTTCCGCCGGAAGCAGGATGGGAACCGGAACTATGATCATTCTTGATGACAGAACCTGTCCGGTTGCATTTATCCATAACATTGAAAAATTCTTTGCGCTAGAAAGCTGCGGCTGGTGCACTCCATGCCGTGAAGGTCTCCCATGGGTTGAAAAAATGCTTGCATCAATAGAAGAAGGAACCGGTAAAATGGAATACCTTGATATTCTGAAATTTCATTCAAAATATATGGGTCCCGGAAATACATTCTGTGCTCACGCACCAGGCGCGGCAGAGCCATTGCAAAGCGGACTGAACTATTTTTATGACGATTTCGTAAGGCATATTGATGATAAAAAATGTCCCTGGAGGTAGCGATGACTAAAATCCGGATAAACGGAAAATATTATGAAGTCAAGCCGAAGAATAACCTTCTGGAGACCTGCCTTTCGCTGGGATTTGATGTGCCTCACTTCTGTTTTCACCCTGCTCTTGGCTCTGTCGGCGCATGCAGACTTTGTGCAGTAAAGAAATTCAGGGATCAGGATGACGCAAAAGGACGTATAGTAATGTCATGCATGGAACCTGTAACAGAAGGGATGATTATCTCAATTGATGATCCTGAAGCTAAAGCATTCCGCGCTGCCATCATTGAAGGACTTATGACTAATCATCCTCACGATTGTCCGGTTTGTGATGAAGGAGGTGAATGCCATTTACAGGATATGACTGTAATGACAGGGCATAACTACAGGCGTTTCGATTTCAGGAAAAGAACCTATAAAAACCAGGATCTGGGGCCGTTCATTAACCATGAAATGAACCGCTGTATTCAATGTTACAGGTGTGTAAGGTTTTACAGAGATTACGCCGGCGGGAAGGATTTAAATGTTTTCGGATCCCATAACCATGTTTATTTCGGGAGACATGAAGACGGAACACTTGAAAATGAATTCAGCGGCAATCTTGTGGAGGTTTGCCCTACCGGTGTCTTTACAGACAAGACTTTAAGCAAACATTTCACCCGCAAATGGGATTTGTCAAATGCACCGTCTGTCTGCGTTCATTGCAGCGTCGGATGCAACACAATTGCAAGCGAACGATATGGTTCTCTCAGACGCATAATGAGCCGTTATAACGGATCGGTGAACGGATATTTTCTTTGTGATCGCGGTCGGTTTGGCTACGAGTTTGTAAATAATGAGAAGAGGATAAGAAAAACCAAAGTCCGTTTTAAAAAGAATGGTGATCCGGAAGAGGTGGAAAATGAAAAGCTTCTCTCTGTCCTTGGTACAGCGTTTTTAAAAAATAAAAAGATCATCGGAATAGGTTCACCGAGAGCTTCCATTGAATCGAATTATGCATTGTTGAATCTTGCCGGTGAGGAGAATTTTTATCATGGCATTTCAAAAAGGGAACAGAATCTGACCAGAACAGTTTTAGACTTTTTACAGAAAAGCGGGGTTCAGGTTCCTTCATTAAAGCAGATTGAAAAGGCTGATGCTGTTATTGTTCTGGGTGAAGATCTTACAAATACGGCACCCATGATGGCTCTGGCCCTGCGACAGACCGTACGAAATAAGTCAAATGAAGAAGCTGCCCTGAAAGGTATACCATTATGGAATGATGCTCCGGTAAGAGAACTGGCACAGGATGCAAGAAGCCCGGTATATATTGCCACACCCTTTAAGGATTCTCTTGACGAAATAGCAGAAACAACATTAAGGGCTTCTTATGAAGATATTGCGAACCTGGGATCTGCAGTTGCATCATTACTAAATGATGATGCACCGGTTTCGGAAAAGCTAAGTGATGATCAACGGGAGCTTGCGGAAAAAATAGCCGTTACGTTCAAGAAAGCTAAAGCCCCACTTATCATTTCGGGCATAATGTGTGGCAATGAGGAGGTCTTGCATGCCAGTATGAATATTGCAAATGCACTGGTATCTCCTGATACTAAAGTGATGTTCAGTGCAGTTTTGCCGGAATGCAACAGTATGGGCCTGGCATTTATTCCGGGTAAATCATTGGATGATGCCGTTTCTCTGGCGGCTGGTGAGGAAATAGATACCCTGATTATACTTGAGAATGATTTGTACAGGAGAGCATCTAAAGAATCTGTGGATCAACTTTTTGGCAGGTGCAGGCAGATTATCGTTCTCGACCATCTCGAAAATCAGACCACACTTAATGCAGATATATTATTACCTGCTGCAACATTTGCCGAATCTGAAGGTACCCTCCTGAATAATGAAGGCCGTGCTCAGCGGTATTACAAAGCGCTTGTAAATAAGGACCAGGTAAAGGAAAGCTGGCGTTGGTTAAGTGAATTGACAGAGATTAAAAATGGGAATCAGTCCGTATCATGGAAAAGATTTGATGATATTGTTTCTACTTTGGTAAATGACCTGCCCGCATTTTCAAAGATTAAGGAATACATGCCTGATGCTGATTTCCGCATGCTGAACGCAAAGATACCCAGGCAAACAATGCGGTATAGCGGAAGGACGGCAATGTATGCAAATCTGCATGTCAGCGAATCACGGGTTTCTCAGGATCCTGATTCTCCGCTGGCTTTCAGTATGGAAGGCAGGCCGGAAATTCCGCCATCCACTCTTGTTCCTTTCTACTGGTCTCCGGGATGGAATTCAGTCCAGGCTATGTACGATTATCTTGACGAACCGAATGGTTCAATGAAAGGCGGCGATCCGGGTATCATGCTGATTGAACCCGGTAAAGAACATGCGGGTACTTATTTCCACATCGACAATCAGACTTTGGAATCTGAAAAGGATGAATGGCTGATTGTTCCCGTTTATCAGATTTTTGGAAGCGAGGAGCTGAGTTCTGCCGGCTTCGCCATAGCCCAAAGAATACATGAACCGTTTCTGTATATTAATCAGAAAGATGCAGAAGTACTAAGCATTAAGGACGGGGAAGTGATTCTCCTTGAAGTCCCTGGAAATATATTAAGGATAAAGGCAAAAATTGAAAAGAGTATAATGCAGGGAATAGCCGGCCTGTCTGTAAATTTACCGGGAATGCAGTATATTGATCTGCCTTGCCGGGGAAAATATAATAAACAATGACTATCTGTTAATGAAATATTTACTTATCATAGCAGGAGTACTTTTAATAGCTTTATCGATAGCTGCAGGGCTTATATGGGTAGAGCGAAGATTGCTTTCAGTATGGCAGGACAGGCTCGGACCAAACCGTGTGGGCCCTTTTGGCCTTGCACAGGTAATTGCTGACACAGTAAAACTATTTTTCAAAGAAGACTGGGTCCCTCCGTTTTCTGACAGACCGGTATTTATCATGGCGCCGGGCATACTTATGATAACCATTCTTCTCACCTTCGCTGTAATACCCTTTGGCCCAAATTTCTATGTTTTTGACTCAAATATCGGGATATTGTTTTTCCTCGGAAACTCATCACTGGGTGTTTACAGCATTGTGCTTGGAGGATGGGCATCCAATAACAAGTATGCATTAATAGGCGCCATGAGAGCTTCTGCGCAGATGCTGACGTATGAAGTGTTTATGGGATTATCGCTTATGGGAGTCGTGATGATGGCCGACAGTTTCAGTTTCTGCAACATTGTGGAAGCCCAGAAAGACGGATGGTTCATAATACCGCAATTTTTCGGTTTCGTAGTCTTCTTTATTGCAGGAATTGCTGAGACACACAGGCTTCCATTCGACATTCCTGAAGCTGAAGGTGAGCTTGTTGCAGGCTATCATTCCGAGTATTCAGGTATGAAATTCGGCATGTTTTTCGTTGGTGAATATATGGGTATTACCCTTATATCTGCAATAATTGCCACCCTGTTTTTTGGCGGGTGGCTGGGACCTTCATTCCTTCCTCCGATGTTCTGGTTCTTATTAAAGACATTCTTTTTCATTGGCGTGTTTATTCTTCTTCGGGCTTCCTTGCCCCGGCCAAGATATGACCAGTTAATGAAACTTGGATGGAAGGTATTATTCCCTCTGGCATTACTTAATATTCTTATTACCGGTGCAGTTCTGATATTTTTAAAATGAATTTAGTTTATCAAATATAATCCCTCGTATGTTCAGCATAATCCGCAGTATATGGTTGACTTTCCTGCACATTTTTCACAAATCTGAAACTGTGGAATACCCTGAGGTAAAGCCTTATCTGCCGCCTCGTTACAGGGGAAGGATAGTTCTGACACGCGATCAGGAAAAGAATGAAAGATGCGTAGCCTGCTATCTTTGTGCCGCTGCCTGCCCTGTTGATTGTATTTCCCTTCAGGCTGCCGAAGATGAATCAGGCAGAAGATATCCTGAGTTTTTCAGGATCAATTTTTCGAGATGCATTTTTTGCGGATTTTGCGAAGAAGCATGCCCTACTTATGCCATTCAGCTGACACCGGATTTTGAAATGGGTGAATATGATAGACAAAATATGGTGTACGAAAAGAAACATTTGCTGATCGCAGGAGAAGGGAAATATCCGGGTTATAACTTTTATAAAAACGCCGGCGTTGAAATTGGTGTAAAAGGAAAAGGGGAAGGGAAGAATGAAGAAATACCGGTTGATGTGAAAGAACTTATGCCTTAATTATAGTATCAAAAGATGAATTTACTTTTCTATATAGCTGCAACGATTGCAATAATTTCAACAATAATGGCAATTTCCGGAAGGAATGCCATCCATTCGTTGCTTTTTCTAATTCTGTCCCTTCTGGCTGTTTCTGTAATTTTTTATTTGCTCAATGCACCATTTATTGCGGCTTTGGAGGTAATAATCTATGCAGGCGCCATCATGGTCCTTTTCATTTTTGTGACCATGATGCTTAACATTGGAATGGAGGGACGCACAGAAAAAAAATGGCTGAGCCCCGGGATGTGGATAGCTCCTTCCTTACTGGCAGCCGTCCTCCTGGCCGATTTTATCCTTGCAATAACCCACGTGACTGGCTCTCCTTCTGTTGATCAGGTAATATTGCCCAAACAGGTAGGTATTTCTTTATTCTCCACTTATCTGCTGGCAGTTGAAATTGCAGCAATCCTTTTAATGGCAGGCGTGATCGGAGCCTATCACTTAGGGAGTCAGAAGAAAAAATTTACACATCGGTTTATGATAAAAAATTAAAATATGCTGACCGTACCGGTTGAAATACAAATATTGCTTGCAGGGATACTCTTTCTCCTCGGACTGATAGGATTGCTTGTACGAAGGAATATGATCTTCATGCTGATGTCAATAGAGGTCATGTTCAACAGTGCAGGGCTGGTGTTTGTCATAGCAGGCACCCATTGGAGACAACCAGACGGGCAGGTCATGTTTATTTTTATTCTGGCAGTTACGGCAGTTGAAGTTGCAATTGCCTTAGCATTAATACTGCAGGTCTATCACCATTTCAAAACACTCGATGCTGATTCTGTTAATAAATTGAGAGACCATAATTGATATATAACTGATGGCAACATATATAGCGCTCATACCTGCTATACCGCTTCTTGGCTTTCTGGTACTGGCCCTTTTCGGGCAAAAGCTGACCAGGAAAACAATTGGAATTATAGGAGCCGGTTCAGTTGGCATAGTTGCCCTGCTCACATTAATTGCGGGAACAGAATTTTTA
>Ga0209745_1001241_pt1 | contig 15393 bp, 13 predicted proteins | sample BarGraNGADG00312_FD_184495 | JGI IMG/M metagenome (GOLD analysis project Ga0209745, IMG submission 184495) | Arctic peat soil microbial communities from Barrow, Alaska - Barrow Graham LP Ref core NGADG0004-312 (SPAdes) (version 2) | ecosystem: Environmental > Terrestrial > Soil > Wetlands > Peat... | reverse complement strand
TCCTGGACCGCGACCCGGTGCACCTGCACGCCGTCTCGGAACAGCACGAGCCACCCACCCGCCGGTAGGTTCGCCCGGGTGCGGACGACCACTGGGTCCGACATCGTGAGCACGTCTCCCTCGGATGCCGACACTCCCCCGCTGGTGGCCGAAAAATCGAATGCCGCCGGCCCGGCGATCGCGTCCACCACGCTATGCACGTGGCCGGCGCGGATCGCCGCCACGACGGCATCGGCGTCGCTCGGGGCATTCCGTGACAACGGACCAGGAAGCCGGACGCGAAGCGACGCGACCTCGAACATGACCTGATACGACGGCACGCGCAGGAACATGGAGTTGACGTACGGCTCGGGGCCGTCCCTGAAACCGAGGCGGGCGTGCGCGTCAGTGCCCGCGAGCACGACGACGCGCCGCCCTCCCAAGAGGGCAGCCAGCTTCGCTAGCGTCTGGGGTCGCCGGTAAAGGCTCGCGACCGAACCGACCGGCCGGAAAGAATAGGTCCATCCCGCCTGGAGAAGCCGCGGGAGCGGGGCTTCCCGCCAGAGGCTGTCCCCGTTCAACCACTCGATCCCATCGAACGGCGCGTCCCAGCCGCGCCACGCCAACTCCGTCTTTCCCGACAACGGGTGGGTCACCACCCCGAAGCCGCCGAGCCGCCGCACGTCGTCGGCCACGTCGCGCGGTTCACCTGCCAGCGGATAGGGAGACGGCCCAAGGCCGAGGGCCGCGTAGTGTCCGCCGGTCGTGCTGATCTCGACCGCGTCGATACACAGGACGCCGGACCGGTAGACCGGCGGGTCTGGACGTCTCACCGCATCGCCGTGGTCGGTGACGATGACGAACTGAAGCCCGGCCTTCGCCGCGGCCGCCGCGACGTCCTCCACGCTCCCTGTGCCATCCGATCGCCTGGTGTGGATGTGGAACACGCCACGGACGTCGGTCGGTGGAGGCCGCCAGGACGGTGAGGGAGTGGCGAGCCGGGGCGGTGGCAGGAGAGCGAAGGTGACGCTGGCGAGAACGGCGGCCACCAGAGCCGCCGTTCCCATCAGCGTGTGCTTTCCAAAGATCACAGTAATCGTGCCCAGGCGCAGGCGACCCCTACAGGCCGGCGTCGCTTCGCAGCGCGGACGCCCGGTCCGTCCGCTCCCAGGTGAAATCGGGATCCGTCCGGCCGAAATGGCCGAATGCCGCTGTCTTCCGGTAGATCGGGCGCCGGAGATCCAGTTCTTCCATGATGCCACGCGGCGTCAGCTTGAAGTGGCCGCGCACCAGGTCGGTGATCCTGCTGTCGGGGATTCGCCCGGTGCCGTAGGTGTCCACCATGACCGACACCGGATCGGCGACACCAATCGCGTAGGCGAGTTGAATCAGCAGACGGTCGGCCAGGCCGGCCGCCACGCAGTTCTTCGCGATGTATCGCGCCATGTAGCACGCGGAGCGATCCACCTTTGTCGGGTCCTTGCCCGAGAACGCGCCGCCGCCATGCGGCGCCGCGCCTCCGTATGTGTCGACGATGATCTTCCGCCCGGTGACGCCCGCGTCCCCCTGAGGCCCGCCGATCACGAACCGGCCAGTGGGGTTCACGTAGATCTTGGTGTTCTCGTCAATCATCGATGCAGGCACAACGGGCTTGATCACCTTTTCCAGGATTCCGTCGCGGATCGTCTCGTTGTCCACCAGCGCGCTGTGCTGGCTGGAGACGACGATCGCATCGATGCGAATCGGCGTGGCGCCGTCGTACTCGACCGTGACCTGTGACTTGCCGTCCGGCCGCAGGTAGTCGAGGAGTCCGTCACGGCGGGCGGAGGACAAGCCCATGCAGAGCTTGTGCGCGAGCATGATCGGGAGCGGCATGAGTTCGTCGGTTTCGCGGCAGGCATAGCCGAACATCAGGCCCTGGTCGCCTGCGCCGCCGGGATCCACGCCGAGGGCGATATCTGGCGACTGCTCGTGAATCGACGACAGCACCGCGCAGGTGTCGGAGTCGAAGCCGTACTTGGCGCGGGTGTACCCGATGTCCTTGATCGTCTCGCGGACGATCTTCGGGAAGTCCACGTAGCAACTGGTGGTGATCTCGCCGGCGATCATGGCAAGACCCGTGGTGACGAGCGTTTCGCAGGCGACGCGACCGACGGGATCCTGCGTGAGGATGGCGTCGAGTATCGCGTCCGAGATTTGGTCGGCTATCTTGTCCGGGTGGCCTTCGGTCACCGACTCGGACGTGAACATGTGGCGGCCGTCACGGCTCATGCGTCGAGTTCCTCCGCTCCTTCGCGCGAGTTTGCAAACAACGAGATCTTGTAACAGTATCTGCCATCCGAGGTTCCGGTCAAGCACGATGCGCCGGCCGGGCGCATCACGCGCGCGGGTGGAACCGCTCGTAGATCGAGCGCAGGCGAGTGTCGAGCACGTGCGTGTAGATCTGGGTGCTCGAGAGATCGGCGTGCCCCAGCATCATCTGGATCGCGCGGAGGTCGGCGCCGCGATCGAGAAGGTGCGTCGCGAAGGAGTGCCGCAGCACGTGTGGGCTGAGACCGCGGGGCAGGCCGGCCTGGACGCCGTAGGTCTTGAGATTCTTCCAGAAGCCCACCCGAGACAGCCCCCCGCCGCGGCTGTTCACGAACATGCGCGGCGAAGATCGTCCCTTGAGAAGCGCCGGCCGACCGTCCTGCAGGTAGCGCTGCACCCACGCCACGGCCTGGTCGCCCATCGGCACGAGCCGCTGCTTGTCCCCCTTGCCGGTACACGTAAGGTAGCCGGCCTCGAGGTTCAGGTCCACGCGGCGAAGCCCGACAAGTTCCGAGACGCGCAGACCGGTGGCGTACAGGAGCTCGACCATCGCGCGGTCCCGGATGCCGCGCGGCGTCGAGACATCCGGTGCCGCAAGCAGGAGGTCCACTTCTTCGACGGAGAGGAATCGAGGCAGCGCCGGCCAGGCGCGCGGCGCCCGAAGGTCATCCGCGGGGCTCGTCTCGAGCCGGCGGTCGAGGACGAGGAACCGGTAGAAACCGCGGACGCACGCGACCGCGCGCGCCGCCGACCGCGGAGACAACCCGACGGACATCAGGTGGCGGACGAACGCCTCGAGGTCCTGGCGGGACATGCGCTCAACAGGCACTGCGGCGGCGTCGGCAAACCGGGCCAGCGCAACCAGGTCCCGGCTGTAGTTCTCGACCGTCAGCGCGGCCAGTCGCCGCTCGACGCGCAGATGGTCGAGGTAAGCATCGATGGCGGCCGCCGACTCGTTGGCACTCATGCACGGGTAGCTTCAACCGGCGAGCGGTCGGGAGTCAAGCAGGGGACGCTCTGCCAGGGGGGACGAAGTGCTCTGCCGCTGCCGTGCCGAGTCGTATCGTTTGACAGGGTCCGGGGAAGGGACTAGCATTCCGGCTTTCCCTCTGAGACTGGTTTCATCATGCCTGTCCAATCGAAGTGGCAGCAACTGCCAACCGAAGCGATCAATCCTGCCAGCCTGGCCATTGACAAGCTCTCGCCGGCGGCGATTGTCGATCTCATGGTCGACGAAGATCGCAAGATCATCGCGGCGGTCGCGAAGGAAAAGGAGCGAATCGCGCTGGGCGTCGAAATCATCAGCCAGGCGCTGAGGAAGGGCGGGCGTCTGGTGTTCGTCGGCGCCGGCACCAGCGGCCGCCTTGGCGTACTCGAAGCGGCGGAGATCCCGCCGACCTTCGGCACTGACCCGTCCCTGGTGCGCGCCGTGATGGCCGGCGGCAACCGGGCCCTCATCCATGCGCGCGAGGGCGTCGAGGACGACTACGAAGAGGGCTCGCGCTCGCTCGCCAGGCTCCGCCCGACGTCGAAAGACGTCGTGGTTGGTGTGTCGGCGAGCGGGATGACCCCGTTCGTCCGCGGCGGGTTGAACCGCGCGCGCCAAGCCAGGGCGAAGATCATCTTTGTCACCTGCTTCCCGGGCACCGAGTTGCAGACGTTCGTGGACCTCATGATCGCGCCGGCCGTCGGCCCAGAGGTCATCGCCGGCTCGACGCGGCTTAAGGCCGGCACCGCCACCAAGATGGTTCTCAACATGCTCACCACGGCGTCGATGGTGCGGGTTGGCAAGACCTACGGCAACCTGATGGTGGACGTTCAGACCGGCTCGGAGAAACTGAAGGATCGGGCCCGCCGGATCCTGTCGATGGTGAGCGGGATTGACTATGATGCCGCCGACAAGCTGCTGAAGCGCGCGCACTGGAACGTGAAGGCGGCGATCGTCATGCAGAAGACTGGCCGCGACTACCGACAGGCGCTGTCCAAACTGCGGCGCGCCGACGACCTGGTGCGCGAGGCGATCGGGGAGGACATCGAGCCGCGCCTTCACGAGCTGCTCGAGTCCGCAGAGAAACAGAAGCACCCGACGCCGCACCCCTGACGGCGACAGAGGGTTGGCGCGCGGTGAGCGCGTCAGATGTACTGCGGGAGCTGCACGCCCCCGGCCAACTCCCCGAGCGCCAGGCGCACGGCGCCGACGGCGGGGGGCTCGAGAAGGCGTCGCACGCTCGCCCTCGGCGCCAGGTCCGGTAGTCGCCGGATCGCCTCGGCCGCCAGCGACGGCAGACTGAAGATTCCTCCAGACAACAGGAACGGGAACGCATCCTGCGCCATGTCCAGCCGACGCACGACGGATGCCGCGGCGAGGAACAGTTCGTCCGACGCCCGGGTGATGATGTCGGCCGACACCCGGTCGCCGTCCTCGGCGGCGCGCCCGACGAGCGGCGCGAGCGCGGCAATCGACGCGAGCGGAAACCCCGGGCTGTAGACCATCGGGCCGATCTGAATCGGCTTCTCGAGCTGGAGGTGCGCCAGGACCGCTGGCGTGAGCGCGGTTGCCGGCCCGCGGCCGTCCGACTCGCGCATCACGGCGGCCAGCGCCTGCCGCCCGATCCAGTAGCCGCTTCCTTCATCCGCGAGGATGTGTCCCCATCCTCCAGCGCGCGCAGCGCGGTTCTGCGAGTTGCGGCCAAACGCAATTGACCCCGTGCCGGCGATCAGCACGATGCCCGGGCCGTTGCCGGCGCCGGCCACCAGCGCGACGAGCGCATCGTTTGCAACGACCGTGCGCACGTTCCGCGCAATCCTGCGCATGATCCCACCGACGATCCGGTAGTCCTCGGACCTGTCCGCGCCGGCCATCCCGAGGCCCACGGCGGCTGGCATGCCGTCGCGATCACCCATCGAGTCCTCGATCACCTGGTGCAGCGTCTTCTCGACGGCCAGCTCGCCCGCGGTGCTCAGGTTGGCACCCGGGCCGAGGGCCTCAGAGATCACGTGCCCGTCTTCGTCCGCGAGGAGGGCGTGCGTCTTCGTACCTCCCGCATCGATGCCAATCACGTACTGCATGCACGTTCTCCCATAACCCGGTCGAGCCGGAACCAAAGAGGCTCGGCCGAGTTATGAAGGGATCACACCGCCCGCCTTGGTCGTCGATGGGAGGATATGAGGGCGCTGCCCGGGTGTCAACCCTGGTTTGACAACCCGTACAGCGCCTGATAGCGTTAAGAATTTCTATGCATATTGTCGACGGTTTCCGCGAGCATCGTCTCCCCTTTCGCCCCGCCTGGGTCGCTGCCGCCGCCGTTTGCGGGCTGCTCCTGGTCGTTCCGCTCGATGCCGTTCAGCAGAATACGCCGGTTCCGGAAGTGCGGGCGCTGTGGGTGACTCGCACCTCGCTGACGACCCCCGCCTCCGTGGCGGCGATGGTGAAGTCGGCGCAGTCTGGCCGTTTCAACACGCTGCTGGTCCAGGTCCGTGGACGCGGCGATGCGTATTTCAATGGCGGCTTCGAACCGAGGGCGGCGGCGCTGGCCAGCCAGCCCGACTCGTTCGATCCTCTCGCCGCGACGTTGAGGTACGCGCATGCCCAGGGCATCCGCGTGCACGCCTGGATCAATATCGCGCTGGTCTCGAGTGCCGCTGAACTCCCACCATCCCGCGCGCACATGGTGTACCGCCATCCCGAATGGCTGATGGTGCCACGCGCGCTGGCGCGCGACATGGTGCTGCTCGATGCGCGCAGTCAGCTGTACCTGGACAAGTTGATGCGCTGGACGCGCGCCCAGAGCAGCGACGTCGAGGGGCTCTATGCCTCCCCAGTCACCGAGGACGCCTCAAATGCCACGGTCGCCGTCGTCGCGGACCTGGTCGCGCGCTATCCGGTTGACGGCGTGCATCTCGACTACGTCCGCTATCCCAACGAGGAGTTCGACTACAGTCGCGGAGCCCTCGAGGCATTCAAGGCCGATACGCTGAACGGCCTGGGCGCGACGACGCGGCGACAGCAGGAACGGGCGCTCGGCGCAGACCTGGTCGGATGGGCGGACGCTTTCCCGGACCGGTGGCGCGAGTTCCGGTGCCAGCGTCTCACGTCGCTGGTCTCGAGGCTCCGTGAAAGCGTCAAGGCACGGCGACCCGAAGCGATCTTCTCCGCCGCGGTCGCGCCGGATGCCCGCGAAGCCCGCGCGCAGCGGTTTCAGGACTGGGGCTCCTGGCTCCACCGGGAACTCCTCGACGTCGTGTGCCCGATGGCGTACGCCACCGACAGCACCGTGTTCAGCGCCCAGGTGGCCGACGCCAGGCGGATGGCCGGCGGCAGGCCCGTCTGGGCCGGCATCGGCGCCTACCGGCTCTCTTCGTCCGAGACCATCGAGAACATCCGGATCGCCCGCCGTCTTGGCGCCAGCGGTATCATCCTCTTTTCCTATGACAGCTTGATCAGCCTGCCTCGCGGCCTCGATTACCTGGCTCAGGTTGGGCGGGCCGCCTTCATGCAGTAGGCCGGGCGATGTCCGCGTTTCCAGGCGCGCAGCACGTCATCCAGCAGGCGATCGCGTCCCGCATCACGCCATGCGCGGTGGTCGAGGTCGGCCGCCACTCCGGCGTGACGTGGCGAGTGGCGTCCGGCAGGCTGACCTACGATGCCGATGCGCGGGCCACGGGGACGGAGACCGTCTTCGACCTGGCCTCGCTGACCAAGGTGCTGGCAACCACTTCCCTGGCCATGCGCCTCGTGGACGAGGGCCGACTCGATCTCCAGGCACGAGTGGCAGACCTGCTGCCATCCTGGCGCGGCGTTGGTCGGGAGGCGGTGAAAGTCGCGGACCTCCTGGCACACTCCTCGGGGCTTCCAGCTCACAGACCGTTATGCCGATCCTGCGCCAGCCGCGCGGAATTCGAGCGGGCGATCTGCTCGGAACCTCTGGAGTTCACCCCGGGAACCGCGTCGGTCTACAGTGACCTCGGGTTCATCCTGCTCGGGTTTCTGCTCGAGGATCTCGCGGCCGCCCCGCTCGATGCACAGTTCGAGCGCGTGCGAGACGCTATCGGCGCCTCCGCCGAACCCCATGCCGGCACCGTCTCGGCCCCGGTGCCGCTCGAAGTGCGGTATCGTCCCCCGGCCCAGTGGCAGGAGCGAATCGCGCCCACGCGATCGGAATCCGCTCAGCGTGGCATCGTGGACGATGGGAACGCCGCGGCACTCGACGGCGTGGCCGCGCACGCAGGGCTGTTCGGCACCGTGTCTGCCGTCGGTAGAATGGCGAGCGCCGTGCTCGGCGCGCGACTGGACGCAAACGACCGCCAGGCGATCGCCCGGCACGACACGGTCGTTCGCTTCACGTCGCGAGCCGGCGTCGCCGGCAGCTCACGCGCGCTTGGATGGGACACGATGCTCCCGACTTCGTCGTGCGGGACGCGGATGTCCTCGCAAGCCTTCGGCCACACCGGCTTCACGGGGACGTCGCTGTGGATTGATCCCTTCGCCGATATCTACGTGGTCCTGCTCACGAACCGGGGGTACCCGGCTCCCCGTAGCGCGGAAGGTATCACGACATTGCGGCGCGCCCTGCACGATGCCGTCATGGGCGAGGTGATGGAATAGCCGGCACGGAGATTCTGCAAACCTCGGGCTGGTGGGACACGTCAGAAGATTCAGATGTGTCGCGACGTCGAAGACGTCATCCGTGACAGACTATCGGTCCGGCCCCCGAACGCCCCCGGGCCGCTGCCCTTCTCCGCCTCGCTGTCCGCCGCGGCCCCCACGCGAGCCCCCGCCCGGATTACCGAAGTCCATCGAGGGGTTTCCGCCGCGCCCGCCCCGCATCCCCGGCCGGCCCTGACCAGGCCCGGTCATGGCCTGCAGGAAGAGAAACCGCCACTCGTTGTAGTGCGAGGCGCCCTCATAGGTTCGGATGGACGCTTCGGTGCTCTTGCTCCGGACGCCGAGTACGCCACCTCTCGGTCCGGCGGTCCGCGCGGTCTGTCCCGCCTGGGTCACGCCGCCCGAGCGGGAGTCGAAGGTGAACGTTGTTGCACCACCGCGCCCAGGCCCCTGGCCTTGCCCCTGGCCCTGGCCCTGGCCCTGAGGAAGGCCGCCCCGCCCCGCGCCGATCGACACGAGGCTTCCCTGGTAGAGGATGTCGAACTCGCCGCCCTCGACCATCGGGTCCTTGTATTTCTTCCGCAGGAACTTCTGCTTGACCAGGATCTCGACGTCGGGGGGATAGGTGGCGGCGTACTTTCTCTGGTAGAGCTGGATCGCGCGAACGTATTGGCGACCGCGGAAGATCAACTCCTCTTCCTTCTCCCGCTGCCCGGCCTGCCGCCAGGCGGGCATGGCGACGGTCATGGCAATCGCCATCACGGCGATCGCCACCAGGAGCGCCGCCATGGCGTACCCGGACTCCCGGTTCTGCGCTTGACCGGCTCGGTTCATGTAGTACACTGCTAGACAATCCCCATGATATCAGACCTGCGACGACACGGAGTGATGGGTGGACCGACGCGACGCGCGCGGCGCCGCCGGGTCGTTCCCGTGATGGTGCTGGCGGCCGTGGCACTGCTCGTCGCGTGCGACAAGGTGCCCCTCTTCGCGCCGACCGGCACGACGATCAGGCTGTACACGAACGCGCAAGTCCTGCCGATCAACGGCACGGCGGAGATCACCGCCAGCGTGCTCGAGAGCGGGGGCAATCCCGTGCAGAACGGCACGATGGTGACCTTCACCACTTCGCTCGGCACGGTCACGCCGACCGAGGTTGCCACGTCGAACAGTAAAGCCACTGTCATCTTCAACGCCGGCTCACAGTCGGGAACCGCGGTCATCAACGCGTTTTCAGGTTCCAGTTCGACGTCCGGTTCTGCTTCGACCGGGACAGGCGCGGCCCCGACCACGACCACGGGGTCGGGAGTCTCGATCGTGATCGGCGCGGCAGCCGCAACTACCGTGGTCGTCACGGCCAGTCCCTCCAGCGTCTCGCAACTCGGTGGCACGGCGACCATTACGGCGAGCGTGCTCGACAGCAACAACAACGGCCTCGCCGGCGTCCCGGTGTCGTTCACCACGGACCAGGGTTCGGTGGCGCCCGTGATAGGGACGACGAACTCGACCGGCCAGGCACAAACCACGCTGACCACCAACCAGACGGCGACCGTGACCGTGACTGCGGGTACCAAGACGGGAACGGCGAAAGTGACCGCGGTCGCGGTGCCGACGATCACCCTTACCGGCCCGACGACCACGCCGACGGCGGGTCTCACCTCCACCTTCACCCTGAACGTCACCGCCGGTTCCGGCTCGGCGCCGATCCGCAACGTCTACCTGGACTTTGGCGACGGCTCGTTGCCGTTTAACCTTGGCGCCTCGAGCGGATCCGTCTCCATACCTCACGTGTATTTGAAGTCTGGCACGTACACGGTGACCGCTATTGCTACCGATGCAAGCGGCCAGAGCACGTCGATGTCGATTCCCGTGGTCGTGTTCCCGGCTGTGCCGTTCATACTCACCGTCACCGCGGCATCGGGGCGCGTCGGGACGCCAATCACTGTCACCGCCGTGCCGAACATCGGGGCGCCGGCGATCGTCAGCTACAAGTGGGACTTCGGCGACGGCACGTCGGTGACCACCACGGTCGGAACGGTGTCGCACATCTACACCAGCATCCCGGCTGGCTACACGAGCTACCCGTTCGTCGTCACCGTGACGGCGGTTGGGGCCGACGGCCGCACCGGCATCGGCAGCACGTCGGTGACGATCACCCCGTAGGACTGGGGCAACTGCGAACGAGGGCCAGCATTGGCTGCCCTCGTTCGTGGCTTCACAGGCGGCTCACGGTTGACGACAGCGTACACAGGTAGGGGCGACCGTCTGGTCGCCCCTACGCGCGTACGCCAAGCCGAACCGATGGACGTGCCCCGCATCGAGCCGGCACGCACCGAGGGGCGACAACCGGTCGCCCCTGCAGATCGCACGCCGCTCCCACTCGGGGACGGGAGAGGCGCTGGCCCGGCCCCTTTGCCCCTGATTCACGACTTCGTACACACGTAGGGGCGGCCAACCGGTCGCCCCTACACCTCGAATGCCGCTACCACTCCGCGTAACGGGTGCCGTCGATCGAGGTGCCGTCAGACCCGCTCTTCACGTTGAAGATTCCGACGTCGGCCATGGGATTGCTGGGGTCGGGCTCGGAAGGAATCGTCTGCCACGTCTCGGAGGAGTTCGTGATCGGGTCCTTGGGCACCTGACGCAGGTAGCCCTCGGACACCAGGGTCGCGAGGTCGAGAGGGTACTTCGCTTTGTCCGCGTAATACTGGTCGATGGCATCGCGCATCCGGAAGAGGTCTTCCTGGAGCACCGCTTCCTTCGTGCGGACCACGGCGTTCCGGTACTGAACGACACCCATACCGGCCAGCACCGCGATCAGCGCGACCACGACCATCAGTTCGATGAGGGTGAAACCGGCCTCGGCACGGCGCCGACGCCGCTCCATGGCGAATCTCAGCATCGAGATCACCAGTCCTTGTACTTCGTCCCGTCGAGCGCGGTGCCCGTGCTCTTCGTGAAGACATCGAAAACGTTCTGGCCGCCCCAACTGGTGGCCTCCGTGTCGTCCTGGTACGATCTCATACCCCACTCGTTGCTCTTCGTCATCGGATCGATCGGGATCCGGCGCAGGTACTTGAGCTTTCGGCCCGACGCGTCGTTGGCCACCCGGACGCCTTCGACGAGCGTTTCGAGATCCGGCGGGTACCCCTCCGCCCCGGCCTTGAGGTCGGTCGATCCGATGAGCCCCTGGTCGGCGGCGTCCTTGTAGTGATCGATGGCCACGCGCAACTCGCGCAGCACCCGATGCAGTTCCACCTCGCGCTGCCGCTGGATGGTCACCTTCGCCAGGGGCAGGATCGCCGAGGCGAGGATCAGGAGTATCGTGCCTACGACCACCAGTTCGACGAAGGTATACCCCGACTGACGCGTGACCGCGCGCCACCCCCCTCGCCGCCCGCTTGGTGCCCCCGGCCGTCTCCTCATCCTGGTCTCTCAGCTCCTGACTTCACTTTACCGTGACCGTGGCCGGCGTAAACTGCAGCGGGATGTTCCCGGCTGGTCCGTTCGCCACCCCGCTGATGCGGAAGTTCACTGCTCCCGGCGCGACAGCCTCGAAGACGATGGCCGCCAGCGTGCCGCCGCCCGTAACCCCGAGGACGTCGCCGCTGCGACTGATCGTGATATCCACGCGTCCGACCGCCTGATCTTCCTGGTGCGCAAACGCCGTGTTCGGCACGCCTGATCGCATGAAGCTCCCTTCCTGCAGCGACCGGAGCTTCAGGGCCGTGGGGTTGTACGTCAGCGTCAGGCTGATCGTCGAGACTCGCGACATGTTCAACGCCGACAGCGTCAGTGTGTAGGGGCCCTGGCCCACTCGCCAATCCGGTCCAGGCGTCGTGACCGTGACCTGCGCGGTCGCCGTGGTGCCTGCCGGCGGGTTTGCTGCCGGCGGAAGCGTTGCTGGTGGCGCGACCTGAGCGGCCGGCGGCGTCGGAGGCGGCGTGGCCTGTGCCGGCGGCTCTGCCGGCGGCTGCGCCGGCGGCATCATGACTGTGCCCGGGATCGGTGAACTGCCCGGCGGCACAACCGGCGTTCCCTGCGGCGTCGGTTTGCCCACAGGGGCGCCGCCGACAAGAGCCGCGCCCGGCGTGCCGTACGGCTGGGTGCTGATCGGCGGGCCCAGCGGAGCGACCACCGGCTGGGTTGCTGCCAGCGGAGTCGCCTCGGTCTGCGTCGCCGCCGCCTCGCCGGTTGAGGCAATCAACTCGGGGGCGCCACCGATCACGGGGTTCTGCGCGGTCCCGATGTAGATCTGCTGGAGGTTTCTCTCGGTGAGCCCCTGCGTGCGGATCACGTGCGGCGTCAGCAGCATCACGATGTCGGTCTGCGAGATCTGGCTCTCGTTCGCCGAGAACAACTGCTTGAGGAGCGGCACATGGATGCCGCCCGGGAAGCCGGTCAGCGACTTCCGCTCGTCGTCGCGGAGAAGCCCGGCGAGGAGGTTCGATTCGCCGTCGCGCAGGCGCATTCGGGTCGTGACCTTGCGCAGGCCGAACGACGGCAGGTTCTGCCCCGCGACGTTGACGTCGGCGCCCTTCGTGCTGCTCTCCACCTCGAGGTCCACGATGATGTCGCCGTCGTAGGTCACCCGCGGCGTGACCGACAGGTTGACGCCCACGGAGCGGTAGCTGTACGACGTCATCGGGTTGATGGCCGTGCCGCCGGACATCAGCGGCTGGAACGTCGTGGACGGGACCGGGATGTCGTCACCGAGATTCGCCATCATCTTCGTGCCCTCGGCGCCGCGCAGCGAGGGCTTCGCGATCAGCTTGGTGCGCGAATCGGACTCGAGGAACTTGACCACCGCGGACGGAACGTTCAGATAGAAGTCCGACGTGTTGATGCCGTGCACCACCGAGTTGAGGTTGAACGCGCCGCTGCTGGTGGCCGCGGCGGCCGCGCCCGTGCCGCCCGATGACGCACCCGTGCCACCTGGCGGCGCTTCGGGCGAGAACTGCAGGCCGATCTGGTAGGCCGACAGGTTCAGCCCGTACGACTTGACGCGCGTGCGGTTGACCTCCAGGATCTCGACGTCAATCACCACTTCCGCCCGCGGTTTGTCGTTGTTCTGAATGACGCGCTCGGCGATGGCCACCATCGACGCGCTGCCGCGAATGGTGAGGCTGTTCGCCTCCACGTTGGCCGCAATCTGCGGACGGCTCTGCTGCAACCCCTGCCCGGCCAGGATGCCGCTCAACATCGTCAGCATCTTGGTCGCATCGGCGCCCGACAGGTAGAACGTCTGGATGACCTGATCCTCGTACTTCAGCCGGTTCGGCTGGTTATCCGGGATGATCAGGATCGTCTTGGGATTGAGGATCTTGTAGAACAGGTTGTTCGAGGTCAGCACCAGTCTCAGTGCCTGATCGAGCGTGACGCCATCGAGATCGATCGCCGACTTGGTGTTCGCCTCGACGAACCCGCTGTCGAACATCACGTTGATGCCGCTGGCCTGCGCGAGGAAATCGAGGATCTGCTTGACGGCGATCCCGGCCGCGAACTTGAAGACGAGCGGTGCCCGGGACGCGGGGTTGAGCATCGGCTCGGGCGTGGATTGCCTGGCCTTCTCCTTGAGCTGCTCTATCTGGGGCCGCGGGCGCGCGGCCTCGGCGCGGTCGCGCAGCACCTGCTCGAGCTCGGCGGCCTTCGTCACCGCGCGGCGGTTCGCCTGGTTGTACTCCGCCGCCTTCCGGAACTCGCCGATCGCGGCCTCGAGGTCGCCCTTCTCCTCGAGCTCGCGGCCCTTGTCGAGATGCACGCGGGACGCGGCCATCTTCGCCCGTTCGAGCGCAATCTTGTACTCAGCCGAGTTCGGATCGGCCTGGGCAGCCTGGCTGTAGTAGTTCACCGCCGCATCCCAGTCGCCTGCGCGGACGGCTCGTTCGGCCTTGCTGAGGGCACGCCCGGCCGCACACCCCGCGACCGCCGCGATCACCAGCACCAGCGCTACTGCTTTCCAGAGATCCGCTTTCAAGCCAGGCCTCCAATCGGATACGGGAGAATGGCGTCACTTCCGACCCGCCAGGAACGGTCCGTCCCGCGGCTACCCGGTCAGACCCAGGCGCCGCTGGCCCCGCCCGTCCAGGTAGGCAATGTCGATACTCTCGACGTTGATCTTGAGAATCTTGTAACGCCCTTCGACGACGTCGCCTTCGCGCCCGTAGAACACGTCCCGACCATCGGTCAGCGCCGCAACCGGCCGACCTGCGCCCCGCACGATCCCGACGAGCTTCAGCGTGATTGGCGGCGGCGGCGGCGGTAGCGGCGGCGGCGCGTTCGGATCCGGCGGCGGCGGCGGCGGTGTCACGACGCTCGGCGGCGGCGCCTTCGGCTGATCGCGGAACAGGTTTCGCCCCTTGTCCGCCGGCGCCGGCTTGGATGCCTTCAACGCCGACAGCCGCACCTCGGGCGCCGACTCCGCTCGATCGCGCGCGGCCGCGGACCGCGACCCCGCAGGTCCCGCCGCTGCGACAGGACCGACGGTCGCAGCCACGCCAGGATCGCGGAGTTGGTAGATCACCACCACCACCAGCGCGAGGAGGAGCGCCGCGAGCACCAGCGTCTGACGGGGCGGAACCCTAACTGGCATTGCCCGAAGCCTGGTAGTAGGTGGACAGCTGCAGCGTCAGCACGAGGTTGTTCGCCGCATCACGCGTCTGGTCGATCGTCACGTCGTCGATGATGACGAACTCGGGCGCGGTTTCCAGCCTGTAGACGAAGTCGCGGATGGCTTCGTACTGGCCCTCCAGCACGAGCGCGATCCGCAGGTGATCCAGGGCGCTATCGCGCTCACGCCCTTCGCCGGCCGTCCGACGCACGATCCGCAGATTGCTCTGGCGGGCCATCTGCGCGAGGCCCAAGTACGTCAGGCGGCGAGCGGTACTGATGTTCGCCGGCAGGACCTCGCTGTAGAACGTCTCGAGTTCCGCCTCCGCCCGGTCCTTGCTGGTCGCCACGCCGTTCGCCGCCTCGAACTCGCGCACGGCCTCTTTCAGCGAGCGGTCGGCCCTGGCCGCACGATTGTCGGCGTCCGCCACTCGTGCCGCGAGCGGGTAGACGAACGCCGCGTAGACGCCTACGTTGATGACGAGGGCGACACCCAGCACCACGACGAACTTCCGTTGCTCGTTCAACACGCGTCGCAACACGTTGATCAGTCCTCTCGCGCCGGCTTCGGCTTTGGGGCCGGAACCGCGGTTTCGGCCAGGTACCACCCTTCGAGTGTCGCCTCGAGCAGCCCCTGCGGGTTCGTCGTCTCGGTGCGGGAGTACAGGTGCCGGAATGCGCCAGTGGTCTCGAGCTGCTCCACGAACTGCTCGATGTCCTCCGCGCGACGCCCCAGGACGAGCATCGTCACCGTCATGTTGCCGTGCCGATCGGTGCTCGGCCGGATCGACTGAATCCGCACGTCGGCCGGCAGCGTGGCTTCGAGCCGGTTCAGCAGCTCCGTCCAGGAAAACGCGCGCTGGTCGATCAGGCCGTTGGCCTCGCGAGCG
>Ga0209745_1001240_pt1 | contig 15395 bp, 16 predicted proteins | sample BarGraNGADG00312_FD_184495 | JGI IMG/M metagenome (GOLD analysis project Ga0209745, IMG submission 184495) | Arctic peat soil microbial communities from Barrow, Alaska - Barrow Graham LP Ref core NGADG0004-312 (SPAdes) (version 2) | ecosystem: Environmental > Terrestrial > Soil > Wetlands > Peat... | reverse complement strand
CTGGCCAGCGCAACGCGCTGGCCGAACTCGTTCCAGGTGGAGGGGGCGCCGCGGCGCACGGTGGCGCCGTCGAGCATGTCGTCGTGCACCAGCGAGGCGAGGTGAACCAGTTCGACGGCCACCCCGGCCGCGACCGGTGGATCCTCGTCGGGCGGCGAGGAGAGAAAGGCGAGCAGAGGGCGGAGGCGCTTGCCGCCGGCCCGTAGCGCCTGCTGCGCGGCCAGATCGACCGCTCCGAAGCCGCCGGCGAAGAGCTCGTCGAGGCGTCGCTCGACCGCCTCCAGGTACTCCCTCAGGCCGCGGGCGTCGCGCACGATGTCGAGCGGCTCGTACGGGCGCACCGCGCTCATTCGGCCACTCCCACGTGCAGCGCCATGATCCCGCCCGCCAGGATCCGGTAGCGAACGTCAGCGAACCCGATCTGGTCGAGCCGGGCCGCCAGCTCTTTCGGAGCCGGGAAGCGGCGGACGCTGGCCGGCAGATACGAGTAGGCCGATCCGCCCGGGAGTAGCTTCCCCGCGAGCGGCACCAGCAGGTCGAACCAGACCCGGAAGAAGGGCGAAAGCGGTCCGCGCGCCCTGGTGATCTCGAGGATGCCGATCCGCCCGCCCGGAGCGAGCACGCGGCGCAGCTCGCGCAAAGCTCCTTCGAGGTCGGCGACGTTGCGCAGCCCGAAGCCGATCGTCACGGCCTGGAAGGTTCCGTCGGGGTAGGGGAGCCGACAGATGTCGCCACGTGCCCATTCGATCTCGCTCGACTTGCGCGCCGCCAGCTCGAGCATCCGCTCGGAGAAGTCGACTCCAACCACCCGCGCCGCCCCGGCGCGAAGGTCGGCCAGTGCCAGGTCGCCGGTTCCACAGGCCGCGTCGAGCACCGTGTCGCCGGGCTGCACCACGCGCCGGGCGGTCGCGTCGCGCCAGCGCCGGTCGAGGCCGGCGGTCATGAACAGGTTCATGTGGTCGTACAGCGGCGCGATCCGGTCGAACATCGAGCGCACGGCCTCCGGCTCGAGCCGGCCGCTGGCGGCGCTCATTTTGTCGCCTCTCCCCAGCGCGAGCCGAGGCTGTGCTCGACGCCGATCTGGTCGAGGACCCGCGCCACGACCGTGTCGACCAAGTCCTGCATCGTCTTTGGCTTGCCGTAGAAGGAAGGAGCCGCGAACAGGATCGTCGCGCCGGCCTGGCGCAGCTTCAGCAGCGCCTCGAGGTGAATCGCCGAGAGCGGCGTCTCGCGCGGTACGAGCACCAGTTTTCGCTCCTCCTTGAGCGCGACCGAGGCGGCGCGGTGGATCAGGTTCGGGCCGGCGCCCGCCGCGATCTGGCCCGCGCTCGACATCGAGCAGGGGCAGACGACGAAGGCGTCCACCCGGGCCGAGCCGCTGGCGAAGGGGGCGCCGAAGTCGTCGGGCTCGAAGACCTGCACTCTGCCTCGGACCGGCTCCAGCAGCCGCTCGATCAGCTCGCTGCGCGGTAGCTCCTTGTTTTCGAAGACCTCGATCGCGAGCGCCTTCGCGCCCGTATCCGAGACGCACAGGCCGACCTCGCAGTCCTGCTCGACGAGTAGCTCGAGCAGCCGCACCGCGTACGCTCCTCCCGAAGCGCCTGTTATGCCAAGAAAAACTTTCACTGATACCTTAGGCGGAGACTAGCGCGGCGAGAGCAAGCCGGTGAGCCCCGTCCCGTTCTCGCTCGAAACGGAAGCGTTGCCGTAGAGCGTCCCGCGTTCGCGCGCTCCCGTCCAGTCCAGGTTAGAGATCGATGCCGTACTCATGCCAGCGCTGCTCGACGAGCCGCTTGACCTCGGCGCTCATCTCGATCTCCGTCGGCCACTCGCGTGCTCCCTCCTCGGCGCTCTTCCTTGTCGCGTCTATGCCCAACTTCCCGCCGAAGCACTCGTGGCTGGCCGAATGGTCGAGCTGATCGAGCGGCCCCTCGCCGATCCAGACGTCGCGCTTCGGGTCGACGTTGGCGCAGACGTGGAAGAAGACGTCGTAGTAGTCGTGCGGATCGACCTCCGCGTCGACCACGACGACGCCCTTGGTCAGGCTGAGCATGCCCAGCCCCCAGATGGCGCTCGCCACCTTGCGCGACTGGTTTGGGTAGCTCTTTCGGATCGAGACGATGACGCAGTTGTGGAAGGCGCCCGCGACGGGAAGATCGAAGTCGACGATCTCCGGCACGGCACTCTTCAGCGCGGGCAGGAACAGGCGCTCGGTGGCCTTCCCCAGCCAGGCGTCCTCGGCGGGCGGCTTGCCGACGACGATCGAGGCGTAGATCGGATCCCTCCGCATGGTCATCGCGGTCAGGTGAAAGAGCGGGAACGGCTCGGCGGGGGAGTAGAAGCCGGTGTGATCGCCGAACGGCCCCTCGGTCGCGACGTCGCCGCGCTCCACGTAGCCTTCGAGCACGATCTCGGCCCGCGCCGGCACGTCGATATTCACGGTCTTGGCGGGAACGAGATCGACCGGCTTCCCGCGCAGTAGTCCGGCCAGCATCAGCTCGTCGAGGCCGCGCGGCAGCGGCGCCGTGGCGGTGTAGGTGGTGATCGGGTCGAGCCCGATCGCGACCGCAACCTCGAGCCTGCCCTCCAGCTCGCGCCAGCTCGCGGCGGCGTCCTTGTGCACCTGCCAGTGCAGGAAGGTGGTGCGCCTGTCGACCACCTGCATCCGGTACATGCCGACGTTGCGCGCTCCCGACTCGGGATCGATCGTGATCACCGCGGGCAGCGTGATGAAGGGCGCGGGATCGTCGGGCCAGCAACGCTGCACGGGCAGCAGGCCGAGGTCGATCTCCTCGCCGGTGAGCACTATCTCCTGGCAGGCGCCGCGGCGAACCCGGTGCGGCTCGGCGCTCGATGCGACCGCCTTCAGCTCCAGCGCCTTGCGCAGCTTGGCCCGAGCACCGTGGGGCAGCGCGAGATCCATCAACGAGGCGAGCTTGCTCGCCACCTCGTCGAGGCTGTCCACACCGAGCGCGAGGCACATCCGTCGTTCGCTCCCGAACTGGTTGATCAGGAGCGGAAGCTGCGAGCCCTTCGGATGCTCGAACAGGAGCGCGGGGCCGCCCGCCTTGACCGTCCGGTCGGCGATCTCGGTGATCTCCAGATCCGGATCGACCTCGGCCTCGATGCGCGTCAGCTCGCCCTCGCGCTCGAGCAGGGCGATCCAGTCACGAAGATCGAGTAGCGGCGCCACCCGGTCAGTCTAGGCAACCGTCCTCGTGAGGCGGCGCGATCGCAACCCGCGGGCCCACTCGACGGCGGGCCCGCGGGACGATCTGGAGAGGGTTAGTCGGGAACCGCGATGTGCGCGGCGCCGACGGCCTTACCGATGATGGTCAGCCCGATTCCGAACAGCCCGCCGAGACCGACCGATGCGATCGCGGCGGTCGGTGTCGGATACATGATCGCGTACTGCTGCATCAGGATCGCCAGACCAAGCCCGGCGATCAGCCCGGCCACGAGGCCGCCCACCGACCTGCCGATTCCGATCGCGCCGGCGCGCATCGTTGTCATCACGGCTCCGCCGATGCCACCCAGGCCCAGCAGGGTGGCGACCAGTCCGACGATTCCGGCCACCGTGGTAAGCGGGTTGCCCTTCACCTTCACCAGCGCCGAGCCGCTGCAGGAGACGCCGCCCGAGCTCGAGCCGATCACCTTGTACAGCCCGACTCCGTACTTGGCGTAGTTTTTGACCTTGACGTCGCTCGACCAGGAATTGCCGTGCGACGGCTTGTCGCGCACGGTCCAGCTGATGCCGGCGAACTGGATTTGAATCTTGAGATGCGAGATCTGGCCGGCGGCGCTCATCGCGACCGGCACGATCGCGTCGTTCTCGACGGTGATGGGACTGGCGAAGGCACCGGTTCCCTGGTTTTTGACGTTCTGGCCGTTGATCGTCGCGGAGCACGGACCGCTGATCTCCGCCGCAGCGGAGGGGACTGCGATCGCGGCGATCGAGAGCATCGCGACGGCCGCGAGGGAGAGACGTAGAGCGTGAGGCAAAATCACACCGACCACCTCCGGGGGAGTTGAGTTGCGGCGATTCTAAGGCCCTGCGGGCCGCTTTACCAGCGGGCGCCCTGGAAGCGCTCGGCGTGCATCGCGAGCGCCCGTTCGACGGGCTCGTCGCCCGCGGCTGCGCGGGCCATCAGAAGCAATGGCTCGGCGTCGCCGGAGTCGAGCAGAGCGCCGGCCGCCTCGCCCGGTCCGCCGCGCCCGAGCCACGAGACGGCGGTTGCCCAGAGCGCGCCATCGCCGGGTTTCTGCTCGGCCTGCAGACGGGCGCACAGCTCCAGCAGGGCGGCCAGCTCGGCCACCACGGTCACGCTGCCAGCCTCGCTCACATGCACGAGGCCGTCGGCGTAGAGGCGATCGCCGAGTAGCAGCGCCAGGTTCGGATCGATCGTGGAGAAGAGGCGCGAGCGGCCGTAATGGACGCAGTATCCCTCGTAGATCGTCTCGATTCCGAGCGCCAGCTCGCTCGGGGCGAGCGGCGAGAAAACGAGCTGCTCCTCGCGCTCGGACTCCGGTAGGAGCAGATCGCTCCAGAGCACGTTCTCACTCGCGTCCTCGTTGACCAGGTGCTGCCAGAGCTCGCTCTCGGATCTCGCGGCGGCGCTCAACTAGCTCTCCGTCAGCCGGGGTTGGGCCAGGCGCGCCAGCGCGCCCCAGAGTACGAGCAGCCCGAGCAGCCAGAGGGCCTCCGGTCCGACCGTGGCCCAGGGATGGAGGTCGTACAGCGCCGAGGAAAAGAGGCGCTCGCCGTGGCTGAAGGGGAAGATGTCGCTGACGTAGCCGGCCGGCGGCGCGATCTCTCGGGGAATCAGGCCGAGCAGGACGATCGGCAGCGCTACCAGCAGCGCTCCGAGGGTGGCCGAGCGGCCTTCGCGGGCGAGCGCGCCGATCAGCGTGCCGATCGCGCCGAGCGCCGCGCCGAACAGCGTGACGCCGAGCAGCACGAGCGGAATCCGCTGCCAGGGTTGGCCGCCGGCGATGTCGCCGATGTCGACGATCGCTCCGAAGGCGAGCAGGATCACCGTGCCCACCGCCAGCGAGATGATCGTCGCCAGCGCGATCTTGGCCGCCAGCAGCGAGAAGCGCGAGACCAGACCGCGCCCGAGCAGGCAGGCGACGTTCTCGTCGCGCTCCGACGCGGTGACCGCGGCGCCGAGCGCCAGCGCCAGGATGCTGACGGTCAGCGCCAGTGCATAGGCCTGCATCTGCGCCGAGAGCAGCCAGCCGCGCCCGTTCCGGGTCGCGGTCGCCAGCCTGATCGGCTGAGCCACCGCATGGGCCGAGACCTCGGAGGCCCTGAGCGCACCTTCGGCGGTGTCGAGGAAGCGGATCACCTTGACCGTCTCGGGGGTCTGTTTCTCCTTCGCCAGCAGGGCGCGTGCCTTCGTGATCCCGAGCACGCTGTAGTCGGAGCCGAGAAAGTCCGCTATTCCGCCGTTGCGGATGACCGAGATGTAGCCGATCGCATCCTTCAGGTAGGCCTCCTGAAGCTTGCTGTTGAGGTTGTAGACGAGCGCCTGCATCTGTTGGGTCACCCGCGAAGAGATGCCGCCCTGGGAGGTCTCGAACTCGATCTGCGGGCTCTTGACGACACTCTTCAGGTCGCTGACGAAACCGCGTGGGATCGTGATCACTCCCACCACCTCGCCGGTGCGAAGCGCCTGGGCGGCCTGCGCCTTCGACATCCAGGAGATCCGGACGTTCTTGGCCACCTCGTCGATCAGATTTTTGATGTGGTAGGTGTGGCCCGCGACCGTGGTCTTGGCGGGAATGTGGTCGAGATCGACGACGGCGACGCGCGGGCGCGAGTTGGCGTAACCGGCGACCGTGCCGACGAGCCCTGCGATCAGCAGTGGATAGCAGGCCAGCAGGATCACGACCAGCGGCGCCCGCCGCAGCGAGACGAGATCCTTACGCGTGAGCAGTACGGCGTCGCGCAGCGTTTTCACGGCTCACGCTCCCAGGTCGTGTATTCGTCCGGGCTGCCGCCGAAGACGAGCCGGCCGGAGTCGAGCGCGACCACCCGCGTCGCGTGGCGCTCGACCTCCTCGGGGTTCTGGCTCGAGAAGAGCACCGCGCCGCCCGCGGCGATGTGCCGCTCGGCCTCGCCCCAAAGCAGGGCGCGCTGCTTCGGGTCGAGCGAGGCGGTCGGCTCGTCGAGCAGGAGGACGTTCGGATCGCCGAGCAGCGCGATCGCCAGGCTGAGGCGCTGCCGGTTCCCGATCGAGAGGTAGGTGCTGAGGCGGTCTGTGGGGAGAGAGAAGCGCTCGAGCATGTGCTCGGCCGCCGCGGCGGGGTCGTCCATATCCTCGAGCCGCGCGAACAGGACGAGATTCTCGAGCGCGGTCAGGCGCCCGTAATGCGCCGGCCTCTGCGGCAGCCAGCCGACCTTGGCCGAGCCGGTGACGGTGATCTGGCCCTTGCTGGCCTTGAGCGCGCCGGCCAGGATCGACATCAGCGTCGACTTGCCGGCGCCGTTCGGGCCGACGAGCGCCACGGCCTCGCCCGAGCGGAGCTCTAGATCGATCGGCTCCAGCGCGATCACGCGGCCGAAGCGGCGGGACACCGACTGCGCCGCGAGCAGAGTCTCGGCCGCCACGCTACTTCTCGCCCTTCGGCGTGTCGGGCCGGGCGGCGCTCGTCGCGCCTCCCTTGGCGGCGCGCGGCCTCGCCCGCTTCGGTTTCGGTTTCGGCTGCGCGGGCGGCGCAGGTTCGCTCGAGACGCCGATCGACGTCGCGGCGGCCGGGACCCAGGTCTCGAACACCACCCGATCGGCGAAGAACTCCCACAGCGCGCGCAGCACCGCCAGCAGCGGCAGCGCGATGAAGACTCCGAGGAAGCCGTAGATCTCGGCTCCGGCCAGCAGTCCGAAGATGACGAGTAGGGGATGCAGACGCAGCGCCGTCCCCATCACCTTCGGCACCACGATGTGCCCCTCGACCTGGTGGATGCCGAGGAAGAGAACGGCCACCCAGATGGCGGCGAACGGATGCAGGATGAGGGCGTAGATGAAGGGAGGGATCGCCCCGAGCCACGGCCCGAGGTACGGGATCAACTCGGTGAAGGCGACCCAGAGCCCGAAATAGAGCGCATAACGGTCGCCGCGGGGCAGCAGGCCCGTAGCGCCGAGGAGCCAGAGGCCGGCGCCCGCGCTGAAGCCGATGATCAGCGAGAGAAGGAGTTGCCCCTTGACGTAGCCCGCGAGCGCCTGCTCGAGCTGCGTAATCAGCGGCGGGGAGCCTCGCTTGGGCGGGAATCGCCTGTCGATCGTCGCGCTCAGCCGGTTCATGTCCAGCAGCATGTAGATCGAGACGACCATCACCAAGACGATGCTGAAGAGGATCGAGATCGCGCTCAAAGCGGCGCCCTCGATCAGGCTGATCGCACGGGAGGTGACCCCCTTGACGTTGATGCTGCGAACGAACTGAAGCCCTTGCTTACGGATCTTGACCCGCTGCAGGTGGTGCGTGTTCAGCCAGATCTGGAATCGGTCGACGTCGCGCTCGGCGCCCGTCTGGTGGTACGGGCCCACCTGCGTGAAGTAGTTGTTGATCCGGTCGGCGGTGCTGCGAACGCGGTTCGTCCCGACGGTGGCCAGGGCGATGACGCAGAAGGTCGCCGCGGCGAGAAAGCTGAGATAGACGAGCGCGATCGCTATTCCGCGCGGGATCCAGATTCGCCCGAGCGCTCGCACCATCGGGTTGAGCAGCAGGGCGATCAGCGCCGCCACGACGAAGAGGAAGACGACGCGGCCGACGGTGTTTGCAAGCGTCCAGCCGAGCAGCAGCAGGAGCGGCAAGCCGACGAGCTGGATCCAGCGAGGAATCGCGATTCTGGTCGCCCCGTCGGGCATAGCGGGGATCGTATCGTGCCCACCGGGGCGCCAGCTGCCGTACGCGATTTGAAAGCGCGCCGGCTCTTCGGTACGGTGGCCTTCATGCCTTACCGTGCACACGCGCGCCGGCGAGCTCGGGGCGCGCGGCGACGGCACGAGCCGACTCGTCACGTGAGCCATTCCCGGCGTACCGTCTGGCAGGCCGTGCTGGGAGTTGTCGCGGCGATTCTCTCGCTTATCCTCGTGCTCAGCGCCTGGACGAGCGGGCGCCCCGTAGCGCCGCTCGGCACCATCGTCACCTCCGGCGAAGGCGGTCTGGTGGTGGGCCGCCCGCCCCCGATCGTGATCGCTCGCGCCGGCTCGATGCCGCTGATGCTGCCGCTGGCCCGCGCCGCGGTGACGGCTATCGGTTATCACGCGACACCCGACGCCGTCGCGCTCTCGCCCGAGGGAACGCAGGTCAATGAAGGTCTCCTCGCCCGCCTCTTCCACCGCATCTCGGGCTCGGGCGGCGGCGGCCTCAACTACTACGAGCTGTCGGGAGGAACGGGAACGCAAAACGGTGCGCTGGACGTCGGCGGGGCGCCGGGCACCGACGTCTACTCGCCCGTCGACGGCAAGGTCGTCCAGATCGGTCCGTACGTGATCAACGGGCGCGACTGTGGAGTGCGCCTCGATATCCGGCCCGAATCCGACGCTGGCGTGATCGTCTCGATGACGAGGATCACGGGCGACTCGACGCTCAAGATCGGAAGCCCGCTCCAGGCCGGAGTCACGCGGGTCGGGAGCATCCTCGACCTGTCCAAGCTGGAACAGCAGAAGCTGGCCCAGTACACGCAGGACGCCGGCAACCACGTGACCATCGAGGTCCGGTCGGCCGCGATCTCGGTCGCTCCCTAGGTCGAAGGGCTACGGCGCTTGCGCATCCTCTTTCTAGCCGATGTCGTTGGCTCGCCGGGTCGCCTCGCGCTCGAGCAGGACCTGCCCGGCCTGCGCGAACGGCTGGCGATCGACTTCTGCCTCGTCAACGGTGAGAACGCCACCAACGGGGTCGGCCTCAGCCCCAAGCACGCCGAGCGCATCCTCGCCGCCGGCGCCGACGCGATCACGCTCGGTAACCACGCCTGGCGCAGGCCGGAGATCGTCTCCTATCTGGCGACCTCTGATCGCGTCGTCCGCCCGGCCAACCTCTCACGCCACTCGCCCGGCTCGGGCTTGAGCGTGCTGCCGGCGGCCGACGGCTCGAGCGTCGCGGTGATCAGCCTGCTCGGGGCGCTGTTCATGAACGCGGCGCGCGGGCCGTTCGAGATCGTCGACGAGCTGGTCGAGGAGGCGTCGAGCCGCGCCCCGGTCGTGCTCGTCGACTTTCATGCCGAGGCGACGAGCGAGAAGGTCGGGCTCGCTCGCTGGCTGGACGGACGGGTGACGGCGGTCTTCGGCACTCACACGCACGTGCAGACGAACGACGCGCGCGTGCTGCCGGGCGGCACCGCCGCGATCACCGACGCCGGCATGACCGGGCCACACGACTCGGTCATCGGCGTGCGCGCCGAGCTGGCGATCGAGCGGATGCGGACGGGCATGCCGGTGCGCTTCGAGACGGCCGAAGCGGGCGTTCGAATCGAGGGGGCGCTGGTCGAGTGCGACGCGAGCGGGCGGGCGCTCAGCTGCGAGGCGGTCAGATTCCCGCCTGAGTAGCCGCCGGTTGCAGCACGGGCACCTCCTGCTCGCGGCCGGGCCTCTCGATCAACAGCGTGGCAAAGAGGGCGACCAGAACCAGGTCGCGCAGCAGGACGAAGGCGCTCGGCCAGTCGCCGAAGCCGATCGCGTAATTCCAGTAACGGTAGGGGAACCAGAGCTGCGTGAGAACCAGCGCGGCCACGAGCAGCCCGGCCGTGACCTGGCCGCGCCTGCCGCGAACCAGCAGCACGAACGGGCTGAGCCAGATCATGAACTGGGGCGAGAGCACCTTGCCGAAGGCCACGAAGGCGACGATCGCGGCGGCGCCCGCCCGCGTCAGCCGCTCGCCGTCGGCCTCTCCCCTGGCGAACCAGACCCAGGTGGCGATCAGTGCGATGCCCTGAAGTACGGTCTGGACGATCGCAATCGCCCCGCTTCCGGTTCCGGCGAGATTCTGCGAGCCGGAGCCGCTGACGGTGCTGACGCCGAGCCCGAACAGGTGGTGCAGGGCGACGAGCGAGGCCGCTCCGAGGCTCTCGATCTGGAGCGGCCGCGAGAGCTGAACCGAGATCGAGTGCCAGACGCCGTCCGGCGCGACGATCGCAAACGGCACGTAACAGGCGGCGAGCGCCACGAAGAAGATCCCCAGGCAGGCGGCAAGCTCGCGCCGCCCGAGCCGCCTCCAGACCCAGACGCAGGCGAGCGGAACAAGCACGACGGGGAAGATCTTCACCGCCGTAGCCAGGCCGAGAATGAAGAAACCGGCCCATTCGAGCCCGCAGAGAATCGACACCAGCCCGACCAGCGCAATCATCACCGGCCAGAGGTCGAAGCGGGAAAGGATCACCGGGCCGATCAAGAGCGGAGTCAGCGCCAGCAGGCCGAGAGCGGCGCCGGCCCGCCCGGTGGAGCTACCGAGACGGCGCAGGGCAACGGCCACGAGCGCAATCGAAGCGAGCCCGCAGGCGGCCATCAGGAACTCGAAGTTGCGCCGGTAGGCGGCCCTGACCACGTAGGGCTCGGGCGGGGTGCCGGCGCTGCTCGAATTGCCGATCGCGGGAAGCACGAAGGCCGGCAGCGCACCCGGCGGATACTCGATCGCGAAGTCCTGGTAGGGAATGCTCCCCTGCATCATCCAGTCGCCGTAGCGCTGGTAGAGGGGAGTGTCGATGATCTGGCGCTCGTTGTAGAAGCCGTGATGGATCGCGGCCCACGAGCCGAGAAAGAGCGCCCCCGAGAGGGAAGCGATGAGCAGCATCGAGCGAGTAGTGGCCTTCGCGCGAATCAGCTCACGTAACTTGCTCAGCGTCCCTCCTCGCCTGAACGATGCCCTGCGCACCGGCCAGCAAAGCGATAGCGGCAAACGGGAAGAACCAAACGATATAGGTGTAGAACCAGTAGGTCAGGACGAGTTCGAACCCGATCAGCAGAGCGCCGCTCAGGGCCGCGAGCTGCAGTGGCGAGCGCCGTCGCGGATAGAAGGCGGAAGCCACCGCCAGGATCAGGACGATGATGATCAGGGCTATCTGGAAGGCATGCAGGTTGGGAAGCCCGTCGGCGTGATACTGGCGCCAGTCCCAGAGCGAGAATGGCGACTGGCGACTCATCTGGCGGTGGACGGTCTTCTCCCAGAAGGTGGAGATCGCCTTGCCCAGGTTCGGCTCGAGCGCGAGCACCGAGAGCGCGGCGAGGCTTGTCAGCAGGAAGGCCGCGACGAACCGGGCCATCTTTCCGAGGCCGCGCAGCCGAAGGGCGTCGGGGTAGGTGGCCCAGAGCGGCCCCAGGATCAGCGAACCGAACTTCGTCCAGCCCGCGAGGGCGACCGCCGCCCCTCGCGCCCAGGCCGAGCTGACCAGCCAGAAGCCCCAGATCAAGAAGGCGGGCGCGATCGCGTCGTTGGTGTTCGAGCTCGAGACGTACTGGGTGAACGGATAGGCGGCCCAGGCGAAGGCGAGGGTCGTCGCCAGCCGCGCGCCGCCGAAGCGGCGCCCGACGAGCGCGAGCCCGCCGAAACAGAGGAGATCGAACAGGATCGTCGTGAAGCGCACCGCCGGGAGGCTGTCCCATTTGTGCGACCAGCCAAACAGCTCGAGACCGGGGATGTAGACGAGGTAGCCGACCGGCCCGTACGTGTCTCCCTCCGGGTTGATCGACTCGCAGCGCCCGTTCGGCTGGACGTGATCGCGAATGTTCCCGGCAGCGTCGGCGGGGCCGCAGGCGGGCAGCGTCTTGCCCTTCAACGTATCCGTGGGGAAGTGTCCGTACGGTGCCTCTCCCGACACGATCCGGTCGGCGCCAATCACGCCCGTGTAGCCGACGTCGATGACGTTTCCGTCACGGATGTTGAGCCCGATCCGAGATCCCATCACGAAGACGGCCAGCGCTGCGAGCAGCCAGACGGGCCAGACCGGCCGGCTCGCGCCGACCGTCCGTCCGCGCAGCCCGACGTAGAGCAGGCGCCCGAAGAGATAGAAGAGCGGTGGGTAGACGAGCGTCGCGCTCGTGAACACATGCCCCTTGTTGAAGAACCAGAGGCTGACCGAGAACGAGAGCAGGGCGATCAGATCGAGGTTGCGCAGCGAGAACGGGCGCCGCAGGTCTCCGAGCCCTAGTAGGAAGAGCGCGCAGAACCCGAGCCAGACCTTGAGGGAGTTGATCTCCTTCCCGCCGAAGGCGCCGGGCGATCCCCTGGCCATCCCCCAAGCCACCTGCGGGCCGGTCCAGGCCTCGGTCACCACTCCGCTGGCGTCGTCGACGCGGCCCTCCGCGATCTGTCCGGCCTTCGTGTCCCAGGCGCGCTCGCGCCAGTAGCGGCCGTCGGCGATGAAGACCGACTCGTAGGTCAGCCGAGAGGAGGGATAGCGCGCCAGCCAGTCGGCGATCTTGGGGTTCTTCAAAAAGATCGTCTGGGCGGAGGTTTCGGTCAGCCGCTTGTTGTTGTGCTGGCTGAAGGGGATGACCGGGACCGGCTCGTGCTGGGCCGCGGCGGCCGGTGAGGCCGTAGCCGCGAGCAGAAAAAGGAGAGCGAAGAGCATGCCCGGCAAGGCGCGGGCGCGGAGTATTCGGACGATCAGGTGCGGAATGACCAGAGCTTGTTACCTATGAAGTTGATCGGGGTGACGAGCACGATCGCAATCGCCTGAGCGATGATCTTGCCCGTCCCTACCGAGACGAGAGCGGATAGAAAAATCTGGTTGGCGCCGTAGGCGAGCCCCGAGACCACCAGAAAGCGAAGGCCCTGATAGCCAACGTGGCCGCGCTGATCGCGGAATGTCCAGAGACGGTTCCAGAGATAGTTGTTCGCCGCCGCGATCAGGAATGACACCGTCGCGGCCAGGTGGTATTCGAGCCCGAGATAGTCGAGCGCGAACCAGTAGACGGCCAGGTTGACGACGAATCCGCTGCCGCCGACCGCGCTGAACTTGAACAGCTGAACCCAGTTGTGCCAGGCGCGGAGCGCCTTGCCGGCGCGCGAGTCGCGTCGCGCGTTCGCTCGCGGTTTTTGGTCGGAGACCGCTTTCATCGCCCGGGCGCCGTTATCCGCCGGATGCGAACGTGCCTGGCCCCGAACCGCCGCAGGCTTCCGCTCGCCTCCTTGACCACGAACCGGGTGACCTCACCGTCGGCGCGCAGGACGATGTCACTGAGCGTGCCGACGCGGCGCCCGGCCAGATCCACCGTCGCCCCGCGCAACGAGCGCAACGAGGCGCCGTGCTCGCCGTAGTACTCGCTCTCGTCGAGCAGCGCGAGGCGCGAGAAGGCGTTGATTTGACCGTCCTCCAGCTCCGCGGCGGCCAGCGGTAGAAAGCGCTCGGCTCCGGGCCCGCAGCGAACGTTCAACCCCACGACGCGAAGTCGATCCAGGTCGACGAGCAGGTCGGTCGGGCGCCCGAGCTCGGCGCCGTCGACGCAAACCGGACGATGCAGCAGATCGCCGCCCGAGCTGAGCTCGTCGCCGACAGCCGCGTCAGCGCGGTTTCCACCTTCCTCAGCGAATCGCGAATCCATCTTCACCTTCGGGCTCCTGCCATTCCACATCCAGCCGATCGACATACGACGCCGACGGCCCCTGCCGACACCAGCGAAGGAGCAACTCTACGCGTTCGCGCGGACCTTCGAAGACGGCCTCGACATTTCCGTCCGGCCGGTTTCGCGCCCAGCCGCTCACGCCGAGCGAAGAGGCGCGCGAGCGAGCCCAGTACCGATACCCCACGCCCTGGACGCGTCCGCTTGCGATCACCCGTGCGCGGCATGCGTCCTCCATCGCTAATCGCTCTGCCCACTGCTCGCGCCGGCGCTCATGCGGCGAGCGAGGGGACGGTCGAGTAGCTCGGCGGCTCGATACCGAAATGCCTGAGCACCGTCGGCGCCACGTCGGCGATGCTGGTGGGCAGGCGCTCGATTCCGACCGCGAGCATCGGCACCTCGGAGTCGCCCAGCTCGAGCGAGCCGTGCGAGCCCCCGACCGCGTGGTGGCGGCCCGCCATGTCGGCGAACTCGACGCCGGGAGCCGCCGAGATCAGCAGCTCGCCGGCGTTGGGATTCTCCAGCGCCGACCAGAGGCGCTCGTGGGCGCGGGGCTGATCGAGCACGCGCGGATCGCCGCTCGTTCGCCAGCCCTGGCCGGACGGAGCGAAGCGAAGCTCGGCGCCGGCTCTGAGCGCGACCGCCTCGGCGCCGTCGCGGTAGCAGACCACCTCGACGCTCGGGTCGCGCTCGAGTCGGCCGGCCAGCTCGGGGCTCTCGAGCGAGCAGCCCGGGAGCCGGTAGACCATCGCGGCGCGGTTCGAGGCGGTGAGAACGAGCTCGGCGCCGCGTGACGCGCGACGGCCGGCGAGCGGCAAATCGCCGAGGCAGCGCTCCAGCGGCACACCCTCTCTCACGGGCATCTGGCCGTGGTCGGAGCAGAGCAGCACGTCGTAGCGGTCGAGGAACGAGTCGATTCCCCCGGCGGCCTCGACGATCGTGGCGATCGAGCGGTCGGCGCGGCGGAGGCCCTCGTCGGCGCCCTGCGGACCGCGAGCATGCGAGATGAAGTCGAAGTCCGACAGGTAGTAGAAGAGAAAGTCGAAGTCGTCTCGGGTCACGAGCCAGCGCCCTGCAGTCTCCGCGTATCCGTCCACCGAGCCGCTCGACCGCTTGAAGACGGCCGTCGAAGAGGTGCCGGTGTCACGTGACTCGAACAGGCCGTAGAAGAAGAACCGGCTCGGACCGTAAACCGCCCGTGCCACTCCGGGCACGGTCGGAAGGTGGCGCTCCCTTCCCCGGTAGCAGGTCACGTTGATCCCGGCCGCCCGCAGGCCGTGGTCCTCGATCGCCTCGAACACGGTGAGCGCATCCGAGCTCAGATGCTCGGCGTTCATCGCGTAGATCGTGTCTTTCCACCAGCGCAGGGCTCCCGAGCGGCGAGCCGCCGCGAACGACGAGCCGTACTCGACCACGCGTCCGCGGGCGCGATCGAACCAGACCAGGTGCGGGATGTGATGGACCGCCGGCTGAGCGCCGGTCGCGATCGTGGTCAGGCAGACGGGAGTCAGTGACGGAAAGACCGAGATCGCCCGCCCCAGTTGCCCGGCCGCCGCAAGTTGAGACAGGGTCGGAGCCCAGCCGCCCTCGATCCCGCGCTCGAGCATGCCGGGAGTGAGTCCGTCGATGACGATCAGAACGAGCTTGCGCATCAGTCGCGTGCGAGAGTCCGGAGCCCGGCGTAGCGGTCGCCGCCTCCGCGCCCCAGTCGCAAGGCGAGTATTCCCGTCAGCACGATTTCGATGTATCCGAGCGCCGGAACGAACGCCAGCCCGGCGGCGATCGTCGCCACGACGAGAAGCAGGAGCGCGGTCGCTCCGCGAGTCCCGCCGCGCCGCG
>Ga0209745_1001239_pt1 | contig 15397 bp, 14 predicted proteins | sample BarGraNGADG00312_FD_184495 | JGI IMG/M metagenome (GOLD analysis project Ga0209745, IMG submission 184495) | Arctic peat soil microbial communities from Barrow, Alaska - Barrow Graham LP Ref core NGADG0004-312 (SPAdes) (version 2) | ecosystem: Environmental > Terrestrial > Soil > Wetlands > Peat... | reverse complement strand
TAGGGGCGGGTTTCAAACCCGCCCCTACTCGACGAACGGAATCCGCGCGCAGGTCGTGGTGATGTCCACGAACGGCGGTCGCCAGCCCTACCCTGAGACCTGCGCCGTGGTCGATGGGCGCGTGTCGTCGTCCTCGTCCGACGGCGGCGGAGCGGCCTCGGGATCCACCGGTTCGTTCGCCAGCAGGCGGTCGGTCAACCACGCGTGCGCCGCCTGGTCCTGGCGGGCCAGCAGCCGTTCGAGCGGCGTCACCGCGAAGGCCAGGTCCTCGCGTTCCTGCATGCCGGGCCACGACCCGTCCGGCCGGCGAGGAGCGTAGCGGCACCAGAACCCGAAGTGCCAGCGGGTGAAGTCGGCGACCTGCGCGCGCGCCCGGTCGTGGTCCCCCCAGTGCTCGAGCGCGAGCGCCACGTAGCGCTGGTAGATCGCCAGCCGGTCGTCCGCCGTCAGCTCCCGGTAGCCTTCCGTCATCTCCCTGAACAACCACGGCTTGATCAGCGCACCACGGGCGACCATCACGGCGGCGCAGCCGGAACGCGCCCTCGCGGCCTCGACATCGTGCGGAAACAGCAGGTCACCGTTGCCGATCACCGGCACCGGGACCGCGCGCACCAGTTCACCCACGGCATCCCAGTCGGCCGCGAACCGGTATCGCGCGTCGCGCGTCCGGCCGTGCACGAAGACCGCCGCCGCCCCGCCGTCCACGGCAGCCTTCGCGACGTCGAGATAGTTCAGGTGATCGCTGTTCCATCCCAGCCGGATCTTCACGGTTACCGGGACCCCGCCGAGCGCGCGAACCATCTCCTCGACGATGCGCTGCACGCGCTTCGGCTGGCGGGCGAGAGCGGCGCCAAGCCCCTTGGAGGTGAAGTAGTCGATCGGGCACCCGAGGTTGACGTCGACGAAGTCCGCGCCCCGTGAGGCGACGAGCGCCGCCGCCCAGGCCATCTCGTCCGGGTTGTTGCCGGCCAACTGCACGCCGAAGCACGGCTCTTCGGGCGCCCGACGAATCAGGGCGAACTCGGAGCGGCGCTTCTGCTTCAGCCGCCGCGCGACGGTCATCTCGCCAACGGTCACGCGCGCACCCAGCTCCACGCAGAGCCGCCGGTAGGGAAGATTCGAGCCCTTGGTCATCGGGCCCAGGACGACGGAGCCGGGAAGAAGGTCGAGGAAGGACATGACTGGGACAGAAGCCAGAATTCAGAAGCCGTCAGTTGTCAGCAGCCAGCCGTCAGCAGGCGGCCGTCAGCCGTCAGCCAGCGGCCGCCAGTCGCGCGCCGCGAGCCGGATGTTACGGCGCGGCGGCCGGCCCGGCCGCGTCCTCCGCGGCCTTCTGCTCGTTCAGCGCGTCTTCCGCGAACTTGAAGAGCGCGAGCACCAGGGCGATCACGACGGGGCCCAGGAAGATGCCAATTGCGCCGAAGGCGCTGATGCCGCCGATCAGGCCAATGAACACCGGCAGCGTCGTGATCCTTGCGCGGCTCGAGATGAACAGCGGCCGGACAACATTGTCGGCCGAAGAGACGACGGCGGCGCCCCAGATCACGAAGAACAGCGCCGCGCCCCAGTGCCCGGTCAACAGCAGCCAGACGGCAGCCGGTATCCAGACGACGGCGGTGCCGATGAACGGAATCATCGCGGCGCCCATCGAGAGCACGGCGAAGACGATCGGCGACGGCAGGCCGGCCAGGGCGAAGCCGATGCCAACGAGCGTGCCCTGCACCAGGGCGGTGACCAGCGAGCCGAGGACCGTCGCGCGGATGACGCTGGCGAGGTGTGCGAGCAGGTGCGCCTTCCTTCGGTCATCGAGCGGCACCACGACCATCGCGCGCGTCACCATCCGCTCGCCATCACGCAGGAAGAAGAAGAGCAGGAAGAGCGCCAGGATGATGGCGACGATCAACCCGAAGACCGAGGCGAACAGCGACCCGCCCAACGAGATGATCGACTGGATGATCTGCTGGCCGGCCGACAGCAGCGAGTCGCGGATCTGTTCCGAGGAGATGGGCACCGACGACTCGACCCATTGGACGAGCCGATCGACCTGGGGCAACTGCAGCACGTCGCTCGGGCGCTGGATCTGATGCTGCGCGGCCCTCGTCTGCAGCTGGCCGACCAACTCCGACGCCTGCCGGCCGAACATCACGCCGAGGAAGATTGCCGGCACCACGAACATCAGGATGGAGGCGAAGGTGAGCAGCAGCGCGGCCAGGCTCGCGCGTCCGCGGAAGGCGGCCCGCAGCCGCTCGTTCAGCGGGAACAGCATGAAGGCGAGGAGCGTCGCCCAGAGCAGGGGGCCGAGGAACGGCTGCATGATCCGCAGGACCGCGATGCCCAGCACGACGGCGGTCACCGACGCGAATACACGGGGGTAGAAGGACGCCGGTGCCGGTGGCATAGTGAGCACTGTAGCATAGCGCATGAGCCACCGCTGCCGCCCGGGCCGGTCTGGCCCATCTGCGCATGTGCTACCATGTGCTACATGAAGGCGCGAGCGCAGCGATTGGCCACCGCGGAACGCCCGGGACGTGTCGGCGTACGTGAGCTGAGGCAGAACCTGAGCGTGTATCTCGACCGCGTGATGGCTGGGGAAACGCTGGAGGTCAGCGCGCGTGGCCGGCCCGTCGCGGTGCTGGCGCCGCTGCCGCAGCCCTCGTCGCTCGTCGAGCGGCTCGTGGCGTCCGGGCGGGCCCGGATGGCCACGCGGCGTCCTGCCGATCTGCCTCCGTTACCGACGTGTTCACCCAGAGGTCTTGGCGCTCGCGCTCAGCGGGCGCTCCAGGAACTGCGCGAGGACGTCGTGTGAGCTGGCTGCCTGTCTATCTGGACTCGTCCGCGATTCTCAAACTCATCGTGCCGGAGGCGGAGTCGGCCGTCCTGCGGGACGCGCTGAAGGATTGGCCGGACCTGGTCTCGAGCCGCGTTGCGGAGGTGGAGTGCCTGCGTGCCCTGAAGCAGGTATCTGCTCCGCCGCGCGTGCGGGCGCGTGCCGCGCAGGTGTTCGAGGCGCTCACGCTCGTCCACCTGGACGAGGTCGTGTTGCGGCTGGCGGAAACCGTCGGTCCCCGGGAACTCCGGACACTGGACGCCATTCATCTGGCGACGGCGCTGTCCCTGGGCGACATGCCCGCCGCGTTCGTGACGTACGACGAACGGCTGGCAGCCGCCGCGAGGCGGCTGCACATGGCCGTGCTCCAGCCGGGACGGCAGCAAAACGGAAAACGCAAAACGCAGACCGGCCACTGACCACTGGCAACGTTCAGCTGTCTGCTACTGCGGACGGCTAGCGTTGAACCGTCGGCGTCAGGACCATTCGCACGGGCGGCATCGGCGCGCGTGTGATGACCAGCGGACCTAATCTCGCCGTCGCTTCCGCCGGCTTTCCCGCCTCACCCGCGGTCGCCCTGAACTCGCAGAACAGGGTCTCCATCAGCTCGATGGTGAAGCGACCGGCGACGTCCGTCCGCGTCCCCCTGGCAGCCGCATACCGGCCGCCAAGCGTGCACCGCGCGCCGATGGTGATGTTGCTCGCGGGCTTGCCGTCCGGCCACGCCAGAGTGCCCGACACCTCGACACGCTGCAGGCGCGTCGGCATCCGCATCACGCCGATGTCGACGTGCTGACCCGCCGCCAGCTCCACCACGGTCGCCGACTCCCGTGCCACCGTGCCGGGATGCAGGAGCCGGGGCCACGGCGAGTAGTCGGACGGGCCCATGTGCAGGTTGACCCCGACCACGTACCGGCCCGGCGGCAGGCCTTCGAATCCAAATCGCCCTGCGGCGTCGGTGGCCGCGCGCGCGCCGGGGATCGTCTGAGGCGCCGCGTCGTACACGTCGGCCAGCACCGCCTCGAGTTGCATGTGGTCGACGGGTAGTCCGTCGGCTCCGAGCACGACACCCCCGATGACGCCATCGGTGCGCGCGTAGAAATCGGCGAGGGCGCATCCGCGCACGTCCGGCACTTCGACAGGACGCTGCTCCCCGCGCACACTGAGCGGCGCGGGGACCGAGACGGCGACCGTGTAGTGACCCGGGTCAAGGCGGCCGAACTCGTAGCGCCCAGCCGCATCGGTGGAGGTGTCCCGTGAGGCGCTCCCGCCTTCGATCCGCACCTTCACTCCTGGCACCGGTTCGGGCTTCCGGTAGCCGTCGGGGCGGACGACGGTCTCGACACGAGTGACGGTCCCGAAGATCCGGCCGCCTGTCGCCGGCTGCGCCAGCGAGGCCAGAAAGGCGACGTCGTCTGCAGCACGCTCAATCTCCGTGGTCAGTGAGCAACGACTGGTGGCGAACTCTCCGGGCCGATCGGTTGGATACGCCCAGACCAGGTAGCGCTGCCCCTTCTTGAACTCCCACTGGTCTTCAACCCAGAGACCGCGTCCGCCGAGAGTCACCACCCCGACTGCCTGGGTGTCGGGCGCGAGGCCTTTCCATGCGTGCGCGACCCGGAAGTGGACCAGTCGCGCCGGAATCGGTTTCTGGTCGAGGTGCCCACGCTCCACCTCGTCCCAGCCTTCGACGACGCCGTCGAAGACGATCTTGGCGCGCCAGTACTCGGCACACGCCGGGCCTGTCATGACGCAAATGGCGTGGAGTTGGATGGCGGAGAGGAGAGCGAACGCCGCGCCGAGGCCAGTCAGGCAAATCACACGTCGCATCACGGCCTCCACCGCAGAATCGTAAGGGTCGGAGTTCCGACCCCTAGGCCACGGGCTGGCCCATCCCCTCGTATTCCTTGAACAGTTTCCCCCACGCCGTCTCGCGCTTCCACCGCTCGAACGTCCGGCGGTCTTTCACCGGCCAGCGGTAGTAGTCGTGATAGGTCTCGGACGCGAAGACGAACAGGTGCACGATCGGCGTGTGGAACAGCAGTTTCTGAAACACCTTCAGCGGCGAGAACCAGAACAGGTCGCCGCCGAGGCTGGCCAGGTTGTCGCCCACGTGGAAGCCCCACGATTCGTTAGAGACGTCGTCGCCGACGATCTCGATCTCGCGCGGGTCGCCGACGCCCAGGCCGTCCTCGTGCGCCACGCGGATGTACTCGAGGCTCATCGGGTTGAAGCCCATCATCTTCGCGGCCACCGCGTCGATCGCGACCTGGTCGGCCGAGGCCAGCATCAGGTTCTTGATCACCGGGTACATCGTCCGCGGTCCCGGGCCATTGCCGGCCGTCGTGCCGTCCATCACGGCGAACACGCCCGGGTGGATCTCCTTCTGAATCGCGAGCAGGTCTACCAGCGTGCGATGTATCCACGAGTGCGTGTAGTGCCGGTGCGTGTGCAGCAGGCCGCCGAACGCGTTCTTCATCGCGCCGGTGGTCGTCGTGTAGATGTGGCACTTCACCGTTGGCAGGTGGACGATGTTCTTGCCGGGAAAGTAGTCGGGGATGTAAATTCCCTCGGGGAAGATCTTGTGCAGGACGTGCATCCGCGCCTTCGGCTCGTAGCGGATCCACCGCATGTCCTGTTCGCGGAAGTTGTAGAGAATCGGCACGCCGTAGCGCGACAGGATCGGGACGTACCGGTTGAGATCCTCGCCCTTGAACGCGTCGGTGACGACGGTCTTGTTCTGGACGCAGCTCAGGTCGTGGTAGCCGGCGCCGTGCAGCGCGCGGATCGTGCCCTCGAGCTGCCACGGCGTCGTGTTGGCGCCGGGGAACGGGAAGTGCCAGGAGATGTTGTCCTTGAGGATCGTGGGCGCCTGCGGCGACAGCGTCTCGCGCATCCCCGCCAGCTCACACAACCGCTCGGTCGACTCGAGGACGGTTGAGGGATCCACCCGCAAGACGGCAACACGACTCTTCATACGCTCATCATTGTACCAAATGGCGGATGACACACCGCCGCGGGGGCCGCCGGTCGCGCGCCCTCGCCTCCGCGCCCTCGCCTTTCCTCCCTCCCCTTCGACTCACTCCGCTCGCTCAGGGCAGGCCGCCTCTCCGCCTTCGCGCCTTCCGCTCTCCGCCCTCCGCCTCTGCCTACGCCGGCACCGCCTCCTTACGGGCTTCGAACTGGCGCATGACTACGCGGCTGAGGCGCGCGATCCCCTCCTCGATCTGCTCGTCGCGGGCGTTGCTGAAGTTCAGCCGCATCGTGTTGTGGCCGCCGCCGCCCGGGAAGAACGGCGAGCCGGGGACGAAGGCCACCTTCTCCTTCACCGCGTCCTTCAGCAGATCTGCCGTGTCCATCCACTCCGGCACCGACGCCCACAGGAAGAGGCCGCCCAGCGGGCGCGTCCAGCGCACACCGAGCGACGGATCCGGGAATGCCTTCTCGAGCGCCGCGAGCATGACGTTCCGACGGTGGCCGTAGACCTCCCGGATCCGGTGCACGTGGCGATCGATGAACCCGCCGCGCCCCACCTCGAACGTCACCATCTGGTCGAAGGTGCTGCTCTGCAGGTCGGTGCCCTGCTTGGCCTGCACCAGCCGGTTGATCACTTCCTTCGGCGCCACCATCCAGGCCATCCGCAGCCCGGGCGCGAGCGTCTTGCTGAAGGTGCTGAGATAGATGACGTTGCCGGTGTACCTCCCATTGTGTTCGCACTGCAGGTGCTCGGCGTCGATGACGACCAGCGGCTTGATGTGCTCGCCCTCGTACCGCAGCTGCCCGTAGGGATCGTCTTCGATGATCGGGATCCCGTACTGGTCGGACGCGCGGACGAGCGCCGTCCGGCGGTCGAACGGCATCGTGACCCCCGACGGATTCTGGAAGTTGGGGAGCGCGTAGATGAACTTCGGCCCGCAGCGCAACGCGTCCTCCAGCCGGTCCGTCACCATCCCGTCATCGTCGGTCGGCACGGTCACGAACTCCGCGCCGTACATGTTGAACGCCTGGAGCGCCCCGAGGTAGGTCGGGTTCTCCACGAGAATCTTGTCGCCCGGGTTGATCAGGATCTTCCCAATCAGGTCGAGCGCCTGCTGCGAGCCACTCGTGATGAGGACGTTGTCGATGTCCACGACGATGCCGTAGCGCACCATGTGGCGCACGATCATGTCGCGCAGCGGCGGGAAGCCCTCCGTCGTGCTGTACTGCAGCGCAATCCGTCCCTTCGTTTCCAGGACGGTCTCGGTCGCCTCCTTCATTTCCTCGACCGGGAACAGGTCGGGGCCGGGCAGTCCGCCGGCGAACGAAATGATGTCGGGCAGGGCCGTGAGCTTCAACAGCTCGCGGATGACGGAGCTGGTCATGCGCTGCGTGCGCTGCGCGTATCGATGATTCCAGAGCGTGCTCATTGATGAACTCCTACGTGACTCGCGATGACGTGACCTCGGCGGCCGAGCAGACGATCTTCCGCCGGCGCCCCTCCGGCTTCAGGCACGACAGCGCCACCCCGCGAGGCATCGCGCCCAGCGAGTTGCTGATCATGTAGGTGGAGCGGTGGAGGATGGGGAACTCGTCGCACCAGCTGTCGAGCGAATCGGGCGAGGCTTCGAGCATGAGCAGATAGTATCATCGGGGCCTGGGAACCTGGGGAATCTGAACCGAGGATCGAGCATGGCGACGACCGACGGCTGGTGCGGGTGGGATGAATATGCGCAGTTCTATGACTGGGAGAACGCGCGGACGATGGGGCGGCAGGATGTGCGATTCTGGCAGGATTTCGCGCGCCGAGAAGGGGGGCCGCTGCTGGAACTGGGCTGCGGAACGGGGCGGGTGATCGTGCCGGTCGCGCGGACGGGCGTCCCCGTGGTAGGGATCGACCGGTCTGCGCCCATGCTGGCGTACGCCCGACGGCGCGCCCGACGGTTGCCGGCCGCCTCGCGCCCCGAGCTGGTCCGCGGGGACATCCGCTTCCTGCCGTTCGACAGCCGAGCCTTCTCGGCGGTCATGGCGCCGTATGGGATTCTGCAGTCGCTGACGAAGGAGCGGGACCTCGTGGCCACCCTGTCAGAGGTGGCGCGCGTGCTCCGGCCCGGCGGTACGTTCGGGCTGGATCTCGTCCCGGACCTTCCGGCGTGGGACGAATACGCCAACAAGACCCGGCTCGAGGGCCGTCTTCGCTCGTCCGCCGCGCACGTCACCCTGATCGAGTCGGTGCGACAGGATCGGCGACGCAAGCTCACGATCTTCGACCAGGAATACGTGGAGAAGCGGGGAGCACGTACCGAGCGGCATCGCTTCTCGCTCACGTTCCGCACGCTGCCGCTGCCACAGATGGTGGCTCGGGTGGAGAAGGCTGGATTCAGGGTGACGGCCGTGCTTGGCGACTACCGGGGCCGCGCGTGGGACATGCGCGCCGAGGTGTGGCTGCTGCTGGCGACGCGAGTGAAGGGCTGAAGGCTTGCGGCGGATCGTGGCGGCTGGCGCACGGCAGGGAAAAGCTCCATAATCTGAGCGTCGTTCGGCATTGCGGAGACACAGTCCTCATGAGACGCGCCGTCTTGTGCCTTGCGGTCGTCCTGCTCGCGCTGCCCGTCCTGGCACAGTCCACCCGAGGTCGACTCCAGGGCAAGGTCGCCGACACCTCAGGCCTGCCTCTTCCCGGCGTCACCGTGATGCTGACGCGCGAGGCGGGTGCGGCGCTGGTCTCCCACACCGACGAAGTCGGCCACTTCGTGTTCGATGTGCCGCACGGGCGATACACCTTGACGGCCGAGTTGTCGGGCTTCGAGACCGCCGTCCGCCCGAATCTCACCGCTGGGCCCGAACCCCAGACCGTGGATATCGTGCTCGAGATCGGCGCCTTCAAGATGGAAACGCAGGTCATCGCACAGGCGCCCAGGATCTTCACGACCGCCGAGCCGAACGCGCCGGCCACGGTGGACAAGGAGATCATCAAGATGGCGCCGGTGCAGGGAATGCGGTACGACTCCGCTCTCCCGCTTCTCCCCGGCGCCGTACGCGGCCCGGATGGGCTGATTAGCATTTCCGGCGCACGTTCGTGGCAGGGAACGGTGCTCGTAGACCACGGACGCGAGACGGACCCTCTGACCGGCGAACCGAGCTTCACCCTGTCGATCACGTCCATTGACACCGTCCAGGTCTATACGCCCTCGCCTCCAGCCGAGGTTGGCCCTGGCACCGGCGGCGTCACGCTCGTGAACACCAAGGCGGCCGCAGACTCGATCAACTTCAACCTCTTCGGCGTGTTGCCCCGCCCGCGATTCGGTGAAGGTGTGACCGCGGGGTTCGAGTCGTGGAATCCCGTGGTGGCGCTCAGCGGTCCGATCGTCAGGGAGCGCGTCTGGCTGGCGCAGTCGTTCGAGTACCGGTGGGAGCGCTTTCAGTTCGAGACGGTCGGGGGCAAGCAGGACAGGTCCGTCCGAGGGTGGGTGTCGTTCACGCGGCTCGATATCAAGCCGAGAGGGTCGCATCACATCAGCGTGCGGGTCGGCGTCTATCCGGAAGAGACCCGCCACTTCGGCCTCGACGCGTTCTCACCCTCTGCGAGCGTGCCGGACGTGAGCCGCGGCGGGGGCTCTGCCAGCGTGGTTGACCGTGTGGCGCTCGGCAACGCTTCGACGCTCGAGACGCGGCTTCACCTCAAACGTCACACCTTCCGCATGGAGCCTGATGGATCGCGTCCTTACGTCATCGGGCACAAACAGGTGCAGGGCAGCTACTTCAAGCAGGTGGACCGCGGGGCGTACCGCGTGGAAGCCAGCTCCACCTGGTCGCGCGCGTTCAAGGGCTGGCACGGCGACCACCTGCTCAAGGCTGGCGCCAGGACGGCCTACGCCACCCTCGACGGCCGGATGAGCTACCGCCCCGCTGACTACCTGCGCAGTGACGGCACGCTCGCCAGGCGAATCGAGTTCGTCGGCGCCGAGGAGACAGCCGCATCGAGCGGGGAGGTCGGGGCGTTCGTCCAGGACACGTGGACGATCGGCTCGGGCCTCAAGGCGGAGGTTGGCGTACGATGGGACGCCAACACCATCGTGTCCGGCCTCGCCTTCTTGCCGCGCGCGACGCTTACCTACGACCTGCGTCCCAACTCCACGAAGATCAGCGGAGGAGCGGGCGTCTACGTGGACAAGCCGGTGCTGCAACCAGCGATCTTCATGCAGCGCCAGGCGCGTCGCGAGCTGGTGTTCGACAGGGCCGGGGCTCCGGCCGGACCCTGGCGCCTCTTCACCCACGAGGTGGCCGGACCGCTGGTCAACCCGCGGGCGACAATCCTGCACCTGCAGGTGGATCAGCAGCTTCCGGCCGGGTGGATGGTTCGTGCCTCGTACCAGGAGCGGTTTGGCCGGCGCGAGTTCGTTGTCCGGCCGCTGCCGCGCTCGTCGACCGAAGGCCTCCTGCAGTTGGCTGCCAACGGCGAGTCACACGCGCGCAGCGCCGAACTGACGGCCGGGTTCAGGTCGGCTCACGGGGCCCACCAGGTGTACGTTTCGTACGTCCGGTCGATGACCAGCGGCAACCAGAACGATCTCAACACCGTCGTCGGCAACTTCGAAACGCCCCTGATCCTGCCCGACGAGCGCGGGCCGCTGGCGGCCGACGTCCCGCACCGGTTCCTGTCGTGGGCCATGATCTCGTTGCCGTGGAGCCTGACCACGTCACTCTTTGTCGAGGTGCGATCCGGCTTTCCGTTCACCGCCATCGACGAGGAGTGGAATGCCGTCGGCGCCCGCAACGGTTCGCGCTTCCCGCTGTTCGTGTCGCTCGACTTCGCCGTGGAGAAGGCGCTGACGCTGCCGTTCGGCCTTCCCGCCCGTCTCGGCCTCAAGTTCTTCAATATTGCCGGGCGAAACAACGGGCGAAGCATCCAGCGCGACGTCGCGCGACCCGACTTCGGCCGGACCTACGACCCGATTCGACGCCAGATACGGGGGACGCTCGAGATCGCGTGGAACAAGGGGTAGAGAGTCAAGGCGTCCCATCGCCGCCTGGAGCAGGCGGGCCGCACCGCTCACCCATTCGGCGACCTCGACCGCGCCGCGGTCTGGCCCGTGCTCGTCTGGAAAGGGCCGGGGAAACCGTTCGTACCGGTGACCGGAGTGACAGACAAATGAGGCGCGCCAGACCCGACCGGGCCCGTCCGCGGCGGAGCGCGGCGTAACTTGTTGCGCGCCAAGCTCCTATGGTACAATCCGGCCTCTGTTTTCCTTTGATTTTTCTGGAGTTCCAGCATGTCCGGCCATTCAAAGTGGGCCACGATCAAGCACAAGAAGGGCGCGGCTGACGCCAAGCGCGGGCGCGTCTTCACCCGCGTCATCAAAGAGTTGACCGTGGCGGCCCGTGCGGGCGGGGGCGACCCCGACACCAACCCGCGGTTGCGGACCCTCATCGCCGAATCGAAGGCCGTGAACATGCCCGCCGAGAACATCAAGCGGGCGATCAGGCGCGGCACGGGCGAAGAGCCTGGGGTCAACTACGAAGAGGTCGTGTACGAGGCCTACGGCCCCGGCGGCACCGCCATCATCCTGGAAGGCCTGACCGACAACAAGAACCGCACGGTCGGCGAACTGCGTCACCTGCTGGACAAGTACAACGGCAAGATGGCCGACCGCAACACGGCCCTCCGGAAGTTCAGCAAGCGCGGCCAGATCCTCATCGAGAAGACCAAGGTGGCCGAGGACGCGTTGATGGCGGCGGTGCTCGAGGCGGGCGCCGACGACATGCTGGACGACGACGACAGCTGGGAAATCCTCACCGCTCCTGATGCGTTCGACGCCGTGCGCGAAGCGGTCCGCAAGCTCGAGGTCGAGCCGATGAGCGCCTCAGTGGCGATGGTGCCCGTCGAGTTCGTCAAGCTCACGGGCAGAGAAGCCCAGTCGATGCTGAAGCTGATGGACGTCCTCGAGGACCATGACGACGTCCAGCACGCGTGGTCGAACTTCGACATCGACGAAAAGGAGATCGAGGCCTCGCTCTTGTGAAAGTGTTCGGGATCGATCCCGGCTCCGAACGTACCGGCTACGGATGCGTGGAGACGGATGGCAGCCGCCATCGGCTCGTCGCCTGCGGCGCTATCGTCACGTCTCCTCGCCTCGGCTTTCCTGCACAACTGCTCCGGATCCACCAGCAACTCTCCGCCCTCCTGGCCGAACACCGTCCGGAGTGCGTGGCGGTTGAGAGCGTCTTCTACGCGGCGAACGTCCGTAGCGCGCTCAAGCTCGGGCACGCGCGCGGCGTGGCACTGCTCGCGGCCATCGAGGCCGGTTACACCTGCGCGGAGTACTCCCCGGCGGAGGTCAAGTGCGCCGTTGTCGGCTACGGCCGCGCCGAGAAACACCAGGTGCAGGAGATGGTGAAGCTGCTCCTCGGCCTCGCCGAGGTGCCCACGCCCCACGACGCCGCCGACGCGCTGGCCGTCGCCATCTGCCACCTGCACAGCCAGAGGCCGGACCTCGTGACGGAGCACGTGCGGGCGACACGCTCGACGCCGAAGTCCTGGCGGGACTACAGACCCCCGGGGGACAACGAGCATTGAGGTGACACGTGACGGACGTGTTCACGCCACACCGGGTGACGTGAACGTGTGCAGATCGTGCGGTATGTCCGTCAACACGGCCGCGAGTCGCCAGCCGCAGGTCGCAAGCCGGATTGTTGTGCGGAGGTTGCGCAAGTTGTGATTGCGAGACTGAACGGCCGGCTGGTCGAGAAGCAGCCGACGCGCCTGGTCGTGGACGTGCACGGCGTGGGGTACGAGGTGCAGGTGCCGCTCTCCACCTTCTACCTCCTGCCCGCGCCGGGCGCTGACGTGTCGCTGCGCATCCACACGCACGTGCGCGAAGACGCGCTGTCGCTCTTTGGATTTGCGACGGCCCTGGAACAGCTGGTGTTCGAGCGGCTGATCACCATCAGCGGGATTGGCCCGAAGCTGGCGCTGGTCGTGCTTTCCGGCATCGATCCCGCAGACCTTGTTCGCGCGGTGCAGGCCGGGGACGTCGGCCGCCTGACGATGATTCCAGGCGTCGGCAAGAAGACCGCCGAGCGAATCGGCCTCGAGCTGAAGGACCGGCTGCCGCAGCCGTTGATCGCGGAACTCACGGCGGCCCCGGGCGGGCCGACGGGCGAGATCACGCTGCGCGCGGACCTGCTCTCCGCCCTCCTGAATCTGGGATATCATCGGCCGCTTGCCGAGAAGGCTGTGGACGCGGCGCTGAAGGCGCCCGGCGACCCGACCTTCGAGCGGGCGTTGAAACAGGCGCTTCGCGAGACAGGAAGAATCTAGATCGCACAGGTCGCGAGATGCACGCGTCATGGATGAACCGCGGGTGATTACGCCGGCGCGCGTGGACGAGGACGCGCAGTTCGAGGTGGGGCTGCGGCCGCGCACGCTCGATGAGTACATCGGGCAGGAGCGCGTCCGCGACAACCTCGTGGTGTCGATCACTGCGGCCCGCCAGCGCGGCGAAGCGTTGGACCACGTGCTGCTCTACGGCCCTCCCGGCCTCGGCAAGACGACCCTGGCCTACGTGATCGGGAACGAGCTGGGTGTGCCGGTGCGATCGACGTCGGGGCCCGTGCTCGAGAAGCCGGGCGACCTTGCCGCGATGCTGAGCAACCTCAAGGAACGCGAGGTGCTCTTCATCGACGAGATCCACCGCATGTCGCCGATTATCGAGGAAATCCTCTATCCCGCCATGGAGGACTACCAGATCGACATCATGATCGGCCAGGGACCGAGCGCCCGTTCCGTGAAGCTGCCGGTTCCGCCGTTCACATTGATCGGATCGACCACGCGCGCCGGGCTCCTCACCTCGCCGCTCCGGAGCCGCTTCGGCATCGTCCACCGGCTCGACTTCTACACCGACGTCGATCTCCAGGAGATCGTGCGGCGGTCGGCCCGCATCCTGGGCGTGGCGATCGACGACCGCGCGGCGGAAGAAATCGCCCGACGATCGCGGGGCACACCGCGCGTGGTCAACCGGTTGCTGCGCCGCGTGCGCGACTACGCGCAGGTGCGGGCGGAGGGCGAAATCACGCTGGCGGTCGCCGAAGCGGGATTGACGCTGCTCGAGGTGGACGAGCACGGGTTCGACGAGATCGACCGCCGCGTGCTGCGGACGATCATCGAGAAGTTCGGCGGAGGCCCGGTGGGGCTCAGCACGATTTCCGCGGCCATCTCCGAAGAGAAGGACGCGATCGAGGACATCTACGAGCCGTTCCTGATCCAGATCGGGTTCCTGGCTCGCACGCCGCGCGGACGCGTGGCGACAGCGCGGGCCTACGAGTATTTCGGGCTCCACGCGCCCGACCGGGACCAGCGTCTCTGGTAGATGACGTCGGTTCTGATTTCGGGCCCGAGCGGCACACGCGTCGTGCCGAGAGCCGAAAGCCAGGGGCCGAGAGCTGTTTTGCAAGGAGGGCGACGAGTGGCGAGCGACGGTCAGACGTTCATCCCCGATCATCGGCCAGCCGGCCTTGGCTGCGGCAGACCCACTGAAATCAGCAGCCTGGCGACCTACGTGCCGCCCCGCCTGCTGACGAACCAGGACCTCGAAAAACTGGTCGAGACCACCAGCGAGTGGATTCTGCAGCGCACCGGCATTCATACTCGCCACATCGTCGATCCCGGCGTCGCGACCTCCGACCTCGGCAAGGAGGCGGCACTTGAGGCGATCGCACTGGCCGGCCTCACGCCCGCGGACATCGACCTGGTCATCGTCGGCACCACCACCCCCGATATGTTCTTCCCGAGCACGGCGGCGCTGATCCAGCACAAGATCGGGGCCCGTCACGCCTGGGGGTTCGACCTCGCCGGCGCCTGCTCGGGCTTCACCTTCTCGCTTTCGACGGCGAGCCAGTTGGTGTCCACCGGCCGCCACAACCACGCGCTCGTCGTTGGCGCCGATGTAATGACGAGCATCATCGACTACAAAGACCGCGCCACGTGCGTGCTGTTCGGCGACGGCGCGGGAGCCGTGGTCGTGAGTGCGGCGAAGGATCCGACGCTGGCGATCCTCGACTTCGCCCACGAGATCGACGGCAGCGGCGGCCAGTCCCTGCAGATGCCGGCTGGCGGCAGCCTGCGTCCGGCAAGCCACGAGACCGTCGAACAGCGGCTACACTACGTGAAGCAGGACGGGCAGGCGGTCTTCAAGTTCGCCGTGCGGAAGACCGAAGAGATCAGCCGCGTCATCATGCAGCGGAACGGCCTGACGGCGGATGACATCGCGTTGTTCGTGTCGCACCAGGCCAACCGGCGCATCATCACGGCGGCTGCCGACCGTCTCGGCTTCTGCGAGTCGAAGGTCGTCATCAACCTCGAGAAGTTCGGCAACACGACCGCCGCGACGATCCCGCTCGCCCTGAACGACTGCGTCCAGGACGGCCGCCTGAAGAAGGGCGACCTGGTGCTGCTGGCCTCCGTGGGCGCAGGCTTCACGGTGGGCAGCGTGCTCGTGCGCTGGGCGTACTGACAGGAGTCAGGAGTCAGGAGTCGGGAGTCAGGAGTCGGGAGTCGGGAGTCAGGAGTCGGGACTCAGGAGTCGGGAGTTGGGG
>Ga0209745_1001238_pt1 | contig 15398 bp, 17 predicted proteins | sample BarGraNGADG00312_FD_184495 | JGI IMG/M metagenome (GOLD analysis project Ga0209745, IMG submission 184495) | Arctic peat soil microbial communities from Barrow, Alaska - Barrow Graham LP Ref core NGADG0004-312 (SPAdes) (version 2) | ecosystem: Environmental > Terrestrial > Soil > Wetlands > Peat... | reverse complement strand
GGTCGGTCCGTGAGCCGCCACTCGCCGCGGTCGTCCTTGGTCATCTGCCCCGGCAGGGCCTCCCAAGGGACGCTGTCGTGCTCGACAAGCCCGGTGATCTTCAGGCCCTCAGCGATCAGGGCTGTCGCGATCTCGCCGAGGCCATGGTTCCACGAATGGGTTGTGTTGGCCGTGAAGACTACATCGGTCTCGACGTAGGTGCCGCCGTCTTCCCAGACGATGGGCTCGTCCCGCTCGAAGTACGGAAAGTCAACAACGACAAGGCCATCCGAGCGCGTGTCGTCGAGTGACCAGAGCATTGGGTGGCCCTCACGGATGAACAGCCGACCTCCGGGCTTGAGCAGAGCCCCGACCGCAGCGGCCCAGCGCGAGATGCTCGGCAGCCAGCAGAGTGCTCCGATGCCGGTGAAGACGAGGTCGAACTGCTCGCCGCCCAGAGCGGACACCGCGTCGTAGACGTCGGACTCGACGAAGCTCACATCGTCCCCGGACCTCCCGACCAGGGCGCGTGCCTGCTCCATCGCGGCGGGGGAGAAGTCCAGCCCGGTCATCCGCGCGCCGAGGCGGGACAGGCTGACGGTATCGGTGCCGATGTGGCACTGCAGATGTACCCCGCGCAGGCCGCTCACGTCACCGAGCAGCGAGCGGTCGAACTGCACCACGTCGCTGATGAACGCCGGGTCGTCGACGAACCTCTGCACGTTGTAGTCGGGCGAGTTCGCGTGCGCCGGCGCCCGCTCGTCCCAGCTGGCACGGTTGATGTCGCGGTAGTCGTCCATTCGCCCATCCTGACCTAGGTGAGGTTGCCCGGGTCGGCCGGGACGTCGATCGCGTTCTCCTGTAAGGCTTCCATCGGTATGACGTCCAAGGCTCGCTCGTGGGTGGAGGCGAGGACCACCGGTGCTGGCGCGCCGTCCACGTATGCCTGCATCCAGCGCATCGCGACAACGCACCAGCGGTCCCCCGGCTTCAGCCCGGGAAAGGCGTACTCGGGTCGCGGGGTCGACAGGTCGTTGCCCACACGCTTCTGGTGAGCAAGGAAGTCGGCGGTGACGACCGCGCATACGGTGTGGCTGCCCACGTCCTGCGGTCCTGTGCCGCAACAGCCATCGCGGTAGAACCCCGTGATCGGGTCTTTGCCGCACTCCTCGAGCGGGCCACCGAGAACGTTCAGCGGTGACTGCCCAGCATCACTCATGGCCCCATCATGTCTTTGGAACAGGTGCGTAGTTCGGCCTACGTCACGGCATTCTGCGAAGGGCGCGCATCCGATGCGCAGCCGGGCGAACCATGCTGCCTCACGGCGGCTTGGGTCAGAGCTTGTGCATCTTTGCGTTCGGGGTGGAGACGCGTCGCGAGCCCGACCCGAAGTCGGCGTCGACGGCCATAGTTCCGCTGACCGAGACGATGCGGCCCAGTCCGTGGCGGTCGTGGGCGACGCGGTCACCCACGGCAAACACCTCGTCCGGTGGGATCGCATCGCGGGCTGCATTGAAGGGACTTGCGGGCAGACGCCGCCTGGGCGCGGGGGGGGACATAACTCCATTATCCTCCTCCGGGGCCGGTATCGCTGACAGGGACTTCCCAGACTGCCTCGGTGGCGGGGACAGAAGCTGGCTCGCCAGCACCCTGAAAGCGCTTACCTCGGCGCTCATTTCCGTGCTCAGTTCAGGGGACGAATCCCCTCCGGCAGCGCCCCGCCGGCCAGGAGGTCGCCGCTGAGATCCTGCAGGGCCGTGAGCACGGCCCGCTGGCTCCAGGGACCAAAGGACAGCCGCGCGACGCCCAGGCGCTGGAGGTCGGAGGAGGGCACAGAGCCCGGTACGCCGATCAGGCTCACCTTGCGCTGGCCGATCCCGGCAACCAGGCGCTCGACGGTCGGGACATCGAGCTTGCCGGGGACGAACACGCACGCGGCACCGGCGTCGAGGAAGGCGCGGCCGCGCTCGATCGCGTCGACCAGAACCGCCTCGGGGTCTCGGTCCCCGGCCTTGAGGAATGCGTCGGTGCGGGCGTTGAGGACGAACCGGATGCCCTCGGCCTCACCGGCCCCTACGGCTGCACTGACCGCGGCCACCGACTCCCCCAGCGGCCGCATCGCATCCTCGAGATTCGCGCCGACGGCTCCCACACCGATGGCCCGGCGCACGGTCTCGGCCACGTCGCCGTAGCCCGACTCCAGGTCCGCGCTGACCGGCAGGTCCACAGCGGCGGCGATGCGGCCGATGACGTCGATCATCAGGTCCAACGGGATCTGTTCACCGTCGGGGTAGCCAAAGGACGCGGCGATCGAGTGACTCGCGGTGGCCAGAGCGTGGCGGCCTTGTCCGAGAGGGTCATGCCGGCGACAGTACGCCGCCGCTGACGGTCAGCCGCCCAGGAGCTCCGCGACCAGGTCCCCGAAGACGTGGTGGTGCAGGTCGACGTCCGCCGTGGTGGTGACCGGCGACATCAGCGCCATGTTGTGGAACGGCGTCAGGGAGATTCCGCGGTTCAACAGGTACAGATGGATCAGGTCCTCAAGCTCGCCGTCGGCGCTGGCCGCCGACTCGGTGCCGTTGCGCGGGGCAGGGTTGGCAAAGCGGTACTCCGCCCGCGCCCCGAGCTGGCTCAGGGACCAGGGCAGGGAGTAGCGATCGATCACGGACTGCACGCCGCCTGCGAAATACGTTGCGGTGTCTATCATCTGGGCGAAGGCGTCGTCTGTGAGGACGTGCTCGAGTGTCGCCCGGGTGGCCGCGACGGACAGCGGGTTGCCGGCCAGGGTGCCACCCACACCACCCATGTCGACCAGGTCGAGGTCGGTGCGTGCCAGCGCGCGGTCGGCGAACTCGGCACTCAGGCCGTAGGCACCCATCGGGATCCCACCGGCGATCGACTTGCCGATGGTCAGGATGTCCGGCTCCAGCCCCCAGGCCCTTGTCGCCCCACCCGGCCCCGCCGAGAAGGTGTGGGTCTCGTCGTTGATGAGCAGGACGGCATACTCGCGGGTGAGCTCTCGGACGCCCTCGAGATAACCGGGCTCCGGCAGGACGATCCCGATGTTCGTCAGCGCCGGCTCCATGAGCACGGCCGCGACATCGCCGTGCGCGAGCTGATGCTCGAGACCGTCCAGATCGTTGAACTCGGCGACCCGCGAGGTGACGGTGACGTTGACCGGCTCGCCGACGTTGCCGGGCCGGCTCATGCCCTCACCGTCAGGGCCGACCACGATGAGCGACTCGTCGACGCTGCCGTGGTAGCAGTAGCTGTTGAACAGGATCTTGGGCCGGTCGGTCACCGCCCGCGCCAGGCGGATGGCCCAGCGGTTGGCGTCGGTGGCAGTCAACGAGAAGCTCCAGCGCGCCAGCCCGAAGCGGCGGGTGAGCTCGGCGCCCACCCATTCGGCGTCCTCCGTGGGCAGCATGGTGGTGATGCCGCCGAGGGTGGCAATGCGGTGCCGGATGGCGGCCACGGTCGCCTCGGGCGAGTGCCCTGCCATGGCGCCGGTGTCCCCGAGCGCGAAGTCGACGTACCCGAAGCCGTCGATGTCCCAGACGTGGTTGCCCCGGGCCCGCTCGACGTAGATCGGGAACCCACCGGCCTTCTTGTTCATCCAGGTCATCGGCACCCGGCCGAACAGATGGTCGGCACGCTCGTAGGCCGCAGCCGATCTCGGGTGCCGGGCAGTGAAGTCCTGTTGCTCGCGGGCGTAGATCTCGGTCAGCCTGGCGCGGTCGATCATGACATCTACTCCTTGGAGTCCTGGGGCAAGAACCCTAGCGCCGGGGCTCATCCCTTCTGGGACGTGCTACGGCCCGCGCCGGTGCGCGACGCGAGGGATGAGGACGTCATCGGCCCCAGATCCATGTTCTGCGCCCGTTTGGCCTTCCGGACACGCCCGTGGCGGACAAGAATCGCCCTGTCCGTTCTCACCCCGAAGGAGCGACAGTGGCGATCCCCAGCGAAAGCGCGCCCGGGCTGTCCCAGCCGCCGATCGCGGCCGTCGTGGCCGGAATGCGGGAACGCCTGGACCGGCTCCCGACGCGGCTCGGCCACCTGCGCGTGTTCCTCTCGACCTACCAACGCACCACCCAGGCGGTGGGCGACGCCGTCGAGAGAGCTGCCTTTGAGGACCCCGGGTGGGTCGAGCGTTGGGACCTCGCGTTCGCGGGCCTGTACCTGACCGCACTCGACACCGAGCTTGCCGGGGGCGGAAACCTCCCCCGTCCGTGGCGACTGGCGTTCGCCGCATCGCCCGGCCTTCCCCCATTGCGCCAGGTCCTGCTGGGCATCAACGCCCACGTGAACTTCGACCTGCCCCAAGCCCTGCTGGCCGTCATCAGCGACGACGACTTCACCGATCCCGTGCTGATGGGCCGGCGTCGCCGTGACCATGAACGCATCGACGCAGTCCTCGCATCACGAGTCGCGGCCGAGGACAACGAGCTGACCGCGACCGGGGGTGCCACCCTCCTCGACCGGCTGCTCACGCCGCTGAACCGGCTTGGCTCCAAACGGTTCCTGCGCGAGGCACGCCAGAAGGTCTGGCACAACACCATCGAGCTCCACCACGCGCGGGTCGCCGGACCGCAGGAGTATGCCGTCCGGCTCGCGGAGCTCGAGCTGCTCAGCGCCGCGAAGATCGCCGATCTGCTCCAGCCGGGCCAGGTCCTGTTGCGTCTTGCCGTCGCCGGCTTCGGCGTCAGCCTGCCGCCTCCGGACCTTGCGACCGCCCGCAAGAACTGACGTCGTACTCCGGCGCGGACTATCAGCGAGGTGGCGTCAGGCCGTAACGAGAGATGACCCCTGGCAGCCATTCTGGCTCACCGAAATGCAGGCCGTAGCGCTCGGCGAGGGTGGGCACTTGCCCGGCCTCTGGCGGTCCGGCGGTGAGCAGGTCGGACAGCTCACGGAAGAAGTCCTCGAACCCGGCGGGGCTGATGATCTCGATCATCCTGGCGGGCACGCTGCCGGCGTTCCACATGGCATGCATCTCGTCGCGCGGCTTGGTGATGTATCCGCCCGGCCCCAGGACGACCTCCCGATCGCCGGACCGGAAGCCTATCTCTCCCTGCGTGACGATCGAGTACTCGTCCTCGCGCGTGTGCAGGTGGGGAGGCACCAAAGCCCCCACCGGGAATGGATGCTCGACCACCGAGACCATGCCGCCCGTGTCGTGGCCCCACAGCTTGAAGTCCACGCCGATGGAGCCCAGCTCGCCAGTTGACCCTTCGCCTGGTCGCACCACGGTCAGGGGAGGGGGTGGGGTTGTGGTCATGTGGCTCGCCTACTCTCGCAGATGGGTGAACACTTCTGTATCCTGAAAATGCTCCATCGCCGAGGGAGGGATGTCAAGGCTTGAGTGAACAGAGGCGTTCTCCCAATATCCGGAACTACCGGATGCGCAAGCGGGCCGATGACATCGCTGAGACGCGCCGGCGCATCGTCCAGGCAGCTGTTCGACTGCACGGCACCATCGGGCCAGCAGCGACGACGATCTCTGCGCTCGCCGAGGAGGCCGGCGTCACCCGACTTACCGTCTATCGCCACTTCCCTGACGAGAGTGCGCTGTTCGCAGCATGCAGCCAACACTGGGCCTCCGGTCAGGTCCTTCCGAGCCCCGAGGCATGGAGGCAGCTCGGCGACCCCGCCCAGCGGCTACGTGCGGGCTTGTCCGACCTCTACCGGTTCTATCGGGACGCCGAGCCCATGCTGACCAACGTCAGGCGCGACCAAGCCTCCGTGCCCGCAGAGATACGGAAGCGGACAGAGGCGACCGATGCCGGGTATCGCGACACGCTGCTGCGGCCGTTCGCGTTGCGCGGACCGCGCCGCAAGCGGGTGGGCGCCGTCCTGGGCCATGCGGTGTCGTTCTGGACCTGGCGATCACTGTGTCTGGACCAGGGCCTGACCAACCGCGAGGCGGCCGAGGCGATGACCGCGCTGGTCCTGGCCACGGCCGGACTGGACGGACCTCCCGGCCCGCGACCCTGACCCCGTCAAAGCGCCGTGAATGGGCGAGCTCGGCAACCCGGCCTCCGCGCGGCTGCTCGGGGGAGTCCAGGGATCAGCCGGTCGTCTTCGGGCTCGGTGTCGTCAGTGGGGAGAACCGACGCAGGCGCAGGCTGTTGCTCACGACGAACACCGAGCTGAACGCCATCGCCGCGCCCGCGATCAGCGGGTTGAGCAGGCCGAGGGCGGCCAGCGGGATGGCGGCCACGTTGTAGGCGAAGGCCCAGAAGAGGTTGCCCTTGATGGTCCTCAGCGTGGAGCGGGACAGTCGTATGGCGTCCGCTGCCGCCCGCAGGTCGCCGCGGACCAGGGTCAGGTCGGAGGCCTCGATGGCCACGTCGCTGCCGGTGCCCATGGCCAGGCCGAGGTCGGCCTGGGCAAGTGCGGCGGCGTCGTTGACCCCGTCGCCGACCATCGCCACGATACTTCCGTTGTCCTGCAAGGCTTTCACTGCGGAGACCTTGTCCGCGGGCAGGACCTCGGCGATGACGTCCTGGGGCTCGATGCCAACCAGAGCGGCCACCGAGCGGGCGGCTCGGGTGTTGTCACCGGTGAGCAGGATCGGTCGAAGCCCGAGGGTGCGGAACTGCGCGATGGCCTGCGCGGAGGTGTCCTTGATGGTGTCGGCCACCACGATGATGCCGCGGGCCGCACCGTCCCAGGCCACCCAGACCGGGGTCTGGCCGTCGGCTTCCGCCGCGTCGGCGGTCGCGATCAGGTCGGCGGGGGCGTCGATGGACCACTCCTGAGCGAGCCAGCTGCGACGGCCCACGAGGACGACGTGCCCGTCGACGACCCCGGAGACGCCTCGGCCGTCGTGGTTGCTGAAGTCGTCGACCGCGGGCAGGGCGTTCTCGGAGGCAGCCTTGGCCGCGACGGCGACGGCCTTGGCGATGGGGTGCTCGGAGGCGTCCTCGAGGGCGCCGGCCAGAGTCTGGACCTCGGCCAAGGTCTCGCCGTCGGTGGCATGGACGGCGGCCACGCTCATCCGACCGGTGGTGATGGTGCCGGTCTTGTCGAGCAGGATCGTGTCGACCCGGTGGGTGGACTCCAGGATCTGTGGGCCCTTGATGAGGATGCCGAGCTGGGCGCCCCGGCCGGTACCGACCAGGAGGGCGGTCGGAGTGGCGAGCCCCAGGGCGCAAGGACAGGCGATGATCAGGACGGCCACGGCCGCACTGAACGCCGCGGTCGCGGAGTTACCGGTCAGCAGCCAGACCGCCAGGGTGGTCAAGGACAGAAGGATGACGACCGGGACGAAGATGCCGGACACCCGGTCGGCCAACCTCTGGACCTCGGCCTTGCCGTTCTGGGCGTCCTCGACCAGGCGGGCTATCTGCGCCAGCTGGGTGTCTGCGCCGACCCGGGTGGCACGGACCAGCAGTCGCCCGCCGGCGTTGACGGTGGCACCGACCACGGCGTCGCCAGGGCCGACCTCGACCGGTACGGACTCCCCGGTCAGCATCGAGGCATCGACCGCGGAGGTGCCTTCGGTGACAATTCCGTCGGTGGCGACCTGCTCCCCGGGGCGGACGCTGAAGACGTCGCCCACGGCGAGCTGGTCAGTCGGGATCCGGACCTCAACGCCGTCTCGCAGGACGGCGACGTCCTTGGCGCCCAAGTTCAAGAGTGCACGCAGTGCAGCGCCGGAGCGCTTCTTGGCGTTGGCCTCGAAGTAGCGACCGGACAGGATCAGCACGGTGACCACAGAGGCGACTTCGAGGTAGATGTTGATTGCTCCGCTCTCGCGTGAGGGCAGGAGCTCGAAGCTCATTCGGGCGCTGGGATCTCCGGCGCCGCCGAGGAACAGCGCCCACAGCGACCACAGCCACGCAGCGCTGACACCAACCGAGATCAAGGTGTCCATGGTCGCCGCGCCGTGGCGGGCGTTGGTGAACGCGGCCCGGTGGAACGGCAACGCACCCCAGACCACGACGGGGGAGGCCAGGGTCAGGGACAACCACTGCCAGCTGTCGAACTGCAGTACCGGGACCATCGACAGCAGCAGCACGGGCAGGCTGAGGATCGCCGAGACCACCAGCCGCTGTCGCAGCGAGGAGACCTCGTCGTCCTTCTCTTCCTGCTCGGCGTCACCTACCGTCGCCCCGGTGGCGCTTCCGGCCTTCGGGGCAGGCAGCGCTGCGGTATACCCGGTCGCCTCGACCGTGGCGACCAGCACCTCGGGAGTGACGGACCCGGCATACGTCACCTTGGCCTTCTCGGTGGCGTAGTTGACGGTCGCGATGACCCCGTCGAGCTTGTTCAGCTTCTTCTCGATCCGTGCCGCGCAGGAGGCGCAGGTCATCCCGCCGATGACCAGCTCGACACTGCGGGTGTCGGCGAGCTGGTCGGGGGTGGTGGTGCTCATGGGTTTCTCTCCTCCTGCGCCTGCTCGGGCGCGGGTTGTGTCGCGCTCAGCTGGTGGCGAGTGCGTAGTCGCCGGCCTCGTCAAGTGCTGCGGCCACTTCGGAGTCGGTGAGTGACGTGTCGGAGGTGATGCTCAGGATCGAGGTGCCGCCGGTGACCAGGTCGATCTGCACGTCTTTCACTCCGGCAACAGCGCTGACCTCGCTGGTGATGGCGCCGACGCAGTGCCCGCAGGTCAGCCCGGTGATGGGGAAGATCTGGGTGCTCATGGGGTTCTCCTTGTGTGGTGGTGGGTGTCGCTGGGTTGATCGGCTCAACTGTTCATGTGGGCTGCGGATGCTTCAGGAACGCACCAGTCGTGCGATCGCGGCCGAGGCTTCCTTGAGCTTGTCCGCTGCCGTGTCGCCGCCGGTGTGGATGGCGTTGGTGACGCAGTGGCTCAGGTGCTCATCGAGCAGAGCCAAGGCGACCGCCTCCAACGCCTTGGTCGCCGCGGAGATCTGGGTGAGCACGTCGATGCAGTACGTGTCCTGCTCGACCATGCGGTGCACGCCGCGGACCTGACCCTCAATCCGGCGCAGTCGCTTCAGGTGGGCGTCCTTGGTGGCCTGGTAGCCCGGCGTGGCGGTTTCCACGGTCTTCACTCCTTCGCATGTACCCGGTGGGGGTATCTCTTTCCGATGGTAACCATACCCCCCATGGGTATCTTCCCGTCAAACGCGCAGATGCGGTGTCTGGTCGGAACACATCCCGGGTTGCTCAGTTCAGGCCGGTTTTCGGGCCCGAAACGCACGTCAAGACCGGTCTGAACTGAGCAAGGCCGCCTGAACTGACAGACCTACAGCTGGGCCAGCAGCGAGCTCGGCTTCTCGACGCAGTCCGCCACGAACCGCAAGAATCCGCCGGCAGTCCCGCCGTCGCACACCCGGTGGTCGAAAGTGAACGACAGCTGGGTCACCTTGCGCAGCGCCAGCTGCCCCTCGTGGGCCCACGGACGGTCGATGATCCGGCCCACTCCGAGCATGGCGGCCTCGGGGTAGTTGATGATGGGCGTCGACCCGTCCACGCCGAACACGCCGTAGTTGTTCAGCGTGAACGTCCCGCCGGTCATCTGCGCGGGGCTGAGCCTGCCGTCGCGGGCCAGCTCGGTCAGCTCGCGCAGTGCAGCCGCGAGCTCGGCCGTGGTCATCTCGCCGGCGCCGTGTACGACGGGCACCATCAGCCCGCGCGGCGAGTGTGCGGCGAAGCTGAGGTTGATGTCGCCCAGCTGCACGATCTCCTGGGCCTCGACGTCGACGCGGGCGTTGAGCTCCGGGAACTTCCTGAGCCCGGCAACGCTGATTCTTGCGAACAGCGCCATCAGGCCGATGCCGGCCTCGGCGTTGACGGCCTTGATCTCGTCCTTGGCGACCATCAAGGCGGTGGCGTCGACGTCGACCCAGGTCGTCACGTCAGGGATCTCGCGTCGACTGGTGGTCAGCTTGTCGGCGATCGCCTTGCGCACGCCGCGCAACGGGATCCGTATGTCGCCGGCCCGGTCCGCGCGAACGTCACCTCGCGCCGGGCTCGTGTCGCCAGACTGGAGCGCAGCCTCCACGTCGGCCCGGCGGATGACGTCACCAGGCCCGGTGGGGGCCAGCCCGGTCAGGTCGACTCCCTTGTCCTTGGCCAGTTTCCGCACCACGGGCGAGATGACCTTGGGCGCCGCGGTCGGTGCTGCCACAGGCGTCGCGCGGCCTGGCGTCACCCGGCCCGGTGTCACGCGGCGACGATGGCTGCGCTTGGTCTCGGAGGTGCCGTAACCGATGAGGACGTTGCCCGAGCCGGGCTTCTCCTGCGCGCCGATGGTGAGCAACGGCTTGCCGACCTCGAGCACCGCGCCGACGACGCCGTGCAGCGTGAGGACGTGACCGGCATACGGGCAGGGCAGATCGACGGACGCCTTGGCGGTCTCGACGGTCACGACGATCTGGTCGACCTGCACCTCATCGCCCTCGGCGACATGCCACTCCACGACCTCGGCCTCGGTCAGGCCCTCACCCAGGTCGGGCAGCATGAACGTGTTGCCGGTGGCGGGATCGGCTGAGACGCTCACGCGGCACCTCCCTTGTTGCCGTTGGCGGCGCCGGCCATAAACCTGGTGTCGGGACTGTCATCCCATTGCAGCCGGGCGATCGCGTCGAGGACGCGCTCGACCCCGGGCCGGTGGAGGTGTTCGAGCTTGGGTGCTGGGTAGGGGATGTCCAGACCGGTGACGCGCAGCACCGGCGCCTGCAGCGAGTGGAACGCCCGCTCCTGAACCCGGGCCGCGATCTCGGCGCCGACACCGGCGAAGCCCTGGGCCTCATGGACCACGACGCAGCGCCCGGTCCTGCGGACCGAGGCGACCACCGTCTCGTCGTCGAACGGCACGATGGTCCGCAGGTCGACCACCTCGACCGACCAGCCCTCGTCCTGCGCAGCGGTTGCCGCTTCCAGGGCGACGTCGAGGCTCGGGCCGTAGGCCACCAGGGTCACGTCGGTGCCCTCACGGCGCACCGCGGCGCGACCGAAGGAGTCGAATATCTCTGCGTCAGGTGCGGCAGCCTCGGGGATGGATCCCTTGGACCAGTAGAGGCGCTTGGGTTCCATGAAGATGACCGGGTCGGGGTCGTTGATGGCTTCGCGAAGCAGCGTGTAGGCGTCCGCGACCGTGGCCGGCGTGACGACCTTGAGCCCAGGAGTGTGGGCGTAGTACGCCTCGCTGGAGTCGCAGTGGTGCTCGACCCCGCCGATGCCACCGGCAAAGGGCACACGGATGACGATCGGCAGGTTGACCTTGCCCGAGGTGCGGTTGCGCATCTTGGCGACGTGCGAGGCGATCTGCTCGAACGCCGGGTACGCGAAGGCGTCGAACTGCATCTCGATGACAGGGCGGAACCCGGCCATTGCCATACCGACGGCGAACCCGACGATGCCGGACTCGGCGAGCGGGGTGTCGAAGCAGCGGTCCTCGCCGAAGTCACGGCTGATCCCGTCGGTGACGCGGAAGACGCCACCGAGCGTGCCCACGTCCTCGCCGAAGACCACGACGTCGGGGTCAGCGGTCATCGCGTCGCGCAGGGCGCGGTTGATGGCGCCGGACATCGTGATCTGCTCGGGCGCGGGTGCAGCGGGTGCAGCGGGTGCGGCAGCGGTGAGGGTCATCGGTTGGCCTCCTCGGCCTCGGCCTCGAGCTCGGCCTGGACCATCGCGCGCTGCTCGAGAAGCTGCGGCGTCGGCGTGGCAAACACGTTGTCGAACAACGACATCGGGTCGAGCACGGGGTCAACGCTCAACCGGTTGCGGACATCGGCGGCGAACGCCTCGGCCTCCTTCGCAACCGACGCGACGAAGGCGTCGTCAATGTGGCCTTCACTTCTCAGCCACGCCTCGAGCCGCGCGACCGGGTCACGGTGGAGCCAGTCATCGACCTCATCGGAGCCGCGGTAGCGGGTCGCGTCATCAGCGTTGGTGTGGGCGTCGAGGCGGTACGTGTGCGCCTCGACGAGCACCGGTCCCTGGCCGGAGCGCGCGTGAGCGACTGCCTTGTTGAGTACCGCGAGCATGGCCATGGCGTCGTTGCCGTCGACCTGCTCGGAGGCGATGCCGTAGCCGATTCCCTTGTACCCCAGGGATGGAGCGGCGGTCTGCTTCGAGAGCGGGACGCTGATGGCGTACTGGTTGTTCTGGCAGAGGAACACCACCGGGGACTTGAACACGGCCGCGAAGTTGAGCGCCTCGTGGAAGTCGCCCTCGCTGGTGGCGCCGTCGCCGACGAACGCCATCGCAACCGTCGGGCGCCCCTTGCGCCTCTCGCCATAGGCGAAGCCGGCGGCGTGGACCAGCTGCGTGGCCAGTGGTGTGCACTGTGGCGCGGTGCGGGTCACCATCGGGTCGTATCCGCAGTGGGTGAAGCCGCGAGGCGACGCGAGAACCTCGATCGGGTCGAGGCCGCGGGTCACGAGGGCCATCGAGTCCCGGTAGGTGGGGAACGCCCAGTCGCCCTCGGACAGCGCCAGCATCGACCCGATCTGGCAGGCCTCCTGGCCGCGCGAGGGAGGGTAGACGGCGAGGCGACCCTGCTTGGCCAGTGCCGTGGCCTGGATGTCGAACCGGCGACCGATGACCATCGCGCCGTAGGCGGCTACCAGCTGCTCGCTGGACGGCTCGGCGTAGTCGTCGGTGAACGCCTGCACCCGATGACCGGTCTCGTCGAGGAACTGCACCGGGATCGGCGCCGGCATCAGGCCTCGTGCGAAGGGCCGGTCGGCGGGGACCGTCTGCGGGAGCTGGGTGCTCATCTGCGGCGTCTGCGTCGTCAAGAGCGTTGACCTCCATAGGGCGTGGGCGTCAGCGCACGTGTCGGCACACCCACGCGAATGCGCGGGCGATGAGCAAGGTGACACGCAATCGTCTCTCTCCCGAGACTCCTGTCGCAAGATCTCCCATGAATGGGAGACAATCGGCTCCATGGGCTGCTCATGAACGGCCAAACGTCCACCTCGCCGACGCCCAAGCCACCCGCCGTCGGACGCTCGGTCAGGCCGTTGGACGCCCCCGACCGCCAGATCCTGAGCGAGCTCATCCGGGACGCCCGCACGTCGATCCGTTCGCTGGCCGAGCGGGTCCACATCTCGCGAGCCAGCGCCTATGCGCGGGTGAACCGGTTGGTTGCCGACGGCGTGATCACCGGGTTCTCCGCCCGCCTCGACCACGAGCGCGCGGGGCTGGGGACCTCGGCATACGTCTCGCTCTCCATCGAGCAGAACTCCTGGGCCGAGGTGTCCGCCCACCTGGGGCGGCTGCCCTACGTCGAACACGTCTCCAGGCTCGGGGCGGACTTCGACGTCCTGGTCCTGGTGCGCGCGCCCGACAACGCCGCCCTTCGCGTCCTGGTCCTCGACCGCATCCAGAGCATCCCGAGCGTCCGGACGACCCGCACCTGGCTGGTCTTCGATGAGTTCGAGGGCCCGGGCGCCGACTGGTCATAGCCTGAGCTCATGAGCACCGACCGACCCTGGGACGACACCGTCGACAACCCGCCGGATCCGCAGCTGGTGGTGATCGCGCACGCCTGCTTCGACTTCGCGCGGGCGGGTGACACCACAAGGCTGCGGGCGTATGTCGAGCAAGGAGTCCCGGCGAACCTCACCGATGCGACCGGCAACACGCTGCTCATGCTGGCTGCCTACCACGGGCACGCCGAGACGGTCAGCGCGTTGGTGGCCCTGGGCGCTGACCCCGACCGCACGAACGACCGCGGGCAGAGCCCACTGGCCGGTGCGGTCTTCACAGGAGCGGACGACGTGGTCCGCGCGTTGCTGGCCGCGGGAGCCGATCCGGATGCCGGCACGCCGAGCGCGCGCGCAACCGCTCAGATGTTCGACCGCGCGGACCTCATTCCCTGAGTGATCCTCGACGCGGGGTTGACCGAGCAGGGCAGTCGTAGGACCAGGTCGGTGGTGTCGCACGGGTCAGCCATCCGCCATTGCGGACGTACCACCACAGATGGGGTGTGGACAGCCGGCCCACCGGGCGAACCCTTGTGCATGGCGAAGGCGGGCCGGCCAAGCGAAGGTGACTCTTTCATCTGCGCGCGGAGGGGCCCCGGCGCGGCTGGGTTTCGTCCTGAGTTCTGACTCTGTCCTAGCTGGCCTTCTGCAGGCTCTTGGGCGGGTGGCCGGCCGCCTTCGTGTAGTACGCCGCAGCCTTGCGGGTCGCCAGCAGCCGGGCCACGCCGATGAAGGCGCCCGAGGCCACGGCCCAGCCGACCGCCTCCGGCCACGACACCTGGGGGTCCTCGGGTTTGACTGGCGGCGCCTTGCCCGTGGCAGCGGTCCAACCGCTGGTTATCAGCTTCCTGGCCACGACGGCCGCGCCGATCGCGGAGCCCGTCCCGAGGACCTTCCAGACCAACGCGCCCATGACGACCTCCAGCTCGGATTCGGCTCTGCGATCTCGAGCCTGCCACGGCGACCGGTGTATCGTCATCCTCGTAACAACAGGGGAGCGCCCCAAAGCGCTGAGAGTGCGGTTCGCCGCAGACCCTCGAACCTGCTCCGGCTAGCACCGGCGAAGGAAGTTGAGAATCTCAGGCGTGCGCTCGCCATACCCCTCTTGTGCTCCGGCACGGGCAGGTTCGTATGACGGGTGCCCGCCTCCCCGAGGCATCCAGCCACACGGATTCCACGGGAGAAGGACAACTGCAATGACCACCCACCGCCCGACCATAGACCCGACGCAGACCGCCCGCACCTCACGGACGCCACCAGCCACCACACCTGCCACGCGCCCGCTCATGGGCTGGCGCGGCGTCGACCTGATCACGGCGGCCATGCTCGCTGTGGCCTTCGGTGTCATGTTCTGGGGCTTCGACACCTTCATCTATCCGATCCTGGGCACCCTGACGGCGGGCTTCCCCCCGGCCGGTGAGCTCATGCTCGGCATCTGGCTGGTCCCGGCAGTCGTTGGAGGGCTGGTCATTCGCCGACCGGGTGCTGCCCTCTTCACCGAGCTCGTGGCCGCCAACGTCGAGCTCTTCCTGGGCAACAAATGGGGTGCCGCCGTTCTGCTCTCCGGGGTGCTCCAGGGCCTGGGCGTCGAGCTTGCGCTGCTGCTGTTCCGGCACCGCCGGTTCGGCGTCGTCGTGGCCGTGCTCGGCGGCGTCCTCTCCGCGGTGTTCGAGATCGTCTTCTACGAATGGCAGTCCTACGTCGCCGAGTACTCCACCGCGTGGAAGGCCATCTACCTGGGCCTGGGCATGGTCTCCGGCGCCCTCATCGCGGGGGTCGGTGGCTGGGCACTGGTGCGTGGGCTGGCCAGGACGGGTGCCCTGAACGCCTTCCCGCCGGGTCAGGAAGTCCGTGAGTCGGAACCAGCCTGAGGGCCTGCTCACCGGGGTTCACGCTGTTGCGGGGGGCGCCCTCGTCGAGGTGCGTGACCTCACCTGGCGGCCCTTCGGGCGCAGGGAGCCGGTGCTCGCCGGTATCGGCCTGCGCATCGAGGCGGGTTCGCGC
>Ga0209745_1001236_pt1 | contig 15407 bp, 16 predicted proteins | sample BarGraNGADG00312_FD_184495 | JGI IMG/M metagenome (GOLD analysis project Ga0209745, IMG submission 184495) | Arctic peat soil microbial communities from Barrow, Alaska - Barrow Graham LP Ref core NGADG0004-312 (SPAdes) (version 2) | ecosystem: Environmental > Terrestrial > Soil > Wetlands > Peat... | reverse complement strand
CTTCATAGGTGGGCAATAATGGAAACCACCAAATAGAAACTAACTTAAGTTCTTTTGCCTTGGGAATCATATTGACTGACATATTTAAGAGTTATGCCATAATATATTGATTATTAAGGCTTTAACCAAACAATAAACATATAATTTATTACAATATGTATGTTATATGTTAATAACATATTTTATTTCAACTCTTAATTCGCATTATTATATTAGTTTATTTACCAGGCCATTCCCAGTTAATCAAATCCTTGCTCCATGCAATCCCTACAGAGACATTCTTATCGAAATTTCCCTGGGATTCCGTTTGGGGACCAAGTGCGTAAAAGAACATCAGGTAGTTATCATATCCTTTTACGTTTCTGAGATCGGTAACAACAGCTCCGCCAATCCGTCCTTTAGCCCAGTCCCATTCCGATTGTCCAAGAGTTATCAGGGTTCCCCACGATGTCCAGGTTTTAAGGTCAGATGATTTTTTTATTCCGATTCCGTTTGCAGGGGAATGAAAAAGAATGTATTCATTATTTTCGACAAGAACAGAGACATTTTCTCCCGATTCTGTAAACCCGAAGAATGTCCAGTTGACCAAGTCGTATGAATACGACATGCTCACTCCGTTCTGCTTGTAGAAACACCAGTATTTACCTTTTTCGTCTTTATCCTCAATGATATATGGATCAATCATCCTTCCCATTTTTTCTACCGAGACATCCGGCCCCTTGACTCTAATGATCTCAGGCTTACTCCAGTTTATTAGATCTTTGCTCCTCATAATAAAAATCCTTGAAGTAGCATCTGCCGTTCTCATACCCTGATTTATATACAATCCGGGGCGGGGATATGTTTGCAAGCAAAGTATCCATTCATCTTTAAACCTGATAACATCGCCAGGACTGCTGTAATCAAGGTTCTGGTCGCGAGGAGTAATCTTCTTTGGTTTACTCCATTTTTTAAGATCCCTGCTTTCTGATTCTGCAACATAGGTAAAAACTTTCCCGTCGCTTTCAACCTCACTCAGAGCAAAAAACAGGTAGAATGTCTTATCATGATAAAGGATCGCCGGGGCACGGTAAGCAGTCACTGAATCGCCTTTAAAAAGGATAGGCGATTTCAATTTCAGAAGCTTCGACTGGCCAGAAAGGAGAACAGATGGGAAACATAGAAAAATCAAAATAAACTTCTTCATATTATATATAAATTTGTATGATCAATAGTAATTTGGAAACTCTTTCAGTAAGTGATATCATTGTTTTTATTTGGTTATAAATGACCTTTTACAAACTTAATGATATTTATAGTCATAATTAAGAAACATTACTAATGCGAATTAAGAGTTAAAAATAAGAAAAATGAAAGCTGCCGCGATTCTTCCAAAGACATGCACAAGCAATCCTTTAGAAGATCGCACTTTAGACGCTCTTTGAATGTCTGTTTTCTCAATGATCCAGTTAAACAACGATTCAATCGGTTGCCTTACCCTTGAGACAGCTCTTGAGTACAGGTCATTAGCCGCTTTCCCCCATTGGTTTGTTATCTTCGACTGACCTTTAACAGCTTTGACAGGTGTTAGTACTTTAGAATTACTGAGACTTACCATATCCTTCAATAGTTCAGTATCATTATAAATGCTTCATAGGATGGCAATAATGGGAACCAGGAACGAAGATGGTCGCTTGCGTATTCGTGATTTGCTTTATCTTTAATCGCTGTTCGACGTTCATTGAGTAGAGATAGATTGTTAGAACCTCCTGATCGGTGAAATCAGGATTGTTATTATTACTGAAACGCTCGCAAGCGCTTCTTAATTTTGAATCATATATATCGCAGATATACAAATAGATAAAGACTAATTTAAGTTCTTTTACCTTGGAAATCATACTTGTCGACATAAGTTAGCGCTTTTTGTCTTAAGATATTGATTCTCAAGGTTATAATCAAATATATTTAATGTATTTTATTGACAATCAAATATTTATATGTTAATAACTATTTAAACTTTCAACCCTTAATTCGCATAACTAATATAACACTAGGTCACTTTTCTGAATAATTTATTGATAGATATTACAACAGAAACGGATTTCAAATTAATTCTATCTTTGCACTTTAATATTTTAATGGAAAATCATCCAATTAGTCTTAGTAAAGATAAAAAAACAGTAGTCGAATCGATGTTCGATTCAATAGCCTGGAGGTACGATTTCCTTAATCATTTTTTATCATTCGGCATAGATCATCTTTGGAGAAGAAGAGCAATCAGAATTATCTCAAAATCATATACAAATCCTTATATTCTGGATATCGCCACCGGCACCGGCGATCTCGCCATTGCTGCAATGAAGCTTAACCCATCCGGAATTACTGGTATTGACATATCTGAAAAGATGCTTGAGATTGGTAAAAAGAAGATTGAAAAAAAAGGTCTTGCAGGGAAAATAAATCTGATCAGGGCTGACTCTGAGAAAATTCCTTTCGATGATAGTATTTTTGACGTAGCGATGGTCGCTTTCGGAGTAAGGAATTTTGCAGACCCGCTCAGAGGTCTTTCCGAAATAAACAGAGTTATCAAGGTTGGGGGTATGATTATGGTTCTTGAATTCTCAAAACCTTCAGATTTTCCCTTTCGTAATATTTTTAATTTCTATTTTAAAAATATACTTCCTTTTTTTGGAAAAATATTTTCAAAAGACAAAGAAGCTTATAGCTACTTACCCGAGTCGGTAATGAAATTTCCTCATAATGAGGAGTTTCTTAAACTGCTTGTGAAAACGGGTTTCTATAATGCCAGACAGATAAAACTAACAGGAGGAGTAGCAAGCATTTATACAGGTATTAAATAGTAAACGCAATAATTGGAATTCAAACCAGTTTATTATTTTGTAAGTTTAAATATAAATATTATTAAAGGTTGAAAAAGGGAATTATTTATATCGGAATATCATTCATCTTTCTGTTGATTCAAATTGATTCATATGGTCAGAAACAGAAACCTAAAAACGAATCATGGTATGACGAAAAACCTTTTCATTTCGGATTTAGTCTTGGTTTGAATACAATGGATTTCAATATTACTCCTTCACAGACTTATCTGTTAAAAAACTCTCTCTATCCCGAGGTGAGCATCCTTTCCCCCGGAATCAATATCCAAATTGTCACCAACCTGAGAGCTGGCAAATATTTTGATCTGCGATTTTTGCCGGGCGTATCATTTGGACAAAGAAATATACGATTCTACAAAATAGACACCAACTTTCTCCAAACTAATCAGTACAAACAAGTGCCTGTTCTTCAAAATGATAAGCAAAGAATTGAGTCATCATTTCTTGAATTTCCGCTTCTTCTTAAATTTAAAGGGGAGAGGATGAACAATATAAGACCCTATGTTATCGGTGGTTTAAATTACAGGTATGATCTTGCTGGTCAGAAAGAATTTGATGATCAGAATCCTGTATATCTAAGACTTAAACGACCGGATCTTTATTATGAACTTGGGGCAGGATTTGATTTCTATTTATCTTATTTTAAACTTTCGATAGAACTTAAGATGTCGACCGGAATAGGCAACGTTTTGGTAAATGATCCGGCTCCCGGACATCAGGAATATTATAATGCCATAGAAAAGATGACCTCACAGATATGGGTGCTGGCATTTCACTTTGAATAGAATTAATGAAACAAATTCAGATTAATCTCACTCCGGAAGCAGCATCAGATGAAGCTTCTGTAAGAAAAATCTCAGCGTCACTTTCAGGAATAGATCAATCAGCGATATCTGCCTTAAGAGTTATTAAGAGATCAGTCGATGCCAGGAAAAAAAATATCCGGGTTAATCTTACTGTAGAAGTTTTGTATGGTGAAGATTCCACATTACCTTTAATTAATCCGTTTATTCCGGTTGATGTTTCCATAAAGAGAGAAGTTATTATTGTGGGTGCAGGTCCTGCAGGTTTGTTTGCTGCCTTACGTTTGATTGAACTTGGGCTTCGACCTGTTATAATCGAGAGAGGCCGTGATGTATCATTACGCAAAAAAGATATCGCCAGGATAAGCCGTGAACAAATTGTTGATCCGGATAGTAATTATTGTTTTGGTGAAGGAGGTGCGGGAACTTATTCTGACGGAAAACTTTATACCCGATCGAAAAAGAGGGGAGATAATGCAAGAGTTCTGGAGTTGCTTTGTTTTCACGGAGCTAATGAAAATATTATATATGAAGCTCATCCTCATCTGGGTACTGATAAACTTCCGGGAATCATTTCTAAAATGCGGGAATCAATACTAGAAGCAGGCGGACAGTTTATTCTTGAGAAGAAAGTAACGGATTTTATAATAGAAGGGGATTCAATTAAAGGAGTTGTTACTTCAGGTAATGATAAATATTACTCCGATTATGTTGTTCTTGCTACCGGTCATTCTGCAAGAGATATTTATGAGGTTTGCCAAAAACACGGAGTTGAACTTGAGATGAAACCATTCGCAATGGGAGTAAGGGTGGAGCATCCTCAGGAGCTGATCGATAAAATCCAATACCATGGCAATTACAGGGGAGAATTCTTGCCGGCAGCTTCATATAGTCTTGTAAAACAGGTCGATGGGAGAGGGGTGTATTCATTTTGCATGTGTCCGGGAGGGTTTGTTGTGCCTTCTGCCACAGCTCAGGAAGAGGTGGTTGTCAATGGGATGTCGCCATCAGCCAGGAATACACCTTATGCGAATGCCGGCATTGTAGTTGAGATCAAACCCGAAGATCTGATTAAGTATAGCAGTTTTGGCCAGCTTTCCGGAATAGAATTTCAGAAAGAACTTGAGCGTGAAGCCTGGAAGAATGGAGGCCATACTCAAAGAGCCCCTGCCCAGCGTCTTGCTGATTTCGTTGCCGGCGAGTCATCCGGTTCCCTTCCAAAAGTTTCATATTCTCCGGGTGTAACATCTTCACCACTTCATAGTTGGTTGCCAAAATCAATTGGCAGACGTCTGAGGGATGGACTAAGATTATTTGGGCATATGATGAATGGATACCTTACAAACGATGCAGTTGTGTTAGGCGTAGAGTCAAGGACATCTTCTCCTGTCAGAATTCCAAGAGACCCTGAAAAGCTTCACCATATACGAATTAAAGGATTGTATCCATGCGGCGAAGGCTCCGGATATGCAGGAGGGATTGTATCCTCAGCGGTTGATGGGATGAGAGCAGCTGAAGCAATAGCGAATAAGATTGAAAATAGTTAAATTGCAATGACAAACCCTTTTAAGAGACCTTATTTTGAAGTCGAGAACTCCGGTCAGAAGTTTGTTTCAATCCTTGCTTTTGGCTTATTTATCTTCCTGTTCCTTTATTTATTTAAACCATTCGGAATTTCTCAATTGAAGCCAGTACTACAGTTTTTTATTACACTGGGTTTTGGTTTGGTAACAACCTTTATGCTTTTTATTATTAAATATTTACTTGAACCCGTTATTATAAATGAAAACTGGACACTCGGGAAAAGCATTCTCTGGAATTTCTTCATAGCATCAAGTATAGGTGCTGCGAACTATTTTTATGTAAATCTGATTTTTCATCAACCATTTGTCCTTCTATATTTTTTTTACTCTGTCTGGACAGGCATCCTTGTCGGAAGCATACCTGTTACAGTTAGTTATATAGTTCGGATTAACAGTATTTATAAAAGTGCTTTGGAGAAAGCTGCTATCGCTCCAGAGGAGATATTATGGGAGAGTGAAGTTATTATCAGGGCTGGTAACCCAAAGAATGAATTCAGCTGTAATCCAAAGAATATTGTATATCTCTGCTCAAATGACAATTACGTAACAATTGTTACAATCAAAGGTAATATCCAGAACAAAACTACTATCAGGGGAACGCTTAAAGCAGCCGAATTGGAACTTCGCAAAAACAACAGATTCCTGAGATGTCATAAATGTTATATCGTTAATCTCGATTTTGTTGAAAAAGTTTCCGGGAATAACCAGAACAAGATAATTAAGTTATCTCCAACTGGAACCGAAATTCCGGTTTCAAGATCGAAAGCGGATTCTATTAAAAAAAGGATAAAACCCTGAATTTGAAATTTATAATTTGCAATAGTATTATTATCAAATTATTATTGTCCCGTAGGGACTTTATGTTGGTAGAAAGTTACTTGAATTGGATTAATGAATATGAAATTCTATCCCGTAAAAGTTTGCTATTAGAAAACATTTTATTACTTTTGTCTGATGTTTAATATTATTGCGCGAAAAACATTGTTGGATTATTGTAAAAAATACCCACTTGCAGCATCAGCTTTACAAGAGTGGTACCATGAGTTGATTCAATATGACTTTAAAAACTTTAATGAATTAAAATCAGTATACAGGAATGCAAGTCTGGTTGCCGATGACAGGGTGGTATTTAACATAATGGGAAACAAGTACAGACTGGTAGTCAGGATAGTATTTCAGTTTAAGGCTATTCAGATAAAATGGTTTGGAACCCATACAGATTATGATGAGATAGATGTTTCAAGCACAAATTTTAAAAAGAAGAAATCATGAACCTGAAAATAATTTCATCAAAAAAGGAATATCAGCTCTATCTCGACTGGGCTGATGACATGTTCGATAAAAAAGTATCTCCCGATTCACCAGAAGGGGAGAAGCTTCAGATTGTTTTATTGCTGATTAAACAATATGAAGATCAGCATTATCCTGTTCCTAAACCTGATCCAATTGATGCAATTAGAGGCAAAATGGACGATTTGGGATTGAAGAACAAATATTTCGTTGGCAAAGTGGGTTCAAAAGGATATGTATCCGCTATCTTAAATAAACGTAAACCAATGACTCTTGAAATTGCCAGGTTGTTTCACAACGAGCTGGGAATCCCTGCAGATGTGTTATTGTCATAATAACTTATATTGTCTGTCTATTCTCATTCTCAACCTCAGCCTTAACCTCAACCTCAACCTTTCACCCCTTGTTTTAGTATTTCACCCCTTCATATTATCAATAGACCACTAATCTTGCTACATGCCACATTTCCCTTGCAAGGAATTTTTGAGCTTAATAGATTTGCTTAAAAATTAGCAAATGACAGATTCTTTTATACTCGGTTTAAGCAGCGGTTCAGCCTGTCTTGTGACTTGCGGAATGGTGATGTTTCCCTATCTCATGGCAGGCTCGGCTGGAGTAAAAAGGATCGCAATCGATCTTTCTCTATTTCTTTTTACACGTTTTGTAGTCTATTTTATCCTTGCCACTCTTTCCTGGTACTTTGGTCAGGCATTATTTGCAAATCCTCTTGTGCGGAATATTGTTCCGGGTATATTATATATTGTATTTGCTGTTATGCTTGTCTGGTATAGTATAAGTAACAGTCGCAACCCTAAGTGCCCTGCCGAGATTGTGAAGAGGGTCAATAATAAGAAGCTTGTTCCGATATTTCTTGGGGTTGTAAACAGCCTGGGGTTTTGTCCGGCTTTGTTTATAATTCTAACGAAGGGAGCCACTCAAGGGACTCTAATGCAAAGCTATATAGCCTTCTTAGCATTTTTTATCGGATCAACGCTTTGGTTCTTACCTCTGCCATTAGCGGGGAAAATTCAGAAAAAGGAAGTACTTAAAACCGTTGGCATACTTGCTACCGGACTTGCAGGCATCATTTTCATGATAAAAGGTTTAACTAATCTAATCGGAGGAATAATAAATGGATAACACTTTATTGAATTTTACTTTGAAAAAATCATTTGGAAAATCTCTGCTTTACACCCTTCCAATGTTCCTGATAACATTCATGTTCATGACTGGTGGAAGGTTGAATTTTTCAGATCCGGCATCACTGGCAGCTACGCTGATTGCTTTATTACTGGTGAACGTGCTCTATTTTCTTATGCACTACACCGGGAAAACAGACAGGTACAGGGTTGTATTGTTTATAATTTTTGCACTTACTCTTTCTTTTACGCTGATAAAGAATATGATTGCAGTAAGAAGTTCAATGTCTTTTTCACAGGCAGATGTTCTTGAATGTAAGATCCCATTCTGTCATCTTGTAATTCCGATGATGATTCTGCCGGCTGTATTTACCAAATCAATTATTTTCCCGGGAAGCATTCTAAACGGGTTCGCAAATATTTCCTCAATGATTGTATTATGGCTTGTTTCAACGTTGGTTTTGGGGCGCGGATTCTGCAGCTGGGGTTGTTTCTATGGCGGATGGGATGATGGATTTTCAAGATTGAGAAAAAGGCCATTTATCAGGAATATAAACGAAATATGGCGATGGATGCCGTTTGCGGTCCTGATAATGGTTGCATTAACAGCAGCTCTTACTCTGATTCCTACTTATTGCGATTGGATTTGTCCGTTTAAGGCTGTTACTGAATTCGAGAAGGTAACATCTGTAGAATCTGCTGCAAAAGCAGGAATATTCCTTTCATTATTCGTTGGATTAGTTGTCATTTTACCTGCAATGACAAAGAAAAGAACTCAATGCAGCTTTTTGTGTCCTCTGGGTGCTGTTAACAGCTTATCAAATAAAGTGACACCCTTTACTGTAAAAGTTGACAAGGAAGCTTGCAATGAATGTTTTAAGTGTGTTGAGGTTTGTCCGCTTTTTGCTCTTACAAAGGAGGATATCAAGGAAGGTAAAGTCTCAATGTTCTGCAGTAAATGCGGTAAATGTGTGGATGCGTGTTCAAAGAATGCAATTCACTATAGTATTAAAGGTGTCCCTTCCGGAACAATGAAGAAATTCTCAAGGAATCTGTTCCTGTTTGTTTCTTTCCTTTTTATGTCGGCATTTTCAGCAGGTGCGATAATCACAACTTTACAAAGCTTACTTAAACTTATTTTTTAAAATCCTCAATATGAAAAAGTTGAAAATTCTAGCAGGGATAACATGGGCATTTCTTTGTCTTATACTCATACTTGTATTATTCCCCGGATTAAATAGTTTTTCAGGTTCAGTCTCAAAACTACCATTTATGAAATTAAATGTGCGATATTCCGGTGGAGAAGTTGCAAAACAAATTGTTGCGGCAAGTTGTACTCTTGATATAAGGAAGCCTGTATTTAATGGATTCTTTAAGGATCGGGAAAAGGGTTTTGTTCAACTGGACTGGCGGGGCACTCTGCCTGAAACCATTAAAGACTCAGTTGATTATAATATTGACGGAATCAAAGATTTTTGTATCATAGTCAATACTAAAGATATGAAATCAGTAGTAGAACCATTCAATGATAAAGTAAAAGATGTACTCATTTCTACTCCAACATCTTATGGATGGGCTGTAAGGGTAGGCCTTATTAAGTAATATCACTAATTTAAAAATCTAATATTTAAATAATATGATGACAATAGTTTATCTGTCACTGGTTTTTGGTTTTTCAGAACTTATGCTGATGATATTCAAACGGTCAAAAGCCGGATTTTCTAAAACACAAAAGGATAACGGTTCAATGATAGTAATTTGGATCTTAATTACTCTTGGATTTTTTGGTGGATTCTATCTTTCAAAACCTGTTAATGATTTTCTTGAGGGATTTGGATTCATATTTATTGTTGCAGGTTTGATTATAAGGTGGGTAGCGATTTTGCAATTGGGTAAATCATTCACAGTTGATGTTGCAATAACAGATACAGCTAAACTTAAAACAGATGGATTGTACGAAAGGGTCAGGCATCCAAGCTACTCCGGATTATTAGCAATTGTAATGGGATTCTCGTTTATTATGAGCAGCTTCTATTCATTTCTCGTACTTTCAATTCCTGTTTTTCTGGCTATCTGTTACAGAATCGATGTTGAAGAGAAAGTTTTGATTAATGAGTTTGGAAATAGCTACCTGGAATACAAGAGCCGGACAAAACGAATCATTCCGGGAATTTTTTAACGTAATAAATGCTGTTAATGGATTTCGACGTTCAGGATTTTTGATTCTTTCAGTCGCAATGAGATCAGAATACTGACGACCATAAGAATAATGAGCGCTACTAAAGACCTTGTCATAGAGCCAGTTAATGGTGATTTCAGGCTATCCATAGCAAAGATAAAAGCAATCCCTGAGATCTGCCCCATCATTAAAAGCATTCCGTTTGAAGTACCTTCCGATGCGGGATAAGTAATCTCGGCTCCATACTGAAAGCCAATAGGACCTGAACTCAACAGAAAAAATCCCAGAACCATTCCTGAAGTAAGAAGCAGCCAGTAACTTGTTGCGAATGTTATTCCGACCAGTCCAAGTGTTGCTCCGGCAAGGGCGATAATGATAAATGGTATTCTTTTTTTATAACGATCTGAGAGCATTGGAATAATGAGTGCCCCGATAACCCCGCCAACAATCATTAATCCTCCTGTTATTCCTGCCTGTGTAGCTGAGAAGCCTCTTGGTCTCAGGATATCTTCAATCCAGGTAGTTACACTATTAAATACTCCGAGCCCGATAAAAAAGATTACCATCAGCCAGATGAAATTCTTATTACGGAGTGTCTGTTTAAACCCATCAAAAACAAGTGAACGCTCTTCCTGATCAGGCCGGCAAGGTGCTGTAGGGGGCCTTTCTTTTATAAGTATCAGAAAGAGAGCAGCAGTAAGAATTGATATTAAGCCGTAGATATGGAGCATGCCCTCAATTCCCGAACCGAGAGCAAGATAAGGGGTCAGAGTCATACCGGCTAAAATCCCGATATACATTGCCAGGGTTCCTAGTCCTGTCGCTGTAGCCCGTTCCTCAAGAGGAAACCAGCGAGCCGACAGTTTTGTTATAGCATTCAGGATGAATGGCTGTCCAATTGCTATTCCAATCTGTGCAATAAGTAACAGATTATAATCTGTACCGGCAAATCCCCTGATTAAGCCAAAAACGCCTGTAAAAACAGCTCCTATCCCGACTCCTGTTCGGATACCATATTTATCGATTATCCATGAAGCGGGAATTGAGATAACAATGTATACAATCATAAAACACATAGAGAGTATCCCTATCTGAAGGTCGGAGACACCATAATATTTTGTTGCGTCGCCGGTTATGGGAGCAAAAGTAATCCATAGAAGCTGGTTTACAGCCACCATCAGCATATAAACAACTAACATTATCCAGCGTCTGCTGTACACTTTGAAATTCGAATGTTGCATAATGAAATAATTTGAAGCAAATATAATTTTATTAATGAGTTGGCCTGCCCAATTTCCTTAGAAACTCTGAAAATACAATTGAAGCTGCCATACCAACATTAAGCGAGTCTATTCCCTCTTTGGCAAAATTGAACTTTGGGATCATTATTTTCTCAGTAATTAATGGAATCAGCTCCTCTGATATTCCTTTTGATTCATTTCCCAGGAGTATTATACCTTTATTACTAAGATTATGATTGTATATTGAGACTCCTTCAAGCATTGTCCCAAATACGGGAATATTCTTTTCTTTGGCCAGAATTGCCAGTTTTTTCAAGTCGGAATACCAGACATTAACATGCAGAATTGCACCCATGCTTGCCTGTATCACTTTTGGATTATAAACATCAACACAATCGGGGGAACAAACAATGTTTTTAATGCCAAACCAGGCAGCAGCCCTGATTATTGTTCCAAGATTCCCCGGATCCTGAACAAAATCAAGACCAACACATAATTGATTAAGCACTTCGGAACTATTCATTTCAAGTTCGGGGATAGGCACAACTGCCAAAGCATTATGGGGTGTCTTAAGTGCGCTGATATGTCTGAGTTCCTCATAAGTAACTTCCTGAATATCAGTAATGGAATGAGTTAAATCTTCAGGAAGAAATCTAATGAACTCCGGCCGTGCAACCAGTGTCCTGAACTTTATTTTAGCCTGCAGAAACTCAATAACAAGTTTGTCACCCTCAATAACAAAGAGCTTATTTGCCTCTCTAGCCTTCTTTTTCTGAAGACCGATTATTAAACTGGACTTACTTTTACTTATCATGTAAGCAATTAATAATTTTTTTTCGACACTTTGATACTTAGGACCAAATTTACGCTAATTATTATTGATATATTTGTCCAACACTCTATTCTTACGACTTTTGAAAATAAAATCATTAAATAGTAATAAATATTCTTCGAGATATTTCATCCCGTTTCTATTTGTGGTTTCCATTATATACTCTTGTAATCCAACAAAATATGTACCAGAGGGACAAACCCTGCTGAATGAGAATCACATTGTTGTAAATAGTGAGGCTATAAAGAAAAGCGATCTGCTGCCTTATATAAAGCAAAAACCTAATGAAAAAATCTTTGGCACCAGGTTTTATCTTGGTTTATATAACATGTCAAATATAAACAAGGTGAGGTGGCCTCACAAATGGTTAAGAGATATTGGAGAGGAGCCTGTTATTTTCGATAATTATTCTACTGTAAAATCTATTGAACAGATAAAATCATATGTCGCTGCGAAGGGATACTTTGACGGAAAGGTTACTGATACTGTTGAAACGGCCAACAGAAGATCGGATGTTTATTATAGTGTTGATTTATTACAGCCATATACTATCCGCAATCTTAGTTTTGAGATAGCTGATACTAATATTCAAAAGCTCTTTAATTACGACTCGCTGAATTGCTTAATTATTCGGGGAGCAGCATATTCTGTTGATATCCTGCAGGCTGAGCGATCGAGGTTTGAGAGATTTGTGAGGGATCATGGTTTTTATGGATTTTCAGGTGAACACATTTTTTTCAATATAGACAGCACTGTCGGCCATAGACAGGTTGACATTACGTATGGTATCAAGAATTTTTCAAAGATTGATGCTGCAAACAGAATCTCTGTTGTTCCGCATTCAATTTACAAGGTAAAAAACATTTATATTTATACTGATTTTGTTCCTAAGGATGCACTTGAGGGTGGTGACGTATATCTAAAAAGCTTCGACACTACTTACTATAAAGGTTATTATTTTATTTCCAGACCGGGAAAACCCGAAGTGAAATATGACCTAATACTCCAATCTCTGTACCTTAAGCCGGAATTTACTTTTAATGTTACGAATACTGAACAATCCCGTTCACACCTTCTGACTTTAAAAACTTACAGACTCGTAAATATCTTTTATAGCGATTCAAAAGAACAGGCAGGGCCAGAGGGCTCTGATCTGATGCTCGATTGTGTTATACAGTTGACGCTGCTCAGTCAACAGTCATTTAAAATAGAGCTTGAAGGTACAAATTCGACTGGAAATCTCGGAGGAGCTATCAATCTTATCTATCAGCATAAAAATCTTTTTCATGGTGCAGAGCTTTTTAGTATGAAACTAAAAGGTGCTTATGAAGCCTATTCACAGCAGAATAGCAAATTGCAAAGCATTCAAGAATATGGAGTTGAGACAAGTCTGCGACTTCCGGAGTTTTTACTGCCATTAATAAGAAAAGAAAATTTTGTAAAAAAATACAATCCGTCTACAACCATTGTCGCAGCATATAATTATCAGAATATGCCATTTTTTACAAGGACTATGGTCAACGCAACTTTCGGCTATAACTGGAAAGCAGGTAATTATCAGGAACATATTGTAAATCCACTTCAGCTTGTACTGGTGAAACTGCCATCCATCGATTCAACATTCGCTGCTAATATAGCACGCTCCTATCTGGAATATAGTTATAAAGACGCATTGATACTTGGAGGGGGCTATTCATTTATTTTTAATAACCAGAAGATTAAGAAATCAAAAGATTACTGGTTCCTTCGAATAAATACTGAAGCATCCGGGAATATTCCGAGTGTGATAGCAAAATTATCAGGATCAAAAAAAACTGATGGTAGTTATAGAATACTTGGTCAGCCTTTTGCTCAATATGTCAGAATGGACTTTGATCTCAGATACAATTATATTTTTAATGATATGAGTTCAATTGTTTACCGTGCTTTTTTGGGTGTTGGAATACCATATGGCAATTTCAAAGCTATCCCTTTTGAAAAGCAGTATTTCGGTGGAGGGGCGAACGGTATAAGGGCATGGCAGGTACGAACATTAGGTCCTGGTTCATTTAAGCCGGATACCACCGGTTTCCTGAATCTGACAGCGGATATAAAGATTGAAGCAAATGTAGAATACCGATTTAAACTCTTTTGGATACTCGAAGGTGCACTTTTTCTTGAAGCAGGCAATATATGGACATATAACGACGATCCGGCCCGACCAGGAACGCAATTCCTGTTTAACAAGTTCTATAAAGATTTAGCAGTTGGAACCGGAACCGGATTAAGATTCGACTTTAAGTTCGTTACTGCAAGGGTTGATTTAGGTATGAAACTCAGGGATCCGGCTATAAGTGATGGGTCAAAATGGATTTTAATGAGCAGACCATATAATTTTAAGAAAGATTTTGCAATGGTATTAGCAGTAGGATATCCATTCTGATTAAAGATATTTTTTTGACTTTCTTAATTCCTTATCTCAATCATTTCCCTTTTTATATTTTGTAGGAAAAAATTTCTTATATTGCACATAGTCTCGTTGCAATTTTTAAAAATGAATATTAACATGGAACCGGTTAGAAGCTGGTTTGGTTATTCCAGAAGGGAAAGAAGATCCTCATTTATCTTGCTTATTATCATTTTCATAGTAATTGCAGTAAGGTTTATTGTACCCGAAAGGAATATACATATCAGTAAAGTTTCGACCGGGTTTATAGGTATTGTAAGCAGTAGCGGGTTAATTGAGGGAGATAAATCTGCTCCAAATTCACTCTTTAATTTTAATCCCAATTCAGCTTCATATGACACCTTAATTGAGTTGGGGTTGGATTCAAAGTCTGCCCGAACATTAATAAGTTACAGGAACAAAGGAGGGAAATTCCGAACCCCGGAGGATATAAGAAAAGTTTATGGAATTGACGAAGTGCAGGCTGAAAGGCTTATTCCATTTATTGACGTTGGAACAGTTACTTCTGTAATGATTAGAAAATACTCGCCACAGGAGCAAAAACCTCTGTTAGATATTAATAGTTGTGACTCGGCTTCGCTGGTGAGGTTGCCGGGAATAGGACCGGTTTTGTCCGCCCGCATTATTAAGTTCAGACGTTTTCTTGGAGGATTTGCGAGAATCGACCAGCTTAAGGAGGTTTACGGGTTACCTGTTGAGACATATAATCTTATTTCCGGCAAAATATTTGCCGACACATTATCATTGGTGAGAATCGAGATTAACATTGCTGATTACAAAGCGCTGTCGAGGCTCCCTTATGTGGAAAAATATGAAGTAACAGCAATTCTCAAGTACCGTGAATTGAAAGGCAAAATCAACAGTGTAGCTGATCTCACTGAAAATAAGTTGATATCAGTTGAGAAAGCAGCTAAAGTACGACCATATCTAACGTTTGAATAAGCTGGGTTTCCCCCTTTGAAGGGGGGTAGGGGGGATGTAAAACCCTCTAAATGTAACATTTACTTGGGTAGGG
>Ga0209745_1001234_pt1 | contig 15427 bp, 10 predicted proteins | sample BarGraNGADG00312_FD_184495 | JGI IMG/M metagenome (GOLD analysis project Ga0209745, IMG submission 184495) | Arctic peat soil microbial communities from Barrow, Alaska - Barrow Graham LP Ref core NGADG0004-312 (SPAdes) (version 2) | ecosystem: Environmental > Terrestrial > Soil > Wetlands > Peat... | reverse complement strand
TCTTTTGAGGATTTTCGGGTTTTTCCATAGGTCTAAAACAAATGAGTTGATATTTTGATCAAAACAAATTTACGTTTCACCAGGATACGAGTCAAGTTTTTTTTAGCAAGCTTCTTAAATCACCACTGAGTTGTATTGTGCTACACCACTTCTGCCACAACGAAAGTTGATCCGCCGATGAATATCATATCATCAGCATCGGCAGAGGCCCTGGCAGACTCAAGCGCCCCGGCCACGGATGTGTAGCTGGCACCGTAAAGCCCATATTTCTCAGCCTCAGCCTTCAGTGTCCTCTCATCGAGAGCCCTTGGTACAGAAGCTTTCGTGAAATAATACAAGGCATCACGCGGTAAGAGCGGCAGAACCAACGACAGGTCCTTGTCGTTCACAAAACCTATGACCATATGAAGTCTCTTCTTAGGTGTCATACTTATCTGCCTGACTACATACTCCAGTCCCTCACGGTTATGTCCTGTGTCGCAGACAGTGAGTGGAGAATCTGACAGCACCTGCCATCGTCCCATCAATCCGGTGTTGTTGATCACATTGGCAATACCATTTACAAAATGATCACGGCTCAGTCCAAAAGGCACTGAAAGGATGTTTACAGCTGCTGCTACAGTCTGAATATTCTTCTGTTGTGCAAGACCACCAAGCGGAGTTGTTCCTGAAGTAGTAATGCGGGTCACGAGATCCTGCAGGATATACTCTCTGATACCGTTCTTATCATTCATTTTGCCAAGGGTGCAGAGGAATTCCCTGTCTGCAAACGACACCGGAGCATTCTGCTGAGCTGCTATTTCTGTGAACACATCCTCCGTTTCAGGTTGTGTCTCACCTATTACCACCGGCACACCCTCCTTGATAATACCGGCTTTCTCACCTGCAACTGCCGCCAGAGTATCGCCCAGGAACTCCATGTGATCATGTCCGATGTTCGTTATCACAGAAAGCTCAGGAGTGATAATGTTGGTGGAGTCAAGCCTGCCTCCCATACCCACTTCAACAACGGCCACATCAGCTTCCATCCTAGCAAAGTAGTCAAAAGCCATTGCAACCGTCAATTCAAAAAAAGAAGGTTCGATCCGCCTGACAGCCTGATCATGTTTTTTAACAAAAGAAATAATCTCTTCCTCACTTATCATCTGCCCGTTTAATCTTATCCGTTCCCTGAAATCCCTTAGATGCGGCGATGTATAGAGACCAGTCTGGTATCCTGCTTCCTGCAATATTGATGCAAGCATGTGAGAGACGGAACCCTTGCCGTTGGTGCCCGCCACATGAAGGGTACGGAACTTTTTATGAGGATGGCCGAAGTAGCTGTCAAGCTCAATTGTATTATTCAGGTCTCCCTTGTAAGCCGCCTTACCTATCCTGTGATAGGCAGGCAGGAGACTGTACAGATAATCCGTGGTTTCTTTGTATGTCATGTTAATAACCTTGTGCCCGTTGTTTGCAAATTTACTAAAACTGCCCTTTGACAGCAGGGTGAGCGGCTATCTTTGTGCACATGACAACAGTTGCGCCGGAATTGTTGTCTATTTAAAAATATTCTGTTATGGCGAAAAAGCAAAAGCAAAAGAAGATTTTTATTCTGGACACAAACGTATTACTGCATGATTACACATGCATCTACAACTTTGAGGAGAATGACGTCGTCATCCCTATTGTTGTTCTTGAGGAGCTCGATAAGTTCAAGCGCGGAAGTGACATGATCAATTTTCATGCACGCGAGTTTACCCGTGAGCTTGACAAGATATCAGGCGACCTGTTGCTTACCGGCAACATACCCCTGGGTGAAAGCCTGGGCACCCTTCATATTGAGACAGGCAAACAGTTCTCTGAACGTGTTTCGGAGTCCTTTCCCGAGAGGACGCCGGATCACCGTATCCTTGCCATTGCCGATTTTGTTACCCAGCAGAACAAGGATAAGGTGGTGGTGCTGATCACCAAGGATATCAACCTGCGAATGAAGGCCAAGTCGCTGGGCGTAAGGGCAGAGGATTATCAGAACGACAAAGTGGCCAACCTTGATGATCTTTATAAGGGTATAAAGACAATCGAAAATATTGACCACGGCCTTATAAACAAGCTTTATGAGCAGCCTGAGGGTGTTCCGGCAACAGAGCTGAAAGTGAAGGATCAGGAGCCCGGTCATCATTTTTTCATTCTGCGAAACAGCAATTCGAGTGCTCTCGCTCACTATAATCCTGTTACCAAGATGCTGGTCAGGGTGCTGAAGCAGACGACTTACGGTATCGATCCGCGTAATGCCGAGCAGACCTTTGCCCTTGATGCACTGTGTAACCCCGATGTGCAGCTCGTCTCGCTCACCGGCAAGGCAGGAACAGGCAAGACACTGCTTGCACTGGCCGCCGCACTCCATCAATACAAACGATACAAGCAGATCTTCCTGGCAAGACCCATCGTCCCGCTTGCAAACCGTGACATGGGATTCCTTCCCGGTGATGTGAAGGAAAAGATGGACCCTTATATGCAGCCTCTCTTTGACAACCTGACGGTCATCAAACACCGATTCAGTTCACAGAGTCCGGAGTTCATACGCATAAATGACATGATCAAGGATGAAAAGCTCGTCATTACCCCTCTGGCATACATCAGGGGACGCAGCCTCTCAAACATCTTTTTCATCGTCGACGAGGCACAGAACCTTACGCCTCACGAAGTCAAGACCATTATAACCAGGGCAGGCGAAGGCACTAAGATGATATTCACCGGTGACATTGAACAGATAGACTCCCCGTATCTCGACTCGGCCTCCAATGGTCTGAGCTACCTCTCCGACAAGATGAAAGGACTGGATCTCTTTACTCATGTCCATCTGGTCAAGGGTGAGAGGAGCTTTCTGGCAGAACTGGCGAGCAGACTGCTTTAGACCGGCTTTTTTGCTAATTTAGCAGCCGGAACAGTAACCGTCTAAATTTGAAGAAGAAAGTAGCGTTTCAGACACTGGGATGCAAGCTTAATTTTGCCGAAACCTCCACCATCGCACGGTCATTCGCTGATGACCGGTATGAGAGAGTCTCTCCTGACAGCGATGCTGATGTTTTCATTATTAATACATGCAGCGTTACTGATACGGCTGACCGGAAATGCCGCCAGGCAGTACGGAAGATTATCAATAGGAATCCTGATGCGTTTGTAGCCGTCGTTGGCTGCTATGCACAGCTGAGGCCCGGAGCAGTAGCTTCGATTGAAGGTGTCGACCTCGTACTCGGGACTTATGAGAAATTTGATATTGCAGCTTATATTGACAACATCAGCAAAGGAACAGCACCCGAGATTCATTCGTGTGAGAGCGTTGACACTGAGGGATTTATCTCATCATGGTCTGCTGGTGACCGTACCCGGTCATTCCTGAAGGTGCAGGATGGGTGTGACTACCGGTGTTCGTACTGTACCGTACCCCTGGCAAGAGGCAGGAGCCGTAACCCGTTTATCAGTGAGATAGTTGAGGAGGCAACGCAGATTGTCGCCACAGGCGTAAAAGAAATCGTTCTTACAGGGGTTAATGTCGGCGACTTCGGGAAAAGCACCGGAGAATCACTTGACAACCTGCTGAAGTCACTGGTGCACATCGGGGGGCTCCGACGGCTGAGACTCTCTTCCATTGAGCCTGACCTTCTCACTGACCCTGTTATTGATCTGATCAACTCTGAGCCGGTGCTGATGCCGCACATACACATGCCCCTTCAGAGCGGCAATGATAAGATACTGGGGCTCATGCGCCGGCGTTACCGCAGGGAGACATTCCGTGACCGCGTAATAAGGGTCAGAAATCTGATACCTGATGCTTCCATCGGAGCTGACGTGATAGTTGGGTTTCCCGGTGAAACCAGGGAGGATTTTGAAGAGACTTATAGTTTCCTGGACAACCTTCCTCTCTCATACCTGCATGTATTTGCCTTTTCTCCTCGTCCGGGCACCCCTGCCGCAACCATGCCGGGAGCAGTCAGGGCTTCTGAGAAAGAAGAACGCAGCAGACAGCTGATAAAGCTTTCGGGAAAAAAACGTATTCAGTTTATGCAGTCAGCCACAGGCAATATATATGATGTGCTCCTTGAAAAACGAAGCGCAGACGGAATGCTGTCAGGACTGACAGGCAACTACATAAGGACACTGTTACCTTACAGAAAGGAGCTTCCGGGAACCATCAGACGGGTGAAGCTGGTATCTCTGCGTGACGATGTTTCAATGACCGGGGAACTTATTGAAACAGCAATCTGATGAAAGCGATAGGTTTCTATATCTTTTCCGTGATAAATTATCTCATTACGCTGCTTCCCCTGCGGGTACTATATCTCTTTTCGGACTTCTTCTACCTTATTTTATATTACCTGGCAGGTTATCGCCGGAAGGTGGTAGCCGCAAATCTCAGAAATGCATTTCCTGAGAAGAGCGAAGCTGAGCGGAGAAAGATCGAACGCCGCTTCTACAGACACCTCGCTGATCTTTTCATTGAGACACTCAAGGCCACGCATATGAGTCATGAGCAGATCTCACGAAGGGTCACTGTCAAGGATCTGGTTGACCTTGACCGCCTCTACAGGGAAGGAAGGAACATTATAGCGCTCTGCAGTCACTATAATAACTGGGAGTGGCTTTCATCAATGCAACCGGTTCATCGCTTCACGACACTTACCATATATAAACCATTGAAGAACAAATATTTCGACCATTTTATCTACAACCTCAGGACAAAATATGGAGTGTGGGCATCACCAATGGAAAATATTGTCAGAGACCTGGCAAGATTCAGGAATGAGAAGATCCTTACTATGTCTGCATTCATCGCCGATCAGACACCTCCTCCTGATAAGCATGCATTCTGGACTACTTTTCTTAACCAGGAGACGGGCTTTTTCAGAGGCGCCGAGAAACTGGCCGTAAAGTATGACATGCCAGTGTTATTTGTGATTTTAACTAAAATAAAAAGAGGCTATTACGAGCTTGCTTTTGAGCTTATTACAGATCATCCCCGTGAAGAGGCACCAGACTTCATCACTTCACGGTATGCAGAGATGCTTGAGGCAGTGATAAGGGAAAAACCCGAGTACTGGCTATGGTCGCACCGGCGATGGAAACATAAAAAACCTGTTAATAATGATTAAGACCGCTGTTGTCATCCTGAACTGGAACGGCCGGGAGTTCCTCGAAAAATTCCTGCCCAGCGTAATTGATAGTACCGTATCAGGTGATACTGAAGTGATGGTAGCTGATAACGGGTCGGACGACGATTCTGTCCGTTGGCTCTCAGCCAACCATCCCGGGCTGAGGGTCATCAGGCTGGAAAGGAACTGGGGCTATGCCGGTGGTTATAACAGGGCCCTCAAAGAGGTTGAGGCAGAGTATTATATTCTCCTCAACTCGGACGTGAGCGTCGAAAAGGGATGGTCTGAGGCGCTGACGACTTTTATGGATATGCATCCGCGCGTTGGAGCATGTCAGCCAAAGATCAGGTCCCTTGACAAACCTTCCTTCTTTGAATATGCCGGCGCCGCGGGAGGGTTTATCGACATGCATGGTTACCCTTTCTGCCGCGGGCGTCTCTTCGACAGTATCGAAGAAGACCGCGGGCAGTATAACGATACCCGTGAGATTTTCTGGGCATCAGGGTCATGTATGGCTGTGAGGGCTTCCGCCTTTGACCAGTGCGATGGCTTTGACGACGCCTTTTTTCTTCACATGGAGGAGATCGACCTGTGCTGGAGGATGCAGAATGCAGGTTATATCATCTGCTACGTCCCCGACGCGGTAGTATGGCATGTCGGCGGCGGAACACTGAGCTATGATTCACCAACCAAAATATACTATAATTATCGTAACAGCCTCATGATGCTGGCAAAGAACCTCCCGTCAAGGCATCTACACCGGACCATATTCATGCGGCAGGTACTTGACGGGCTGGCAGCAGTAATGCTTCTCTTCCGATCCGGCCGCGCAGCCTTTGGAGCCGTGGTGAGGGCTCACAGGGATTTCCACAAGGCGCGCACTGCAATAAAAACATTCCGGACACTAGCACCTCACCCGGACATGTATAATTCTCCTCATACAATGATGAACAAATCAGTCATTTTTGAGTATTATATACGTGGTAAAAGAAATTTCACGGATCTGAAGTGGCATTAAAGAGACAACAGCAAATGGCAATTTTCTTCATAATAGTCTTTACAGTCTATTTTCTGGTTAATCTTTACCTGTACATAAAGGGTCAGCGGGCACTTGCCGGAGCCGGATACCAAATCAGAACATATACCATCATATTCCTGATTCTTGCATCAGCCTTTATCGCAGGTAAATTTCTTGAATACAGCAATTCAAATGTTTTTACCGATATACTGAATGTCATCGGAGGATTCTGGATGGCCTTCATGCTTTACGGCTGCCTTATCTGGCTGATGGCTGACATACTTCTGCTGGTGCAGAGACCGTTTCACCTTGTGCCTGACGATATCATGCCAAAACTCAGACTTTGGCTCTTTGCAGGTGTTATCCTGACTACTGCAGTACTTATAGTGATTGGATTTATAACAGCGGTGAGTCCTGTGAAAAAGCGTTATGATCTCACCGTTGACAAGACCCTCAGCGATGTCGATGGACCACTGCGGATAGTGGCTGTGTCAGACATACATCTCGGCAGCGTAATCAGGAAGAGAAGCATGAGACATCTGTCAGAGATGATAAGGGATGAGAAGCCTGACCTGGTTCTTTTCCTGGGTGATCTTATTGACGGAAGTATAGGTCCGGTCCTGCGCGGTGACCTCCTCTCCTACCTCAGTCTGCCTGACCTTCAATACGGCAAGTACGCTATCACAGGAAACCATGAGTATATCGGTGATATTAAAAAGACTGTTCCATATATAGAAAGCAAAGGTATCAGGGTTCTCAAGGATGAGGTTGTGACCCTCCCTAACGGCGTACAGTTAATCGGCAGGCTTGACAGATCAGCCAACCAGGGATTCAGCAACGGACGTGCATCGCTTGACAGTCTGCTGGCAATGACGGATCCCTCCTGGCCGGTTATCCTGCTTGATCACCAGCCGTACGGATTGTCGGATCTTGCAGCGACGGCTGTTGATCTTCAGCTTTCTGGACATACGCATCACGGCCAGATCTGGCCCTTAACTTATATCACCTCTAAAATATTCGAATTGGATCACGGTTATGCCATGTTTGGCAAAACTCATGTAATAGTCTCATCGGGCTTCGGGATATGGGGCCCCCGGATGCGCATAGGTACCCGACCTGAGATTGTGGTGATCAATCTCACCGGCAGATCAGAGTAACGGATAGATCTTCTCCAGTGCCATTCCCCTTGAGCCTTTAACCAATATTGTATATCCCTCAGGACGGTTTGAGAGAAGCCACCCATGCAACTCCTCGGATGAACCGAACAGGCGGGCCCCGATAGGGCCTGCAACTTCGCGGAAGCGCGGACCAATAAGGACTACCTCCACATCCGCGAGATTCTTAAGCTGATCTATTACAGCAGCATGTCCGGATTGACTCTCTGATCCGAGCTCAAGCATATCACCGAGGATCAGCATCTTTCTGTCAGCCTTCAATGCTGCGAATGACGAAACTGCCATTTCCATACTCGATGGATTGGCATTATAAGAGTCACATACAAGTACATTCCTTCCGGTATCGACCACCTGCGACCGGTTATTGACAGGCTTGTATGATGATATTGCAGTTATGATCTCACTTACCGGGACACCGAAATAAAGACCGGTGGCTATGGCAGCCCTCACGTTATCAATATTGTAAGACCCGAAAAGATTAGTGGTGAAAACATAATCATGCTTTTCGTATACAGCTTTTACGGCAAGAAACATACTCTCTGTCTTTGCAATTTCAACTTTCAGTTTGCTTCCTGCCGGGCGTGAATAGGAAACAGCGTTTTGTACCGTTTTTGATACAAGCTCTTTAAGCATGCTGTTCTGATCGTTATAGATAGCCGTACCTCCGCTCCCGCTGAGCCATTGATACAGCTCCGATTTGGCCGCCTTTACTTCTTCAAAAGATCCAAACCCCTCAATATGTGCCCTCCCGATATTGGTTATGATGCCGTGTGTTGGCATTGCTGTCTGGCAGAGACCGGCGATTTCTCCCTTATGGTTGGCTCCCATTTCGACTACCATAAAACCCATGTCATGAGGTGAGCTGAGGAGTGTAAGCGGAACTCCGATATGGTTATTAAAGTTGCCTGTTGTACTGTGCACTCTTTTCTTCCTTGACAGCACTGCGGTAATAAGCTCTTTGGTAGTGGTTTTGCCGTTAGAGCCGGTGATGGCAATGACAGGAACGGTAAGTCCCCTGCGGTGCCTCATGGCCAGGAGGGTGAGCGTCACAAGGACATCATCCACCAGTATGTATTGCTTTCCTTTGAGGGCAGGATCATCAACCACTGCAGCAATTGCACCGGCGCGGACAGCCTCTGCTGCGTGAGTGTTACCGTCATGGGCAGGCCCTTTGAGGGCAAAGAAAACCTGACCGTCGCGGACAGTCCTTGAATCTGTCACAATACCTGCAGAATTGCGGACAATGGAATATAACTCGTTCAGCTCCATAGTTATCTAAAAACAAGCCTCATTATTATTCATAATGAGGCCCGGTATCATTTTAAAGATGATGTCATTTCAGTCCGGTTGGACTACCCACCCTGATCATTGCGCATCTGAAGCCCAGGTCATCACGTGATGCTTCCTGATCAAGATAACGGCGTGTTGAAGGATTGAGCCAGTAAGCCCTGTCTTTCCATGATCCGCCTTTTATTACCCTTGCCTTATCATTGATAAGCGTAACATAGTCGTTATCAGTTTCATTCTGCGAATACATTCTCTCTGTCTGGGGCAGTTCAGCGTTACCTGACCACTCAAGGCTTGAAGAGATGCTTGAGATGACGTCACCGTCGAGGTAGTTCCTGTAATCTGATTTCTGGTAGTTATACCTGTTGGCTACATCATCAGGCTTGACAGTATCTATCTGCAGTCTGCCGAGTCTGTCTTTTTCAACTACCTGGCCGTTTGCATCACGGCGAAGGTCGGTGAATACGTTACCTCTGAATGGGTTAAACATATCGACATCTTCAGATGAGAGCGGACGATATACATCCTGTGTCCATTCATTGACGTTACCGGCCATGCAGTAAAGGCCATAGTCATTGGGCCAGTATGATCTTACGTCAACGGTGATGCTACCGGCATCGTTCAGGTTACCTGCTACGCCCATCATGTCACCGCGACCGCGGACAAAGTTGGCCATGAACTCACCTCTGTATTTGGGTGCCGAGTTACGTACGTTATGTCCGTCCCACGGGTAAATTGCTCTTTCATAAATCCTTTCCTCAAAGGTGTTGCCCCTGAGGCCGTAGGCTGCAAACTCCCACTCTGCTTCCGTCGGCAGGCGGTAACGCGGTAGAAGGACACCATCTTCCTGGCGTACACGTGCGTGCAGCTCATCTACCCTTTCTCCGGGTACTCCTTCATATTGGGCAGCATAATAAGATTCTGTGTTGAAGTTATTGGCACCGGACTGTTCCACGTTCGGTTCCTGCCATTTGCCATCGAGGAGTATCTGCTCATTCACCCTGTCAGTACGCCATACGCAATAGTCATTGGCCTGCAGCCAGCTCACTCCTACTACCGGATAAGTATTGTAAGAGGGGTGTCTGAAATAATACTGAACATACGGTTCGTTGAAGGCAAGCGGACTTCTCCATACAAGTGTGTCAGGGAGGGCACGGCGGTGTACTTCCGGATAATCACTGTAAACACGTCTCAGCCAGAAGAGGTATTCACGGTAATCGAGGTTGGTAACCTCTGTCTCATCCATGTAGAAAGATGATACGGTGACCCTGCGTGGTGTATTGTTCCATTCGAACATCACATCCTGATCAACCCGTCCCATGGTGAATGTTCCACCTTCTATGAGTACAAGGTTGGGACCGGTGATCTGCTCTGACGCTTCCCCGATGGGATAGCCAAGGTCATTCACATCACTCGATTTAGGATCCCGGTAACTCCAGCCTGTCGTCGGAGACACATTGTCCTGCTTTGCTCCCTTGCAAGAAAAAAGAAAGAGCGCAACAACTACAAACACTGGTAAAGCTCTCAGTTTATACATGGTCAAATTATGTTAACTAGGTTAATTTTCAAATATATAAATTAGTCAAAAACAAAACGCTGCATCAAAATAACTACAAATCAGGTAACTTTATTATGTGAATGGCTCTACTTTTTTCAACATTATTGAAACAAATAGTAAGTCCGGCCTTCACGATCGCCGTACCTTTAATTGCCGTATCACCTCCTGCCAGCACATAACTATATGATAATATGATCTTTGCCGATCCCGTATCCCATCCCAGCGATGGCTCCGCCGCGGTAAATCCGGAGGCGGCATGCCAGAAGGCTACTCCGCCCATCAGGCTGCGGTAGAGAGCTTCAGTTCCTAAGTATATAATCAAATTATCTGACTGGGCAAGGAGTGTCACTGACGGGTTGAGGTTGAATTCTCCCTTACGGTTACTGAAAGAGGTTCCTGCGCTGACGGTATAAAGTCGCCTGATCCTGTCATTATTCTGACGGCTTTCGCTGAGCCATGGTTGGGTCAGGTGCATGACGGAGACCCCCCCATACCATGGCCCCTTTGCAAAAGTAATGCCTGTGCCGATATCAAATGCCGTGACAGCGCCATCTGTAATATACTCCGAGTGTGTTCCCTGAAAACCGTTGAATGGATCAATGTCACCCGGAAGTATGACCGCCCCCGTTTTTATTCCACGGCGAACCACGGAGGCCGTCAGTCCTGCATTGAAAAAGAGATCCCTCCCTGCCTGCAGATGATATGCATAGCTTGCTCCTGCCCTGAAGTCATTCATAATCTCACCAAGAATATCGTCGCAGAACCACAGGCCCGCCCCCCCATGCAATCCTGGCAAATATGTATCAAATGATGCAAAGCCAGACCTCAGAGCAAAGTTGTTACCCGGAAGGAAAGTGTAGCAGGATATATTCATAACCGGAAGACCTGATGACCCGGTATAGGCCGGATTATACATAAAATGCATGCCCGACATGGTACCGTACCAGGTGTCCTGACCGCTGAGGGTCAGCGTGTAAAAAACAAGCATCAGTATGGTTGTCCTGTTTCTGAGGCTCATGGTTCGCTTTCAGCAATATCAACGGGTCAGAGACGTTAATATTTTATCTGTGTACCCGTCTTTCAGGGAGTAAAGATAATCCACTTAACTATCTTTGCGCTGATGAGAATAAAAAGGCTTCTGATCACAGCTTTCTTCCTGCTGCCGGTATTGTATGCCGAGGGACAGGATTACGCGCATTCATCGCTGCTTAAACAGGGCAGGTGGATCAGGCTTGCAGTGACTGAGACGGGCATTTACAGGCTAGACTACTCTCAGATCAGAGACATGGGCATCACCGACCCTTCGGCAGCAGTGCTGTATGGTAACAATTTAGGACAGCTCTCATTTTATAACGACGGCAGTGCTCCTGACGATCTCAGGAAGATTGCCTATAAGCCTGAGAAAGGCAGTGACGGTGTCTTCAATGACGGTGACTACCTGCTCTTTTATGCCGAGGGCACACACAGGTGGATCTACGACAGGGACTCTGACAAATATGAATACAGAAGACACTATTATTCAGACACTGCCTGGTATTTCATCACATCTGTGCCAGGCGGGGCAGCATATGTTGCCGGTGAGCCGGTACCCTCACAGCCTTACAATTCGGAAACCTCTTCCGGCGATGTCACATGGAGGCACGAAAAAGAAACGGTTAACCTGATCAGTTCAGGCAGAGAATGGTACCAGCAGGTCATCCCCGGCACAGAAAACATTGTAAGCCCGCAGTTTACAGACCTGATTCCTACGGCACAAATAATATACACTGCCAGGGTATTGGGCCGTTCTGACATTGAAAGCTCATTCACACTTAAGCAGGGATCAACCTTATTAAAAACGATCTTTGTTCCGCCGGTCAGCATGACTGACCTTAACGGTGTCTATGCCAACATTGCCGTCGTGGAGGATTCGTGCCTGCCGGCCTCTGCCGCACCGGCATTCACCCTAAGTTACCGTAATAACGGCAACCTGGCCGCGACAGGTTATATTGATTATATTGATTTCTTCGCCAGGGCACAGCTGAATTACACTGATAAACAGCTTTTTATAAGCGACAGCCGGAGTGTTGCCCCTGCGCGGGTGACACGCTTCACTGTCTCAGGATCTTCGGTACTGCAGGTCTGGGATGTCACGAACCCCTTTGCACCAAAAATTATGGAGACAGCCTCTTCTGCCGGCAGCACAACTTTCACCGCCTCTACTGACAGTCTCCGTAAGTTTGTTGCCTTTGCCGCCTCCAACGTAATGCGCCCGCTAATAAGCAAAGACCCGTTACCCAGCCAGGATCTCCATGCACTGGCTCCGGCTGACATGATCATTGTTACTCATCCGCTCTTTAAAGAGTATGCACAACGAATTGCCGGTATCCACCTGGCTGATGACGGTACCAATTCAATAATAGTGACACCGGGGCAGATCTATAATGAATTTTCCGGAGGAATACCCGATGCTGCCGCCATAAGGAATTTCATCAGGATGATATATGTCAGGGGAAGTGAAGGTGGCTCACCGTTAAAGTACCTCCTCCTGTTCGGTGACGGATCATATGAAAACAAAACTCCTCCTCCGAAGAATACCTCATATATCCCCACATGGCAGTCGGCAAACTCTCACGTCGGAGTGCTTTCCTTCACATCAGACGACTTCTACGGTCTTCTTGACGAAGGCGAGGGTGAGGCAGACGGTTTTCTCGATATCGGCATAGGGCGGTTGCCTGCGTCTGACACTGCTGGCGCAGGGACTATGGTGCGCAAAATAGCTTCTTACATGGATAACTCTGCAATGGGTGCTTGGCGCAATGTGTTGTGTATGGTGGCCGATGATGAAGATGCCAACCTTCACATGATGGATGCCGAGAACCTCACGGTAGCTGCCAGGGAAGCAGCTCCGCCTCTCACAACGGAAAAGATCTATCTCGACGCCTTCCGTCAGGTTACGACAGTGACCGGTAACTCATATCCTGATGCCGAGAAAGCCATCAATAACAGGGTAGCGGCAGGATGCCTGATATTCAATTATGTAGGCCACGGCAATGAATCAGGACTGGCACATGAGAGGGTGGTAAGGACTGATGACATAAATTCCTGGAAGAACAAAAACATGTTGCCGCTGTTCATCACAGCCACCTGTGAGTTCTCGAGGTTTGATGATGTGGAGATCAACCCGGCGACAGGGCTCATTTCATCAAGGACCTCAGCCGGAGAGATGGTCCTTCTTAATCCTGAAGGAGGAGGCATAGGTCTGATGAGCACGACGAGAGTCGTTTACTCGGCACCTAATTATATGCTTAACCGCAAGATCTACGACTATATTTTTTCAACGGCATCAGACGGCAGGTCGATGAAACTGGGTGACATCATCAGGCTGGCCAAGATCAACTCGGGCACCGGTATGAACAAGCGTAATTTCCTGTTGCTCGGTGACCCTGCATTGAGGATTGCCTGGCCGGTGCAGGGACGGGTGGTCACTGACACTATTAATAAGATTTCCGTGGAGTTCGCAGCGGATACTCTTAAGGCATTATCGCTGATAACCATAAACGGCCATATTGAAGACAACGATGGTAATATTATGGACGGGTTCAATGGAGTGGTGGAGCCTGTTGTGTATGATAAAGTCAGCACTGTCAGCACGCTTGCCAATGACGGAGGGTCGACGATGAGCTTCCCTGTGACCGGTAACGTGATCTTCAGAGGTACCACAGCTGTTACTGAAGGAGAATTCAGCTTTTCTTTCATTGTACCTCTGGATATAAATTATTCCTTCGGGAAAGGCTTTATAACCTATTATGCCCATGATGAAAACGGAGACGTTAACGGCAGCTTTTCTCAGATCGTCGTAGGAGGATTCTCAGACATAAATATAAATGACACTGAGGGTCCGGTTATCAGGCTTTTTATGAATGACACCCTCTTCAGGGAAGGCGGGGTCACTGACACAGCACCCTCGCTCCTTGCGCTTATCAGCGACGAGTCGGGTGTCAACGCCACCGGGACAGGCATCGGACATGATATCATCGCCTGGATTGATGATGATATGCCGGGCGCTGTCGTGCTGAACGGACTGTTCAGTGCAGATATCGGGGTGCACACTTCAGGACGTCTTTCCTATCCGTTTGTCCTTAGTGAAAAGGGTGAACATACTGTCTCAATCAGGGCCTGGGATAACCTCAATAACCCTTCAGTGGCCACAATCAGGTTTGTTGTTGAAACCAGCGGTGTCTTCAGGCTGACAGATCTTCTGTGTTATCCAAATCCTGTCATTGATAAGACAACATTTACCGCCGGGCATAACAGGCCTGATACGGAGATTGATGTCACCATTACAATCCTCACAACAGGTGGTAATGCCGTACGGGTTATCAGGGAACAGTTTTACGGTACCGGATATTCATTGCCGGATATTCCGTGGGACGGCTGCAACGAAAACGGCAGCAGGCTGGCACGGGGAATGTATCTCTGGCGTGCCGAAGCTGTTACTGCAGAGGGAGAGAGAGCATCTGCGGCAGGCAGGATCATCATTTTGTAATACAATACAATAATCCGGCCTTTTTTTTGTTATATATTTGCACATATTTTGACTCAAAGTGAACATGAAAAGCAAGGCGCTGATATTCAGTATAATATTTCTTTTAACGGCACAGCTGATGCCACTTACAGCACAGGATAAGCATCCTCTAAATGTTATTCAGACTGTGGTACCGTTTCTTACCATCGCGCCTGACTCCCGCGCGGGGGCAATTGGTGATGCCGGTGTTGCCACTTCGCCTGATCTTTACAGCATGCACTGGAACCCGGCAAAATATGCATTTATTGACGGTAACGGAGGTTTCGCAATGTCATACTCACCCTGGCTCAGGGCTCTTGTACCGGATATCAATCTGGCTTTACTGACAGGGTATTACCGGATCGACAGCAAACAGGTACTCGCCGGCAGCCTGATGTACTCATCACTGGGAGAGATACAGTTCACTGACGATTATGGCAACTACCAGAGCACACATAATCCCAACGAATTCTCCATTGACGCAGCTTACTCCCGCCTCTTTTCCCAGCACTGGTCCGGAAGCGTGGCTCTGCGGTTCATCTATTCAAATATCACGGGAGGACAATATGTTGGCAGCACGGAGACCAAGGCCGGCATAGCTTATGCAGCTGATGCTTCCGCTTATTATACAACCGCTCTGAAGCTGGGTTCAAAGACAGGGAATATATCTGCCGGATTAAATTTCTCAAACATCGGGTCGAAGATGAGCTA
>Ga0209745_1001233_pt1 | contig 15428 bp, 9 predicted proteins | sample BarGraNGADG00312_FD_184495 | JGI IMG/M metagenome (GOLD analysis project Ga0209745, IMG submission 184495) | Arctic peat soil microbial communities from Barrow, Alaska - Barrow Graham LP Ref core NGADG0004-312 (SPAdes) (version 2) | ecosystem: Environmental > Terrestrial > Soil > Wetlands > Peat ... | reverse complement strand
GGGGTTGGTGGAGCTCCGCGCGGTGACGAAGCCAGCAGGATCGCCGTGGAAACCCTTCTGAAGACGTACTATGAGGCGCCGGTGGACATCTCGATAGCGCAGCGGCTGAAGGATGCCTTCGCCAAGGCCAATGCTGCGGTCGTGGCAACAGACGAGGTGCTCTCCTACCGGCACATGTGCACGACGCTGGTGGCTGCCGTGGTGTTCCCGGACCGGGCCGTGTTCGCCAACATTGGTGACAGCCGTGGCTACATCATCCCCTCGCCTGAGGGAGCAGCCCGCCAGGTCACCGTGGATCATTCCGAAGTCCAGGAGATGGTGCAGCAGGGGCTGATAACACAAGAACAAGCCGAGGTGGCCTCCAACAGGAACATCATCACGCGGGTCGTCGGCACGGATCCCAACGTTGAGGTGGACCTGTTTGACGTCCCGCTGGTTCCAGGGGACACAGTGTTGCTGTGCAGCGACGGCCTGGTGACGGCGGTGACCGACGCTGAGATCGCAGACATCCTCCAGCATAGGCTGCTGGGAATCGCAGTCGATCGGCTCGTCAAACTGGCGAAGGGTCCCAAGGGCCACGACAACGTCACCGTATGCGTGGCACGCTTGCTCCTGTAAGTCCATCAGAAATGTCGGACAGATATGACTATCAAGTATTCCCTTGGTAACCCGCACCATGGCAAAGTGTAGCAGAAGGAGAGACCAAACATGAGCGACTTGACTGGCAATTCCAGGCCAACCCCGAAGCAAGACCTCCAGCTCGGAGTACCCTACAGGAAAGGGGATTTCATCGGCCAGGATTATGAGGTCTATGGGATCCTTGGGAAGGGTGGCTGTGGAATCGTGTATCTGGTCTACTCGCACGAAGGCGTTGGGGTCTTTGCCCTGAAGACCTTCCTGGATGAGTTTCTTGCAGATCAGGAAGTCAGAAAACGCTTCCAGAAGGAAGCGAATATCTGGGTGGAACTGGGCAACTACCCCTACCTGGTACGAGCCTATTTCGTCGAGGAGATATCCGGCAGGCTTTACATTGCAGTGGAATACATCGCCCCAAATGAACAGGGGCTGAACTCACTGGAAGGTTACTTGCAGCGGCAGCCGCCAGATTTGGCGCAGAGCCTCCGCTGGGGCGTGCAGATCTGCCACGGTATGGAGTACGCTTACTCCAAAGGCGTGCGTGCTCACCGGGACCTCAAGCCTACCAACATCATGATCACGCAGGATAAGACTGCCAAGATCACCGACTTCGGTCTTGCTGGTGTGCTCACCGAATCTCCGGCCATCCACGCCTTAGGTTTGGGTGCTGGTGGCTTATCCGGCCAGACGATGCTCGGAACTGGGTTTGGCACCCCCACCCATATGGCACCGGAGCAGTTCGACAATGCCGCCGGATGCGATGAGCGCAGCGACATTTACAGCTTTGGGGTCGTGCTCTACCAGATGACGGCGGGTGGGCGATTACCGTTCCCTGTCCCCATGGGCGCGGACTGGCAGGAAGAAATGCGGCAGCTCCACCGCGAATCCCCCGTTCCGCGGCTGGATTCGCCCCTTTTCCCCATCATCCAGCGCTGTCTGGAGAAGTCACCGGAGAAGAGATACCAGACCTTCAAAGAGGTACGGACCAATTTGGAACCGCTGTTGTTGCATCAGACCGGGGAAGTGGTCATTCCTCCGCAGTTGAAAGAACTTGAGGCTTGGGAATGGGTCAACAAAGGTGTCAGCCTCGGTAGTCTGGGTCGTTATGAAGAAGCTATCCACTGTTGTGAGAAGGCCCTGGCACTTGACCCACGCAACGTCAATGCCTGGACCAACAAAGGTGTCAGCCTCAACAGTCTTGGCCGTTACGATGAGGCCCTCCACTGTTCTGACAAAGCCCTGGAGATTGACCCACGCAACGTCAATGCCTGGAACAACAAAGGTGTCAGCCTCAACAGTCTTGGCCGTTACGATGAAGCCATCCGCTGTTGTGACAAAGCCTTGGAACTTGACCCACGCTATGCAAGCGCCTGGACCAACAAAGGCAACAGCCTTCATTTCCTTGGGCACGACGAAGACGCCATCCACTGCTATGACAAAGCCCTGGAGCTTGACCCGCGCAATGCAACTCTCTGGAGCAACAAAGGGGGCAGCCTCCACAGCTTGGGCCGTTTCGAAGAAGCCATCCGCTGTTGTGACAAAGCCCTGGAACTTGACCCGCACTATGGCAATGCCTGGACCAACAAAGGCAACAGTCTCGGTAGTCTAGGTTGTTACGATGAGGCTATCTCCTGTTATGACAAAGCTCTGGCACTCGACCCGCACAATGCAGCTGTCTGGACCGACAAAGGTATCAGTCTCAACAACCTCGGCCGTTACGATGAAGCCCTCCACTGTTCTGACAAAGCCCTGGAGATTGACCCCCACGATGTAATAGCCTGGACCAACAAAGGTAACAGTCTCACCAGTCTGGGCCGTCGCGAAGAGGCCCTAGGTTTCTTTGACAAAGCCTTGGCACTCGATCCGCACAACGTCAATGCCTGGACCAACAAAGGCAACAGTCTCGGTAGTCTAGGTTGTTACGATGAGGCTATCTCCTGTTATGACAAAGCCCTGGAGCTTGACCCACGGCATGTCAATGCCTGGTTCAACAAGGGCAACAGCCTCAGCAACCTTGGCCGCCACGAAGAGGCCGTCGGCTATTTTGACAAAGCCCTGGCACTTGACTCACACTATGCGGCTGCCTGGATCAACAAAGGCAACAGTCTCAACAGCCTGGGTCGTTACGAAGATGCCGTCTACTGTTACAACAAAGCCCTGGAGCTTGACCCGCGCGATGTAGATGCCTGGTTCGGCAAAGCATTGGCAGAGGACGTGCTCAGCAAGTGGCGGGAGGCGGTACGCTCCTACCAGCAGTTCCTGGCACAGGATCCGGCACAGCAGTACGCGAAGCAAATTGAATACGCCCGCAAGCGCCTACGGGAATTGGGGGGCAAGTAACCTGTACAAGAATACTGTATCATTGGTGTCGGATTACATATGGGTAAGCAGGCGTATTTCCTTGGCGGCCTGTACTATGGCAGAGTATAGAAGAAGGAGAGACCAGACATGAGCGATTCCTCTGACGCTTTCAACCCGACCCCGAAGCAGGATCTCCAACCCGGAGCTCCATACAGGAAAGGGGATCTCATCGGCCAGAAGTATGAGGTCTTGGGAATCCTTGGAGTGGGTGGCTTCGGAATCGTGTACTTGGTTTCCGAGCCAGGTACTAGCGCGATCTTCGCCCTAAAGACTTTCAAGGATGAGTATCTTACAGACCAGGAAGTCACGAAGCGCTTTCACAAGGAAGCGAGTATCTGGATAGAATTGGGACACAACCCATACCTGGTACGTGCCTACTTCGTGGATGAGATGTTCGGCAGGCTTTACGTTGGAATGGAATACGTGAATCCCAATGACCACGGCCTAAACTCCCTGCAAGGCTACCTGGATCAGGAACCGCCGGATCTCGCGCAGAGCCTGCGTTGGGCGATCCAGATCTGTCATGGCATGGAGTACGCGTACTCCAAAGGTGTGCGGGCCCACCGCGACCTCAAGCCGGCCAATATTATGATTGCCCGGGACGGGATCGCTAAGATTACCGACTTTGGTCTTGCGGGCGTGCTCACCGAGTTCTCGGCATTGCGGCCTAGCAGTTTGAGTGCCCCGGGGTTGTCCGGACAAACGAGGGTCGGAACGGGAATGGGTACGCCCACCCACATGGCCCCGGAGCAGTTTGACAACGCCGCACTCTGCGATGAGCGGAGTGACATCTACAGCTTCGGAGTCGTGCTCTACCAGATGGCGACGGGTGGGCAGCTACCGTTTCTCGTCTCCAAGGCTGAGGACTTCTGGCTGGGAATGCGACAGCTGCACCACGAGTCATCCGTGCCCCGGCTGGACTCGCCCCTGTTCCCCATCATCCAGCGCTGTCTGGAGAAGTCACCGGAGAAGAGATACCAGACCTTCAAAGAGGTACGGACCAATTTGGAACCGCTCCTAAGTCGTCTGACTGGCGAAGTGATCATCCCCGCGGAGAGGAACGAGCTTGAATGGTGGGAATGGGTCAACAAGGCTGGCAGCCTCAACACCCTAGGCCGCTATGAAGAGGGTATGCGATGCTGTGACAAAGCACTGGAACTTGATCCGCGCAACGCAATGGCATGGAACAGCAAGGGCAGTAGCCTCGACAACCTCGGTCGATTCGACGAGGCCATCCTCTGTTTTGACAAAGCTCTGGAGATTGATCCACACTATGCGGCTCCCTGCAACAACAAGGGCAGCCTTCTTGGTCGTCTGGGCCGCTATGAAGAGTCTATCCGCTGTTTTGATCGGGCACTGGAGATTGACCCAAGGCACGCAGCTTCGTGGAGCAAGAAAGGAGCCAGTCTCTCCAACCTGGGCCGCTATGAAGAGTCTATCCGCTGTTGTGACAAAGCACTGGAGTTCGACTCTCGCGACAGTCTTGCCCTGTACAACAAAGGAGCCAGTCTCCTCAATCTTGGCCACGAAGAGGAGGCTATTGTCTGTTTTGACGAATCCCTGAAGCTTCACCCGCGCTATGTAGCCTCCTGGGCGGGCAAAGGTAGCAGTCTTGGCAGGATGGGCCACTACGAAGAGTCCATTGTATGTTTTGACAAAGCTCTGGAAATTGATCCTCGCTATGCAGCGGCTTGGATAGACAAAGGCAACAGCCTCAGCAAGCTGGACCGCTATGAAGAGGCCATCGCCTGTCTTGACGATGCTCTGGAAATTGACCCGTGTGATGTCTACGTCTGGTTCAACAAGGCGATGGCAGAGGACAAGCTCGGGCATTCTGGCAAGACCGTCTTCTGCTACCAACAAGTCCTTGTGCTCGCTCAGCCGCAAGAGCACGCGGAACAAATCGATATCGCCCGTAAGCGCTTGCGCGAACTGGGCGAGAAGCTGCCAGAGGGTGCCTCCCGAGAGCATTCAGGAATGGCACCAGAACCGACGGCGGAGTCTGATTCCCCTACCAATGCAACTGCCTGGAACAATAGGGGTGCCAAGTTCTTCAGCTTGCGCCGCTACGAAGAAGCCATTCACTGCTTTGATCAAGCTCTGGAACTTGATCCCCGCTATGTGGGTGCCTGGAGCAACAAGGGTGCCGGCCTCGGTGCTGTGGGCCGCCACGACGAGGCGATTGGCTGCTATAACAAAGCCCTAGAGATTGACCCAAGTCTCGCAATGGCATGGAACAACAAGGGTCAGAGTCTCAATTCGCTCGGCCGCTATGAAGAAGCGGCCTCCTACTTTGACAAAGCCTTGGAACTTGATCCAGGCTATGCCGCCGCTTGGAACAACAAGAGCAACAACTTCCGGAAGTTGGGCCGCTATGAAGAGTCGATCCAATGCTGTGACAAAGCTCTCGACCTTGAGCCGCTTCTGGTGGAACCTTGGATGAACAAAGGGAACTGTCTCTTCGGCTTGAACAGATGGGAAGAGGCAGTACGCTGCTACGACAGGGCGCTGGAGCTCGGTTCACTATTTGTCGACCTTTGGTTCAGCAGGGGTCTGGCGGAGGATGAACTTCGCAATTGGCAGGAAGCGGTGTTTTCGTACGGACAGTTCCTGGCAGTTGCTCCTGCAGAACAGTATGCGAAGCAAATTGAAGACGCCCGCCAGCGAATACGGGCATTGGACAGCAAGTAGCTGTTCAGCGTAATCGCTAGTCCAAGGAGAGAGACATGAAAAAGCTATCGTTTGCAGCCTCTGGCGCTTGGCAGATATCCGCCCAGGAAGCGGCTGCCGGAGAGTACGTCTTGATCGAAGTCGACCACCTCCTGCTGGGCATCTTGAGCTTGGAGAAGATCGGAGCGGTGAAGGACCTGGATCCGCTTTCTCAAGAAGCACTCCATGAGGAAACAGTAGGAGTCAAGGAGGTCCTGGGCGCATTCGAGCTCGATTCCACATCCCTGCGGCGCTCTGTACGCCAGAGGCTGGGGAAGGGGAGTGGGCGGTCACCTGAGAAGACCGTTCACCGCAGCCCGGCATGCAGACAAATCTTTGAGCGCGCCGGCGAACTGGCTGGTGTGAATGGCGAGATCACCTGCCTCCACCTCCTGGCAGCTCTCCTCGAGCAGCCTTCAGCGATTGTCTCCTCCGTACTGGAAGCAGCCGGGGTCACACCGGGCGCCCTGCTGGGACGTGCCCAGGCAATGATCCATATCCCTGTGCCGGAAGGTGGCGAGCCGCTGAGGGTCCAACCCGGCATGCCCCAACAAGTCGAAGACGAAACTCATTTCCTGGACCGATACGGACGCGATCTGACCCAGGAGGCCCGGGAGGGCAAGTTGGGCCCCTTCACTGGCCGCCGGCAGGAACTGCTGCAAATCATCCAGACGTTGGCCCGCCGCTCGAAGAACAACCCGGTCCTCGTAGGTGAGGCTGGGGTCGGCAAGACAGCCGTCGTCGAAGCTCTGGCCGTGCGCACTGCAGAAGGCAAGGACGCAGAGGTCCTGGGGGGAAAGCGTATCATCGAACTCAACATGGGAGCGCTGGTCGGCGGGACCAAGTACCGAGGAGAATTTGAAGAACGCCTCACCCGCCTGCTCGACGAAGTGTGCACCCATCCTGAGGTGATCTTGTTCATCGATGAGCTCCACAACGTGGTGGGCGCCGGCCAGGCGGAGGGAAGCATGGACGCCGCCAACTTGATGAAACCGGCACTGGCACGCGGCGACCTGCGCTGCATCGGCGCCACAACGATTGCGGAATACCGCCTTCACATCGAAGCGGACCCGGCCCTGGAACGGCGGTTTGAGAAGATTATCATCAATGAGCCTTCCCCGGAGGAAGCGTTGGAGATTCTCAAAGGCCTGCGAGGCAAATGGGAGGAACATCATCACGTGCATATCACTGACCAGGCCCTGCAAACGGCAGTGGACCTCTCCATCCGCTTCGACGGCGACCACCGGCTCCCCGACAAAGCCATCGACCTGGTGGACAAGGCCGGGGCTCGCACCCGCATCCCGCTCCTCAGCATGCTTCCGCGGGGGACCAACGAAATGGGTGGCGAAATCGACGCGCTGACCATCGCCCGCGTGCTCTCCGAGAAGATTGGCGTGCCTCTGGAAGTCATTACCGGCCATCTGGAAGGAATGAGCCACTCGCGCCTCCTGGATATGGAGGCGTTCCTCAAGCAACGGGTAATCGGCCAGAACCAGGCGGTCGAACGTGTCTGTCGGCGGCTGCTCATGGCTCACGCTGGGCTGAGTCCGCGGCGCGGTCCGCTTGGCGTGTTCCTGTTCCTGGGGCCCACCGGTGTAGGCAAGACCGAGCTAGCAAAATCAATAGCTAGATTCCTCTTCGGCAATGCCAATGAGATGATTCGGCTGGACATGTCTGAATACATGGAAGAACACAGCGTGGCCAAGCTCGTCGGGTCACCCCCTGGCTACGTCGGTCATGACGAGGAGGGCCAGCTCACCGGCCATCTGCGCAGTCATCCATACTCGGTGGTCCTGATGGATGAGATCGAGAAGGCTCACCCGCGCATGTTCGATCTCTTCCTCCAGGTCTTCGACGAGGGTCGACTGACCGACGCCAAGGGGCGCACGGCGGACGCCCGCAACGCCATCTTCATCATGACCTCGAACATTGCGAGTATCCCTGCCGACAACCGCATCGGGTTTGGCCAGGTAAATGCGACCGAACCGTCCGATGCCATGCTCCAGGAAGTGCGCCACCGTTTCCGCCCCGAATTCCTCAACCGCATTGATGAGCAGATCGTCTTCCGCGCACTCAGTATGGACGACGCTCGGGTCATCCTCGCCCCCATGGTCCGCAAGATCCAAGAGGCCTTCCTGGCCAAACACGGGAAGCCCTTGGTTCTGACCGACGAAGCCATGCAGTTGATCCTTGAACGGGGCTACAGCCAGGAGTACGGCGTACGGCTCCTGCAGCGGACGGTAGAGGAATTGGTTGAGTTCCCCTTGAGCAGCCTCGTATTATCTGGCGTTCCGACAGACTGGCCTGCCGTGGTGGTGGCGGTCGAACAAGGTCAAATCCACCTTCAACCCTCGCCAACGTCAACCATGTAAGACGAACCGACGCGTGGAGGGTCAAGCCAAACTAGGCAGAGGAGGATCACTCGACTGTCTGTTCGACAAGGCGCGTGGGCCGGCATCGATTCGTGGTGTCGCTGCCGCGAACCTGCCTGTGCTAGTGTGCTGCGCGCTATCCTATGCCTGCATTTTGCGCTACAATGCTTGACATAGAAACGTTCGTTGGACCCAGGGAGAGGACATGACGTTCAGGGCAGCAGCGGAGCGATACGAGAAAACGATTGTACAACAAGCAACGTGGGAGCAGGTTCAGATAGGGTTGCATTATGGCGTTTTCAAGGTGCTGTCCGTGGATCCAAGACAATAGACTAGCCGTGTATTCAGCATTTGGTGTCGAGACGCGAGTGCTTCACTTGTTGCAGAAACTGAACCGTTTTCCTCATCCCAGTATCTGTCGATTCATCTCAAGTGTCGAGACAGCAGTTGCATGACAATTGAGTTTGCTCTCTCATTGTTTCAAGGCATACTAACTAGTTGTAGCATTCCCTTTTAGGATGTTATCGCAGAGTAGTGCATCTGGCTGGTGCGGAGCATGATGGGGATGAGGTGAGTGGTGGTATGGACATTCAACGTGCTTTGATTAACAAAGCCACACTGAAACTCATATGCGACACTAGAAATGTCACAGCTGAGTACATCAGTCGCGTAACCAAATGCAAGGCAGGCAGCATTGAGAAATGGAAGGATCCTCAGAATCCTTTGTTGCCGACTATCAGACAAGCCAAAGCAATCGCGCATTGTCTGAACGTGCCTTTCGCTGGGTTGTACATGATGCCACAATTTGTCCCTGTAGAGAAGCTTCCCAAGTGGCTGAACAAAAGAACATTCCAAGGTAGTGTCACCTTCGCCGATGACAGCGCATTGAACTTGGCCATGTTTGAACTGCTTCGGCTGAGAAGAGTCGTTCTTGATACGAGACTAGAACTGAAAGACGCTGTCACCCCGTTTGTCTATTCAGGGGATTTGTCCAATACAACTACGCTGGCATCACAGCTTCGAGATTACCTGGGAGTTTCCTACGAAATGCAGAAAGCAACTACCTCTTCCAGGAAGCTCTTTCTGCTTGTTCGCAGCAAGATAGAAGGAAAGGGCGTTATGGTTGCCGGTTTTGATAGAGTACCCCTTGAAACAGCAAGAGGGATAGCTCTTTATTTTGATGAGTTCCCTATCATTGGAGTCAATAGCGATGACAGGCCTCCAGCAAAGACGTTTTCGATGCTCCATGAATTGGTGCATGTCTTGAAACGTCAGTCTGCTGCTTGTAACGAGATTGGACCCCTTCCTTCATTGGATGAGGAGGAAGTGTTCTGTAATGCTGTTGCCGGGGAGTTTCTTGTTCCTGCAGACCTCTTGCAGCAGGAGAACGAGGTCAGCAAAACGGGAATTGATGAAGAAGCCATAGAGACCCTTGCTTCGAGATACTCGGTCAGTCGAGAGGTTATAACCAGAAGACTGCTGGACCTAGGCCGCATTCAGCCGCATGAGTACGAGACAATGATGGAGAGCTTCCGCGCGGAGCTTGAGGCAGAACGAAATGCACCCAGGAACTCCAGTTCCACTGCGTATCACCGGAATATGGTAAGAGAGGCTTTTGACAAGAATGGGACAAGTGTCTGCAGAGCCCTTCAAAGCGGCTTGGATCGCGACATCTACAACCAGCAGGACATTGGCGATTTCCTCGGGATCAAACTCAGACACATCCCCCGCCTATTTGAAGAGGCGAGCAGATGGTGAGCCAATCACTCTTTGACTGGCCATCTCCATACAGGTATCTGCTTGACACTTCTGCGGCGATTTCACAGAAGGACAAGAGTGAGAAGCACTACCGCGGCGTCAATGTTACGTTATGGCAGAAGATAGATCAGTTGATAAGAAGCAAGGTAATTGTGTCGTGCTCAGAAGTGCGTGAAGAAATCGACCAGAAGGACGACGAAATCAAGAAGTGGTTCAAAGATGTGGGGTGCTACTGTCTCGATATTGACGAAGACGTGCAATACGGGGTGATAGCAATCCTAGAGAAGCAGCCCGAACTTGTCAGCTTTACTAAAAACAAGTCTTCTGGGGATCCCTTCTTGATAGCGACTGCGATGAAGTGGAAATTGACAATAATAACCGAAGAGAACAAGGCAAGTCCGGTCAAAATACCCATGGTATGCAAAGACCTTGGGCAAAACTGCATAGACATCTATGATCTGTGTGAGCGCGAGGGTTGGACGTTCTAATCGACGCAAGGAGCAGCAGTCTGTGATGGTCGCCTCGTCCATTCCCAACCTACCCAAGAAGTGAAGGAGTACCCAATTCACGGTTTGGCAATCGGAAGTTGAGCCGAGTGTTGTCTTACGCAGCTCTATTCGTTTCCGGACAATGTGGCTACCTTCACTCGCGACTCAACACTACTCTCATGTCTCGATCGTGATGCCTGCCCTATCTGCCTTGATCACGAGGTAGTTGATAAATGCCGAGCAAGCTACGAGCATGTACCGAGCATCCTCCAATTCGAGATGACTTTCGTCCATCATTGCGTGACGAATCCCAGACCGATCGTCACTCGTGTATCCATACATCTTCTCAAAGGCCTGCACCAAAGCAGGGTGAAACTCTATTCCTGATTCCTCAAGTTGTGCGAGGGCCTGACCCAAGGTGGCTCTGTCTTTATGGATTATCTTGCGGCACAGCGTTTCAACCGCACTGATGCTGTTCTTAATGGAGTCACTGTATTTCGGCTCGTCATGATCAGACATCAGAGCCAATGAGTTGCGTAACTGGGTTCGCACGCCGATGAGTGGCGTCCGCATCGCTGCGCGGATTGCTTCGCACTCCTCTTCGTCGGTGATTGCCGTAATCAACCCATCGATCATCCTAGCGCCTGCAAAGTCCCGTTCGAGTGCTTGGTTCACATCTTCGACCAGCCTTATGCGCACAAATGCAGGAGTACCATAGCCTCCTCTCGAGGAGTACAAGGCATTTCTGGCTAGCCCGTCTAGTTCACAGTAGACGAACTCGATGAGCTCATAGACCCGCCAGCCGGGTACTAGACGCTTCTTCGTCTTGGCTGTGTCGAGGACGGCAGAAAGGGGGTAGACGAGCTCGCCATCTATCACATCAGTGGGGGCGTCGCTGATCAGCTCGTGCAAGAACTTCCCCCATACGGCCAATGCAAGCTCACTGACCCAGTCTGCTCGTCCAACGTGTGTGAAGGACAGCACGATATTCAACAGGTCGGTTTGAAGGTCCTGCGAGACTTCTCCGAAAGATGACACAACTGGAACAGGAGCGAGACCGTGGCGCTGAGAGAATGACAATGGTGTGTCGTTTTCCATCTGGTCACTCATAAACCCCTCCAAACTGGGTAGGATACTTGCTCTGTCTGTCTCGTGGACATGCCGCTATCCTGATCTGTGATACAGACCAAAGCACTGTCCCAACTCGACACAGCGTCTAGTGACCACGACGCGCATCATCTGCTGCCCCACTAGCAACATCACTTGGTCTTGGATTCTCGACGAATTGCTGCTTTTGGCTTCCGCGACGCGGTCGAGTGGGCTGGTGTTGCTCTAATCCAGATTCTCAATTCTAGGCCGAGGTTGTCTGCAATATAGAAGCAGCAACGCGCGGTCTTCTTGGCGTCGAGCGTAGCATCCAGGTACCAACCATTATCGAGGCGTTTGCAGCTAGAAGTACCCTCGGGACGATCGGCTGATAGCGCTCCATTCAGTTGTGCATTCAGTGAAGCCATTTGCTTGATATCCCAATTGTGGGATCGTCCAAATCGATTGACCATCGTCCAAAGAAGGGTGTTCCAATACGAGGTCTCATGCTCTTCTCCACCGAGTGAGAACTTGTACGGCTTGTAGTACCTGAAATCGAACCGTGTCTTGACTCGCTCGCTGTCAACGATGATCGGGCTGTCAGAAGGTTCCAGTAATCTCGTGAGCGAGTCCGATGACTTGAAGAAGTACTGAACGTTGAAGGACGATCCAGTCTGCTTTCGCAGTTTCTGGACGATGCGCCGGAGTTCGGTAAACAGTCCTTGCCCGCCAGCAGCCATCAATGACGGGATCTGATCGGGATTGTCCTCAAGCTCTTGGAGGCTCTTGTTGCTCTTTGAAAGGCTAAGGTCCCAAAACAATGGTAAGCAGTGGAGAACCCCGTTTCCGAGGACTTGCCTTTCGAAGTCATCGACTTGTGACTTCAGACTTACGGCAAGTGCCTCGAACGCTCTCAGCAAGCGCCATGCAACTAGAAGCTTCTGTGCCGTTATCTGCGGCCCGAAGATTTCCTTGTAGTAGAACCCCCATATCTCATTCTTCTTGGTCTTTGCCTCAGATGGGTGCCGCAAGTACAGAGCGAGATAGGCCTGTGCCGCTTCTTCCATGTCTACCACAAGCTCGGTCTCCTTGTCCGAGTGTTGCCCCTTCTTGCGCGCATAGTAGTATCCCATTTCGGCAAACTGCCGTTCAAGTTCCTTCTGTATGTCATCTTCAGCGCGTAGATCTCGGTCTCCGATTGATGTTTGGTAGTTGCTGGCCCTGATAATTCTCTGCTTCAGTTCGGAATTGGTGGACTCGAGGACTCGCGCGAGGACAAAACCCTCGTTCTCCTTGATGAGTCCGGCGTTGAACGCTTGGCTGACGACCGATGCTGTCTGACATCCGTTTATTATAGAGGGATTGCGTAGTGACAGTATGCACCCACCTGCTTTGGAGTGTACCTCGTCGCATAGTATGGTTATGCCATTGTTCAGATATACAAACTCTGAAACCGTCTTTGTATCGCCGAGAGTAGCGTAGATGTCCTTGTTCACACGATTACTCATGCCACGGAATACTCTCACATTGGAATTGAAGATGTTGGGGTTCCTCTGTATGACCTGAGCGAGCGTCGCTAAGTCCACTTTGACGACGCGCCCTTCCATGTCAGTTCCACTAGGCAGGGGCAGAAACGGCTCATGACCGTACCCAGGGTCTTTTGCGATGGCTAGCTCGATCTCACCTACAGGTTTCGCCGAGTCAGGTCGGAATATCCAAATCAGTTCTGCCTGCGAGATGATGGCGTAGTCGCAGGAGGAATCGCTCTTGCGAAAGGAATCGAGCTCAGCTATGACGTCGGGAGCAGGCTTCTGGCCGTTCGTAACTAGGTCTATCCTGATCTGATCGATGGCCCCACGACGAAGTTGGTTTCGGTAGTCTTCGACACGTTTTCTCAGAAGGGGATTTAGACTGACAAGCGGACAGTCACCAAGGATGTACTTCTGAACTCCCTCCAATACTGCTCGGACACCATCCTCTTCGAACGGCTTATCTGGTTTGGATAGGTAGTACTTGGACTGGACGACGTGAAGGATGCTGATTCCATCTTGGTCTTCCTGCTCAAAGAGGGCATCAATGCCCTTGTCTTGGCCTCCGTCTGTGATGGCGTTGGCCACGCTAATGTCATCAAGATCCCAGATTTCGCTTAGCATTATCTGTAGAAACGCTCTAGATTCTACGACCGAGTGCTCCTTTGCAACTTTACCTACTCTTGAGGCCAATATCCCCTGAAGCCTAGGGTTTACCACTTGTTCCTCCTTCGTGATCTGTGTGCCACTCATGTAGAGGAGTTGCACCAATCTACGCAGCTAGTTGCTATCTAGAGCTTCCCTGCAAACTCTCTTGCTGCTTTGTCCAGGTCCTGATCGTCGACCTCTTCGCTGCGGGTAGCCCAGGCGGCGAGGGGGAAGTTAATGAGGACGGGGGCGGGGATGTCGGGCTAGTGTACGATCATCGTGCCGGGCTTGATGCTCAAGACGAACTCTATTGGTGACGCCTCTGCCATGCCAGCTCCTTTTGCTATGTCAATCAATATGAGGCAGTATAGCGCAAAAGGGCGAAGAGCGTCAGCGCGAGTTGCGTCAACTGCCAAGAGACAAGAAATGGGTTCCCGCCTTCGCGGAGAGCTGGACGAACATACTCGAGGGGAATAACAGATTCAAGATGGGTTCCCGCCTTCGCCGAGAGCACCCCTCGTATTGAAAAGAAATACTCGGGGGGGAATGACGAATTGGCGTGCGGGAATGACGGAGGCAGGGCGGTTCACCTCCATTCTTGCGTGAGTTGACACGACCAACTGATGAATGGCCGTAATCACTGTTCATGGGTTGATGTCATCCTCGTGCGAGTATACTTGAGATTGTCTTGCTGCAAATCATTTGCATGTAGAGAGGAGATTGGCCTGTGGTGAAAGTCATTCTGGATGCTCTCAAAGATACGCTCAACATGGTGCCGATTCTGTTCGCAGTCTACCTCGCATTGGAGTATGTTGAGGCAAGATGGCAGCAGCGGATGGTGGACGCCATGGAACGGGCGGGAAAAGTCGGGCCTCTTGTGGCCGCCGCGGGTGGCGCCATCCCTCAGTGTGGTTTCTCAGTCATGGCAAGCGCCTTGTATACACAACGGCTTCTCACAATGGGGACAGTTGTTGCTGTTTACCTCGCTACATCTGACGAAGCGCTTCCTATTCTTCTTTCAAAGCCTGATCAGGCACACATTGTGCTGCCACTCATCGGGATAAAGGTTGTGCTGGCCGTAGCTGGAGGGTATCTTGTGGATGCGCTGATGCGTTCTGAAAACCGAAGGCGTGCCCAGGTGGGGCGTGATCGACAGGAAGCAGAACGGGAAGCAACAAGAATCGGCGAGCAGAACTGCACGTGTAACGGGACCCGTGCTTCCTGCGTGTGCGAACAGACTGGCGTCATTGACTGGAAGGAAATCTTGTGGTCGGCGACCAAGCGTACCGTTCAGATATTCTCGTTTCTTCTAGCGACATCTGTCATTCTTGGTCTTCTCATGAGTTGGATAGGCCAGGCAAATCTGTCCCGGCTTCTCCTGAGTCACACTATTTTTCAACCTGTTCTGGCTGCCGTTATCGGGCTGATACCGAACTGTGCCGCCAGTGTCGCGATCACTGAACTCTATATGACTGGTACTATCAGTTTTGGCTCCACCATCGCAGGCTTGGGTGCAGCCGGTGGGCTGGGGCTCATTGTCCTTTTTCGAGAGAACCATGATCCAAGGAACACTGCAAAGGTGATTGCCTGGCTGCTGGGCATCAGCATTACTGCCGGCATCCTGATCCAGTCTCTGTCGGGGAAGTGACCTCATGGATTCGGAGCACAGGCACCAGACGGTTGGAGACCAGGTCCCCGGGCAACTGAAGGGGTTCAGGATGACGAGGGATCGTCGGATCATTCTTCAGGTCCTTCGTGAGTCGGGCATTCCTTTGACAGCTGAAGACGTTCTCGAGCGCGTGAATTCAACCGTGCCGGACATAGCGCTGTCCACGGTCTAT
>Ga0209745_1001232_pt1 | contig 15432 bp, 5 predicted proteins | sample BarGraNGADG00312_FD_184495 | JGI IMG/M metagenome (GOLD analysis project Ga0209745, IMG submission 184495) | Arctic peat soil microbial communities from Barrow, Alaska - Barrow Graham LP Ref core NGADG0004-312 (SPAdes) (version 2) | ecosystem: Environmental > Terrestrial > Soil > Wetlands > Peat ... | reverse complement strand
ATGCGCGGCGGCACCCTCGCAGTCATGGACCGCGCGGGCAAGGTGTGGGCGGAACGCTACGACAAGACCGCGACTGCTCTGGACCTGCAGGGCGTGGACCAGTCGCAGAAGCCCCTCGCTGACCTCAACCTGGCGCAAGACGCACTCGAGACGGCGGCATCGCTGGCTGTCGGCGTCGACGGCACCGTCTACGTCGCCTCGACCGGAGGATCGGTCATCACGATTCCCGTCGCGGGTACGGCTTTCGGCAAGCCCGAGCAGAGACAGGACACTGGGGGTCTCAAGTCGATCCAGGTGGCCGCAGTGGGTGCCACTCTCGTCCGGTTCGACGCGCTCGACGGACGGTTGTTCCTGGACGGCGGTCGCGTGGTCTCCGTGGCCCAGGACCAGAACGCGAGGCTGCAGTTCTCGGGCGCCCAGTCCTCCACGGTCCTCGTGGCCAGCGGCAAGGAGCTCGATCGGGTGGAGCTCTCCTCGGGCACCATCACCTCCCTGGACAAGGCGGGTGACGGAGCCCCGGCTCGACCCGTATACCTGAGCTCGTGCGACTACGGCGCATGGGCCGGGGCGGGCCACGCCGTCAGGGCGTGTGCCGGCTCGTCGACCGAGGCGTACACCGTGGATCGGACTGGTGGCCTGACGCGCCCGGTGTTCAGGATCAACCACGGCCTCATCACGCTGAACGACGCCGCCACCGGCCGCGCCTTCGACTTCGACACGAAGTCGAGCCTGGACAACTGGCAGGACGTCCGTCCTAAGTCGGAGACCGACCAGGGCAAGAAGACCCAGCAGGTCGACGCTGCGGACGCCAAGCCCAAGGCGGTCAAGGACGACCTCAAGGCGCGCCCCGACCGGACGACGATCCTGCACGTCCTCGACAACGACACCGACACGGCGGGCGGTGTTCTGTCGATCAAGAGCATCAACGTCGGCGGTGTGCCGGCGGGCGTGAAGGTCGACATCGCCCCGGACGGCCAGACGCTGAAGTTCTACCTGCCCTCGCAGGTGCAGAGCGCCAACTTCCACTACACGATCACGAACGGCCGAGCTGATGTCGAGGGCGAGGTGAGCGTGGCCAACGCCGGCACGACCAACTCGGCCCCCAAGACCCGGGACGGCTACAAGGTCCCCGAGTACACCGCGCCATCGTTCGGGAACCTGAGCATCCCCGTCGTCGGGGACTGGCGAGACCCGGAGGGCGACCCGGTCGCCGTCGTGAGTGCCGTGGACGAGAAGGGCACGGTCGTTCCGGTCACTGCGGACGGTCGCATCGAGTTCACCGCCGGCATGGAGGCCGCTGCGGTCACGAAGACGATCAAGTACCAGGTCACCGACGGTGTGGGGGACGCGAAGGCCGTCGAGGGCCAGGTGAACGTGAACGTCCTGGCCAGTACGGAGGTCCACAGCACGCCGGCCGTCGCGAACCCGGATTCGGTCATCGCTCAGGTGGGCAAGCCCATCGCGTTGACTCCGCTCGCCAACGACGTTCCCGGTGCGGATCCGCGCAACCCTCAGGCCAAGCTGGTCCTGGCGGCGGCGGTGGACAAGAAGCCCGACATCGCGGTCACAACCGACACCAAGTCGGGGCAAATCATGGTGACCGCGGCGAAGGCCGGTCCCTACTTCCTCGAGTACCAGGTCGGCTTCGGCAGCGCGGCCACGGCCAAGGGAACGATCTTCGTCAGCGCGGTCGCTGCAGACGGACAAGGCGGCCCCGTCGCCATGCCGGACCAGGCCTCCGTCCACGGCGTGGGTGCGGTCCTGGTCGACGTACTCGCCAACGACTCCGACCCGTCCGGCAGCCTGCTGACGGTGCAGTCGGTGACGCCGCAGAACCCCACTATGATCCAGGCGGCGGTGATCTCCGGGCGCTGGTTGCGGATCGTACCTCTGAATGACACGCTCTCGCCGAACCCGCAGGTGGTGCACTACACAGTCAGCAACGGGTCTCAGGAGGCGTCTGGCGACGTCATGGTGACGCAGCTGCCAGGTGTCGGTGACGACCAGCCGCTCGTGCGGGACGACTTCGCGGCAGTACGGGATAACGACTCCGTCCTGATCCCGGTCCTGAGCAACGACACGTCCCTGTCCGGCGCGCCACTGACTCTGGTCACGAACCTCGCCGGGGTGGACTCTCCCGGGCAGCTCAAGGTCATCGACCCGTCGAAGAAGGCGGACGAGGATCAGGGCGACGTCGGCAAGGCGTTCGTCCACAGCGGCCAGGTGCGCTACGTCGCCCCGGCACACGTGGACGCGGTCAAGCAGGTCCAGATCGAGTACATCGCGCAGACGGGCGCGGGCAACACCGCGGTCGGTCACGTGACCGTCACGATCAATCCGCAGCCGGCCACCGCGGATGCGGATCAGGCGCCGGTCCCGCAGACGGTGGAGATCCGTGTGGTCTCCGGGAGCCGCATCGCCATCCCGATTCCGACCTCGGGTTCGGATCCTGACGGCGACACCGTGACCGTCACCGGCATCACGAGTGCGCCTACCCTTGGACGGGTCATGGGCATCAGCCCGACCAGTGTCACGTACGAGGCGTACCCGACCGCCGGACTGGTGGGTACCGACACGTTCTCCTTCGAGGTGACAGACAGGTACGGGAAGACCGGTCAGGCGAGCATTCGAGTCGCCGTGGTCGCCCCGGGGCAGACTCAGCCACCCGTCGCCATGGACGACGTGCTTGTGGCCAAGCCCGGCGCTCAGGTTCAGGTCAACGTCATGTCCAACGACCTGTACGGACGCGACGACTCGGTCACGGTGACGCCGCTCAACGCGCTGAACTCCAACCTGCCGAGCGGCGTCAGCCTGGTGGCGGAGAAGGGCCCCATCGTTGCGAAGGCGCCCGACGCCAACTCCCAGCCCCTTGTCGTGCTGTATGCGCTGAAGGGCAACGGCGGCACCGGGCCGTCGGCGTCCGTCACGATCACCTCGAAGGACGGGTACAAGAACGCGCCGGTCATCACCGACCAGACGGCCACGGTGGACGGCAAGAACGCCACGGCCGACGTGCTGATGAATGCCTGGGACCCGGACGGTGACACCTCGGCGTTGACGGTCAAGGTGCTGTCGGACGTCGTAGGCTTGACGTTGTCGGGAAGCACCGTGTCCGTGCCGATGCTGGATCACGCCCAGGTCATCCCGTTCCAGGTGACAGACGGTGACGGCGCCTCGAACGGCGCGGTCATCTATGTACCGGCGACGGGTGCCGGCGCTCCGATCCTCAAGTCCGGTGGGCTCATTGACGTCGCCAAGAACGGGTCGGTGACGGTCTCGATCAGCGACTACGTGACGTCGCCGTTGGGCAAGACGGTCAAGATCGCTTCCGCCGAGGTGACTGCGACCCCCTCCGACGTCATCCAGGGGTCGGCGGTCGACGCGGACAAGCTGACGGTCACCGCCAAGAACGACTACGTGGGCCCCGGCGCGATCGTCGTACAGGTCATGGATTCGAACTCACAGACCGATCCGGGCGTCCTTATGACAACCGTGTCGATCCCGGTCCAGGTCGGTCCGAAGACTCCGGTTCTGCGCTGCCCCGCGTCGGCGCAGACGATCATGCAGGGTGGCGAGGCCAAAGACCTCGACATCACCACCTTGTGCCACGTGTGGAGCCCGAATCCGGACGACCTGGCGAGCGTGACGTACTCGGCGACCTGGTCGAAGCCGCTGCAGGACGTGACCGCTCAGGGCAACGCCCACAAGGTCACTCTGCAGGCGGGCAACAACGCCGTGGAGAACGCCAACGGCTCGCTGACCATCGGCGTGGCCGGGACCGATGCGAAGACGGCCGAGCTGGCCGTCCAGGTGCTGCCGGCTCCGCAACCCACGATGCAGAGCCAGACCATCAGCGACGTGAAGCAGGGAACGCCGGTCACCGTGCAGCTGGGGCTGTCGAGCCCTCTGTTGCACCCGGAGCCGACTATCATCAGCGTCGCCCAGTCCTCTGGACCTCAGGCCACGAAGAGTCACTCTGGCACGACGATCACGATCACTCCGGACGCCACCGTGTCGGGAACCATCGTCTTCGCCGTGACCGCGTCCGACGTGTCCAACCCTGACCGGCAGAAGACCCGGACGATCACCCGGAACATCACGCTGATCGTGTACGGGAAGCCCGACGCTCCGTCGGCTCCCCAGGCGGGACAAACGGTTCAAAGCCACGCCACGACCCTGACGTGGAGTGCCCCGAAGAGCAACGGAGCACCGATCGACTCCTACGAGGTCGACTGCAGTAACGGCGCGAAGTGGACCTCCCAGTCGACGACCGCGAACGCCACCGGTCTCGCCAACAACGTGCCGGTGACGTTCACCGTGAAGGCGCACAACAAGGGCGGCTGGAGCGATCCCGGACCGTCGTCGCGATCGGTGACCCCGGACGTCAAGCCTGGCGCTCCGTCGGGTGTCACGGCATCCAACCCGCAGGATGGCAGCCTGACCTTGAGCTGGAGCCCACTGGTGAATGACGGTTCCCCCATCAAGGTGATCCACATCACCTGGGCCGGAGGATCCACGTCGGCGGCGGGCACAGCCACGTCGACGACGATCACCGGACTGGTCAACGACCAGAAGTACACCTTCACGATCTGGGCTGAGAACAACTTGGGCCCTGGTCCCAACGGGTCAGGATCGGGCCAGTCCTCCGGGAAGCCGAAGAACCTATCGGTGACCATGCCCGCGCCGCAGACGGCCGTCGGTGCGGCTACCGCTGTCAAAGTATCCTGGGCGGCCGTGGACCCGAACGGGCCCGGCCCAGTGACGTACTCCGCGAAGCGCAGCGACGGCAAACAGGTCTGCTCGAACGTGACCGCGACGTCGTGCACCGACGACACGGTTACGTACAACGGGGCCACGTACACCTACACCGTGACAGCCGTGAATGCGACAGGGGAGCCGCACAGTTCCACGGCGACGTCGCCGCCATGGAAGGCCACTGGCACACCGGACAACTGGGGTACCTGGAGCGTCGCGCCCACCGGAGCTAGTTACACGGTCCGTCTCGCTTTCACGGTTCCGCCGTCCCGAGGATCTTCGTCGATCGTGCAGGTCTACGCGGATGGCTCGCTGGTCAAGACACTGAACCCCGCGCAGAATGGTACGGATCTCGCCGGCCTCAGCAATGGGAATCCACACTCGATCCATCTGGTGGGATGCAATGAGAAAACGTGTGGGGCGCCCTCGAGTGCGAACCCTGTGACGCCGTTCGGGCCTTTGGTCTCCCCTACCATCTCGGCGTCCCTCAGCGGCACCACGGCTACCGCTACGGCGACCGCGGATGGCAACGGCGCGCCAGCGACTCTGACCATCACGCGGAACGGGACGGTGCTCGGGACCACCAGCGGGACGGGTCCATTGTCGGTCAGCGGGAGCCAAAACATCGGCTACAGCGCGAGCGCTGCATATGTGGCGACCCTGACCACTGGAGGCACCAATCCGGCACGCTCGAGCCCCGGTGCAGTCACGTCCAATACCGTGACGACCCCCGCGCCGCCTCGGACGGTCTCGATCGCTTGGAGCGGAACCGCAAATGGGACTTCCGAGGCAATTAATCTGAGTACCCAGAACTTCTCCGGCAGTTATACCTGCACGATGAAGCAGCGCAATTCTGCGGGCGGGCCCCTGGTTGCTGTCACGGGCGTTCGGCAGGGAGCCGTTACTTCGATGACATACTCGAACAATCAAACAAACAACACGGATTTCTTCGGCTTCAGCACTAACAGTTACCCCGCGATCGTCATAGTGTGCAACGGAGTCGAATCGAATGAGTTGCTCTAACCAAATAGGAGTGAAGTAGTGAGCATTACGAATGAGCAAGCCCGCTGGTTCAACCAGACGTTCGAACAACTCGTACAGAACGTCGAGCTGGCGATCAGGGGCAAGAGCGACGTCATCCGGTTGGCTTTGACGTGCATGCTCTCCGAGGGGCACCTGCTCCTGGAGGACAACCCTGGTACGGGCAAGACCGTGCTGGCGAAGGCGGTCGCGAACACCGTCCAGGGGACGCACAGCCGGATCCAGTTCACCCCCGATCTGCTTCCGTCCGACGTGACGGGCGTGACGGTGTTCGATCAGGCGAAGAGGACCTTCGACTTCCACAAGGGTCCCATCTTCGCGACGATCGTTCTTGCTGACGAAATCAACCGAGCCTCGCCGAAGACCCAGTCGGCGCTACTCGAGGTAATGGAGGAGGGGCGCGTCACGGTTGACGGTGTTGCGCATTCGGTGGGCACCCCCTTCATGGTGGTCGCGACGCAGAACCCGATCGAGCAGGCCGGCACGTACCGGCTGCCCGAGGCGCAGCTGGATCGCTTCCTCATGAAGTCATCGATCGGCTACCCCGACCACGAGACCACGATGCAGCTCATGAACCAGGCTGCAAATCGTGACCGGGCCGCGAGTGTGACGCCTGTGATCACGGCCGAGGCTGTGCACCAGATGGCAACCTTCGCGAACGACGTCCACGTCGAGCAGTCGATTCTCGCGTACATCAGCCATCTCGCGACAGAGTCGCGTCGCCACACTCACGTGAAACTCGGACTCTCGATGCGTGGCTGCTTGGCCTACACCCGTGTGGCCAAGACATGGGCGATCAGCAAGGGCCGCAACCACGTTCTGCCCGACGACATCAAGGACCTCGCCGTCCCGATCATGAGCCATCGGATTCTCTTGAACGCCGAGGCGCAGTTCTCCGGCGTCACGGTCGAGCGCGTCATCGACGACCTCCTGGCTGCTGTGGCAGCGCCCGTCGAGCGGGTCGCGTAGAGCACTGATATGGCCGCACAACGACTATCAGCACCGTCGGACACCTTGGTGATCGACGACGCGCCGAGCCAACCGGCCACGGCGGGCCAGCCTCAGCCGCCGGCCGGGCGAAAGCGCGGTCGCGCGCGGAGGTCCGTCGGCGCGCCGGGCAATGCCATGACGTCGTTGAAGCGGTTCGTCGGTCGCCCGGTGCAGGCGTGGGAATCGGTGCTGCGTTGGACGACCCCGTACCGTGCCGCAGCCTCACCCGTCATCGCCAAGGTGAAGGGGCTGCTGGCCGTCGTGTCGGGGCTCGGATGGTCGATTCTGCTCGGAGCAGTGGTTGCCGGTGTGCTTGGCAACAAGCTGAGCTGGCGAGAGTTCAGCTTCGTGTCGGTGACGCTCCTGGCGCTGTTCGTCATCGCCTGCCTGTTCGCCATCGGGCGCATCCAACTCGGCATCGCGTTCGAGCTCTCTCCGCAGCGCGTGGTCGTCGGCGACTCAGCGGCCGCCCAGATCAAGGTGGCCAACAAAGCCAGAACCCCTGTCATGCCTTTGGGCCTCGAGTTCCCCGTGGGAGCGCAGGCTGCCCGTTTCACACTCCCGATGCTGGCTCCCGGCGCATCGTTCGAGGACATGATCGTCATCCCCACCACCCGGCGCGGGGTGATCGAGATCGGGCCCGTGCGTACCCAGCGCGGAGATCCCTTCGGAGTCATCCGCCGAGAGGTTGCGTGGACGGATCGGTACGAGCTGTTCGTCCATCCGGTCACGGTGCCGCTCGAGCCGCTCGGCTCCGGCCTGCTGCGTGACCTTGAGGGGCGGACCACGCAGGACATCTCCATGAGCGACCTGGCCTTTCACACGCTCCGCGAGTACGCGCCGGGCGACGACCGTCGTTACATCCATTGGCGTTCTTCCGCGAAGCTGTCCGGAGTAAGTGGCGAAGACGAGTTCCTCGTCCGCCAGTTCCTGGACACCCGGCGTTCGCACATCGCGGTGGTCACTGATGTCGCCCCATCGAGCTACAGCACCCCGGAGGAGTTCGAGATCGCTATGTCGGTGGGCGCGTCGATCGCAGTCCGAGCCTTGAGCGACCAGATGGACCTGACCATCGTGTGCGGCGAGCACGCCGTCGTCCAACCATCACCGCACCTCGCCCTCGACACATTCTCACGCGCTGCCCTCGGAGACTGGACGCTGCCAAGTGCCACAGGGCGTCTCAACACGCTCGCGCCGGACGCCTCAGTGGTGCTCCTGGTCACCGGCCCGTTGTGCGGCTTCGCCGACTTCCAACGGGCGAGAGCCTTCCTGCCTCGAGAGGCTGCGACGGCCGCGATTCGCGTCGACTCAGGTGGCCAGGTCGGCCTGCGCGAGACCGCGGGCATCTCGGTCGTCACGCTCAGCACCCTGCGCGAACTGCCGCGCGTCATGGCGGGAGGTCAGATCACATGAAGGTGGTTTCACCTGATGCCCGACCCGCGATGACGGGGGGCACACGCACCCGCTCGATGACGCAGGCGATACAAGCCCTGGCTCCGAAGACAGCGGATCTCGTCGACGCCGGTTGTCTCCTCTTGCTCTGCGCGGTCGCGCTGGTGGGTTTCGCCAACACCTTCGACACGTGGCAGTTCCTCTTCGTCGGCCTGGTCGGCGTGCTGCTCGGCATCTCCTCGGCGCACCTTGCGCGCGTCCTGCGCTGGCACTGGCTGACCGTTGCCGTCCTCGTCGTCGTCGAGTTCTTCCTGCTCGGCTCCGCTGTCGGCCTTCGCGACGACGCGCCTCTCGGATTCCTGCCAACGCTGAGCACGCTTGGCAGCCTTGGCTCGCTCACCGTCTCGGGCTGGAAGAGCCTGCTCACCACGTTGCCACCGGTGGACGGCGCCGGTCAGTACGTGGTCCTGCCCTACCTCCTCGGGCTTGTTGCGGGGAGCGTCGGCTTTGCGGCGGCACGTACGGTCAAGCGCCCCGGATGGGTGATCGCGACACCGACGGTGCTCTTCGTAGTAGTCGTCCTCCTGGGAACGCTGCAACCGGTGGCCTCTCTCGAGCAAGGCGTCGGCTTCGCGGCGATAGCGTTCGCCTGGCTGGCTTATCGCTTCCGGCAACGGCGGCGACTGACTGGCACTGGGACGTCCAACCGCGTCCAGCTGGCGACCGGCGCAGTCATGCTCGTCGCGGCCATCCTCGGTGGAGGCGCGCTCGGGGGGTTCCTGCCCGGAAGCGCCACTCAAAGGGTGGTGCTCCGCACCTACGTGCAGCCGCCCGTGGACTTGTCGCAATATGCCAGTCCACTCGAGAACTTCCGGCTCTACTCGTCGCCGACGCTGAACAAGTTGTACGACCAGTCCCTGCTGAAGGTCGACGGTGCCAAGGCGGGCGATCTGCTGCGCTTCGCCGTCCTCGACGACTACTCCTCCCGAGACTGGAGCGCCTCGGGTGGGAGCGGAGGCCCCGAGACCGGCTTCCAGACCATCGGCTCGAACGTCCCCGACGAATCCTCGGACGGGAAGACCACCGCCACCATCACCGTTCTCAATGCCTACGCGGCTTCGACCGTCGGGGGCTTGAACATGTGGGTCCCCAACCTCGGGGAAACATCTTCCGTCGTCTACTCCGGCAGCAACTCGAAATCACATGCCGGGGCGTTTCGGTTCAACCTCAGCACGATGCAAGGCATCGTTCTGGACCAGCTCAAGACCAACGACGTGATCAAGGTGACGTCGACACCGGTCAGCACTGACGCCGGGGCGGACCCACAGCCTGGCGGATCCCCCAGTGTGACGGCGGACTCGTACGCCTTCCTCGCGGCCACCGAGAAGAAGTGGTCGGGCACGGCGACGACACCGTGGCAAAGGCTCACGGCCGTCGAAAACGTCCTCAAGGCCGGCTACTGGAGCGACGGAACGATCACCGGCGAGACGCTGTACCTTCCCGGGCACGGCCAACGCCGCCTGAGCGACTTCGTCAACGGGCAGAGCCTCGTCGGAAGTGACGAGCAGTACGCGGCCACGTTCGCTCTCCTGGCCAACCAGATCGGCTTCCCGGCCAGGGTCGTCATGGGTGCGGCGATCCCGGACGGCGGGGAGATCAAGGGCAAGAACGTCACCGCCTGGGTCGAGCTGCAGACCACCACCGGATGGGTGGCGATTCCGCCCTCCGCGTTCATCCCGAGCCGCGACCGGCACCCCATCCAGACGCCGCAAGAGGTCTCGCAGGACTCCAGGGCCACCGATGTACCGCCGCCAAACCCCGTACGTGCTCCCGGGTCGTTCGACCAGCTCTCCGATGGCGAGCTCGCTGGGGTGAAGATGGACGGCGGCTGGCTGGGCTCTCTGCTACGTATCATCCTCAGCATCCTCGCCGTCAGTGGGCCGCCCCTGGGAGCCCTGCTGCTCATCGTCGGCGGCATCCTGGTCGTGAAATGGCGGCGCAGTAGGCGCCGGATGTCCAAGGGTTCCCCCGCGGATCGGGTGACTGCTGGATGGCGGGAGGTCCTCGACCGCGTCCGCGACATCGGGATCATCGTCCCCGCCGGGCACACGCGCCTCGAGGAGAGTCGCCTCATCGGATCGGACGCCGTGAGTGCCCTTGCCGTGCGTACGAACACGGCGACGTTCGGTCAAGACGATCCAGACGATGCCATGGCACGGGAAGTCTGGGCATCCGTCAAGGCGACGAAGAAGGCATTGTTGCGGCCGTTGGGCAGATGGCGGCGTATCGGCGCACGGTTGAACCTGCGTTCGCTCCTGCCCGAGCGCTTCGCGGCCATCCAGCTTCCCAGGGTCAGCTTCAAGCGTCCCGTGCGGCTGGGGAGCCCTTCCCGGCTGGCGTCCACAGCGCAACCCAGGCTGTCACAGGACTGAGAAGAAGAACCCCACATGAAGCTTCGGATCACCCTCGACCGTCCCGGTGCCAAGCCGGTTGACCTCGCCATCACGTACGACTCGTCGGCGACGGTGGCCGACGTGGCCGAGCATCTGCTCCTGTCCGATCCGACGGGCAACGCCACGGATGCCCCGGCTGGGCTGACGCTCGCAGTCGAGGACCTACGGGATCACACCGTCGAACCGTCCGCCCTGCTCAGCGAGTCTGGGATCCATTCCGGTCAGGTCATCAGGCTGACCAGGACAGGGGATCGGCTCCAGGAGCAGTCGCCCAAGTCAGCCGCGGCGTACCTCGTGGTGCACGAGGGGCCCGACCGCGGTCATGAGTTCCCCCTGGCCTCTGGCAGCAACGTCGTCGGACGCGGACGGTCCTGTGATGTCAGGCTGACCGACTCGATGGTGTCGCGGCAACACGTTCGGATCAACGTCACCGATCACGCCGAAGTCATCGACATGGGTTCGGCGAATGGTGTGCATGTCAATGACGTGACCATCGAACGGGAGCCGCTCCAGGCCACGGACAAGGTCGGAATCGGTGACACCCTGTTCACCATCCGCATGGTGCAGCAGATGGCCACGCAGGGCCGCATCGAGTCGACCGCCGTAGCGTTCATCCGATCGCCGAGGCTGGTCAAGATCTTCCCCGGACGCAAGTTCGCGGCGCCTGAGATCCCCGAACGTCCACAGCCCCAGCGCTTCCCGATCCTCGTTCTGATCGCCCCGGTCCTCATGGCCGGGGTCATGTACTGGTTCACCCAGCAGGCACTCACTCTGCTGTTCATGGCCTTGTCGCCGTTGATGCTGCTGGGGAGCTACTTCGAACAGAAGTTCTCCGGCAAGGCGTCGTTCAAGCGCGCGCTGAAACAGTGGCGGGAAGACGTCGCCGGACTCGTGGTCGACGTGACGGCGGCCAACGAGGTGGAGGTGGCCTCCCGACTCGTCGAGCATCCATCGCTGACCGACTGTCTGACGGCCTCCAGAACACTGACGAACCTCTTGTGGACGAGGCGGACGGACAGTCCCGGCTTCGCTGAGTTCCGCCTCGGTCTCGGTGATCAGCCATCCCGAACTGTCGTCGAGATGCCCGATGCCAAGAAGGCGCCGAGGGATGTCTTCGCTGACCTCGTCGCGGCCGTCGCGCCGCTCGCTGTCGTCCATTCCGTGCCTGTTGTTGCGTCTCCGGCGCAGCAAGGTGGTCTCGGCATCGCCGGGCCGAGGAGCGCCTCGGCGGCCGTCGCGCGAGCAATTGTGGTTCAGGCAGCGACCCTCCACTCACCCGAGGAGCTGTCGATCGCTGCGGTGGCGTCGGCGAGAACGGCTCAAGACTGGGAATGGCTGAAGTGGCTGCCACACTGCCACGGCGCCAACTCACCACTCGCGGCGCATCTTGCGGCGACGGGCGCGGGGGCCAACTCAGTGCTGGGGTCCGTCGAAGAACTGATTGCCACACGGGCCCAGGAGACAGCTGACACGGCGGTCGTGTCGCCGGCGGTGCTGCTCGTCGTCGAAAGCGATGCTCCCGCCGAGTTCGGACGCTTGGTGGACATCGCGGAGGTCGGGTGGCGGCACGGCGTCTACGTGCTGTGGGAAGCGTCGGAGCTGACGCAGCTGCCAGCCGCCTGCCGGGTGTTCCTCGACGTCCGGACTCTGGCTGAGGGCGAGGCCGGCTACCTCCACACGGGAGACTCCGTCTCGCCCGTCCAGGTTGAGCCAGTCTCGATCGATGATGCCAGTGCCTGGGCCAAAGGTCTGGCACCCATCAGCGACCTGGCCGCGCGCACCGACGACGCCTCGGACGTTCCCCGTTCGGTCAACCTGCTCTCCTTGGCCGGCTTCGACCCCGCCATCAACCCCCAGCACGTCATCGAGCGCTGGCAGGCGAATCGCTCGATCGTCAGCGGCCCGATGGCTCCGGAGAAGCCGTCGGGAAAGGTGGGGAACCTGCGGGCCGTCATCGGGCAGAGTGCGATGGGACCTCATTCAGTCGATCTGAGGGCGGACGGCCCCCATGCTCTTGTGGGCGGTACAACCGGCTCGGGTAAGTCGGAGCTTCTGCAGACCTGGATCCTCGCCATGGCTGCCAGCCATTCCCCGCAGCGGCTCAACTTCCTCCTCGTGGACTACAAGGGCGGCTCGGCCTTCGCGGACTGCAACAACCTGCCGCACACCGTGGGCCTCGTCACGGACCTTGCGAAGAATGGCGCCCGTCGTGCGCTGACCTCTCTTGCGGCCGAACTCCGCTATCGCGAGCGCCTCATCACCGAGAAGCATCGCTGCAAGGACCTCCCGATGATGGAGAAGATGTACCCAGCTGAGGCGCCCCCCAGCCTCGTGATCGTTGTTGATGAGTTCGCGGCTCTCATCGACGAGGTCCCCGAATTCCTTGACGGCGTCATCAATGTGGCCCAGCGTGGACGTTCGTTGGGGCTGCACATGATCCTTGCCACCCAGCAGCCATCCGGCGTGATCAAAGGCGCGCTTCGCGCCAACACGAACCTACGCCTCGCGCTCCGCGTCTCAGACGTCGATGACTCGAACGACATCCTGGGTTCCCCTCAGGCGGCGCTCTTCGATCAGGACACCCCAGGAAGGGCCGTCACGAAGACGGGGCCGGGACGACTGGTGCCGTTCCAGACCGGGTACGTCGGGGGACACAGCGGCCAGGTCGCCGTGAAGGCGGACCCGACGGTGGAGGACCTGCTGTTCGGGCAGGGTGCTCCGTGGGAGCGGAGGACCGTCGAGAAGGCCCAATCCGATCGTGGGCCAACCGACATTTCTCGCATCGTCACCGCCGTACAAAGTGCGCATGCGGCGGCGGACCTGCCGATCCCGCGGAAGCCGTGGCTGCCCGATCTCAAGGCGCACTACGACTTGTCCTTCGTCCCCACGCGACGATCTGACTCCGAGCTGGTGTTCGGCATGCTCGATGATCCTGATCATCAGCAGCAGATTCCCGTAGCGTTTCGTCCTGACCTCGAGGGCAACCTCATCGTCTACGGCGCCAGCGGCTCGGGAAAGACGACCTTCCTCCGAACGCTCGCTGTTTCGGCCGGATTCACCATCCGGGGCGGCCCCTGCCATGTGTACGGCCTCGACTTCGCATCCGGTGGTCTGAGCATGCTGAGTCCGTTACCCCACGTCGGCAGCATCATCAGCGGGTCGGACGACGAGCGGGTGCAGCGACTGCTGCGGTGGTTGCAGGGGGTGATCACCGAGCGCTCCGGGAGATATCGCGCTGTGAACGCGTCGAACATCTCGGAGTATCGGCAGTTGGCTCAGAAACCCCACGAGCCGAGAATTCTGCTTCTCGTCGATGGGATCGCAGCCTTCAGAACGGCGTATGACGGGGTCGACAAGTTCCGGTTCCTGGAGGTGTTCAACGAGATAGCGGCGCAAGGGCGCGCCTCAGGAATCCACGTCATCCTCACGTCGGACCAACGCGGAGGGCTGTCCACGGCTCTGGCCTCGACGATCCAGCGACGAGTCGTGATGCGAATGGCCGACGTGGAGGACTACGGCTTCCTCGGAGTCTCACCGACGATCCTCAGTTCGGACAGCACCGGTGGTCGATGTGTCATCGACGACGCCGAGGTCCAAGTCGCCGTCCTCGGGCAGCGTCCGGACGCTCAGTCTCAAGCGGTTGCCCTCGAGGGATTCGGGACATCGATGCGCAAGTCCGGCGCCAGCGAAGCCCCCGGCATCCAAAGGCTCCCAGAACATGTCTCGCTGCCGACCCTCACGCATGCGCCAGGCCTGGTGACCTTGGGGATGGATTCTGAAACCTTCTCCTCCGTCCCCCTGCAACCAGTCGGTCCGTTCGTGGTGACGGGTCCTTCCGGAAGCGGGCGGACCTGCGCGCTGGAGACGCTCGTGACGGAGATGAAGGCGCTGAACATGCCCGTCCACGTCCTCAGCGACCGCAGAAGCGTAATCTCCTCGCTGGACGCGTTGGCCTCAACCTGCGTCGGCGCCGAGGCGATCTCCGTGGAAGCCGACACGCTCTCCGCAACCCTCGCGTCGCTCCCGATCACGGCTCCTCGGCATGCGGTCATCATCGAGGGGCTGGGGGAGCTCTCCGGGACAGAGGCGGAGTACCCCCTGGCGAACCTGATCCGATCGGCCATCGCTCACGATCACTTCGTCGTCGGTGAGGGGGAGGTCAACTCTCTGGGCAGCGCCTACGAGCTCATGAAGCGGTTCAAGGCAGGCCGGCGAGGGATCGTGCTGCAACCCGACGATGGCCAGGCCCATCTCCTGCAGACGACATTTCCTCGGTGCAAGGCAAGCGACTTCGTCCCGGGTCGCGGATTCCTCGTGGAGAAGGGGCAATCGCGACTGGTGCAGGTGGCATCGACACATCAGCAGGATGGATAGAACTCCCCGGTGTAAAAGGCCGAATGGGCAGAACTCTCCTTGAGCTTCACCCTTTCCGCCCCTTAAGTTGATTACAAGAAGACGTCCCGCAGGGACGACACGAAAGGATCAAAGATTATGGCTCAGTTCATTGGAATGAACCCGGATGTCGTCGAGCAGATCGCCCGCGACCTGAAGGGCCAGGCGGCTCAGATCGGTGCGATCATCAACAAGGTGAACTCGCTCGTGTCCCAGTCGCAGACCGAGTGGAAGGGCAAGGACGCCACTGACTTTGCCGGCTTCTGGAACAACCAGCACCGTCCGCACCTCAGCGATCTCCAGCAGAAGCTGGACGGACTCGGCACGGCAGCACAGAACAACGCATCCGAGCAGCGCAACGTCTCGGGTCACTGACCGAAAGCACCTTGTGGGGGGTGGTTTGGGGGCG
>Ga0209745_1001231_pt1 | contig 15442 bp, 13 predicted proteins | sample BarGraNGADG00312_FD_184495 | JGI IMG/M metagenome (GOLD analysis project Ga0209745, IMG submission 184495) | Arctic peat soil microbial communities from Barrow, Alaska - Barrow Graham LP Ref core NGADG0004-312 (SPAdes) (version 2) | ecosystem: Environmental > Terrestrial > Soil > Wetlands > Peat... | reverse complement strand
GATATTTTCCTGCAGGTGCGGGATGTTGCCGTGTGTGTATAGCAGGAGACCTGCAAGTGTGGTGTACTCATCACTCTCCGGAAGCCTTAGCTCATACTCTTCGTTCAGATAGTCAATATCAAGCCTTCCTGAGAAGATATATTCCTTATCACTGATTTTTTTATCGATCAGATCGCTGGTGTCATGTTCATCTTCGATATCACCGACAATCTCTTCCAGTACGTCCTCAATGGTCACTATGCCTGACGTACCTCCAAACTCATCCACAACAAGTGCAATGCTCTTTTTTGCTTCGGAAAGCAGCTTCAGAACCTTATTTGCTGTCATGGTCTCCGGAACCACGGGGAGCTTTCTCATACCCGTTTCAATATCAGAAGGCTCATGAAGAATATCCTTAAGCTCGTAGTATCCGACCATGTTGTCAAGATGCTCCCTGTAGAGCAGTATCTTGGAGTGGCCTGATTCAATGAACTGCTGCTTCAGGTCTTCCATGGTGCTCCCTACTGGCAGTGCTACTATCTCTGTACGGGGAACCATACACTCACGGGCTCTGACGGAAGAAAAATCGAGAGCATTCTGAAATATCCTGAGGCTGTTGTATTCCTCTTCTTTTTCTTCTTCGGTCTCCACCAGGTCATTCACAAAATGGTCAAGGTCAACGCGGGTGAAGATTCTGTTTTCCTGTTCCTTGCGTTCCGGTCTGATCCCGAAGAAGAGCCTCATGAACAGGTTGCTGATCCATAAAGTCAATTTGCTGACCGGGTAGAAGAGATAGTAAAATACCGTGGTGGGAACAGCAAAAAGTTTCAGGAAGGAATTAGGGTTGATCCTCACAATGGATTTAGGGAGAAAGTCGGCAAAGACAAGTATTATAAAGGTGGTGATTACAGTCTGGATGATGAATATTACCAGATCAGAGGGGATCAGGTTTGCCAGCCACCGTTCAAGCAGGTCCGCAGAGAGCATGCTGAAGATGACCGTGGCGATATTAACTCCGATAAGCATGGTGGCTATGTACTGGCCGGGGTTACGGGTATACACAGAGACAATACCGGAGCCGAAATGACCCTGTTTGCGGTCAAGCTCTATACGCAGTTTGTTTGATGCAATGAAGGAGAGCTCCATTGCTGAAAAGAATGCTGCAAGAAGGATAGCAAACGGAATGATCACCAGCGGGTTCATGACCCAAAGTTACACTTTTTTTCGCTGCCTGTCGCGAATCCACGCCATGACAAAAGCGACAGCAGACATTACAAGGAAGAGCCAGGCCCTGCTGAAACCATTTGTGGTCATCTCCCTGATGGCGATGCCCAGGCAGAAAAGACCGAGGAGGATCCAGATTATTTCAATTGCCAGAATTCCTTTTTTGTTCATCATTAACGTATATGGTGCCGGAGACATTTTTTATAGTTCCATTTGTAAGGCGGGAATCCGATTCAAAGCCTGTACCCATTATGATTTTATCTTTAAGGGTAAATCTGACGAACCTGTCAGACCAGACACGATCCCTGGGTTCACTCCAGTAGAGTAATTCTGTTTCAAGGATATCTCCTTCCGTGTTGACAGCCACGACACTGTCTCTCAACTCCCATTGTTCATCCTTTTCGGTGTAACGGGCATAGTGAGCGGTTATGCTTGCCTGCGGTTTGGTCTTCTTGTCGTAAAATAGCACGGTTAGTCCCTCAGGGAACAGTGTGTGCGGGTCCTCCTTTGCTGTAAACTGCTGAATAAACGGTGTCCTCACCACGAGAGTGACCTTGCCTGAGTCAGAGTACATTGTCTCAACGTTTCTGCCTGAGAGTGAAGGCATCTCCTTGATCACGAGGTCATTGATAACCACCTGTTTCTTCTCGCATGATGAAAGCAGGGCAATTCCGCTGATCAGGGCAGCCGGCACAATAAACAGATATCTTCTGCTTGCCATCACCGGTAATTACTGCTTTCTGAATCTTATGGTTGTGGATTCATTGACCCATCCGCCCACATAATAAGCAGCGCCTTCATTAACAAGGCTTCTGAAGAAAGCCTCTTCCTTGGTAGGATAGAGTCTGGAATATATGGCTATTCTTTCGTCGGCCTGGTTCTTCAGGCCCGGGTCAACATTCTTTGCACGTACAAGGTAATCTACAACCACCCAGTAAACAGTCTGGTTCTCAAACGCTTCCCCCACACGTGCTCCGGCATATGCTTCAGCAATGATATACAGAGCATTGCCATTTGCCGGATCAAGTGAATATGCAGTTTTGGCAAAATCGCGGGCCGCCTGCTTATTGTTTGATGTGAGTTCAAGCGTGGCCAGTTTGGTCAGCAGCCCTGATTTGACAACATTGTTCGTTTCGAGCTCAATAGCTTCGGTATAGTATTTTTCGGCCTCGCTGTACTTTTTGCGGGCCACATTCATCTCTGCCAGCTGGGCGGCAGAGGCAGCTGAACGCTCTGTGTCGTAGAGCCTTGTTGTTGCCCTGTAAAACAGCTCAGAGCCCTGGCAGCCTGTCTCTGTCAGCATTGTGATAACCTTCCTGAGCATAGCAGTGTCGGAAGGATTCTTTTCCATGCCAGCAATGAACAGCTCCTCAATATTTTCGCATGTAGCAACTCCGCTGGATCTGAAGACAAGGTCAATATTCTTTCTTGCTTCGAGGTACTTTGCATCACCCGGCTTACGGGCAAGCTGATCGTCAACAATTTTCATTGACCCGGTGTATGCGTTTATAACTCCGCGAGCATCTGTCAGCTTGAGTGCATAGCACCTGGCAGCTATTGCCATATACAGGCTTGTGTAGGTATGGTCAAAACTTTGCGGTGACACCTCCATGACTGCCCTGATGAGATTATAACTCTGTCTTGCGTAGCTTGTATCACTCCCGCCAAACTCGTAAAGTGCGAACGACTTACGAAGGCTGTTGGCATGTGCCTCGTTAAAATACCTGGTACGCTGGTCAAGGATCATTAATACAGTGTCGATGTAGGCCTTGCTACCGGTCTTGCGGAAAAATTCCTTGTACATCGCCTCACCCTTGATATAAGTGTTTTTTGAGGAGCCGGGGCATTCTTTGAGGACATCCCTCCAGAACTGAACGGCCATGTTAAAGTCTTTATTATCATAATAAGTGGAATAAAGCGATGTGTTGCGCAGACACCTGGTGCTGTCATCGCCGCGTCCGAACGGAGTTCCTGTCTCAACGCCATTCTGGGCATGAGAGTTAAGAGTAAATACTGCCAGGAGCACTCCTGTAAAAACCGTGATGGCTGTTCTTGTCATCTCTAATTACTGTTTTAATCATACTTAGCCTTGAGGAACCAGTAGTCATAAAGATTGAGGCTGACTCCGACCGAAAGCGTTCTTTCCTTTGGAAGGTTGTCCCCAGGATTGCCCCTGGAAGACAGATCTACATACAAAGAAATCCTCGATCTTGATTTCCTCAATGGTATACCTGCTCCAAAAGTTATGCCGTACCCTTTGATCTTATTGCCGCTGTACAGGGCATAACTCTCATCATAGTGGCCGCCAATGCGGTACTCCATACGATCAAAAAAACTGTAATTTGAGAATTTATCAGGAATGTATTCGGCTCCCCCGCTAAGCGAGAGGGTGTTTGCATATGTCCCGTAGTTGCCCGGCAGAGATGCCTCTGACCAGTATGAATACAGAATATCTGCTCCAATAGTCAGTTTGTCTGTCTTCCCGAAAGATACTCCTCCCCTTATTGACCGGGGGAAATGACTGATTGTATCTGTCAGTGCCTGGTAAAGAGTGTCAAAGGCGAAGCTGGACGTCTGAACATTTGAGTACCTTATTATCAAGTCCTCGTTCGTTGTCCGGAGTCTGAATTGCGGAGTAAAGGTCAGACCGGCATTGAAGAACCTGTTCTCAGGCAAAGGTACCATAAACTGAACGGAAGCTTCATAACCGATACCGGTCATGGAGTTGGTGCTTTTATCCCTGGTGTTAAAGTAATTGTTGTCAGTTGTGAAGACGAAATCATTATACCTGGTTATCTCTCCGAAAATGACAAATGCATTTATCCCTGCAGAAAAGTAACTTAAAAAGTTGTATGCAGTTCCCAGGTAGGCTTTATGATAACCCCCTGATCCCCTGTGAGATTCAAGAATATCATCTGCCGAACCTGTCCCTGTGCCTTCCGGGGATGTCTTGTCTGTAATAGTATAAAAACCATCACTGAATGGTGTAATTCCTGCCGCAAATCCCCATCCTTTTTTAATCGGGAAACCAAGCATCAAATGAGAAAAATTAACGTCCTGGGAATAGAAGGCAAGGTCGCCCTCCTTCAGGTGTGTGAGGCTGTAATCAAGGCCGAAATCAAATATGAAAGATGCTGTATCAATGCTGCTGTAAGAAGCAGGTGTCAGGTAGTTTAATGTGAGGCTATTCCTTATGCCACTGCTTATGCCTCCCATGGCAAGTGTTCTGAAAGTTCCCTGTGGTGCAAGGTTGCCAATACCATACCGGGCATAGGGGGATGAGATTTCTTTCTGGCCTGCCACTCCTGCTGCAAGGAGAGCAAATAGAAATATCAGACTAAGTCTTCTGGTCTTGTACATTATAATCAAGTAAATAATTTAAACCGTCAGTTACCAGGTCGGGGTGAAGGAACATTTTCCTGTCGGTGAAGGATGTTATTATCTCACTGTCACCTCCGGTGATAACCGTGACGAGTTTTTCGTGTCTTTTTTCGAACGTGCGAATATACTCATTTATTTCAAATACCAGCCCCATGACCACTCCTGCGGTAATGGCGTCCTTCGTCGATCTGCCGGGGAAGGAGAAGTCCCTGTTGACATCTATCAGCGGTAACCGGCCGGTAAATTCATTGAGCGCACGGAACCTCATAGTAAGTCCCGGAGAAATGCTTCCTCCCAGGAATGCCCCGCCAGCTACAACATCAAGGGTGAGGGCGCTGCCGGCATCAATTACAAGCAGATCCGCTCCCGGATGATGAAGGAAGGCTCCCGCAGCCGCAGCAAGGCGGTCAACACCCATCGTTTCCGGTGTCTCATAGGCTATCGTGAAAGGGTAATGCGACTTACAAGACAGAAGGTGAACCACCGCACCTTTATCCCTGAGAAAGTTTATGAGCGCCGAAGGATCATGATTAACACTCGATACAATAACCCTGCGGATGGGCTTCTTCCCTATGAATCTGCCTACAGAACCGGTGTCGGGAGATTTCAGTCTCTCCTTGTTTATCATCGCACCACCCTCATAAAAGGCGATCTTCGTGCTGGTGTTTCCTATATCGACGACGAGGTTCATTAATTCAGCGATGGCTTCAAAGATGAAGAGTGAAAGGCTTGTATCCTGTTAAACAAAGCGATTGCCTGGGCTACTGATGACACCTCGCGTACCGTCAGGCTTAATTTGTTATTGTTTTGTTTTACAGTCATAGTCCCTTGTTTCCTGTTAACAAAATTCATTACCGAGTGAAAAAGAGGACTGCGGTAGAATTGTGATGACGGATCAGTCACAAAGTTAGCAACAAGAGTGTTATTTTTAAGTATAATCTTTTCAATACCTGTTTCCGAAGCAACCCATTTCAGCCTGACAAGGTCAAGGAGAGCCAGGGCAGGAGCGGGCAAAGGTCCGAACCGGTCTTTAAGATGCGTTTCATATGCCAACAGCGTGTTCTCATCTCTGATCTCGTTCAGCTCTTTATAGAGCCTGATCCTCTCCGGTATGCTTGATACATATTCATCAGGAAACATTATTTCATGATCTGTATCAACAGTGACATCATTGACGAAGGGTCTTGCTTCCCGGGAAGTGCCGGGTCCGTCCTTCTGTTCCTGGTCAGTAAACAGATCACCGAACTCTTCATGCTTGAGCTCCCTGACCGCTTCATTGAGTATCTTCTGATATGTTTCATATCCTACCTCTGCGATAAACCCGCTCTGTTCGCCTCCGAGAAGATTTCCGGCGCCGCGTATGTCCAGATCCTGCAGCGCAATATTGAACCCGCTGCCAAGCTCATAGTTTTCCTCTATGGCTTTCAGTCTTCGCCTGGCTTCGTTCGTCAGGGAGGAAAGAGGGGGGGTAAGCAGGTAGCTGAATGCCTTTTTATTTGATCTGCCAACCCTGCCGCGCAGCTGGTGCAGCTCAGACAGTCCGAAGGTATGGGCATCATTGATGAAGATGGTGTTGGCATTGGGTATATCAAGCCCGGACTCGATGATAGTGGTAGCGATCAGGACATCATAGTCGCCCCTGATGAAGTCAAACATTACGTTCTCTATCTCCTCGCCCTCCATCCTGCCGTGTACAACAGCCGTTTTTACCCCCGGGCAGATCCGGCGTATGGTATCCTGAACCAGCGTGATGTTCTCAATCCTGTTGTTGATAAAAAAGACCTGTCCGTTCCTGCTCACCTCATAGACGATACCTTCACGTATTATATCCTCGTTAAAGCCGTGCAGCTCGGTGATGATGGGCATCCTGTTTGGTGGGGGTGTCGTTATGACTGACAGGTCACGGGCACCCATGAGAGAAAACTGAAGTGTACGCGGAATCGGTGTTGCTGTGAGGGTAATGGTGTCAACACCGGCACGGATCTTTTTCAGTCTCTCTTTCACAGCCACGCCAAAACGCTGTTCCTCATCTATAACCAGCAGCCCCAGGTCCTTGAATTTAACATCCTTGCCGGTAAGCTTATGGGTACCTACTATTATATCTATCTCACCATCAGCCAGTTGTTTTAGAATTCTTTTCTGGTCTGAGGGCTTGCGGTGTCTGCTGATATAGTCAACACGGCAGGGGAAGTTCTCCAGCCGGGAAGTAAATGTCTTGTAATGCTGCAGGGCCAGGATTGTGGTTGGCACAAGCACGGCGGTCTGTTTACCGTCGGTAGCAGCCTTGAATGCAGCTCTGACAGCCACCTCTGTCTTTCCAAATCCGACGTCTCCGCAGACAAGACGATCCATTGGCGTGGCAGCTTCCATATCCTCCTTGACAGCCTTGGTGCTGGCCAGCTGATCCGGCGTATCCTCATATATGAATGAGGCTTCGAGCTCTCTCTGAAGGTATGAATCAGGCGAGTAGGCAAATCCGCCTTCGGCTTTTCTCAAGGCGTAGAGCCTGATCAGGTCACGGGCAATATCCTTTACTTTCTTCTTGGTGCTCTGCTTCAGTTTCTGCCATGCTCCCGTGCCGAGCTTGCTGATACGTGGCGGTGTGTCGTCCTTGCCTTTGTACTTTGATATCCGGTGAAGGGCATGAATACCGACGTAAAGGATGTCGTTATCACGAAAGACAAGCTTGATGGCCTCCTGTGTGTGGCCGTTGACCTCTATCTTCTCAAGTCCTCCGAATCGCCCAATACCATGGTCAACATGAACAACATAATCACCGGGGTTAAGATCAGTCAGCTCTCTGACAGTCATGCTGTCACGCCGTGTGAAGAATCCCTTTATCCTGAATTTATGATAGCGGTCAAATATCTGGTGATCAGTGTAAACAGAGATCTTCAGGTCGTGGTCAGTGAATCCCTGGTGCAGGTTGAGTAACAGCGGGGTGAACTCAGCCTCAGGGCCCGTCTCTGAAAAAATCTCTTTCAGCCGCTCTTCCTGGACCTCACTCTCAGAGATAATAAAACTGCGGTACCCGTCTTTTTTGTTGGCAATAAGCTTTGTTGTCAGAAGATCAAAGTTCTTATTGAACGATGGCTGTGGTTCAGTATGAAATGTGACGGCCATGGCGCTGCTCTCTTCACGGCCTCTTCCGAAAAAGACCTGCCGGTGCTGCGAACAGAGTTCATCGAGATGGCGTCCGGTGATAATCACATCACGCCGGTCGGTTATTTCTCCTTTGCTGCTGCGGCTGCGCGCCTGCGACCATATATTATCTGTTTTCTCAATGATATAGTCGAAGTTCTCGCTCCAGATTATTGATGAAGGAGGGATAAAGTCGATGAAATTGTCGGTTCGCTCATGAGAGGCCAGCTCCTGTATGTCAGGGATCACCTGGATCTCATCGTGCAGCTGGAGGGAAAGCTGATCATCAGGACTGAAAGAGCGAATGGAGTCAACCTCCTCACCGAAGAAATCTATCCTGTAAGGCTTGTCTGCAGAGTAAGAGAAGAGATCGGTGATACTGCCCCTGACAGAGTACTGGCCGGGTTCGTATACAAAATCTGTTCTCCTGAAGTTATATTCCCTTAGAACCTCCTCGAGGAAGTCAATTGACAGGTGCGATCCCTTTCTGATTTCGAATGTGTTCTTCTTCAGGTTGCTCTTGCTGACTACCTTTTCCATTATTGATTCGGGGTAGGTCACGATGATGCATTTCCTCTTTCCTGAACCGAGGAAATTCAGCACTTCGGTCCTGAGTATGATATTTGCCGGTTCGGTCTGGTCATACATGACCGACCTCTTATAAGTGCCCGGGAAGAAAAAGATAGTCTCTTCGCCGATCAGTGAGGTAAGGTCGTTATAAAAGTAGGCTGCGTCTTCTTTTTCCGGCAGGATGACAACGTGTGTGGTAGGCTGCTGCGACAGCACCCCGGCCATCACAACGGCTTTTGCAGATCCCGACAGGCCATTGATAATCAACGGCTCATTGCTGTCACCCCCGAGAAGCTTCTCAAGCCTGATAAATGAAGGGTGCTGCCTGTAATAATCCCTGAAGACGGTGTTGGCCATTAAAATACTTTGAGGGTGCAAAAGTAGCAAAGAGGGCGTTCACCTCAAAACAAAATAACCTGATAATAAGACTGGATGAGCCTTAAACAAGCATTTCCCCGAGCTTTGCCGTCAATTCTGACGATCCGCAGTAAAAGGGTGAACGCTGGTGCAAGGATTCCGGCACGACTGACAATATCCTTTTTTCCCCGTCGAATGCTTTTCCCCCTGCCTGTTCAATAAGGAAAGAGACAGGATTGCATTCATAAACCAGCCTGAGTTTGCCTGATGGATACCTCTCTGAAGGCGGGTAAAGAAAGATGCCACCTTTCATCATATTGCGATGAACATCAGATACCAGGGAACCGATATATCTGGAGGCGAAAGGTCGTCTGGTTGCGGGATCATTCTCCTGGCAATACTTAATAAATTTCTTTACACCGTCAGGAAACCCTACATAATTGCCTTCATTAACTGAATATATCCTTCCGGTCGAAGGGGATTTTATTTCCGGGTGCGACAGACAAAATTCTCCGATTGTAGGATCAAGGGTAAATCCGTTTACCCCGTTACCTGTTGTATATACAAACATTGTTGATGAACCGTAGATAACATAACCTGCAGCAACCTGCCTGTCACCTTCCTGCAGAAAGTCAACGATCCCGGACTCGGCATCACGCTCAGTTACCCTCCTGTAAATAGAGAAGATCGACCCTACAGAGACATTGTAGTCGATATTTGATGAACCGTCAAGCGGATCCATGCAGACCACATACTTTCCGTTGCGGGCCAATTTTTGGGTGAAGATCACTTCATTCTCGTTCTCTTCAGATGCAATGCCGCAGCATTCGCCGCTTGCTTCAAGAGCGTCTATGAATACTTCATCGGCATAGCGGTCCAGCTTCTGCTGGTCCTCACCCTGGGGATTCTCCGTGCCGGACCTTCCCAGTATCTCAACCAGTCCTGCCTTGCGAATCTTCGCATTTACCATCTTGGCGGCCGTGCCTATATGATGAAGGAGGCTCGAAAGCTCCCCGTGTGCATAGGGAAAGTCCTTCTGCTTCCTGATGATAAAATCATTAAGGCTGGTAATATCATAACTTGACATTCTGAGGGAGTATTAGTGATTATTGGATATTTTTGGCGATCGTTTACCAATGGCTAAATTATAAATTTGCTCATATTTTACTTATGATGAATGTATTTAAATTCGGTGGCGCCTCTGTAAAGGATGCTGCCGGCATAAGAAACCTTTATGATATTGTTTCAGGAGAGAGAAACTACCTGGTGGTGGTGGTTTCCGCTTTCGGCAAAACAACAAATGCTCTTGAAGAGATCCATAATGCATGGCGGACAGGCGATGCATCGTTCAGGGAAAAATACGATGCTGCAGCCGGATATCATCTTTCGGTCGCTGATGAACTCTTCGGTGAGGGATCAGAGATCAGCCGGTCACTCGGCGGGATGTTTGGTTCATTTTACAAAAAACTTCTGAATAGTGCCCCTGCAGATTTCGATCATGATTATGACATGATCGTTTCGATGGGCGAGGTATGGTCAACTATGATTGTTGAGGGTTACCTGCGGATGAGGGGACTGAAGACAAAATGGTGCGATATCAGAAAGCTTTTAAAGACAGATAACAGGTATCGTGAAGCCGGAATAATCTGGGAAGCTTCCCGGGCAGCGGTGACAGAAGCTTTTACATTTAAAGATGCGGATATTTATGTCACACAGGGTTTCATCGGGGCAACAGCCTCAGGAGAGGTGACCACTCTGGGACGCGAAGGTTCAGATTACACGGCTGCCGTGCTAGCCAACATGCTTGATGCCGGAGAGGTTGTTGTTTGGAAAGATGTGCCTGGCATAATGAATGCCGATCCTGACTGGATGCCGTCAGCAGTAACACTTGAGCATCTGTCTTATAATGAAGCTGTGGAGATGTCCTTCTCCGGCGCCAAGGTAATCCATCCCAAGACCATCAAGCCTTTGCATAACAAGAAGATACCTATGCATGTCAGGTCATTCATTGACCCGGATGCAGGGGGCACAGTCATCTCAGAAGATGCACCCGATGGTCCCATGAGTACGGTCTTTGTCAGGAAGGAGGGGCAGATACTGATCTCGTTGCTGCCGAAGGACCTTTCCTTTGTCATGGGCGATAACCTGGCATCCTTATTCCACATCCTTGCCTCGCACGGAGTCAAGGTCAGCCTTGTTCAGGCCGGCGCCGTAAGCATAAATATATGTGCTGACCATGAGGAGCCAAGGATAAGCAATGTGCTCGAAGAACTCCGGAAGGATTACACCATATTATTCAATGGCGGGGCAGAGATGCTTACCGTAAGACACTCCAGCCCCGGAGCTGCAGAAAGTGTCACCGGCGGAAAAGAAGTACTGCTGTCTCAGACAACTCGCAATACCGTGAGAATGGTAGTCAGGGACAAATGACTTCTACTGACCCAGATCAGCCCTGAAAGCTGCCCTGTAGGCATAGACTTTTCCAAGGTTGTTGTACAATTCGTAACCGAAGACCACTGATCTGGCCCTCTTCTCCAGCTTGTTCGCTGCCGGGAGATAATACCAGTCCTCGGTAAATGAGAGCTTGCCGATCTTTGTCCTGTCGTTTTTGAACTCGGCTTCAATTTTTTTCACATCATTTGCCGTTAAAACCTCACCGCTGTGATAGTCGTACACGGTCAGTGTGCCGTCATAGACACGTTCAAATATGCCGTTTACCATCGCCTCACCATTATAACCTGCAACTTTCTCAATCTCCCACGGATCACCGACGGGGTCAGGCCTGATTATTACATCCGTGACAATATCACGGGCGATGAGTACCGCTCCTTCGGGGATATCTTCTGTCAAAGGGGCAGAAATAGTTTTCTGTTCGCTTTTGCGCTCATTGCAGGAGGTGATCAATGTGATCAGGAGCAGCAGGATAATGGTTCTTTTCATTGCATCCATACATTTCTATCTTTCAAAACGGAGCATTTCAGGAGCTCTTATGCCGGTCAGTTCACTCTGCATAACTACAGGTTTTCCGTTAACTATGGTGGCAACTACCCGGCTGCGGAAAGTTGTTCCCTCAAGCGGCGACCAGCCGCACTTATATTTAATATTAGCTGTACTGACAGTCCACGGAGCATCAGGATCAACCAGCACGAGGTCAGCCTTGTAACCGGTACGAATAAAGCCTCTCTCCATTATATTAAAAATGATTGCCGGGTTATGACACATTTTTCGCACAACAATTTCAGGAGTAAGGATACCCCTGTGGCACAGTTCCAGCATCATCACCAGGGAATGCTGCACCAGAGGCCCGCCTGATGGAGCACTGAAATACGGCGCCGATTTTTCGGCAAGCGTATGGGGAGAATGGTCTGTGGCAATTATATCAATGGAGCCGTTCTTCACGGCCTTTATCAGAGCCTCGCGGTCCGATGCTTTTTTGACGGCAGGGTTCCATTTTATCAGGTTACCCTTCTCACGGTAAAATGAATCGTCAAACCACAGGTGATGCACGCAGGCCTCACCGGTAATCTGTTTTACGGCCGGGTCATGACCGGCAGTCAGCAGTCTTGTCTCCTCTGCTGTCGACAGATGGAGAAGATGGAGCCTGGTGCCGAGCCTGAGAGCCCTTTTCACGGCGGCGGCAGACGAAACCAGGCATGCCTCACGGCTCCTGATGAGCGGATGGAATGAGGGATCGATCTCTTCCCCGTACTCTTCCCTGAAGGCAGCGCTGTTGGCTCTTATGATTGTTTCATCTTCGCAGTGGCAGGCCAGAGGCAGCTTCTTAATACTGAATATTGTGTCCAGGGTTTGCTCGTTGCTGACAAGCATGTTACCTGTCGATGCACCCAGGAAGAGTTTGATGCCAGGTATCATTTCCGGGTCAGCCCTGAATAACTCATCGCTGTTGACATCGGTTGCGCCCAGGTAGAATGAATAATTTATATATGATCTGCCGGCAGCCAGCTCATTCTTTTTCTCCCATTCTGCAATGGTGACTGTCTGGGGGATCGTATTGGGCATATCCATGAATGAAGTCACCCCGCCGGCAGCAGCGGCAGCACTCTCACTGCTGATATCGCCCTTATGTGTCAGGCCCGGCTCCCTGAAATGAACATGATCATCAATGATACCCGGCATCAGCCACATGCCCGTGGCGTCTATTACCGTTGCTTCTTTATGAAACGGGGCTTTGCCGCGACTGAAGATGCCGGCTATCCGGTCGCCGGTCACAAGGACATCAGCCTCGGTCGTACATTCTTCATTTATTATCAGGGCATTCCTGATCAGGATATGATTCATCTCTGCTCTTTTTGCCCGGTGCAAGGATTACTCTTCAATCCTGTGAGGCTTCTTGAAGAAGCTTACGATCTTCATGCGCAGCACTCCCCACACTGCCTCGGAGAAGATACCTCCCGACATCTTTGACGTTCCCGCCTTGCGGTCAGTAAAAACAATAGGTATCTCAACAATCTTATAGCCAAGTCTCCACGCGGAAAACTTCATCTCGATCTGAAAACAGTATCCGACGGACCTGATATGCCCGGGATCGATGTTTATCAGCACTTCACGCCTGTAGCACTTGAAGCCGGCTGTTGTATCCATGATCTTCATCCGGGTGATCAGCCTGACATAGATGGAAGCGATGTATGACATCAGCACCCTTCCCATAGGCCAGTTGATGACGTTTACGCCGGAGATGTATCTTGAACCGATAGCGAGGTCAGCACCGTCACGAGCGCATGCCTGCTGGAGTCTTACGAGGTCATTGGGGTCATGCGAGAAATCGGCATCCATCTCACATATATATTGATAATCCCTTTGCAGCGCCCATTCGAAGCCGGCAATATAAGCCCTGCCGAGTCCTGCTTTACCCGGTCGCTCCAGGATGTGCAGGTTTGGGAACGATGGCATCATCTCCTTAACAATCTGTGCCGTGCCGTCAGGCGAGTTGTCATCAATGACCAGTATGTCGAACGGAACTATCAGGGATGAGATAGCCTTTACGAGATCTGTGATATTCTCTTTCTCGTTGTATGTAGGTATGATGACAAGGTTGGACATCCGGCGCTGCTAATTATGCGAATTTAGTCATTTTTTGCAGTCCGGATTGCCATTTTTAAATTTGCATTGCTATTATTGAAGTATTGGGAGGGAAGTGATTATGATATTGACTGGACAAGGTTACGGACATAAAATATTTTGCAAAATATTTTGCATGTTAAAGAGGAAGCGTTACTTTTGTCACCCCCAAATGATCGAAAATCATGGGGGGGAAGTTCTTTATCACGCTGTATGCGCTTATCAGTCCCATAGCTCAGTTGGTTAGAGCGCTACACTGATAATGTAGAGGTCCTCAGTTCAACTCTGAGTGGGACTACGGAAATTTTCGATTTTCGATTTGCGATTTGCGATTTTCGATTTCAATCGACAATTCACAATCGCAAATTAACATGGGGAATTAGCTCAGTTGGTCAGAGCATCCCGACCTTTGGTCGGGAGGGACAAGTGAGTAATCCCGGGATGTTTTTTGAAAAAGTGCAAACGGGGAATTAGCTCAGTTGGTCAGAGCATCTGCCTTGCACGCAGAGGGTCAAGGGTTCGACTCCCTTATTCTCCACAAAGAGTCTTCGTTAGAAGGCTCTTTTTTTTAAATTGATGGAAGTCCTGGTATTCCTGAAATTGTGAAAAGTGTCTATGCTGGTTTGTACCACCTCAAGCTTTATTCAGAAATATGGAATTACCCTCTGTTTTAACTCAAATATAATGTCATTATCCTGTTCCGCCAGAGGTTTTGAGTGTCTGTTCTCCCCTTTCAAAATATCTTCCGGTATCCCATCAGGGAATGCCAGGCAGGTGTAGTGTCTTATCAAACTATGCCTGCAGAGATCGCATATAATACTATCCTGTTCATTACGTCCGCCCAGTTCGAACTTCAGGATATTGATCTTACTCATTACTTATTCCTGTAGTAGTTAAAAGCACCTTTCGTCTTCTCATCTTCTGAAATCAAAGTTACACCGGCAAAAAGCCGAAGTCAAGTTTTTTTGCCTGAAGCAACAGCAGCAAATCTTCAATATCTTCAAATAACGGGCTTCTGTCAACACTCAGGACCTGTATATCAAATATGACTTGATTGCAGACCGGGGTGAATTTAATTTTACCGGGAATTTGAAAGTCGTATGCAATATGAGAAAGAAGAGTATTATGTTAATGACTGTTCTGATTATTATGCTTGTTTGTTCATGCAATAATCAGGGAAATGTGAAAGATATCCATAATGCGGAAAACAGGATTTTGCAGCAGGAAGATGGAAGTGTATTATTGAAACTTGTAGAGGCAGCATGTTATTGCGATGTGGCCAACCCGTCAAGCAATACAGCAGAATGGGATATAGTAATCTCCAAACCGGGTCGATACAGTGTCTGGCTGACGAGTGCCACTAAAGATACCATGAACTTAAAATATGTAAATCCCGTGCGGATAAGCTTTTCAGACACACTGCTTGAAGTTAAACCAGTAGGAGATAATATTATGCAAAATTCAGTCGATGTTCCTTCCTCTTACTTCAGGGCAGACTCTTATCTGGGATCGCTCCTTTTTTCAAAACCCGGGGAATACAATATTCAGATAATTAGCGAAAAAGTCATCACAGACTATTCCGTTGCAAACAATACTCCACAGTCTTATGACACTATGTTGATGTCAGTTCAACTGACTCCTATGACACTCTAGGGCTTGCCTTGATTGCGTCAGACAACAAAGTTGTTATTCTTCATTGTCTTAGTCAGGC